>Ga0070706_100000034_pt1 | contig 152279 bp, 145 predicted proteins | sample KBSK5501metaG_FD_65476 | JGI IMG/M metagenome (GOLD analysis project Ga0070706, IMG submission 65476) | Corn, switchgrass and miscanthus rhizosphere microbial communities from Kellogg Biological Station, Michigan, USA - KBS K5-50-1 metaG | ecosystem: Host-associated > Plants > Roots >...
TTGCCGGGCCGTGTGGGTCCGTGATCCAGGCGTTGGGGACGCTGCGGATCACCAGAGGGAAGTAGGTCCGCGGGAGGAACCGCAGGTTCTTCCCGCGAAGCGGAGCGAAGCGGAGCGTTCGAAGCGGAGCGTTCACGACAGCACCATGTCCAGCAGGGCCATCCGGATCTGCACGCCGTTGCGGGCCTGCCGGAAGTAGGCGGCGCGGGGGTCGGCGTCGATCACGGGGTCGATCTCGTCGACCCGCGGCAGCGGGTGCATGACGATCGAGGTCTGGGGCAGCAGCTCCATCTCCCGCGGGGTCAGCCGGTAGACGCCCTTGACCTGCTCGTACTCGCCGAGGTCGGCGAAGCGCTCCTTCTGGATGCGGGTCTGGTAGACCACGTCGACCCGGGGCAGCACGGCCGCCAGGTCGGCCTCCTCGTGCCAGCGCACTCCATGCTCGTCCAGGTGTGCCTTGATGTCGGGGCCCATGGCGACCTGCGGCGGCGCCACGAACCAGACGGTGAGGTCGCGGTACTTGCTCAGCAGATACGCGAGCGAGCGCACGGTGCGGCCGTTGGCGAGGTCGCCGACCATGGCCACCCGGATCCCGTCCAGGCGTCCCAGCTCGTCGCGGATCGTGTAGACGTCGAGCAGCGCCTGGGTCGGGTGCTGGCCCTTGCCGTCGCCGGCGTTGATCACCGGCACGTCGCTGACCGCCGCCGCCCGCCTGGCGGCGCCTTCCTCGTTGTGGCGGAGGACGATCACGTCCGAGTAGCCGCTGACGATCCGGATGGTGTCCTCCAGGGTCTCGCCCTTGGCGGCGCTGGAGAACTCGCGCGCGTTGTCGGTCCCCATGGTCTGCCCGCCCAGGCGGAGCATCGCCGACTCGAAGGAGAGCCGGGTGCGGGTGGAGGGCTCGTAGAAAAGGGCCGCCATCACGCGGCCCTGGAGCCGCCCAGCTGCTCGATGAGGCTCGGCCCGCATCTCGTCAGCCCGCCGGAAGACCTCTTCGAGTAGCTCCCGGCTGAACTGCTGGGACTCCACGACATGGCGCAGCTGCTGTCCTATGGCCACAAAAAAACCTCCTTACCGGCCTCGCAGGACCGGGCTTAAAGGAACCTGCCGTAGTCTAGCCGCCTTGAGCCTGCCGCCGTGGGTGATTCTCTGGATCGGCATCCCGGTGCTGGCGGTGGTCGCGGCCGTCGCCTTTCAGCTGACACGCGGCTGGCGGATCCAGAGGCGAGTCAACCGGGCGATCGCGACGCTGCGCGGCGGCGACGGCGCCGCCGCCGAGGCCGAGTTCAGGCGGCTGCTGGCGGAGGGCGAGCGGCGCCGCGACCCGATGCTGCGACGCTTCTCCCTGGTCAACCTGTCCGCCACCCTGATCGCGCAGCGCCGCCAGGCCGAGGCCCGCCCGCTGCTCCAGCAGGCGGCCGCGATAGCGGCCCAGCGAGGCCAGCCGCGCGAATCCGCCACCGCCCTCTACAACCTGGCCTGGGCGGCCTTCCTGGACCGTGATTTCGAGACCGCCACCCAGCTCAACGCACAGGCCCAGACCGCCTCCGGCAACCGCGCCCAGGTCGACCTGGCCACCCTCCTCTGCCTCATGGACGGGCGCTTGGCCACCCGGGGTGGGCGCTTTGAGGAGGCACGCCGCGCCCTGGCGCAGGCAGCCTCGCATGCCGCGACCGCGCGCGACCGCGACCTCGTCCACCAGGTGGCGATCGCGCAGGGGGTCCTCGAATACCGGGCTGGCAACCGGGCGGGGCTGGACCTCGCGCTCGACGGCGCGCGGCGGATCGTCACCGCCGACCGCCAGGACCTCGCCGCACGCATCCTGACCGGCCTCTCGGTCGTCGCCGGCAGCGGCGGGGACAGTGATGCGGCGGGCCGCCTGGAGGCGGCCGTGCCGGGGCTCTCTCGGGCCCAGCCGTTCCCGGCGCCGGAGGAGTGCGCCACCTACATAGCGGGGTAGCGTCGCTGGCGCCACCGGAAGGGCGCGGCTAAAGTTCTCGCCGTGCAGGGCGGCGAGACGATGGTCGAGACCAGGGGCCTGACCAAGCGTTACGGAGGCTCGATCCTGGCCGTCGACCAGCTCAACCTCAACGTCTTCAAGGGCGAGGTGTACGGCTTCCTGGGCCCCAACGGGGCCGGCAAGACCACCACCCTGCGCATGCTGCTGGGCCTGATCCGGCCCACCGCCGGCGCGGCGACCGTCGCCGGCCATGCCCCGGGAGAGCCGAGCGGACTGGCCCGGATCGGCGCCATCGTGGAGACGCCGGCCTTCTATCCCTACCTCAGCGGCTGGGACAACCTGAAAGTGATCGCGGACTACTGCCGGGTGCCCGACGGCCGGCTGGCCGATGCGCTCGAGCTGGTCGAGCTGACGCCGCGCGCCCGGCACAAGTTCTCGACCTACTCGATGGGCATGAAGCAGCGGCTGGGCGTGGCCGCGGCGCTGATCAAGCAGCCGGACCTGCTGATCCTCGACGAGCCCACCAACGGCCTCGACCCGCAGGGCATGATCGACATGCGCAAGCTGATCGTCGACCTGGGCAAGGGCGAGCGCACGGTGCTCGTCTCCAGCCACCTGCTGGGCGAGGTGGAGCAGATGTGCACGCGCATCGGCGTCATCCAGAAGGGCCGGCTGGTGGCCGAGGGCACCATCGACGAGCTCCGTGGCGCCATGACCCTGACCATCCGCGCCGCGCCCGCTCCCCAGGCCCAGGAGATCCTGGCCCGGCTGCTGGGCGCGGATGCCGTGAGCCTGCGCGACGGGCTCTTCGCGCTCAAGGCCGATCCGGCCCGGTCCGCCGAGATCAACCGGGCGCTGGTCACCGGCGGCGTCGAGGTCAGCGAGCTGCAGGCGGGCCAGCGCTCGCTGGAGGACGTCTTCATCGAGCTCACGGGCTCCGAGGGAGGCCTGTGACCACCCCACCCAATCTTCGATCTGGCGAGGACCCCGAATGAACGTCCTGGCGGTGCTCAACGGCGAGCTCCTGAAGCTGCGCAAGCGGCCGGCTGTGTACGTCTGCATCGGCATCCTGCTGCTCCTGCTGCTGGCGTTCGGGTACCTCCTCAGCTGGGTCGTCTTCACCTACACCAAGCAGACCACCGGGCCCAGCGGGGTGCCGCCGGGGGCCACCTACGCGGAGCTCAAAAAGGCCCTCTACCCGCTTCGCTTCATCCAGAACACCCTGAGTGGCGGAACCACGCTGGGCGGCGTGCTGGCGCTGATCATCGGGGTACTGTCGCAGGGCAGCGAGTTCGGCTGGGGCACCATCAAGACCGCCTTCACCCAGCGCCCGCGGCGGCTCGAATGGCTGGCCGGGAAGCTGATCTCGGTGGCCCTGACCATGCTCGTCATGAGCGTGGTGCTGCTGGCGGTGGCGGCGTTGACCAGCTTCATCCTGGCCACCATCGATGGAGCAGATAGGACCTGGCCGGACGCCGTGACCATCCTCAAAGGCCTGCTCGCGGCCTGGCTCATCTACTGCTTCTGGGCTTTCTTCGGCCTCACCCTGGCCACGCTTTTCCGGCAGTCGGCGATGGCGATCGGCCTCGGCCTGGCCTACGCCCTGGTGATCGAGGCGTTGATCTTCGGGCTCCTGGGCCAGTTCGTCGGCGACCCCGTGCGGAAGGTTCAGCAGTGGTTCCCCCTGGCCAACGCCAACTACCTGGTCCAGTCCTTCGGGCAGGCGACCAGGTTCGGAGGCGACGGGGCGGCGGCCAGGCCCTACGCGGATGCCACCCACGCCGTGACCATGCTGCTGGTCTACTGCGCGGCCTTCGTGATCGTCTCAGCGATCTTCCTTCAGAGGCGCGACGTCACCAGCTGACGCCCGGACGGGCAGCGGGCGGTAGTGATCGCAGATTGGCGACTCGGCCTCGGTGTGGAAGTTCCAGTGGTGGCACCAAGCGTGGCCGTCGAAGCGCCGGCAGGAGCCGCAGGTGACGCGCGGGTTGGAGTCCGCCCGCTTCTTCATGCGCGCCCAGGGCGGCTCCCCGTTCATCCGCCCAGCACCGGCAGCGGCGTCGGCTTCTGCTGAACCTGGTTGTAGTAGGTCAGCCGGTAGTCGGATGAAGCCTTCAGCAGCTGCAGGAACAGCCGCTCCGTGAGCAGCGCCTGCTCGTGCGGAGTGGCCGCACCGTCCTTCTGGTAGGCGCCCTGGTACCTGTTCAACGGCTTGAACCCGAGCCTGGCGATGAGCGCCTGGCTGGCCGCGTCCTCGCACTGGTGGTGAACGTAGTCGCAGAGGACCTCGATGTGCGAGCTGCCGGCCAGCTGGACCGACCGGTCGATCTGGTCCTTGGCCTGGTCGGAAACGTCGTCGAAGACGACGAAGGCCACGTTGGGGTCGTTGCTGGCTGCGATCTGCGCCTCGATGGCCGCCACCCGGTTGGGGTTGCTGCCGGCGAAGGCGGGCGTGGCACCCGCGTGCGGCGAGGCAGCGGGGCTCGCCGAGCCGCCGCAGGCGGCCACCAGCGGGAAAGCGATGGCCAGGGCCAGGCTACGTCCTCCCCCCGCACGGCGGAGGGAGGACACGATCCATCGATTGCTAATGGCGGAAATGCCGCTCACCCGTCATCACCATCGCGATCCCGGCCGCGTCGGCCGCCCCCACCACCTCGGCGTCGCGCATCGACCCCCCGGGTTGGATGACGGCCGTGATTCCGGCCTTGATGCCTTCCTCCAGCCCGTCCGGGAACGGGAAGAAGGCGTCGGATGCCATCACGCAGCCGGGCGCCCGGGCCCCGGCGCGGCGCACCGCGATCTGCGTGGCTTCCACCCGCGACATCTGGCCGGCGCCCACGCCCACCGCGATCAGGTCGCGGGCCAGCACGATGGCGTTCGATTTCACGTGCTTGACGGCCAGCCAGGCGAACTCCAGCTGCACCCACTCGGCGGGCGTGGGCTCGCGTCGCGTCACCACCCGGCACTGGGCGCGGTCGAAACCGGCGCGGTCCCAAGTCTGGGCGAGGAAGCCGCCGGGGATGGTGCGCACGTCGAGGCCCAGGGCGCGGACCGGGCCCGCCTCCAGCACCCGCGTGTACTTGCGGCCGGCCAGCACCTTGAGCGCGTCGGCCGCCACCGAGGGCGCGATCACGACGTCCGTCTTGACGTTGATCACCTGCGCCGCGGTCTCCGCGTCCAGCTCCTGGTTGAGCGCCACCACGCCCCCGAACGCGGAGACGGTGTCGCAGTCGAAGGCCCGCCGGTAGGCTTCGGAGGTGGTGTCGGCCACCGCCAGTCCGCTGGGGTTCATGTGCTTGACGATGGCCGCCGCCGGGCGCAGGTACTCGTTGACCAGCTGGTAGGCGGCGGCGGCGTCCTGGATGTTGTTGAAGGACAGCTCGGGGCCCTGCAGCTGGCGAGCCGAGCCGAGACCGCCGGGGTCAGGCCCGACCCGGTAGAAGGCGGCCTTCTGGTGCGGGTTCTCCCCGTAGCGCAGGGGCTGCGCCAGCGTGCCCGAGATCGTCATCTCGCTCGGGAACTCGGACGTGCCGTCATCGCCCTGGGTGCTCAGCCAGGCGGCGATCTGCGCGTCATAGGCCGCGGTGTGGCCGAAAGCCTCGGCCGCCAGACGCTTCCGCACGGCCGAGGTGACGCCGCCGTCGCTGAGCGCGCGCAGCACCTCGGTGTAGCGCTCGGGCCGCACCACCACCACCACCCCCGCGAAGTTCTTGGCCGCCGCCCGGATCATGGCCGGGCCGCCGACGTCGATCTGCTCCAGGGCCTCGTCGAAGGAGGCGCCGGCGGCGACCGACTCGACAAAGGGGTAGAGGTTCACGCAGAGCAGGTCGATCGGTTTGAGCCCGTGCTCGTCGAGCGCGGCCATGTGCTCAGGGCGGTCGCGGCGCGCGAGCAGGCCGCCGTGGATCCCCGGGTGCAGGGTCTTGACGCGGCCGTCCATGATCTCCGGGAAGCCCGTCAGCTCGGAGACCGAGCGTGCGTCGACGGATGCCGTCTCCAGCTCCTTCAGGGTGCCGCCGGTCGAGTAGATCTCGAAACCCAGGCGCACCAGCCCCCGCGCGAAGGCCGGGAGTCCCGACTTGTTACTGACCGACAGCAGCGCGCGAGGCATCTGATTGGGGTCCCCGAAAAATCGGAGATTTTTTGGGGTTTTGGCTCACCATTTCGATCGCCCGCGGCAGGAGCCGGTGCTCCTCGGCCTGGATGCGGGCGCGCAGGGTCTCGGAAGTGTCGTCGGGCAGGACCGGGACCTCGGCCTGGAGGATGATCGGACCGGCGTCAACCGCCTCCGTGACGTAGTGGACGGTGCAGCCGCTGACCCGGACACCGGCGGCCAGCGCCTGCTCGACCGCGTCCATGCCGCCCGCGAACGCCGGCAGCAGGGACGGGTGGATGTTGATGATGCGGCCCCGGAAGGCATCGAAGAGCGGCGCCGTGAAGATGCGGTCGTAGCCGGCGCAGACCAGCAGCTGCACGCCCTGGGCGACCAGGAAGTCGCGCATGGCGGTGTCCCGGTCGGCGGCCGAGGCATATCGGCGCTGGGGGAACTCGCCGAGTGGAATCCCATGGGCGCGCGCCAGCTCCGCACCCCCGCACGTAGGGCGGTTGGTGGCCACGGCCACCACCGGGAACCCGCGCCGGATGAGGTTCTCCAGGTTGGATCCCCGGCCGGAGACGGCGACGCCTAGCGTCAAGCCGCCACCACCTCGCCGACCACGGGATAGCCCTCGAGCGGCCGCTCGCAGACCAGAACCATGCCCAGGCCCATGTTGAAGGTGCCCAGCATCTCCTGGTCGCTGACCCGGCCCCGCTGCCGGATCAGGTCGAAGATGGCGGGCACCCGCCAGCCGGAACGGTCGAGCCGGAAGCCCAGCCCCTGCGGCAGGGCTCGCGGCAGGTTGCCGGTCAAGCCCCCGCCGGTGATGTGGGCCGCCGCCTTCCAGGGCAGCTCCTGGAGCTCCTTCAGGTAGGACCGGTGGGTTTCCAGGAGCTCGTCGGCGAGCGGGCGGCCGACCTCGGGAAAGACGCGCTCCAGCGGCACGCCCTCGAAAACTCGCCTCACCAGCGAGAAGCCGTTGGTGTGCAGACCGCTTGAGGGCAGCCCGACCAGCACGTCGCCCGCCCTGACCGCCGGCCGAGCCTGGCCGGGTTCGACGAGGCCGACGATGAACCCGGCCAGGTCGTAGTCGCCGAGGGCGTAGACGCCGGGCATCTCCGCCGTCTCCCCGCCCAACAGCGCACAGCCGTTGAGCCGGCAGGCCTCGACCAGGCCCTCCATGACCGCGCCGAAGACGTCGGCCTCGAGCTGGGCGGCCGCGAAGTAGTCGAGGAAGAAGAGCGGGCGCGCGCCCGCGGTGGCGATGTCGTTGACGCAGTGGTTGACCAGGTCGATGCCGATGCCGCGGTGGCGGCCGGCCCGCACCGCGACCTTGATCTTGGTGCCCACGCCGTCGGCCGACGCCGCCAGCCGGCCGCCACCCGGCAGGTCGTACAGCCCGGCAAACGGACCTACGCCGGTGACCACGGCCGTCCCGTGGGTGCCGGCGATCAGAGGTTTGACGCGGGCCAGCATCCGCTCGTAGGCGTCGACGTCGACACCGGCGGCCGCGTAGGCGCGCGTCAAACCACGGTTACCACGTCACGGGGGCGCTCGGTCTCGAGCCCATCCTCGAACGCCATCTTGTCCATCTCCAGCTGCTGCGGCACCGGCACCGGGTAGGACCCGTCGAAGCAGGCGCGGCAGAACTCGTCGATGGTGCCCGTGCCCACCGCGCGCATGAGGCCCGGAATGGACAGGTAGGCGAGCGAGTCGGCGCCGATGAACTCGCGCACCTCTTCGACACTGCGATTGGCGGCTACCAGCTGCTTGGAGGAGCCGATGTCGACGCCCATGAAGCAGGGGAAGCGCATCGGCGGCGAGGAGATGCGCAGGTGCACCTCGCGGGCGCCGGCCCGGCGCAGCACGTCGATGATGCGGCGTGAGGTGGTGCCGCGCACGATGGAATCGTCGACCGCGATCACGCGCTTGCCCGCGATCGAGCGGCGGAGCGGGTTGAGCTTGAGCAGAACGCCCGCCTCGCGCAGCGACTGGTCCGGCTGGATGAAGGTGCGGTTGATGTAGCGCGACTTGGTGAGCCCTTCGCGGAAGGGGATGCCCGACGCTTCCGCGTAGCCGATGGCGGCCGGGGTGCCCGAGTCGGGCAGTGGGATGACCATGTCGGCGTCCACCGGCGCCTCGGCGGCCAGCTCCTTGCCCATCCGGATCCGGGCCTCCTCCAGCTCGCAGTTCTTGATGATCGAGTCGGGGCGCGCAAAGTAGATGAACTCGAAGACGCACATGGCGTGCTTGCGCCGCTCCTGGAAGGTGATGGACTGCAGCCCGTGCTGGTTCATGATCACCATCTCGCCGGGCTGCACCTCGCGCACGAAGCGCGCGTTGACGGTGTCCAGCGCGCAGGTTTCTGACGCCACCACGTGGGCCGGCTGACCGCCGCCGCCGCCCGGGATGAAGCCGATGCACAGCGGGCGGAAGCCGTAGGGATCGCGCAGCGCGATCACCGAGTCGGCGGTCACGATCGCCAGCGAGTAGGCGCCGATGGCGCGTGAGAAAGCGCGCTTGATGACCTCGTCCCACGACGCCCCGTGCGTGTGCTCGATGAGACGGGCCATGACCTCGGTGTCGAGCCCGGTCTCGAACTCGACACCCGCCTCCTCGAGCTCCCGGCGCATCGCCTCGGAGTTGATCAGGTTGCCGTTGTGCGCGATCGCGCCGGGTCCCAGCAGGGGGTGGCGGAAGGGGAGGGGATGCGCGTTCTCAGCCCGCGAGGCGCCGGTCGTGGAATAGCGGGTGTGGCCGATCGCCACCACGCCTTTGAGGTCGGCCATCACGGCCGGCGAGAACACCTGCGCGACCAGGCCCATGTCGCGGTGAATGCGCACGTTGGCGCCATCGCCGACGGCGATTCCAGCCGACTCCTGACCACGGTGCTGCAGAGCGAAGAGCCCGAAGTAGGTGATGTTGGCGACATCCACGTCGCGCGAGTGGATGCCAAAGATCCCGCACATCAGGCAGGCAACCCCCTCCCCATCGGGGAGGGCTGGGGTGGGGCCACCAGGGCCTGCTCCCATTCCTGGCGCAGCTCGGCGAGGTCGACGTCGACCTGGCCCTCGAACACGATGCTGCCGCCGCGCACGTTTCCCAGCATCTCGAACTCGACGTGCTGGCGTCGCGCCAGCACCTGCAGCTCGGGCATCGCGCGCGAGCCGGCGGAGATGATGAAGCGCGCCTGCGACTCGCCGAAGAACCCCGCGTCCAGGCGCAGGTCGCCGTCGGGCCTCAGCTCGGGGCAGCGCACGCCGAACCCGCCCAGCAGGCAGCACTCCGCCAGCGCCACCAGCATCCCACCCTCGGCGCAGTCGTGGGCCGAGCGCAGAAGGCCGGCCTGGGCGGCGCCCAGGATGAACTCGCGCACCGCCTTCTCGGCCGCCAGATCAATGGCGGGCGGCCGTCCCGCCACCTGCCCGAAGACCACCTTCAGGTACTCGGAGCCGCCGAGGTCGTTCCCGGAGGCGCCGACGAGGAGCACGAAATCGCCCTCCTCCTTGAAGCCGGCGTCAACGCTCCGGGTGTAGTCATCGAGCAGCCCGACCATCCCGATCACGGGGGTCGGATAGATGGCGCCGCCAGCCTCCGACTCGTTGTAGAGCGAGACGTTGCCGGAGACGATGGGGAGGCCGAAGGCACGGCAGGCGGTGGCGATCCCGGCCACCGCTTCCTCCAGCTGCCAGTAGACCTCGGGCCGGTCCGGGTTGCCGAAGTTGAGGCAGTCGGTCACCGCCAGGGGCCGCGCGCCCACCGCCGCGATGTTGCGCGCCGCTTCGGCGACCGCGATCTGGGCGCCCACATAGGGGTCGAGCTCGCAGTAGCGGCCATTGCCGTCGATGGTGAGCGCGAGCGCGCGCCGGGTGCCCTTGATGCGCAGGAGGGCGGCGTCGCCGCCCGGCGGCACCACGGTGCTTGCCCCCAGCATGTGGTCGTACTGGCGGAAGATCGGCCGCCGGGAGCCCAGGTTGGGGCTGCCCAGCAGCCGCTTCAGCGAGCGCGAGAGGTCGGGGGGCTCGCGGCGCATGAAGTCGAGCGAGAGGATGGTCGCCTGCTCGGGCCGGGGCCGCGATTCCAGGCGCCGGGTGGGGGCGCCCTCGGTGAGCAGGTCGATGGGCAGGCGCGCGACCTTCTTCCTGCCGTCGCGCACCGTGAGGTGGCCGTCGCCGGTGACCTCACCGATCACGGCCGCCTCCAGGTCCCAGGTCTCGAAGACCTTCTTGACCTCCTCCTCGCGACCGCGCTCGACCACGATCAGCATCCGCTCCTGAGACTCGCTGAGCATCACGTCGTAGGCGGTCATGCCGGTCTCCCGGCGGGGCACCCTGGCGACGTCGATCTCGGCTCCGGAGCCGGCCCGGCCCGCGGCCTCGGCGACCGAGGAGGTGAGCCCGGCCGCGCCCAGGTCCTGGATGGCGACCACCGAGGAGAGCACGGCCAGGTCCATGCAGGCCTCGAGCAGGCACTTCTCCAGGAAGGGATTGCCGACCTGCACCGCCGGGCGCCGCGCCTCGACGTCGCGGTCGAGGTCGAGAGAGGCGAAGGAGGCGCCGTGGATCCCGTCGCGCCCGGTCTGGGCGCCGACCAGGAGCAGCGAGTTGCCCTTGCCCTCGGCTCGCGCCCGCTTCAGGCGGTCGGTCCGCACCAGGCCCACGCACATGGCGTTGACGAGCGGGTTCTGCGCGTAGCAGTCCTCGAAGTAGACCTCGCCGCCCACGGTGGGGACGCCGATGCAGTTGCCGTAGCCGCCGATCCCCGCCACCACGCCCCCGAAATGGTGTGCCGAAGCGGGCAGCGGGCCGAAGCGCAGGGAGTCGAGCAGCGCCACCGGGCGCGCGCCCATCGCGATCACGTCGCGCAGGATCCCGCCCACGCCGGTGGCCGCGCCCTGGTAGGGCTCGATCGCGCTCGGGTGATTGTGGGACTCGACCTTGAAGACGACCGCCCAGCCCTCGCCCACATCGACCGCGCCAGCGTTCTCGCCGGGACCCTGGAGGACGCCCTCGCCCTGGCTGGGCAGGCGGCGGAGCAGTGGCTTGGAGGTCTTGTAGGAGCAGTGCTCGGACCAGAGGACCCCGACCATGCCCAGCTCGACCTGGTTCGGCTCCCGGCCCAGCTTCTCGACCAGCACCCGGTACTCGTCACGCGAGAGCGCGACCTCTTTCAGCTTCCGATCATCGATGGCCACGCTCATCTAGGCACTGAGCACCTTCATCGCCGACTGGATCACCGAGCGGAACAGGAAGATGCCGTCGGCCGAACCGACCACGGCCTCGGCCGCGCGCTCGGGGTGGGGCATCATGCCGAGCACGTTGCCGCGCTCGTTGACGATGCCGGCGATGTTGTGGATGGAGCCGTTGGGGTTGGCCGCGGGGACCACGAAGCCGCGCTCGTCCGCGTAGCGGAAGACGACCTGGCCCTGCTGCTCGAGCCGCGACAGGGTGGGTGGATCTGCGAAGTAATTGCCCTCGCCGTGAGAGATCGGGATGCGCAGGACCTGGCGCCGCTCGACCAGCGAGCTGTAGGCGGTGTCGGTGCGCTCGCAGACCAGGTTGGTCCACTCGCAGCGGTACTGGAGCGCGTCGTTGCGGATCAGGGCGCCCGGCAGCAGCCCCGCCTCGCAGAGGATCTGGAAACCGTTGCAGATGCCCCAGACCAGGCCGCCCCGCCCGGCGAACTCGGCCACGGATTCCATCACCGGCGAGAAGCGGGCGATGGCGCCCGTGCGCAGGTAGTCGCCATGGCTGAAGCCGCCAGGCAGGATCACGCAGTCGCAGCCCTGGAGGTCCCGGTCCTTGTGCCACAGATAGCGGAGCTCGGCTCCCAGCACCTGGTCGATCACCCATCCACAGTCCCGGTCGCTCCAGGTGCCCGGGAATACGACCACTCCGAATCTCATCCCGTGGGCAGCTCCGCGGGGGCTTCCTCGACCTCGAAGCGGAAGTCCTCGATAACGTGGTTGGCGAGCAGCTTGCGGCACATCTCCTCGACCCGCTCGCGCGCCTCGCGCCTGTGCTCGGCGGTGACCTCGATCTCGATGTACTTGCCGATCCGCACCCCGTGCACCTCATCGAAGCCGAGCGTGCGCAGGCCCTGCGCCACCGTCAACCCCTGCGGGTCGTTGACCACCGGCTTGGGGGTCACGATCACCCGGGCCAGCCAGGAGCTCGTTATCACTCGTTGCGCTCGCGGGGCGGGAAGAGCGGCTTGCCGACGATCCGCTGGTACGCCGTCAGGTAGCGGTCGCGGGTCTGGGCGACCACTGACTCCGGGAGCTCGGGCGGCGTGGAGTTCTTGTCCCAGCCTGACTCGGACAGCCAGTCGCGGACGAACTGCTTGTCATAGGAGGGGGGCGAGATGCCGGTCTGGTAGCCGGCGGGGTCCCAGTAGCGCGAGCTGTCGGGGGTCAGCGCCTCGTCGATCAAGATCAAGCGGTCGCCGATCTTGCCGAACTCGAACTTGGTGTCCGCGAGGATCAGCCCCCGGCGCTCGGCCAGGGTGGCGGCATAGTCGTAGAGCGCCAGGGTGCGTTCCTTCAGCTCGTCCGCCAGCTTAGCCCCCAGCTTGCGCTTCATCTGCTTGAAGGTGATGTTCTCGTCGTGCCCGGACTCCTCCTTGGTGGCCGGGCTGAAGATCGGCTGGGGCAGCTTCTGGCTCTCGACCATCCCCGCCGGCAGCTTCTCGCCGGCCAGCGTGCCGGAGTCCCTGTACTCGGCCCAGGCGCTGCCGGCGAGGTAGCCCCGGACCACGCACTCGATGTCGATGCGCTGGGCGCGGCGCACGATCATGAACCGCCCCACCAGCTCGGCCAGGCGGTTCCAGAGCTCGGCGGGCAGGTCGGGAACCATGCCCGAGATCAGGTGGTTCTCCTGGAACTCGTGGGTCTGGGTGAACCAGAAGATCGACATCTGGGTCAGCACCTTGCCCCGGTCGGGAATGCCGTTGGGCAGGACATGGTCGAAGGCGGACAGGCGATCGGTGGCGACCATCAGGAGCCGGTCGCCGGGCAGCTCGTAGGTGTCGCGCACCTTGCCCTTGGAGAAGACCGGCAGCTTGATGTCGGTCTCCGTGACGGCCGGTCCCGGGGTCACGCTTTCACCTTCTCTAAGAGACCTAACCGCTCGAACGCGACGTCTACCTGCTCCAGGCCGGCGCCGGGATCGAAGAGCTCGTCCAGGCGGGCGCCGATGCGGTCCCGCACCTCGTCGTGCTCCAGAAGGTTGGCCCGGAACCCGCCCTCGCCGTCGATGGCGCGGTGGGCGGCGCTCTGCACGATCCGGTAGGCGTCCTCGCGGCTGAGGCCGCTCTCGACCAGCGCCAGCAGCACCCGCTGCGAGAACACGATTCCGCCCCCGAGGTCGAGGTTGCGGCGCATCTGCTCGACCCGCACGTCCAGGCCCTTGATGACCTTCGACAGCTGGATCGCCATGTAGTCGACCAGGGCGCAGGCGTCGGGGAAGATCACCCGCTCGGCCGAAGAGTGGCTGATGTCGCGCTCGTGCCAGAGCGCCACGTTCTCCAGCTCGGTGGCCGCATAGCCGCGCACCACCCGGGCCAGGCCGCAGATGCGCTCGGAGAGAACCGGGTTGCGCTTGTGAGGCATGGCGCTGGAGCCCTTCTGCTCGGCGCCGAACGGCTCCCGCAGCTCGGCGACCTCGCTGCGCTGGAGGTGGCGGATCTCGAGGGCGATCCGCTCCATGGTTGCGGCGGCCACCGCCAGGGCGTTCATGAAAGCGGCATGCCGGTCGCGGGAGACGACCTGCGTGGAGACCGGGTCGACGCTGAGCCCCAGGTGCGAGCAGACATGCTCCTCGACCCGCGGGTCGACGGTGGCGTGGGTGCCGACCGCGCCGCTGAGCTTGCCGGTGGCGGCCTCGTGGGTCGCGGCCGCCAGCCGCCGGCGCGCGCGGTCCAGCTCGGCCACCCAGCCCGCGACCTTGAAGCCGAAGGTGATGGGCTCGGCGTGGATGCCATGCGTGCGGCCGACTATCGGCGTCCGCCGGTGCTCGAGGGCAAGCTTGGCGCAAGCCTCGCGCAGCTTTCCGAGGTCGGCCTGGATCAGCTCCGCGCTCTCCTTGACCTGGAGGGCGAATGCGGTGTCCACGACGTCGGAGCTGGTGAGTCCGAGGTGCAGCCAGCGAGCCTCGGGCTGGCCCACCGTCTCTCCGACCACGGTCAGGAAGGCGATCATGTCGTGGCCCACCGACTCCTCTACCTGCTGGATGCGCGCCACGTCGAAAGACGCCTGGCGAAGCTTGGGCAGCGCCTGCCGCGGCAAGCGGCCGAGCTCGGCCCATGCCTCGCAGGCCAGGATCTCGATGCGCAGCCAGAGCTCGAAGCGGTGCTCATCCGACCAGATCGCCCGCATCCGCGGTGGCGAGTAGCGCTCGATCATGTGGGGTCCCCGAAAAATCCTAGATTTTTTGGGGTTTTCAAGGGGCTCGGCGAATTATAGATGGCGGATCGAGCGGCAACATCTTGTATTGGCTACGGGAAGTAGCCACAAGATGTGGTCCCGGCGCGGCCGGACTACGCCGGAGGGCTTCGGAACCGGTTCGATAATCTCGATTCGCATGGCCGCCCCCCGTAACCTGCCTCACCCATGACCCGTTCGAACTGGGGACTAGGCGGATGAGCGGCCTGCCCGTGCGCACCGAGGAGACAGGTCTCGTGCAGCGCGCGAAGCAGGACCCGGCCGCGTTCGGGGAGCTCTACGACCGCTACTTCAGTCAGATCTACCGGTTCGTTTACTCGAGGGTCAGGGATCAAACAGCAGCCGAGGACGTCACGTCAGAGGTCTTCATGAAAGCCCTCCGCGGCATCGGCCGCTATCAGGACACGGGCCGGCCCTTCTCCGCCTGGCTCTACCAGATCGCGGTCAATGCCGTGAACGACCGCTATCGCTCGCTCCGGCCCACCGAGGACATCGACAGCCAGATCGCGATCTCCACCGGCGGCCCCAGCCTGGATGAGATCGCCATCCAGAACGAAGAGGTGCGCCGGATCTGGATCCTGGTCGAGACCCTGCCGGGACCGCAGCGCACGGCCATGGTCCTCAAGTTCCAGGAAGACATGAAGATCGACGACATCGCCGCGGTGATGGGCAAGAGCCCAGGGGCCGTGAAGCTGCTCATCCACCGCGGAGTGACCCGGCTTCGCGAGCACGTGGGCGCGCCCGGGAGCCGCGTTCGATGAGTCGATGGGCTGGTGACATGGAGGAGCTCGACGAGCTCTTCGCGGATCCCGAGGACCGCCGGCTGGCGGCCATCCTGACCTCCGTCCAGGCCCCCGAGGTCACCGCCGATCCAGCCTTCCGCTCCCAGCTCCGGCGGCAGCTCATGCAGGAGGCCTGGGGCCGCGGCGAGCGGCGCCGGCGAGAAGGCGGTGGCTTCTGGCGCGCGCTGTTCGCGCCCAAGGGCATGGCCTGGACCGGCGCCGTGGCCGGCGTGCTGATGGTGGCGATCGGAGCCTACGGGCTCAGCCGCGGGGTGGGTGGCGACAACATCGTGTACGTCAGGTACAACGTCGACCTGGGCCGGCCGGTGGCTTCCGTGCAGCCGATCGAGGTCACCTTCAGCCAGCCCATGGACCATCCTTCCACCGAGAAGGCGGTGCAGATCACCCCCGCCACCAGCGTCAGCTACGACTGGGCTGGGAACACCCTGAAGATCACCCCCACCAGCGGCTCCTTCGCGCCCAACACCCAGTACACGGTGAACATCCAGCCCAACGTCGCCCAGACCGCCAATGGCGCGGCCGTGCCGGCGGTCAAGCCCGCGGTGTTCACGGTCGCGCCGACTCCGACGCCGGTCCCGACGCCGACCGCGACGCCGACCCCGACGCCGACTCCCGCACCAGACGTGACCGGCGAGAAGCAGCTCGCCACGGCGGCGGCTCCGGGAGCGATCTGGTCGCCCGACGGCACCACCCTCTACTTCCGTGGCGGCGACAAGCTGCAGAGCGTGGCCGCCGGCGGCGGCGATCCCAAGACGCTGGTCGCCTCGGGCGTCGAGCTCTTCGACCTCTCCAAGGACGGCAAGCAGGTCGTGTACTCGGGACCGGGCGGGGTCAGCACCGTGGCGCTTGACGGAGCCCAGCCGGTGCAGCTCGCCAGGACCCCGGCCCGCGCCGTGGGCTGGGCGGGGTCGAAACCGCTGTATGCGACGAGCACCTCGGTCTTCGCGACCAGCGAGCTGAAGCTGCCCGGGCCGCTGCCCGCCGGCCAGGGCGGAGCCTGGTTCTCGCCCGACGGCACCCATTTCCTCTACGCCTCCGGCAAGACGCTGCACGCGTTCGAGCTGGCGACCGGCAAGGACACGGCCTGGACGGCGGACGCCGCCTTCCTGGCCTGGGCCCCCGACAGCAAGCGCGTCCTCTACGATACCGGCGGCGGCCAGTTCGCGGCCGATCCTAGCGGCCAGTCTCCGGTCAAGCTGGGCGCGGTCCCGAACGTCGTCGGCGCCACCTGGACCCAGCCTGCGCAAGCGGTGCTGGACGCCCAGCAGTCGTTCTGGGCCGAGAACGCCGACGGGTCCGGATCCAAGAAGCTCGCCGCCGGTGATTTCGGGAGCCCGGTGCTGGCGCCGAGCGGCGCCGCCGTCGCCTTTCTGCGCGGGGGCGGCCTCTGGGTCGGCGAGGTCACCTCGCTCCGGGCGACGGCCGCCCCGAGCCTGGAGCAGGCCGCCGCCGCGGTGGCGGACTTCATGAAGGCCCGCGTCGATGGCAAGGGCGACGCGGCCCAGGGCTACCTCGACGCCAATGCCAAGCGCGAATTCGCGACCGCGAACGGCCCCCAGCTGCTCCGGACCACCACGCCCAAGCTGTCGCGCTCCTTCAACGTGCTGGCCGGCGTGAACGGGGTGAGCGACCTGTTCACCCTTCGGCTGGTGCTTTCCGATGCGTCGGGCAAGGATGTCAGCCAGCTGGACGAGACCCTGACCATCGTGGCGGACGCTAGTGGCAAGCCCGTGGTCGACCACGCCGTCGACGGGACCGCCTTCGGCTACGGCGCGGGGCCCACGGTCCTGGCGGTGAGCCGCGAGGGCGGCGCCTACAAGGTCGCCTTCGACTCGGACCTCACGCCGGCCACGGCGGCGACCGGCATCGAGCTGGTCGATGCGGCCGGCAAGGCGGTCACCGTCACCACGACCGTGCAGGGCCGCAACGTGCTGCTGCCGGTCACGGCGACCGGCCCCCTGAAGCTGGTCGTGCTGCCGACCCTCAAGGACAAGGACGGCCACGGGGCCGCGGCGGAGTACGACCTGGACCTCTCGGCGCTCACATTCCCCGGGTAATTCGGGTGCTCGCGGCCTGCGTGTAACGCATTGCCCGGGAAATGTGGCTTAGAGGCGCTTCAGGGCATGCGCCGCTCGGCAGAGTGCGCTCACCGCGGTGGCGTGGACTATGCCCCCGCCCAGCGCCTCCTTCACCGCGTTGGCCAGTGGTAGGCGGCGCGTGATCATGTCTCGCTCGTAGCTCTCGAGAGCTCGCTCCGACTCCGAGACCGCTTCGGCCAGGAACAGGAACTGCCGGGAGTCGAGGAGGGCCGACGGGCGCAGCACCCCCAACGTGGTCCAGCGCTCGGCGCGCAGGCCGGTCTCCTCGGCCAGCTCGCGGCGGGCGCCCGCCAGCGGCTCCTCGTTCTCCTCCAGAGTCCCCGCCGGCACCTCCCAGGAGGTCGCCCGCCAGGGATTCCGCCACTGCCTGACCAGCATCGTGGAGCCGTCCTCGAACACCGGCACGACGAAGGCGGCCGAGGTGGCGTGGAACCAGCGATAGACGCCGCGGTCGCCGCCGGGCCACTCGACCTCGTCGCGGACCAGCGCCAGGCGGCCGTCGCGAGCCAGCTCCTGGCTGCTGAGCAGCCGGTGGGGCGCCTCGTCGGAGTGGTCGAGGCGGGTGCCGCGGCTCAAGTCCGGCGGCGGCGCTCCAGGATCTCGCGCGCGGTCTTCTGGGGCACCCCCTCGCGGAAGGACTCGACCAGGAAGGGGATCGAGTTCTCGATCGACTCCTCGAGCGGCTCGTTCAGCCAGTCCTCGATCAGCTCCTTCTGGGCGCGGACCGTCGACGGATGGTGGCCGGCGACCGTGGCGGCCAGAGCCACCGCCTGCGGGAGCACCCGGTCGGCCTCCACCACCCGGTTGACGAGGCCCCAGGCCAGCGCCTGCTCGGCTCCGATGGGCTCGCCCGTGAGCAGCATCTCCTTGGCGCGGCCGAGGCCCACGTAGTGCATCAGGAGGGCGGCGTCGATGACCGAGGGCAGGCCGACCGCCACCTCCGGCATCCCAAAGCTGGCGTCCGGCGTGCAGACCCGGAAGTCCGATGCCATCGCCACTTCGAGGGCGCCGCCCAGGCAGTGGCCGCGAACCGCGACCGCCACCGGCTTGGGCATGTTCCGGATCAGCGCGCAGAGGTCCTTGAGCATCTCGATCAGCGCGTGGGCGCTGTCGGCGCTGCCATTGGCGAACTCGTTGAGATCGACCCCGGCCGAGAACGACGAGCCTTCGCCGGTGATCACGACCGCGCGCACCTTGCGGTCGCCCTCGGCATCGGAGACGCGGTCGCGCAGCGTGCGCACCATCTCCCGGGTCATGGCGTTGCGCTTCTCGGGCCGGTCGATGACGACCAGCCTGATGCCGCCCTCCAGGTTGTCCGTGCGGATCATGACCGGCTCACCACCGCGGCCACGGCGGCGGCGGCCGCGGCCACGTGCCGGGCGTCGGAGCCGTAGTCCATCGGCGACCGCTCGCCCAGGAACCGCTTCATCTCTTCCAGCAGCTCGGGATGGTCGTCGATGAAACGGGTGCTCAGCTTGCCGGCCAGGAAGTCCGGGCTTTCCAGGATCGCGCGGTGGTAGGGGATCGTGGTCGCGGGCCCGACCAGCACGAACTCCCGGAGCGCGCGGCGGGCGCGAGCGATCGCCTCCGCGCGGTCGGCGCCGCGGACGATCAGCTTGGCGATCAGCGAGTCGTAGTTCGACGGGACCTCCGAGCCCGGGCCGAAGCCCGAGTCCGTGCGCACGCCGGGACCGGCGGGCGCGACCCAGCGGCTGATCCGCCTGGGGTTGGGGATGAACTTGCGCGCCGGGTCCTCGGCGTTGATGCGCATCTCGATGGCGTGGCCGGTCCAGGTCACCTCCTCCTGCCCGCAGGAGAGCTCGTGGCCGGCGGCGACCCGGATCTGCTCCTTCACGAGGTCGATGCCGGTGACCTCCTCGGTGATCGGGTGCTCCACCTGCAGGCGAGCGTTGACCTCCAGGAAGTAGAACTCGCCCTCGCTGAAGATGAACTCGACCGTGCCCGCGTTGACGTAGCCGGCGGCCTTCACGGCCTTGATCGCGGCCTCGCCCATCCGGCGCCGGAGGTCGGGCGTGACCGCGGGCGAGGGCGTCTCCTCCAGGATCTTCTGGTGCCGGCGCTGAATGGAGCACTCCCGCTCGCCCAGGTGCACGGCATGGCCGTGGCGATCGGCGATGACCTGAATCTCGATGTGGCGGGGCTTGGCCACGTACTTCTCCACGTACACCGTGGCGTCGCCGAAGGCGGAACGGGCCGCGTTGGTGGCGGTGGTGATGGCGGGCACCAGGTCGTCCTCGCGCTCCACCACCTTCATCCCGATGCCGCCCCCGCCGCCGCTGGGCTTGACGATGACCGGGAACCCGATCCCGCGGGCGATCTCGGCCGCCTGATGCGGGTCGTCGATGGCATCTGAGCCGGGCGTCACCGGCACGCCGTGCGCGCGGGCCAGCGCCTTGGCCTCCAGCTTGGAGCCCATCGCCCGCATGGCCGCCGCCGGCGGGCCGATGAAGACGATGCCCCGCGCCTCGCAGGCTTCCGGGAACTGAGGCCGTTCGGAGAGGAAGCCATAGCCCGGATGGATGGCCTCGGCCCCGTGGTCGGCGGCCAGCTTGACGATCTTCTCCAGCTGCAGGTAGGACGCGCTGGGCGCTGCCGGGCCGACGTGCACCGCCTCGTCCGCGTAGCGGGTGTGGATGGCGTCCTTGTCCGCATCCGAGTAAATGGCAACGGTCTTGATCCCGAGCTCGCGGCAGGCGCGGAAGACGCGGATCGCGATCTCGCCGCGGTTGGCGACCAGGATCTTCCTGAACATCTTCTTCATTCGGGGTCCCCGCAAAATCGCAGATTTTGTGGGGTGGTCATGGAAAGCGCTCGATGACCGCGGAAAGCTCTTCTTCGCCGTGCGCCGGCAGCGCGGACGCGTAGATCTCGCGGGCCAGCGCCAGCAACGGCGTGGAGGCGCCACCGGCGTGGAAGACGCCGAGACCGAGGTCCAGGTCCTTGACAATGTCGCGCAGGAAGAACCTCGCCGGCGAGTGCTGGCGATCGACGTACGAGCGCCGGCGCGCCTCCAGGTACGGAACCGTCCGCTGCAGGAGGCCGAAGGCCGCCTGGCGCTGGAGGCCGGCGTGCTCGGCGGCGACCAGCAGCTCGGCGGCGGCCAGCGAGACGGCCGCCAGCATGGCGTTGTTGAGAAGCTTGAGCGTGGCCGCCTCACGCCGGGTGCCGACATGGCTGGGCTGCCCGAAGGCCGCCAGCACGGGCTTCGCCTTCTCGACGTCCGGCTCCTCGCCGCCCGCCAGGATGAGCGCGGTCCCCTGCTCGATGGCGGGCACGCTGCCCACGATGGGCGCCGCCACCAGGTGCTCGAAGCGCTCGGCGAGCTCCTCCAGGATCTCGGGGCCGGCGGTCGACATCTCCACGAAGACCTGCCCGTCCGCCGGCTCCAGCTGGGAGTAGACCTCGCGCACCGCGCGGGCGTCGGTAAGGATGGAGAGCACCACCTCGGCCCCCGCCGCGGCCTTCGCCGGGTCGCCCTCCACGCGCCCCACGCCCAGGCCGCGGGCCCGCTCCTGGGTCCGGTTCCAGAGCACCAGGTCGAAACCGGCCGCGGCCAGGCGCGAGGCGATGGACGCGCCCATCTTGCCGGTCCCCAGGAGTGCGACGCGCACTCAGGCGATGGCCAGGATGGCCTGGTTGGGGCCGACCACGTCGCCTTCCTTGACGTAGACGTCGACCACGCTGCCGGCGACCGTGCTGACGATGTCGTTCTGCATCTTCATCGCCTCCAGGACGGCCACCACGTCACCCAGCTTGACCTGGTCGCCCTTCTTGACCGGCAGCTTGACGATCAGGCCCTGCATCGGCGCCACCACCGCGCCGTCCCTGGAGGGAGCCGCCGGGGCGGCGGTCGCCGCGCCGCCGCCCGCCGAGACCGCCATGCCGGCGCCCGACACCCGCACCTTGAAAACCTCCCCCTCGACCTCAACTTCAAACTCAGCGGTGCTGACCTGCGGAGCGGGCGCGGGGGTGGGAGGCGACTCCTCCCCCCTCGGTGGGGAGGTCCCTCCGCCGGAGGCGGAGGGGGTGGGGGACGCGGGCGCGCGGGAGCCGTTGGAGGCGGCAACCTTCTCTTTCTCCTGGGCGCCGCTCCAGAGCCTGAGCGCCAGGGCCGGGAAGAGCAGGTAGTTGAGCACGTTCCCGTCGGAGGGCTCGATCCCCTGCTTCTTGAGCTGCGCCCGCGCCTCCCGCACCTGGGGCTCGAGCAGGTCGGCGGGCCGGATCGTGATCGGCTCCTCGCGGCCCAGCACCAGCCTGCGCACCTCCGGGTCGGCCGGCTTGGGCGGCCTCCCGTAGAGCCCCTGCAGATAGTCCTTGAGCTCCTGGGTGACGGTCTCGTAGCGCTCTTTGCCAAGCACGTTGAACACCGCCTGCGACGCGATCATCTGCCGCAGCGGCGCCACCAGCGGCGGCTCGCCGAGGTCGGCCCGCACCCGGGTGACCTCCTTGAGCACCTCGCCGAAGCGATCGGCGGCGTCGTGGGTCGCCAGCTGGCGCTGGATGTCCTCGAGCATGAACCCGGGCATCTGGTAGCGCAGCACGGCGGAGTCGACCCGGTCCACGAAGCTCGACATGTGCTCGACATGGCTGCGCTTCACCGGCTCCAGGAGGTCGGTGACCTCGGCCAGCCGGTCCATGTCGAGGCCGGTGTCGTAATCGCCCCCGGCCAGCGCTGCCACCACGCTCTCGGTTCCCGGCTGCGAGGCTCCCCAGGCCAGCGGTGACATCGCGGTGTCGACCACCGCCGCGCCCGCCTCGATGGCGGCCATGTAAGCCATGGGCGCCATCCCGCTGGTGCAGTGCGAATGCACGACCACGGGCAGACCACCCGCCTCTCGCAGCGCGGTCACCAGCTCCCAGGTGACCTGGGGCGAGAGGAGCCCCGAGGTGTCCTTGACCACCACCTCGTCGCAGCCGAGCTCGGCCAGGCCCTTGGCCAGCGAGGTCCACAGCTCCAGCGTGTGGGGCGGGCTGATCGCGTAGGAGAGCGCGCCCTGGACCCGCTTGCCGGCCGCCTTGGCCGCCCGGATCGCCGCCTCCATGTTGCGCAGGTCGTTGAGGGGGTCGAAGACGCGGAAGACGTCGACGCCGCAGGCGGCGGCGTGACGCACGAAGAGCTCCACGGTGTCATCCGCGTAATTGCGCTGGCCGACCAGGTTCTGGCCGCGGATCAGGGCCTGGATCGGTGTCTTGGGCACGGCCTTGTTGAAGCCGCGCAGGTAGTCCCACGGATCCTCGCCCAGCCGCAGGTAGGTCTCGAAGGTGGCGCCGCCGAAGGCCTCGATGGAGTGAAACCCGATGCCCTCCATGCGCGCCGCGATGGGCAGGATCTCAGCCGGCAGCATGTGCCCGCCGAGCAGCGATTGGTTGCCGTCTCGGAACGTGGTGTCGGTGAGCTCGAGCGCCGGCGCCCGCTTTTTCTTCGCCATCAGCGTCCGGCCAGGGCCCGCCTGGCCTCCCCGTGCCGCTCGGCCACCCCAGCGTCGGTGAGGCCGAGGATGCGCGCGGCCAGCCAGGCGGCGTTCTTGGCGCCGGCCTCGCCGATGGCGACCGTGGCGACCGGGATCCCGGCCGGCATCTGCACGATCGAATAGAGGGAGTCGACGCCGCCCAGGTGCTGCGTCGGCACCGGCACGCCGATCACCGGAAGGTCGGTCCAGGCCGCCACCACGCCCGGCAGGTGGGCGGCGCCGCCGGCGGCCGCGATCACGACCCGCAGCCCACGCTCGCGGGCGCTGCTCGCCCACTCCATCACTCCGGCGGGGTCACGGTGGGCGCTGCAGACCTTGAGCTCGTGGTCGATCCCGAGCGCGGCCAGCTGCGCCGTACAGGCTTCCATCAACGGCATATCCGACTTGCTTCCGAGAATCACCCCGACCTCAGCCAAGCTCAGCCTCCTGGGCAATATCCGATCGGAAGTAGGCTCCGGGAAATCGTACCCGCACGGCTCCGGCGAGGGCGTTGAGGCGCGCTTCAGCGGCAGTCTCGGCGACTCCCACCGAGGTCACCACGCGACCACCGCTGGTGACCAGGCCGCGGCCCGGGAGAAACCGGGTGCCGGCGTGGAAGATGATCGTGCCGGGGGGGATCGTGGCCAGTCCGGAGATCGGGAAGCCGGTCTCGTAGGCGTCGGGGTATCCGCCCGAAGCCACCACCACGCCGACCGCGCTGCGCGGGCTCCAGCGCAGCGGGGGCAGTGACGCCAGGTCGCCGCGGGCCGCGGTCAGCATCAAGGCCACGGCGTCCGATTCCAGGCGCGGCAGGACGACCTGGGCCTCAGGGTCGCCGAAGCGGGCGTTGAACTCGATGACGCGCAGGCCCGCCCGCGTCAGCATCAGGCCCGCGTAGAGGACGCCCCGGTACTCGGCGCCCATCCGCGCCAGCTCCGCGACCGCCGGTTCGAGGACGGTCGTGAGCGCCTCCTCCAGCACCGCGTCATCCACGCCGGTGGGGGGCGAGTAAGCGCCCATGCCGCCCGTGTTCGGGCCCTCATCCCCCTCGCGGGCCCTTTTGAAGTCCCGCGCCGCCGCCAGCGGGACCACTTGGCTGCCGTCGGTGACGCCGAACACCGAGAGCTCGGGACCCTCCAGCCTTTCTTCGACCACCACCGTCGACCCGGCCCGGCCAAACGTCTTCTTGACCAGCATGGCCTCGATCGCGCGCCCCGCCTCCTCCACCGAGCCGCAGACCACGACGCCCTTGCCCAGCGCCAGGCCGTCGGCCTTGACCGCCACCCGGCCCTCGTACCTGCGCGCGAAGTCGAGGGCCGGGCCGGGCTCGGTGAAGGCGCCATGGGTGGCGGTCGGAATCCCGGCCCGTCCCATCAGCTCCTTGGCGAAGGCCTTGCTGGACTCGATCCGGCCGGCGCTGCGCGAGGGCCCGAAGACGGCGAATCCGGCATCCCGCAGGGCATCCCCCGCACCCGCGGCGACGGTCGATTCGGGACCCAGGATGGCGAGGCCGATCCGCTCCCGCTTGGCGAAGTGCACCAGGCCGGCCACGTCGTCCGCGGCGATGCGGACGTTGCGCGCCATGCCGCCGGTGCCGCCGTTGCCAGGGGCGCAGTAGACGCGCGTGGTCAGGTCGGACTGCATGCACTTCCAGGCCAGCGCGTGCTCGCGGGCGCCGGACCCGACGACCAGGATCTTCACTTCTCGTCCTCGTCCCGCGCCCGCTGCACCAGGACCCGGACCGCGATGTAGAAGGCGATCCCGAAGATCGCGAGGGCGATGAGCCCGGCGAGCTCGAAGCTCATCCCCCTCCCCTCAGGGGAGGGTTGGGGTGGGGATTATTCCCATTCAATGGTGCCGGGAGGCTTGGAGGTGATGTCGTAGACGACGCGATTGACGCCCTTCACCTCGTTGACGATCCGGTTGCTGATCCGCCCGAGCACCTCGTAAGGCACGCGCGCCCAATCCGCGGTCATGGCGTCCTCACTGCTCACGATGCGCACCGCGACCACGTTGGCGTAAGTCCGGCCGTCGCCCATCACGCCCACCGTCGACAACGGTGTGAGAACCGCAAATGACTGCCAGACCTGGCGGTAGAGGCCGGCCTTCTTGATCTCGTCGACCACGATCCAGTCCGCGTCACGCAGGACGTCCAGGCGCTCCCGGGTAACCGCGCCCAGGCAGCGGATCGACAGTCCCGGACCCGGGAAGGGCTGGCGCTGGACCATGTCCTCGGGCAGTCCCAGCTCGGCACCGACGGCACGGACCTCGTCCTTGAAGAGATACCGCAGCGGCTCGATGAGCTGGAAACGCAGGCCGGGCGGCAGCCCGCCCACGTTGTGGTGGGTCTTGATCTTGGCGGCGCTGGCCACGGTGTCGTGGGCGGTCGACTCGATCACGTCCGGGTAGAGGGTGCCCTGGGCCAGGAAGTCGATGTTGCCGATCGTCTCCGCCTGCTCCTCGAAGACGTCTATGAAGACGCGACCCACGGTGTGCCGCTTCCCCTCGGGGTCGGTGACGCCGGCCAGCGCCTCCAGGAAACGGTCCGCGGCATCGGCGTATCGGATGTCCATGTCCAGCTTGCTGTGCATGACCTCCAGCACGCGCTCCGGCTCCTCCCGGCGCAGCAGCCCGTTGTTGACGAAGACACAGGTCAGCTGGTCCCCGATCGCCCGGTGCACGAGGGTGGCGGCGACCGCCGAGTCGACGCCGCCCGAGAGGGCGCAGATGACGCGCCCCTCGCCGACCTGGGCGCGGATGCGCTCGATGGACTCGGTGATGAACGAGCCCGCTGTCCAGGTGGGCGAGCAACCGCACACCGTGAGCACGAAGTTGCGGATCATCTCCCGGCCGTCCGGCGTGTGCACGACCTCGGGATGGAACTGGATACCGATGATCCCGGCTTCGTTGGCGAAGGCCGCGACCGGCGAGTTGCCGCTGCTGCCCAGGGCTCGAAATCCCGGCGGCAGGCGCAGCACGTGGTCGCCGTGGTTCATCCACACCGGCAGCTCGGCGGGCAGGCCGTCGAAGACTCCGCCCGTATCCGATACCGCCAGCACCGCGGGGCCGTATTCGCGCCGGGTGGCCGGCGCCACCTCGCCGCCCAGGTGGTGGGCGATCAGCTGCATCCCGTAGCAGATGCCGAGCACGGGGATCCCGGCCCGCAGCGCCTCCGGGTCGACCTGGGGGGCGCCCGGCTCGTAGACGCTGGCCGGGCCACCGGAAAGGATCAGGCCGGCAGGGTGGTGTTTGGCGAGCTCGGACCAGGGGGTGGTGCCGGGCACGACCTCGCAGTAGACGCGGGCTTCGCGGACGCGGCGCGCGATCAGCTGTCCGGTCTGGGCGCCGAAGTCGAGGACGAGGATGGTCTCGCGCTGTCCGGGCGCGCCCGTCGCGGGGTTCGCCGCGGCGCTCGTCTGGGTCAGGCCCCGATTCTATCCTGTAGGGCAATGCAGCCTGGTGGAAGCCGGGCGCCGAGAGATTCGGTGTCCAGGTGGCCCGAATGGTAGGAAGCGCCGAGCACCGGAGGGAGCGCAGCATTTTGCTGCGTGACCGAGGAGCGCAGAAGCTGACGACCCAGGCGGGCCGCATGGGCGCCGAAGATCCGGCGATCCGGCTTTCGCCGGGCTGCTAAACCTCTATGGCGATGAAGGCCCTCGAGTACCTGCACGGGATCACGGCCGACGAGTGCCGGCGCCTGCGCCAGCGCGGGCTCCGCCACAGCAACCAGCTCCTGCACGCCTGCACCCTCCATTTCGACCGTGACCGCATCTCCAAGAAGACGGGGATCGGCACCGAGCGCCTGCTCAACTTCGCCCACGAGTGCGCGCTGCTCGAGATCTCGAGCATGGAGCGGTTCATCCCGGTGGTGCGGCGCTTCGGGATCACCGACCTCAAGATCCTCAAGAAGCAGGACCCCGTCGAGCTGCAGGCCAAGCTGGTCGAGGTGATCGGCATGGGCGCGCCCACCCTGCCCACGGTCCAGTACTGGGTGAGCCAGGCCCGTACCTGCGACATGATCGAGGAGTACGAGCCGGCGGCATCGGAGACCTCTCCGAGCCTGCTCAGCCGGCGGGTGCGCTAACCCCCACCCCGACCCTCCCCGGTGGGGAGGGGGTCTTCAGTACCAGATGCTCCGGCGCAGCTTCAGGTTGTCGTACAGGCCCTGCTGGATGGTGTCGCGGACCTGGTCGGAGACCGTCATCACCAGGTTCTGGTCCTCGGCCGCCTCGGGCCCCATCAGGTCGGTGCGGATCGGCGGGTGGAACTGGATCCGCCACTTGGAAGGCAGCGGGACGGTGCCCAGCAGGCCCAGCCAGGGGAAGAGCGGCGTCACCGGAAAGTAGGGGAAGCCGGTGAGCCTGGCGAGGGGCCCGATGTCGCCCAGCATCGGGTAGATCTCCTCCGAGCCCACGACCGAGATCGGGATGATCGGCGCCTGCGCCTGCAGCGCGACCTGGACGAACCCACCCCGCCCGAACCGGCGCAGCCGGTAGCGCTCGCTCCAGGGCTTGCCGGTCCCCTTCACCCCCTCGGGGAAGACCAGCACCAGCTGCTCCCGCTCCAGGAGCCGGATCGAGTCGTCGGGGTGGCCGACGGTCTGGCCGGTGCGGCGCAGGAACCAGGAGAGGTAGGGCAGGCCGAAGAAGAACTGGGCGATCAGAGCTCGCGCGTGCCGCGGGTTGGGCTGCTCCTCGAAGAGCGAGGTCTTGATCATGGCGCCGTCCCAGGGCAGCACCCCCGCGTGGTTGGAGACCAGCAGCGCGCGACCCTCGGCGGGCACGTGCTCGACGCCGGTGGTCTCGACTCGCCAGTAGTGCCGGTACATCCACTGGAAGATGGGCAGCAGGGATTCCGTCCATTCCTGGTCGAAGCCGAAGTCGTCGACCGTCATCTCCTCGCCGCGGTTCGCCAGCTCGACCTGCTGGGAGAAGAACTGGACGATCGCCATCATGGTGGCGAGGTCGATGACGTCGCGGCCGGTCAGCTCGCGCAGGCGCAGCGACAGCTCGCCCACCATCTGCAGGGCCAGCACCGGCAGCTCCGCCTTGATCTTTTCGATGGCATCCGGCACCGGGGCCGGCACGCGCAGGCGCGGCACCCGCCGCCCGGCCTGGCGCCCATTTTTGCGGTGCCCGTTGGGCCCCCGGCGCCGGAGCTCGGCGTTGACGTCCGTGTAGAGCAGGCCGAGCTGGTGCCGCAGGCGCTCCTCGGACGAGGTGAGGTCCATCAGCGCGCCGCCCGCGCCCGCCGGCGGTGCAGGAGGTACTGCGAGAGCTCGTATTCCTGGGGTCCGCTGGACGGGAGCTCGGCATTGCTGCCGCGCTCGAGGAAGTCGTGCAGCGTGTCGCGAGTCGCGTGCGGCGGCCGCCAGCCGAACTCGCGCTCGATGGGATCGATGTCCACGACGCAGCCATAGGCCAGGAAATCGGCGATCGAGGCCGGCATGTCGTAACCGGTCACCCGGAGCTCGGAGCGGGCGATGGCGCGCCAGAAAGGAAGGAGGACCGGGAGCTGGCGCCGGCCGGCGAGCTTGATCGCCTGGCTGAGCAGCAGCACGCCGTCGCCGGCCACGTTGAAGACGCCGGCATGGTCGGCGACAGCGGCGCGGTAGAGCGCCTCCACCCCGTCATCGTCGTGGAGCAGCTGGATGCGCGGGTCGAAGCCGTGGAAGGTGGGCACGCGCGAGAGCAGGAAGTACTCGCCCAGCGGCGTCACCTCGTGGAACCCGAGCCGGCGGCCGAGCCGGAGCAGCGTGACCGCGATGACGCCGTTGCGGACCTGGAAGTCCTGCACCAGCTGCTCCATCTCGCGCAGGTCGTTGGCCAGGAAGTCGCGCACCTGCGCGCGATCCACCATGCTCTCGCGCAGGTAGGAAGGCGCGAAGGGCTCGCAGCCGTAGACCGCCACCGACGACTTCACGACCACGCGCCGCACCGGGCTGTCGGCGCCGGAGCAGGCCGCCAGCAGGTTCATGGTTCCGATCACATTGGTCTCGTGGACGGTGCGGTGGCTGTTGCGGCCCTCGGTCAGGGTCGCGCAGTGGACGACCGTGTCGACGGCCAGCCCGCGCACCAGCTTGGTGAGCAGCGAGTGGCGGGTGTCGGCGTGCACGAACTCGGTGCGCTCGAGCGCCACCTTGGGGTCGTCGATGTCGATCCCGTACACGGCGGCCACGTCCTCGCGCGCCTCCAGGCGGCGCGCCAGCTCGCCGCCCAGATAGTGGCTGACGCCGGTGACCAGAACGCGATGTCCTATGGATAGATCCCCCGCACGGTCGTCGCGTTGGCAACGCGCTGCACGGCGATGACGTAGGCCGCGGTGCGCATGTCCACTCGCTTGTTCACGCTCGTGTGGAGGACGTCGTAGAACGCACGCGTGATGATGTGGTGGAGCTTGGTGTTGACCTCCTCCTCTTCCCAGAAGAAGGCCTGGAGGTCCTGTACCCACTCGAAGTAGCTGGCGATGACGCCGCCCGCATTGGCCAGGATGTCGGGCACCAGGAACACGCCGCGGTCGTTGAGGATGCGGTCCGCGTCCGGTGTCAGGGCGGCGTTGGCGGCCTCGGTCACCAGGCGCGCCTGCACGCGCTCGGCGTTGGCCTCGGTGAGCTGGTTCTCGGTCGCGGCCGGCACCAGCACCGTCACCGGCAGGGCCAGCAGCTCGTCGTTGGTCAGGTCCTCGGCCTTCTTGAATCCGGACACCCCGCCGCGCACCTGGCGATGCTCCTCGAGCGCCTCGAAATCGAGGCCCTTGGGATTGTGCACCCCGCCCTTGGAGTCGCTGACCGCGACCACGCGCAGGCCGGCCTCGGACAGCAGCCGAGCGGTCGCGGCGCCGACCTTGCCATAGCCCTGGACGGCCACGGTCGGCGTCTCGTCCTCCACGTGCAGGTACTTGAGCGCCTCCAGCGTGAGGTAGGTGACGCCGCGGCCGGCCGCCTCCTGGCGACCTTCGGAGCCACCGACGTCGACCGGCTTGCCGGTGACCGAGGCGGTCACCGAGTGTCCCGAGTGCATGGAGATGGTGTCCATGATCCAGGCCATCACCTGGGCGTCGGTGCCGAGGTCGGGGGCGGGGATGTCACGCTCGGGGCCGATCAGGATCGCGATCTCGGTCGCGAAGCGGCGGGTCATGTGCTCCAGCTCGTTGGGCGAGAGGGTGCGCGGGTCGACGTCGACGCCGCCCTTGGCGCCGCCGTAGGGAAGGCTGACCACGCTGCACTTCCAGGTCATGAGCATGGCCAGCGCGCGCACGGTGTCGAGATCGAGACCGGCCTGGTAGCGAAGGCCGCCTTTGGCGGGACCGCGGCTGATGTTGTGGTGGACGCGGTAGCCGGTGAAGACGCGCACGCTGCCGTCGTCGAGGCGGACCGGGAAGTGGACCACGAGCTCGCGCTTGATCTCTCGCATGAGCTTCCGCTGGTCCTCGCTGAGACCGATCACGTCGGCCGCCACGTCGAACCGGCGCTGGGCCGTCGCGAATGCTGTCTGCGAACGGACTTCGACCGCCATCAAACCCTCTTCACACTTGCCAAGCCGGGGGGCTCGGGACGCTCTCGATGGTACAGCCCGCTCCTCGCATAATCGGGACACAGATGACGGTGCGGCGGACCGGGGCTTACGTGCTGGTGGCGGTCACGGCGCTGGCTTTCGGATTCCTGCTGGCGACCCAGATCCGAACCCAGCTCCTGGTACCCGGGAACCAGGTCGCCCGTACCCAGGCCCTGGTGCGCACGGTCCAGGACCTGGAGAAGGTGAACAGCGACTACCGGTCCCAGATCGCGGGCCTGCGCGGCGAGATCGACAACCTGGAGGGCCAGGCGGCGCAGCGCTCGGACGCCACCCGCCGCCTCCAGGACGAGGTGGCGGGCCTGCGGGCGCACGCCGGCGCCACCACGCTGCGCGGGCCCGGCGTCACCGTCGACCTCGGCAACGGCCGGCCGGGTCCGGATCAACCGGGCAAGACGTCATACCTTGTCAACTTCGAAGATGTCCAGGACCTGGTGAACCTGCTCTTCGAGGGTGGGGCGGAGGGGATCGCGGTCAACGGCCACCGGATCTCGCCTCTCAGCTCTTTCTCCGGCTCCACCGGCACCGTGGTGATCGATCAGGGCAACCCGCTCTCCTCCCCGTTCCAGGTGGTGGCGGTCGGGAACCGCAACCAGATGGAGCAGCAGCTCAGCGACCCTTCCACCCTGGGCGACCTCCGCAACCGCCAGCACCAGTTCGGCCTCGCCCTCGACTTTCGAGGCAGCCCCGACCTCACCCTGCCCGCCGCCGACTCGGCCCTGAGCACCAGCTTTGCGCACCCGTCCTAACCAGTCCGGCCTTCACCCCACGAAATCTGCGACTTCGCGGGGACCCCGGGCATATGGCATCGGCCTGCTGATCGGCGTGCTCGCGTTCGTGGCCGTCGTCCAGGTCCGCAGCCAGGCCGAGGTGGTGCGTTCGCTCGAAGGCCAGGACAGCACGGCGCTCGCCTTCCTCATCGACGACCTGCACCGCGCCAACGATGCGCTGGCGTCGGACGCCGCGATGCTCGGCACACGCCGCGATGCGCTGCGCGGCGGCAGCAACCAGGAGGCCGACGCGCAGCTCAACGCCGAGGCCGGTCAGCTGCGAGTGATCGAGGGCCTGGTCGCGGTGCACGGGCCGGGTGTGGTGATCACCGTCGATGCTCCGCTGACGCCGCTCGATCTCCAGGACGCGGTCAACACGCTGCGCGTGGCGGGTGCCGAGGCGATGTCCGTGAACGACCACCGGATCGTGACCGGCAGCGTGATCAGGCTGGCTGGCGACGGCATCACCGTCGACGGGACTGCGGCCCGCGGTCCCTGGTCCCTGTCAGCGATCGGCGAGCCCACGCGGCTGGCGGGCGCAGCCGACCAGATGACACGTTCCCTGCGCGACGATCCGCGCGTCCGCCACGCCGATTACCGCTCGGAGAGCGACCTGGCCATCAGGTCTACCGTGGTGCAGCGGCCTTTCGTGTACGGCTCCGCGTAGCCGGCTTGCGCCGGGGCGGCGCGCCAGCTGCACCGATGCGGCGCGAGAGCTCGCTCACCTGCTCCGACAATCGCTCCACCTCGCGCCGGCTGGGCAGGCTGAGCTGTTCCAGCGCGCGCTCGATGGCCGACTCGATGAGCTCTTCGACGTCGCCCCGCCGCCGCTCGACCTCGTTGCCGACCAGCTGCGCGGGCACGTTGAGGGTGCGGCGCACGTAGTCGAGCAGCGCCGTCCCGCGGTCCGGGCCGTGGCTCTCGCCGTTGACGCGCCGGCCGCCGCGCTTTTCCTCGCCCATCACGATCTGCGACAGGATCAGCGGAGTGAGGTCGGTGCCCGTATCGCGGTCGACGACCTCGATGTCGTAGCCGTCGCGGACCAGCTCGGAGATGCCGTTCAAAGTGATGTAGCGGCTGGTGTTGGTGTCGTAGAGCTTGCGGTTCGCGTACTTTTTTATCAAATGCTTTTCGGCCATGACGTGATCGATTCTAACGCAATGCGTTATGATTGTCGCGTCGCTCACCAAGTGGATAGGGGGAATACAGCCTGATGGCAAAAACCACCCGCAAGCGCGCGCCATCGAAGACCCTGGTAAGCCAGGCGCGAGACGCGCTCAAGCAAGCTCAGAAGAGCATTCCCGCCGAATGGCGGAAGCAAGCGGACAAGCAGTACAAAGACCTGCGCAAGCAGGTCGACAAGCAGCTCACCCGGGTCGCCGACCGCGGGGTCGTCGAACAGCTGCAGCGACAGGTCGAGCGCCTCACCCGTGAGGTCGAGAAGCTCACGCGCAGCGCCGCCAGCTCTGCCGGACGCACCGCCACGTCGGCGCGCCGCGCCGCCTCGCGCAGCACCGCGTCGACTCGCCGCCGCGCCTCCTCGACGGGCACGCGGGCCAAGGCCGCGGCCAAGAAGACCACCACGCGAGCCAAGCGCGCGACGACCTCCACGCGCCGCCGAGCATCGTCGACCGCAGCTTCGACCACGCGCCGCGCCGCCTCCGGCACGTCGCGATCGCGTTCCACCACGCCGCGCACGCGCTCGACCCGCAGCCGGCGCAGCTCGGCCAGTCCCGGCAGCACGCCCAGCAGCGAGAGCTCGACCAGCTAGCTGAACAGCGTTCCCAGTACCGGGGCTCCACCCACCGCCACCGCGGAGGGCCGGAGCCCCGGCCATTGCTCGGGCTCCATCGCCAGGGGATCTGAGTCCAGCACCTGGAAGTCGGCCAGCATCCCCGGCTCCAGGGTCCCGCGCTCGCGCTCGGCGAAGGCCGCGTAGGCGCCGCCGGAGGTGTAGGCCCGCAGCGCCTGCATCGGCGTGATGCGGCCGGCCGGGTCGCGCGCTGCCGCCGCCAGACCCACCCAGGGGTCGGGGTCCGGCACCACCGGGAGGTCCGAGCTGAACGCCACCCGGACCCCGGCGGCGAGCAGGGCCCGGTGCGCCGCCAGGTGCGGCCGCAGCTGCTCCGGAAAGACGCTGGCGGTCCGAGCCCGGCCGGAGGTGGCGAAGAGCGGCTGCATAACGGCCACCATGCCCAGGCGCGCCAGCCGCTGCTGCAGGTCGGGGGGGCAGGCGGTGCAGTGCTCGACCCGGTGCCGCTGCCGGAGGGCGGCCGGGCCGGCCGCCTCGACCGCGTCGCAGAAGGCGGCGATGGCGGCGTCGCCGATCGCGTGCGCGGCCACCTGGAGGCCCGCCGCCGAAGCCCGGGCCACCACCCGCCGCAGCTCCTCCGGCGGTGTGCGCCAGAGCGGGTCGGGAGCGCCGCGCAGCGCGACCGCCCCGGCTGAGGCTCCGCCATCGATGAAGACCTTGACCGGTCCCGCCCGCACGCGGCCGCCGAACGCCGGGCGCACGCCCAGGCTGGAGGCAGCTTCCAGCAGCTCCCAGGAGAGGAACTCGTTGACGCGCAGGCGCAGCCGCCCGTCAGCCTCCAGCTCCTGGAACGCCCCCAGGTCGTCCGCGAAGCCGCGATTGACCGCGGCGCCCACCGTGGTGACGCCCCGCGCCAGCAGCAGGCGCTGGCAGCGCAGGATGCCGGCCGTGCGCTCCTCGAAGTCGGGCACCGGCTGGTGGTCCGACACCAGTCGCATGGCTGACTCGATCAGGCGGCCGTCGAGCGAGCCGTCAGGCCGCCGGCCGACCGAGCCGCCGACCGGGTCGGCGGTGTCCGGCCCCAACCCGGCCGCGGCCAGCGCGGCGCTGCTCGCCACCCGGCTGTGCCCGCCGCGCTCGTCCGCGTAGGCCGGGCGCTCGCCGACCACGGCGTCCAGCTCCTCGCGCACCGGCGCTCGCCCCTCGACCAGGTCGGCGGCCGAATAGCCGCGTGCCACCAGCCAGCGACCCGGGGCCAGACGCTGGTGCACCCGCCGGACGCGGTCCTGGATCTCGGCGATGGTGCGACTGCCGGTGACGTCGGCGCCGAACGAGGTGAGGCCGAAATACACGACGTGGGCGTGCGCGTCGTCGAAGCCGGGCAGGACGGCCCGGCCCGCCAGCTCGACCACCCGGGTGCGGGAGCCGCGCAGGCCGTCCAGCTCGCGCCCGCCGGCGGCCAGCACCCGCTCACCGGCGATCGCCAGGTGGGTGACGGCCCGAGCCCCGAAGCGGCCCAGTGGGTGGACGGCGCCGCCCCGCAGCAGGAGGTCGGCCTTCACCGCCGATACAGTATTTGGCCGTGGCCGTCGTCGACATGCGCTCCGACACGCTGACCATGCCGACGCCCGAGATGCGGCGCGCGATGGCGGACGCGGAGCTGGGCGACGACGTCTTCGGCGAGGACCCGACCGTCAACCGCCTCCAGGAGCGCGCCGCCGCGGCGGTGGGCAAGGAGGCCGGGCTCTTCGTGGCCAGCGGCACCATGGGCAACCTGCTCGCGATCCTGGCCCAGGTCCCGGCCGGCCAGGAGCTGATCGCGGACGCCGAGTCGCACGTCTTCCTGTACGAGGGCGCGGGCGCGGCCACCCTGGGCGGCATCCAGGTGCGGCCGGTCGCAACCGAGCGCGGGGTCATGTCGCGCGCCCAGGTCGAGGCCGCCTTCCGGCCCAGCCACGACTACCACCAGCCGCTGACGGGCGGTGTCACCATCGAGAACACACATAACCGGCAGGGCGGCGTCGCCTGGCCGCTGGAGGCCGTGCGGGAGGTCGCCGAGGCGGCGCACGAGCGCGGGGTCCCAGTGCACATGGACGGCGCCCGCATCTTCAACGCCGCGCTGGCCGTGGGCGCCACCGCGCGCGAGGTGGCCGCGCCCTGCGACACCGTCACCTTCTGCGTCTCCAAGGGCCTGGGGGCGCCCGTCGGCTCGGTGCTCTGCGGCCCCGGCGAGGTGATCGACCGCGCCGCCCGCTGGCGAAAGATGGTCGGCGGCGGCTGGCGCGAGGCGGGCGTGCTGGCCGCGGCCGGGCTGCTGGCGCTGGAGAAGGGCGTCGACCACCTGCGCGAAGACCACGCCAACGCGCGCACCCTGGCCGAGGGCCTGGCCGAGCTGCCCGGTGTGGAGATCGACCTCGCCCGGGTCCAGAGCAACCTGGTCATCTTTGGGCTCACCTCGATGCCGGCCGAGAAGTTCCTGGAGGAGTGCGCGGCGCGCGGCCTGAAAGGTGGCGGCGGCTATGGCCGCGTGCGCTTCGTGACGCGCTTCGGCATCACCCCCGCCGACGTCCAGCGCGCGCTGGAGGTCTGCTCGGAAGTCCTCGGCGCCTGATCGTCGCCAACCCCTAATGCACCGTTAACCAACTTTCTGTAGCCTTGCGCGGAATGGCCCGTGCACGCCAGGTTTCGGCCGGAGGCCTGCTCTGGCGCCCGGCCCCGGATGGCATCGAGATCGCCGTGATCCGGCACCCCCGGACCCGGCGCTGGTCGCTCCCCAAGGGCCGGCCCCGGCCGCGGGAGTCCCTGCGCGCCGCCGCCCTCCGCGAGGTGGCCGAGGAGACCGGGCTCCGGGTTCGCTGCGGCCGTCCCCTGGGCTCGGTGGTGAAAGAGGTCGGCGGCTCGCTGAAGGGAGCCATGTTCTGGTGGATGGCGCTCCGTGGCGGGCGCTTCACCCCCAACCCGGAAGCCGACCGGCTGCGCTGGGTGACACCCGAGGCGGCGGTCAAGCTGCTCAGCAGCGCGCGCGACCTGGGCGCGGTCGAGATGGTGACGTCGGGCCGCCTGCGGAAGCTCCGGACCGGGGCTTAACCGCCGCCGAGCAAGCTCGCCAACAACCCGGTGTCGAGGTTGCCGCCGGTGACCAGGGCCGCCGTGGGGCGGTCCTCGGGCAGCTGCTCGAGCGCCGCATAGGCCAGGGCGCCCGCGCCCTCGGCCACCACCTTGGCGGCGGCCGCCAGCTCCGGAATGGCAGCCCTGAGCCGCGGCTCCGGCACCACCAGCCAGCGGTCGACGCACTCGCGGAGGCGGTCGAACATGATGGGGTTGAATGGCGCGGCGGTGCCGTCGGCGATCGTCTCCGGGCTCAGGTGCGGGTCGCCGCCGGCCTCCAACGCCCGCGGCCAGAGCGGGTAGCCGTCCGACATCACACCCACCACCTCCGCATCCGGGCGGAGGCCCTTGACCGCCGCGGCCACTCCCGTCACCAGCCCGCCGCCCCCGACGGGCACCACGACCCGGCCCAGATCCGGCTGATCCTCGATCAGCTCGAGCCCGATGCCCCCGTGCCCGGCCGCCAGCTCCTCATCCGTGTGGGGATGGATGAAAGCCTCAGGCTCCGATTCCCAACCGCGGTCCGCCATCCAGGCGAAGAGCTGCTGGCGCGGCAGGAATGAAGGTACGGCTCCCCAACGTTTGACGGCCTCCACCTTGGGCGCCGGCGCGCTCTCCACCATCACGACGCGGCAGGGCACGCCCAGGCGGTGCGCGGCGTAGGCGCAGCCGGCGGCCGCGTTGCCGGCGCTCACCGTCAGCAGCCCGGCCCGCAAGCGCTCGGCGGGCAGGGCCAGGGCGGCCGCGAAGTAGCCGCGCACCTTGAAGCTGCCCGCGGGCTGCAGGCATTCGAGCTTGAGCCCGCGGCCGCCGGGCAGGGGGAGCAGCGGCGTACGCACCACGTAGGGAGCGGCGCGCTCGGCGGCGGCGCGCACGGTCGAGACCGGGATCACGGCAAAATCGTAGGTAAGTGCCGATCTACGAGTACCGCTGCGCCAAGTGCGGCAAGCGCTCCTCCGCGCTGCTGCCCCGCTGGGACGCGCCCGACCCGCCCTGCCGGCACTGTGGCTCCAGGCGGGTGCAGAGGCTGGTCTCCAGCTTCGCCACCCAGCGCGCCGGCGAGGGTGACGACTTCGGATCCGACTTCGACGACGGCGATTCCGGGGACGAGGGCGGCTTCGGCGGCGACGACGACTTCTAGGGCTGAGTGCGGGCTGGGAGGACGCAGAAGCCACCCTCGCAGTAGCCCTGCGACCGCACCTCGAAAGCGCGGTTGAAGCGCGCCCGATAGTTCTCCCAGGCGATCTCGGCGACCAGCTCGACCAGGGCGTCGTCCCCGATCGCGGCCCGGATCTCCGTGTACAGCGGTTCCGGCACCTCGGCGGGCGTCGCGGTCAGTCGCTCGGCGAGCTCGATGACGCGGCGGTCGAGCTGGTCGAAGGCGTCGCTCGTCCGGTAGTTGGGAAGCTCCGCCAGCTCGCGATCGCTGATCCCGGCCTTTCTGCTCAAGGCAGAGCCGATGTCCATTCAAAAGGGACAGCCGACCAGGCTCGAGGCCCGGAGCGCCGCCAGCATCTTGAGCCGCGTGCGCAGCCGCGGGGTCTTGAGGATCGCCCACTCGTAGACGACGGTCGCGACGAGCAGCTTAGGGCGCCGGGCGGTGATCAGAAAGGGCTCGGGCACCTGGCCAACGGTCCGCCGGGCCTCGCGGAACACCAGGCGCGCCCACCAGGGATACCGGCGCGGGGGATCGATGCGAGCGCTCAGGCGGACCTCCTCTGCCAGCGCAGGGCTCCGGCCAGCGCCAGCATCACGGCCACCGCCGCCACCACCGGCAGGTCGTAGAAATGCCCACCCCGGCCCAGGTCTTCGACGTGGGAAGCCGTGTGCAGAACGGCGGCCAAGAAGTTGGCCAGCAAGGCTCCGGGCAGCAGGGCGGGCCAGCGCAGGCCGGCCAGCAGGGCAATCCCCAGGCCGGCCTGGAACGCCCCCAGGTCGTGAATCAGGTGAGCGCTGTAGGGCGGGTAGACGGCGACCTGGTCGTAGAAGGACTCGGGGGCCGCGAAGGCCCAGAGCCCAAGGATCGTGAGCAGGCCGCCGATCAGCGCCACCAGGGCCTTCACGGCAGGGCGCCGTCGAGCAGCAGCGCCGCGGCGTGGCGCTTGAGATGGTCGCGAAAGGCCTGGTCGTTGACATCCAGGCCGAGATCTCGAACCAGGGGCGGGTGGGCCATCGGGAACCAGGCCAGGGCCATGAACGACAGCAGCAGTTGGGACTGGTCGAGATCCCGGAACCCCGCCGCCGCCGCAACGGCGCCGATCAACCCGACGCTGTCGCGGACCAGGGCCGCGTGCTCGGGCATCTTGGCCAGGCGCCGGCCGCCGCTCAGGACCTCCCTCTCCATCAGGGAGATGAAGCGCGGGTGGTCGTACAAGAGGTCGACGTAGTCGGACATCGCGGCCTCCACCACCGCCCGGCCGTCCGCCCTGGCGTCCAGCGGCCGCGGCCGGATCATGAGCTCGCGCAGCTCCTCGAAGAGGCGATCCAGCACCGCCCGGTACAGGGCTTCCTTGGACTTGAAGAAGTAGCCGGGGGCGCCGCGGGAGAGGCCCGCCGCATCGCCGATCTGCGCCATCGAGGTGGCCTCATAGCCGCGCTCGGCGAAGAGTCGCTCGCCGGCGTCGAGGATGGCGAGGCGGGAGCGGACGGGGTCGCGCTGGCGGATCGCCATAGCTTGCTTGCTGTCCAGCAAGTTACCACAAGAGACAGCGTTGACAAACGGAACCTCGGCTCTTAGTTTCTCAGGGCTGGCGGCGGAACACTGACGGGGGGCGGACATGGCGCAAGAACCGGGCGGGAAACGAATCCCCGCCATCGACGAGCTCGACCTGGGCCGCCTGGTCGAGAAGGCGAGGGACCTCTACAAATGGGACGAGGCGCGGGCGCGCGAGGCCGAGGAGTGGTACCGCAACTTCCTCTTCCTCTGCCACCAGACGGGCCGGCCCGTGGCGGCCATCGCCCGCGACGCGGACGACCTCTGGCACCTGCATATCCTGGACACCCGCAAGTACCAAGCGGACTGCCAGGCCATCTTCGGGCGCTTCCTCGACCACCAGCCCTTCTACGAGAGAACCGACGCGGAGCGGCGGCTGATCGAGGAGACCAGGGAGCTCTACGAGAGAGAGTTCCACCGGCTCCCCGAGAATCTGGACGGCGTCAGCTTCGGGTTTTAGCCTCGCCGAGCGCATAGGAGATCGCCTCCTCACGGCCCATCGGCGGCTCCGGGTCGGCGCGCTCCTGCGCGTCCGCGAGCGCCGTCTGAGCACCGCGCAGCCTTTCCGAGAGATCGCCAAGGAAGGCTGAGGCGGGGGCGACCGCGATGGCGCTGCGCAGGTGGGAGGCCGCCGCCGCCAACCGGATCGCCCGCGCGTGCTGACCCTCCGCGGCGGCGAGCCCGGCAAAGGCGTCGAGCAGGCTCGCCACCTGGCGGCCGCTCCCCCGCTCCCGCCAGCGGAGCAGGCTGTCGACCAGGCGCTCCCGGGCCTCGGCCAGCAGGCCCTGATCCATGGCCACCTGGCCCAGCACCAGCTGGGACATCACGAACAGCTCGTCATCTCCCAGCCGGCGGCCGGCCTCCAGGCTCGACTCGAGATGGCGCCGGGCATCGGTCGGGTCGGGCTCGAAGCGGGCGACCATGCCCAGCCGGAACTCACATACGGCCGCCAGCCGCCTATCGTCGATCTCGGCGGCGATCGCCAGCGCCTGCTCTAGGTGGGAACGGGCGTCGGCGAAGCGCTCCTCCTGGAACGCGATCTGGCCCAGCTGCTGCAGGGTGAGCCCCAGGCCGGGCCGGTCGCCGGCCTCCCGGCACAGCTCCAGGCTCTGGCCGCACCAGGCCCGCGCCGCCTCGTAATCGCCCTGCGCCCAGGCCAGGAAGGCCGCGCCCCGCAGGGCGTGGGCTCGCACCGGGCTGGGCTCCCCGGCACGGGCCAGCACCGCGACCAGGCGCGACCGCCCTTCGGCGTACTGGCCGCGGGCATCCCAGAAGCCGCGCAGAGCGGCGGCCAGCCGAAGCTCCAGCTGCGGGTCTCCCCCTCGCTCGAAGACCGCCCGCAGGTTGTCCTGCTCGCGATCCAGCCGCTCCAGCCATTCCTGGCCGCCGACGGCGGCCAGCCGGGGCTCGGCGGCCTCGACCAGGGTCAGGAAGTAGGCGGTGTGCCGGCGGCCGACCGCCTCCAGCTCCCCGGCGGCGATCAGCTTGTCGCGGCCGTATGCCCGCAGGGTCTCCAGCATCCCGTAGCGGACCTGGCCGGCCACCTCCTGCACCTGGACCAGCGACTGGTCGACCAGCTCGCCCAGCTCGTCGAGCACCGAGGTCGCCTGCGCGTCGCCGGCTGAGCAGACGCTCTCCGCGGCTTCCAGTGAAAAGCCCCCGGCGAAGATCGAGAGCTGCCGATACAGGGCGCGAGCCGGCTCTCCGAGCAGCTCGTAGCTCCAGTCGACGGCGGCCTCCAGCGTTCGATGCCGGGCCGCCGCCGAGCGAGGCGCGGCGGTGAGCAGCCGGAAGCGATCGTCGAGTCGCTGCAGGATGTCGGCGGGCGACATGACGTTGGCTCGCGCCGCGGCCAGCTCGATGGCCAGCGGTATGCCGTCCAGGCGCCGGCAGATCTCGACCACGGCGGGGTAGTGGGCGTCGAGGCTGAGACCCGGCCGCGCCGCGCGGGCCCGCTCGGCGAAGAGGGCGACCGCCTCGTCCCCTTCCATGGGAGGCACCTGCAGGGTCACTTCGCCAGCGACCCGCAGCGCCTGGCGGCCGGTGGCCAGGACCCTGACGCCGAGAGAGGCGGCCAGGATGAGGCCGGTCAGCGCGGCCGCCGCCGCCGCCAGGTGCTCGCAGTTGTCGAGGACGATGAGCATCCGCCTCGGCTTCAGGAACGCCGTGAGCGTCGCCTCGGGCGTCCGGCCCGGCTCCTCGGGCACGCCAAGGCGGTGCATCAGGGTGGTGAGCAGCAGCCCTGGATCCTGGAGAGCGCCCAGCTCGACGACCCACACGCCGTCGGCGTGGCCGTCCACCACCTCGGCGGCAGCCTGCAGCGCGAGGCGGGTCTTGCCGCACCCGGCCGCGCCGGTGAGCGTGACCAGCCGTTCCTCGGCCAGGGCTCCCAGCACCTGCGCGAGCTCGCGCGGGCGGTCGATGAAGGTGCTGGCGTGAAAGGGAAGATTGTGGCGATAGCCGTCGAGAGTCCGGAGCGGCGGAAACTCCACCTCCAGCTCCGGGTGCCCCAGCTGGTAGATGTGCTCGGGGCGCTCCAGGTCCTTGAGGTGGTGGAACCCGAGGTCCACCAGGCTGGCCCCGCTGGGCAGATTGTCCTCGACCAGGTCGCAGGTCGCCTGCGAGGCCAGCACCTGGCCTCCGTACCCGGTCACCAGGGTCCGCGCGCACCGGTAGACCACCTGCCCGTAGTAGTGACCCCCTCGCAGCTCGGCTTCGCCCGAGTTGAGCGCCATGCGGACGCGGATCTCGGCGCCCGCGGGCCAGCCCTCGCGACGCAGAGTCCGCTGCAGCTCCAGTGCGCAGGCGACCGCATCGGCGGCGCGATTGAATGCGGCCAGGACGCTGTCCCCCTCGCGGCCCGACTCCACCACGAGCCCGCCGTGTGCGGCCAGACCGCCGCTGATGATCTCGTCGTGGCGAGCCATCGCGGCTCGCATCGCGTCCGGGTGCTCCTCCCAGCGCCGCGTCGAGCCTTCGACGTCGGTGAGCAGGAAGGTCACCGTGCCGGTCGGAAGCGCGCCCATCGCGGCGCGAATCTAGCACCGGATCACCGGCAACAAAGGAAAGGCCGATGCCTTTCGGCACCGGCCCTCCCCAGGGTCCCCGCAAAGTCGAAGACTTTGCTGGGGTGGTCCCTTATCCCTCCCCCCGGCCTGGAACTAGGGAAGGGGTCCGAACGTCGGCTGACCGCCACCGGACGAGTCGCTGTCGCTCGAGCCCTGCGCATTGCCGTGCTCGGACCGGGCGTGGTCGCCGGCGCCCTGCGCCACCGACACCGCCGGCTGGCTGGAGACGGTCGCCGGCCGGGTCGATGCGGAGCCGCCGTTGAGGAGCGCCGCCGCCAGCACCAGCAGGCACAGGATGGCCAGGAGCGCGCCGGCCGCCACCAGGACCAGCCTCTGGGAGGGCTCAGCCCTCTCGACCTTCCGAGTTCCAATCGCTTGCATCACACCCACTTCCTTGCTTTTCTCGGTTCGGCGGTTGCCGTACCGGATGCCACGAAGGTATGGCCGCTGGAGCGCTCCTTCGATGCACGCGAGCACGTTCGCAATGTGATCTTGGCGACACTGGAACTAGACTCCCGTCCGCATGCGCGAACTGCTCGAGGAGCTGGCCCGGCAACCGCGGCAGCCGGGTGCGCCGGTGCGCCTGCGGCGCTACGCTGCGGGCGAGGTGATCGCCCACGAGGGCGACCCCGCCGACACGCTCCACCTCGTTCGCAGCGGGCGTGTGGCAGTCGGCATGACGACGCTCTACGGCAACCAGGTGACCTTCACGCTCCTCGGCCCCGGCGAGGTCTTCGGCGAGCTGGCCCTGCTGGGCCGCGACGCCCGGCGCAGCGCCACGCTGACCGCGCTGGAGGCGACCGAGACGGTGACGCTCAGCAAGCCGGAGTTCGACCGCCTCCGCGAGCAGCGGCCCGAGTTCGGCCAGGCGCTCACCGACCTGCTCGCCGAGCGCGTGCGCCGGCTGTCGGACCAGCTCGTGGAGGCGCTGTACGTGCCCGCGGACGCGCGCGTGCTGCGCCGCCTGCTGACCGCGGCCCGGCTCTACGGCGAGGACGAGGTGCCGCTTTCGCAGGACGACCTGGCCGGCCTGGCCGGAACCGCCCGCGCCACCGTCAACCGGGTTCTACGAGCCGAGGTGAAGCGAGGCACGCTGGAGCTGCGCCGCAGGCGCATCAAGATCCTGAACCGCGCCGCGATAGAAAAGAGAGCGACTTAGCAGGATTCTTAGCGGCGGCGGCCGAAGGCCGCGGCTGAGGCGAGTAGAGCGAGCCCAGCCCGCGGCGCGAGGCGCCGCGGGGGGGTCACAGGGGGCAAAGCCCCCTCTTACACAAGCGCGCGGGGCAAGTCCCAAGGTCTGCCCCCTCCGGCCGGGCCAAGGCGCCAGAACTCTGGTGGGACGGTCACGGCTGACCACGTCCCCTCCGGCCTGCCACCGCAGGCCACCTCCCCGCCAAGCGGGGAGGAGCCGAGCGGGGAGGAGTCTCGTTTTCTCAGTCCGCCGCCAACACCTGCTGCGCCGCGTGCACCAGCTCCTTTCGGTACGTGTCCTCGCGCGCGAAGATCCGGAACAGCACCATCCGCACCGGCAGCCGCCGGAAGAGGTCGAGCACCCGGCTGTGCCGGTAGGTCTGGTCGAGGGGCTCGTAGAACAGGATGTCCGTCGCCTCCGAGAGAGGGTTGAAGGCGCGCGACTCCTGGCTGGCGACGTCGACCTCGAAGTCGACATCGCGGCACTCGGGCGGCAGCTTCTCGCGCAGGCGGCTCGCAAACTCGTCGCGGCCCATCATCAGCACTCCGGTGGGCACTCCGTGCGCCTCCACGTAGTCGCTGAAGATCATCCGCCACTTCAGCCTGCGGGCCACGATGTCGCCCCAGGCGCGTCCCAGCTCGCGGCGCTCCCCTGACTCCTCCTGGGCCCAGCGGTCGACCTCGGTCATCAGGTACCACTCGTTGAGGCGCTGGAACTCGGGCAGGCGCTCGAGCGGGTTGCCGCCCAGCAGGATGTCCATGGTGGGCACGAAGATCTCGCGCAGCTGGAGGTCGATCCGGCGCACGGTGCGGTGGAAGTAGACCTGGTGGTACAGGTACAGCCGCGCGTTGAGGAACATGAACAGGGCCTCGGCGCCGTGGCTGTGCAGCGTGAGCCCGAACTCCGAGATGAAGGAGTAGTGGATGATCCGCTGCACGTCCACCGGGCCCGTGGCCACGCCGCAGATGTAGGAGTCCCGCGGCACGTAGTCCATGTTGTCGGCGGAATAGGGGCCGATCAGGAGCGGCCGCAGCGCGGACAGCCAGGCCGGCGGCTCGAAACCCGGGACCGGTTCGGTGGAGACCAGGTAGGCGATCCAGCGGCAGTCGATGCTCTCGCCGGCCTCGAAGTCGAGGTTGGGGGAGGCCCCGATGCCCTCGATCAGGGCCGCCAGCTGGGACGTGACCAGCTGCCTGCCGATGATCTCGTGGTCCAGGTTCCAGCGCGTCAGGTAGGTCTCGTCGAAGAAGTGGCCGAACGGCCCGTGTCCGACGTCGTGCAGCAGTCCCGCCAGGCGCAGCGTCTCCTCTACCAGCCCGGCTGAAGGGGCGTCGGGATGCACCCGGCGCAGGCTCGGGTAGAGATGGCGGGCCCACTCTCCGGCCAGGTGCATGGCCCCCAGCGAGTGCTGGAAGCGGGAATGCTCGGCGGTCGCGAACACCCACCATGCGCTCTGCAGCTGGTGGATCCGGCGCAGGCGCTGCAGCCACGCGTTGTCGAGCAGGTCGGTTTCCGCGCTGCGGCCCGGAACTCCCCCGGGGCCGCCCTTGGCGGTCCTGATGTATCGGTAGATAGGGTCGCTGGAGAGGTTGACCCGGTAGTACTCGGCCAGTACCTCGTCCACCGGGCGATTGTAGATTCGCACCTCAACGTGGCCTGGTCAGCACTGGCGGCAGCTCTCTGGGGTGGCCTGTACGTCGTAAGCCAGCTGGCGTTCGGCAACCACCTGCCGCCGGCGACGCTGAGCCTGGCCCGGCTCGTGATCGGCGTGGTGGCGCTGTTGGCGGCGATGCGCGCCTGGCCGAAGTTGCGCGAGGCGCGGGTCGCCTGGCTGGGCGGGATCCTGGCGCTGACGCTGGTGACCCAGGCCACCGGCACCTACCTCTCGGGCGCCGCCACGGGCAGCCTGCTCACGCTGATGACGCCGGTCTTCGTCGCCCTGCTGGCGCCGGTGGTGCTCCACGAAAAGACCCGCGGCACGCAGTGGCTGGGCATCGCGCTGGGCGTGGCGGGAGCGGCCATCGTGATCGGGCCGGCGGGCGCTGGTTCCTTTCTGGGCGACCTCCTGCTGGTGCTGTCCAGCCTCACCTGGGCCGCCTTCACCGTCTTCGGCGGCGCGCTCGTCAGAGCCCGGGGAGCCCTGCCCGTGATCGCGGCCGCAGCCAGCTGGGCGGTGCCCTTCATGGTGGTCGCGGCCGCGGTGGAGGTGGCCCTCGGAGCCCGGCCGTCCGTCAACCTGGCCGGCGCGGCAGAGATCCTCTACCTCGGGCTGGGTGCCACCGCCCTCGGCTGGTGGGCATGGTACCGCGGCGTGGAGGGCGCGCCGGCGGCGGCTGTGGCGGTTCCCTTCCTGCTCCAGCCGGTGGTCGGCGTCGGCCTTTCCGCGCTCTTCCTGGGCGCCCACCTGAGCCTGGCCTTCGCGCTTGGCAGCGCCCTGGTGGCGGCCGGCATGGTGGTCGCCTCGCGAGGCACTGCGTGAGCCTGGAGCGCGGGCTCGAGCTCTTCAACGCGGGCCGCTATTGGGATGCGCACGAAGCCTGGGAGGAGGCCTGGATGCCGGATCGCCGCGGCCCCGACGGCGGTTTCTACAAGGGCCTCATCCAGATCGCGGCGGGCTGCCTTCATTACGGCCGGCGCAACCGCCGGGGCACCGTCAACAAGTGGCGCAGCGGCGCCAACTACCTGCGCCCCTACCTGCCCTCCCACCACGGCCTCGACCTGGCCGCGCTGGTGGCGGCCATCGACGTCAACCTGGCGGCCGTCGAAGCCTCCGCGGAGTGGCCGGACCTGGAGATGCCGACGTTGGCGCGCGGCTGACCGCGTCTACTCCCCGCCGAGCGGTTAGGAGACTTCAGGAATAGGGCGGGAAGCGGCGACCGGCGCCCGCTTCGACGAGGCCGCCGTGGCCCAGCCGAATGAAGTCCTCGGCGTCGGCGCGTCCGTAGGCGAAGACGAAGGGCAGCACCAGGTCGAGCGAGGTGTTCTTGCCGAAGCCGGCGCAGGACGCGATCCCCAACACCGGGGCCTCGCCCAGCCGCCCCAGCCAGAGCATGGAGCCCGGGTGCGAGGGCGCGCCCACCCGGACCACCTTGCCGCCCGCCGCCTGCAGCTCCTCGTAGGCGGCGTCCAGGGGGTCGATCGAGGAGGCCCCCGCGAAGACCACCAGCTCAGCGCCGGCGTCGCGGGCTGCCTGGTAGGCCTCGCGCACCGGCGCACCGGCCCGCGCCACCTCGCGCGTCCAGAGCACCGGGGCGCCGTACCAGCCCAGCTTGCGGGCGACCGCGGCCGCGAACATCTCGCGGGCTCGCGGCTTGAGACGCTCGGTCACCACGATCGCCGTCTTCAGCGGCTTGAACGGCAGCACGCGGACGATCGGCGCGCGCGCGGCCAGCCGCTCCAGGCTCTCGAGCACCGACCCGGGGACCGCGACCGGGATCACCTTGGCGCCCGCCACCTCCTCCCCGGCCTCGACCGCCTGGCCGTCGACGATCGTGAAGACGGAGACCCAGGGGATGTGGTTGGCCTTGTCGAGAGCGGCCACCCCGACCCGCAGCAGTCCGCGGCGCGCGGCGACCAGGCGAACCTGGCTCTGCACGGGACCCTCCACCTCGATGCCCTCGCCGGCCAGCGCGCGCCCGATCCGCAGGGCGGCGTCGTCTTCGTGCACATCCCCATCGTCAAGCTCCATCACGTGCACCTCGCGCACGGCGCGCAGGCGCGGCAGGTGGGCGTCCGTGAGCACCGTGCCCTTGCGGAGGTCGGGCCCCAGGTCGTGCGTCAGGACGCGCCCCCGGATGTCCTCCGCGGACGCCGCCGCGCCTTCGATCCGGATCGGTCGCACAACCGGTTTCTACACTTCGAGGGGCGGTGAGCATTCCCGAACCCAGTCCGCTTCGGGTCCACAACACGCTCGGCCGCCAGGTTGAGGAGCTGCGGCCGCTGCAGCCCGGCCGGGTCTCCATCTACTCCTGCGGCCCCACCGTTTACCGGTACGCGCACGTCGGCAACCTGCGCACCTACATCTTTTCGGACCTGCTCCGGCGCACCCTCGATTACCTGGGCTACCAGACGCGGCAGGTGATGAACATCACCGACGTGGGCCACCTCACGGAGGACGACTTCGACCGCGGCGAGGACAAGATGCTGGTCAGCGCGCGGCTGGAGAACAAGTCGCCGGAGGAGATCGCCGAGTTCTACACCGCCGTGTTCCTGGCGGACATTCAGAAGGTCAACATCCGGCCCGCCGACGAGTACCCGCGGGCGACCAGCTACATCCCCGAGATGCAGGGGATCATCTCGCGATTGATCGAGCGCGGCCACGCCTATGAGGCGGGCGGCAACGTTTACTACGACATCGCATCATTCCCGGAGTACGGGAAGCTCTCGGGCAACACGGTCGACAAGCTGCTCTCCGGAACCCGCGGCGAACCCGACCCACGCAAGAAGGCACCCGGCGACTTCACGCTCTGGAAGGCAGCCGGGGCCAAGCGCCTCCAGGTCTGGGACAGCCCCTGGGGCCCGGGGTTTCCAGGCTGGCACATCGAGTGCTCGGCCATGTCGACGCGGCTCCTGGGCGAGCGCTTCGACATCCACACCGGCGGCGCCGACAACGTCTTTCCGCACCACGAGGCCGAGATCGCGCAGTCGGAGGGCGCGTTCGGTCACCCGGTGGTGTCGTGCTGGGTCCACGCTGAGCACCTGCTGTTGAAGGGGACGCGGATGGCTAAGTCGGCCGGCAATTTTTTTCGGATCACCGAGATCGAGGAGATGGGCTACGACCCGCTGGCGTTCCGCTACCTGGCCCTGCAGGCGCGCTATCGGGCCAAGCTCAACTTCAGCCTCGAGGGTCTGGCCGGCGCCGACCGCGCGCTGCGCCAGATGCGGGAACGAGTGGCGGCCTGGGCGCGCGAGAACGGAGCCGAGGGCGCGGATGGAGGTGTTTACGAGGGTCGCTTCCGGCAGGCGATCGCCGACGACCTCGACCTCCCGGCCGCGATGGCGCTGGTGGCCGAGGTGGGTCGCGCCGAGCTGGCCGGCGGCGTGAAGTCAAGATTGCTGCTCGACTTCGACCGCGTGCTGGGGCTGGACCTCGGCCGGGAGACGGCCGCACACGAGCTTCCGGCGGGGGCGGCCGAGCTGCTCAGCCGGCGCCAACAGGCGCGGGCGGCGCGCGACTATGCGACTTCGGACGGCCTGCGCGCCGAGCTGGCGGCGCTGGGGGTCCAGGTCACCGATGGGCCGGACGGGCAGCGCTGGAAAGTGGCCGGCCGCCGCTGAAAGCAGGCTGCTTCTTTACACCCGCAAACACCTAAGCAGGGTGCAAACAAGCGTCAAGCCCTGTTTGATAGTGGCCCCTTGAAGACCTTCCCCTCCGCCACGGGCGTCCAGGACCTTCCCGGACCACCCTTCGAGCTGGTCGGCCTCGGCGCCGCCAGCGCCCTCGAGGAGAACGTGCGCCTGCGCGCCGCGCTTCATGACGCTGAGCAGCGGCTGGCCGCCCTGACCGGTGAACGCCAGCGCTCCGAGGCCGCCCTTCGGGAGAGCGCGGCCAAGTCGCGATTTCTGGCCGCCATGAGCCACGAGCTGCGCACGCCGCTCAACTCCATCCTCGGCTTCGCGCAGCTGCTCGACTCGGATGCCGGCGGACCGCTGAGCGAGAAGCAGAGACGCTTCGTCCGCCATGTGGAGCTCAGCGGACGCCGCCTGCTCTCCCTGATCAACGAGGTGCTCGACCTCTCCAAGGTCGCTGCCGGCGAGATGAAGGTCGACCTCGTCGAGGTGGATCTGGCGGAGGTCGCCGAGGTCACCACCGACTCCGTGCGGCCGCTGGCCGAGCTGCGCCGCCAGGCCCTGGAGGTCGCGGTGCCCGCGGGGACCGCGGTCCAGGCCGACTACCACCGCCTCGGCCAGGCCCTGACCAACCTGCTGGCCAACGCCATCAAGTTCACCCCGGAGGGCGGCAGCATCACGGTCCACGCGAGGCGCCTGGGAGGGTTCGTGGAACTCTGCGTCACCGACACCGGGATCGGGATCGCGGAGTCGGACCAGACGCGCGTGTTCGAGGAGTTCACGCAGCTGGAGGCGGGACGCCGCGAGGGCGGCACCGGTCTCGGCCTCACCCTCACCAGGCGGCTGCTGGAGGCGATGGGCGGAAGCGTGTCGCTCCAGAGCCGCCTCCAGGAGGGAAGCACCTTCGCGCTCCGGCTGCCGGCGCTGCCGGGCTCCTCGGTGGGCTGCTACTAGCTCAGGCGCCGGGCCCAAAAAAGAGAAGACCGCCGGCATGCGTCGGCGGCCTCCTCGGGGAGAGAGAGTGGGTGTTTCTTATTCGCCGCCGCGGTGTTTGGGTGTGGCGGTCCGCGCCGGGCGGGGCGCCACGACCGTCTTGGAGTCGGGAGGCTTCACCGTCACAGGGGCCGCCACCGGCGCCTGGGCCGAGGGCCCTTGAGCGTCGCTCGCGGGAGTGGAGACGGGAGCCTCGAGCACGGGAGCGGCACCCTGCGCCTGCACCTGGCCCGCGACCGAGCTGACGCATTCATTCCAGCCACGCTGACCGCGGTCGAGATCCGATTTGCAGTCGAAGACCGCGGTCTGCACGTGGGCGCCCCAGACCGCGGGGTTGGTGCTGCCGGTGACCGCCGCGCCGGTCGCGGCCACGGCGAAGGCGGTGACGACGAAGCCGGTCGCGGCCTTGGCCCCGAGGGCGGCCGAGGTGCCGGTGAAGACGGAGAGTCCCCGGCGCCGGACGCGGCCCCGGATGCGATGCCGGGACGCGGGTGTGGGCCGCAGCGTGTGCGGTGCCAGCTCCCGGCGCAGCTCGCTTGCCAGCCAGTTATCGAAATTCGCCTCCTCCCGCGCCACGTGGTTACTCACCGGAATCAACGCCGGGAAGATCGGCAGTACCCATCGGATCGCCAAGCAAGGCGCGCAACCTTGCCTTGGCCGCCGAGAGACGGGAGGCGACGGTGCGCTCCGGGACCCCCAGCGCGTAGGCGATCTCGCGGTTGCTGTAGCCGTGGTAGTGCCGCAGCACGATCGCGGCGGACTGCTTGGGGGGCAGCTGGCGCAAGGCCGCTGTCAGCACGCTGCGCTCGGCCTGCTGGGCCGGGTCGGGCGGAGGGGCGGGCCGGCCCAGCCTGCGCACCAGCTCACCGGCCTCGCGCAGCTTCTGCCGGCGCTGCACGGAGACCGCGACGTTGATCGCGATCCTGTGCAGCCAGGCTTCGGCGGGGGCGTCGGGGCGCCACTGCGGCCAGGCCTGGTACGCCTTGACGAAGGCCTCCTGGCAGCAGTCCTCGGCCGCAGCGCGATCGCCCAGCACCCCGACCAGGGTGCCCAGCAGGCGGGAATAGCTGGACCGGTAGAGGCGCTCGAAGTCCTCCGCCGACCCCGCCCGATAGCTGGGCGGCGCCGATAACCCGGCCGCCAGCGCGGCCGGCGGCCGCACCTCGCTAACCGGGTACATTCCCACCGGAGTTGACTGCGAACATGCGTTCGGTTACCGTCAGTTCCCCCTCACCGTGATAGCTCTTCCCCCGATCGACACCGACTCCCTCCCCGGTGACGTAACCCTGGACCACTACATTCCGGCCACGTCCGCGGAGTTCTGTCAACTCCCCGCAGACCTGGCGGAGGGCCTCCGTGCGGCGTTGCGCGCCCGGGGGATCGAGAGACTGTACACACACCAGGCCCGCGCTTACACCTCCGTAAGGGAAGATCGTCACCTGGTCGTGGTGACCCCGACGGCCAGCGGGAAGACTCTCTGCTACAACCTGCCGGTCCTGCAGAGGATCCTCGAAAAGCCAACCAGCAGGGCACTCTACCTGTTCCCCACCAAGGCGCTGGCGCAGGACCAACTGGCCGAGCTGGGCGCGCTCGCCGCCCACCTGCCGGTCGAGATCCGGGCCGACACCTACGACGGGGACACCGCTCCCGGCCGGCGCACCCAGATCCGGGAGGCGGGGCACATCGTGCTGACGAACCCCGACATGCTGCACACCGGGATCCTTCCCCACCACACCCGCTGGCGGCGCCTGTTCTCTTCGCTCGAGTACGTGGTCATCGACGAGCTGCACACCTACCGCGGCGTGTTCGGCTCCCAGGTCGCCAACGTGATCCGCCGGCTCAAGCGGATCTGCGAGTTCTACGGCTCCGCGCCCCGGTTCCTGTGCGCGTCGGCCACCATCGGCAACCCACGGCAGCTCGCACGCCGGCTCCTGGAAACCGACGACATCGAGCTCATCGATCGCAGCGGCGCGCCGCGCGGCGAGAAGCGGCTCGTTTTCTACAACCCGCCGCTGCTCGACCGCCACCTGGGCGTGCGCCGCAGCTCGCTGCTGGAGGCGCGCCGGATCGCGGCGCCCTGGCTGCGGCGGAACATCCAGACCATCCTCTTCTGCCGCAGCCGGCTCCAGGTCGAGGTCATGCTGTCGTACCTCCAGCAGGACCTGGCGCCGAGGCTCGACGCCCAGCACCGCATCCGCGGCTACCGGTCCGGATACCTGCCGCTGCAGCGCCGTTCCATCGAGGCCGGGCTGCGCTCGGGCGAGGTCACGGGCGTGGTCAGCACCAACGCGCTCGAGCTGGGCATCGACATCGGGTCCCTGCAGGCGGCGGTCCTGGTCGGCTACCCGGGCACCATCGCCTCGACCTGGCAGCAGCTGGGGCGAGCGGGACGCAAGTCGGGCGCGGTGGCGGTCTTCGTCGCCTCCAGCTCGCCGCTCGACCAGTTCATCGTCCGCCATCCCGAGTACTTCCTGGGCGCCAGCCCCGAAGAGGGCCTGGTCGACCCCGACAACCTCTTGGTGCTGGCCGGGCACCTCCAGGCCGGCCTTTTCGAGCTGCCGTTCGTCGACCGTGAGCGGCTGGGCGGCGCCGACGTGCAGGGGCTGCTCGAGATGTTCTCAGAGGACGGCAGCGCCACCCGCTCCGGCGACCGCTGGTTCTGGTCGCGCGAGGCCTTTCCGGCCGAGAACGTCTCCCTGCGCCGGATGGCGGCCGACAACGTGGTGATCATAGATACCTCACGGCCGCGGCCCGAGGTGATCGGCGAGATGGACCAGTTCTCGGCGCCGGTCTTCCTGCACGAGCAGGCGATCTACCTGCACGAGGGCGCTCAATACCACGTCGACCAGCTGGACTGGGAGGCCAAGAAGGCCTTTGTGCGCCCGGTCGAGGTCGACCACTACACCGACGCGCTGATGTCGACGCGGGTCGAGGTGCTGGACACCTTCGGCGGCCCGGACGGCGGGCCGCTGGCACGCTCCCACGGGGAGGTGAAGCTCACCTCGGTCGCGACGATGTTCAAGAAGATCCGCTTCCACACCCACGAGAACATCGGCTCGGGGCCGATCCACCTCCCCGAGCAGACGCTGCACACCACGGGCTGGTGGATATCGATGGACGAACAGCTGTGGGTGAGGTTGGGGCGAGACTCCCTGGAAGCCGGCCTTCAGGGCATGGCGCACGCGCTGCGCCACGTCGCCTCATTGCGCCTGATGTGCGACCCCCACGACCTGGGCGCGGTGGCGGAGGTGCGCTCCACGCACACCCGCAAGCCCACCGTCACGGTCTACGAGGCGTATCCCGGCGGAGTCGGCTACGCCCGCCGTCTCTTCGAGCTCCACGACCAGCTCCTGGCCTCGGCGGCCGACCTGGTCGCCGAGTGTCCGTGCGCCGCCGGCTGTCCCTCCTGCATCGGACCCCTGCATCTCGTTCCAGGAGCCAAGGACGCGTGCCTGCGCTTGCTGCGCGCACAGGCGTTGAGCTACTCCGAGAGCGCCTAGCCTCACTCGCCGGACCGGCGGCGCGTCCCCCACGCCCGCCGGAGCCGGTCGAGCGGCCCGTGCCCAAGGGGTTCGAGCCCTGGCCCACGCCTTTTGGCATCGCGTGGCGCTGGGCCGAGATTCGTCCAGTCGGCCGCGTGGAGGGCCGGCGGCCCCCGGTCGCCCACGCCTACCTGGACACCGAGACCACGGGCCTTAGCGGCGGCACCGGCACCTACGCCTTCGCCGCCGCGCTGGCACGGCCCGTCGCCGGCGGCCTGGAGGTCGTACAGCTCTTCCTGCCCGAGCCGGCGGGAGAGCCCGCCTTCCTGCACGCGCTCCAGGATGAGCTGAGGCAAAGCGCGGCCCTCGGCACCTACAACGGGGCCACCTTCGACCTGCCCCTGCTGCGCACCCGCTGGGTGATGGCCCGGATGCCCGGTGACCTCGAGCATCCCGAGCACGTCGACCTCCTGAAGCTGGCGCGAGCGCTGCTGCGGCAGCGCCTCGAGAACTGCACCCTGCGCAACGTGGAGCTGGCGCTGCTCGGCTTCGAGCGCGACGACGAGGTGGCCGGCGCCGTGGTGCCCGACGCCTACTTCACATACCTCCGGCGCGGCCGCAGCCCACTGCTGGAAGCCGCGCTCGAGCACAACCGGCAGGACGTGGTCTCACTGCTCTACCTGCATGCCTGGCTCTTGATGCGGCTGGACGGCGACGATCCCTGGATGGAGGCCGCGGACTGGCTGGCGCTCGGCCGCCACCTGCTCCGCGAGGGGCGCCGGGCCGACGGCTGGCGGGCTCTGCGCAATGCCCTGGACATGCGCCAGGGCCCGGCCTCGGCGACGGCGGCGCTGCTGCTGGCAAGGACCCTGGTGCGCCGCCGAAGCCATCGGGCGGCGGAGGCGGTGCTCGCGCAGGCCCAAGCTGCGCTGCCGGAGGAGGCCATGCTGGCGATCGCCCGGGCCCGGGTGCTGGAGTGGCGGCTGGGCCGGTTGGCGGCTGCCCTGGACGTGGTGCGAGACGCCGAGCGCCGGGGCCCGCACCCCGGTCCGCTGACGCTCGACCTGCAGCGCCGCGGAGAACGCCTGCAGCGCAGGCTGGGCGGCAGCCGCCTGGAGGCGCCGGCTCTAGACGGCGGCCAGGACAGCCGGGCCCGGCAGCTTCTGCTCGTCAGCGAGCGCACGGAGGGCGGCCACCAGGGCCGGTTCGTAGGCGCCCGCCTGGCTTGCGATCTTGATCGCCGCCTCTGAGGCCGCCAGGGGTACGGCGTCCCGGCCTGACAGCAGGCGCTCGTACTCGGCCGCCAGGCCGATCAACCGCGACTCGACGGGGATCGCCGTCTCGCGCAGCCCGTCGGGCTTGCCGCCGCCGTCCCAGCGCTCGTGGTGGTGGCGGACGGCCCGCGGCACCGGGGCCGGGAAACCGGCCAGCGCCAGCAGGCGCTCGCCCTCCAGCGCATGCGCGCCATCGGCGTGCCCGCCGCCCAGCGAGCCCACGTCCTGCAGGAACGCCGCCGCGCGCAGGCTCTCGAAGTCGGCGGCCACGCCGGCCCGGCGCCCTACCTCCTCGGCCACCGCGGCCACCAGGCTGGAGCGGCGCGGCATCCCCAGCCGGCGATCCAGGGCATGTCCGGCGGCGACCACCAGCTGTGGCCCCAGCTCACCCAGCATCTTGAGCAGCGTCTGCTCAGCCTCGGCCAGCCGGTCGACCAGGCTGGCGCTGGTCATGTAGCGATCGCGACCCTCGCGCTTGGCAAGGTAGAGCGCCTGGTCGGCCGCCATCACGAGCTCGTCGGCGGACAGCGCGTCCTCGGGCATGCAGGCCAGGCCGATGGTCAGCGTCAGGTTGCGCGCTGGCGTGGTGCGAATGCCCGCGGCGTGAACCGCCGCGACCAGGCGCTCGGCGAGTGAGGTGGCGCCGGCCAGCCCGGAGTCCGGCAGGATCACGGCCAGCTCGTCGCCGCCATAGCGGGCGACCAGGTCGTGCGCCCGGGCGGTGGCTCGCGCCAGCTGGCCGGCGCTGCGGATCACCTCGTCCCCGTGCTGGTGCCCCATCGAGTCGTTGACCTCTTTGAAGTGGTCGAGGTCGATGATCATCACCGCCATCGGCCGCGGGATCGATCTGCGGAGCGAGACCTCGTGCTCGAGCCGGCGCCGGAACTCGCGATGGTTCAGCAGCCCCGTCAGTCCGTCGGTGATGGCCTCCTGCGCGCTGCGCTGGTAGCCCAGTGCGTTGGCGAGGGGGACGGCGGCGCTGCCGGCGAGGGCGTTGACGGTGAAGAGGTCTTCGTTGCCGAAGCTGCGCCGGCCGCCGCTCAGCCAGAGGATGGCCGCCACCCCGTCGCCGGAAGCCAGCGGCACCAACAGCTGCGAGCGCTGAGCGCGGAATTCCGGCTCGCCGCGCCGGGCGACTGTGCGGGCGACCTCGGGGTCGAGCTCGGAACCGGCCGCGACCTCGATGCTGTCGTCGGAGACCAGCACCAGGCCGCCGCTCTCGGCGCCGGTCATGCGCATGGCCCGCTCCAGCACGACCGCGAAAACGTCCTGGATGTAGAGGCTGGAGTCCATGCTCACGCTCATCTCCCGCATGGCGTCGGATTGGGCGGCCCGGGTGATCGCGATCCGGCGCTCGCGCTCCAGCTCGCGGGTCATGATCGCGAACACCAGGGCCACCGTCACGAACAGGAAGACCTGCCCGATCGCCGGCAGCAGCGAGCTCACCCCAAGTGCCACGCCGTACTCCAGCGAGGCGCCCAGCGCGACCAGGACCGAGGCCGCGGGCCCGGACCGGATGGCCCCGGCGATCACCACCAGGTACCAGGCCAGCACCGCCGGGTTGCCGGCGCCGTCGGCCACGAAGAGCATGGCGGAGCCGAGGCCGAAGTCGATGGCCAGGATGGCGAAGGTCACCCAGCGATTGGGACGCCAGCGGCGTATCAGGGCCAGCGAGAGAGGGAGGTTGGCGAGGGCCGCGATCGCGATCAGGGGGGCGATCACGATCACCGCCGCCGGAGTGGGATGGGCGCCCACCATCGAGATGAACACGACCAGGAAGAGCCAGCGGAACCAGCTCGCCACCCGCTCGCCGATGTAGCGGCGGTCGCCGCCGAGCTGCTGGTCGATCGCGCGGGCGCGCACGTCCTGCCAGAGCAGCATCTCCTGCCTGCGCGTGGGCTCCGTCTTGGCAGGCGCCATCCTTTCCAAAAAGCAATGGTGAACCAGTGCCGCCACCTCCGGCCTTCCTCACTTAAATTGCGGCGAGCTGTGACCGTGCGCTCGGTGGTCGAGCGGCACGGTGGCCGCATCGAGGTCGACACCCGGCCGCGCGTGGGAAGCCGCTTCGCGATCCTGCTGCCGGTCGGCTGAGAACTGCGTTTAGGGGGGTCGAACCGGCTCCTTAAGGGGGGCTCGGCGACCAGGGTGCGCTCATATAATCGCGCCCACTCATGTTCACTCTGATGTCGGGTATGTGGGGAGAACCCAAGCGCCGGTCTCAGCGCGGGCAATCGATGGTCGAGTTCGCGATCTCCTCGATTGTGCTGCTGCTGCTGATGACCGGGCTCCTCGATCTCTCCCGCGCCTTCTACTTCGCGGTGGACATCCACGCCGCGGCTCGCGAAGGCGCCCGCCACGGCGCATGGTTCAACACCTCCCAGCGTCAGAACACCTACCTGTATGACAACGAGATCAAGAAGGCTGTCGATTTGACGCTGGCCGGAGCCGGGATCGGACCCTCGATCCTGGGCAGCGGCTGCCCGGGCAGTGCGCCCTTCAACGCGCCCTACCCGTCCAGCGCCTACGGCTCGGTCGGCCAGGCGGTGATCTACATCTGCTACGACGCGCTCGGCAGCGCGTATGGGGCGGGCACCTGCTGCACCAGCGCGCCGCTAAGCGACGACCTGCGCTGGACCGGCAAGGACCTGAACGTGATCGTGCTGTACACCTACCCATTGGTCACGGGCTTCATGGCCAGCGTCCTGGGCCAGGGCATCCAGCTCGCCGCCAACGAGCACATGCAAATCCAGGGGCATCCATGAGCTCACTGGGCCGCCGTCGCGACGGCCAGCGTTCGCAGGCGATGGTGGAGTTCGCCCTGATCGGGCCGATCGTGCTCCTCCTGCTGCTCTTCATCATCGATTTCGGACGCGGGATCTACTACTTCGTGACCATCGACAACGCCGCCAACGAAGGCGCGCGGGTCGCGGTGCGCTCCTCGGCGCAGCCGGGGAATTTGACGACCCTGCCGAACAACTCGGATGTGGTGGCCGCGATCCAGGTGCACACCGCGGCCGTGTTCCTGTCCCAGAAATGTCCGAACGGCCCGATCGTCAACACCGCGGCCGGCACGCCGCCGCCCAACGTGGGCTGGATCTACGTCACTGAAGTGCCCGCGCCCACAACTCTCCAGAGCGCGGCCACGCAGGTGCCCAACGCCCCTGGCGGGCAGCCGTTCGTGGGTTCGGCCAACGGCTGCGATGCCATCGTGCCGGTCGGCACGCCGCTGCCCGGCACCCAGGTCGATACCACCAACGTCGCGCTCCAGGTGACGATCCGCTACAACTTCGTGCCCGTCACACCCTTCATCCAGGGCCTGGCCAACACGGCCAACATCCCACTGGTTCTGCAGGCTTATGCGATCTACCGCACCGAGTACTAAGCTCTCCCGGCAGTCCGGCCAGGCGATCGTCCTGATCGCGCTGACGCTGCTCGTCCTCTTCGGCATGCTGGGCCTCGCCGTCGACGGCGGTCGCGCGTACATCGACCGCCGCGAGCTGCAGGACGCCGTCGATGCGGCCGTGCTCGGCGCCGGCGACACCTACGAGCTGCAGGGGAGCATCCCGAACTCCAGTGCCGCGGCAGCCACCTACTACGGCCTCAACGAGCACGTCGCCAACTACGCCGGGTACAGCTCCGCCGCGGCCGCCTGCCCCAGCACTTTCCCCGCCGGCAGCACCTGCGTCAACTACACCTGGTCCGGGTATCCGGGCACCTTCACCTTCGGCTACCTGGTCAACCAGTTCAACGGCACCATCTTCAGCGGCTCGGCCTCGCACCAGGTAGCGGTCACCTTCATGCAGGTGCTCGGCGTGCCCTCGATCAACAACTACTCGGCCATCGCGGAGGCTGTGGTCGGCGACCAGTGGCAGACGCCCGCGCTGCTGACTCTCGGCCAGAACGGCTGTAACGGCAACAACGGCGACTCCCTGATCATCCAGGGCAGCGTCTCGGTCACGATCACCGGCGATGTGTACTCCAACGGGGACCTCAAGGACCAGAACGGAGCCCCGGTCAGCGTCAACGGCAGCGTCTACGCCGACTGCAGCACCCTGCCCTCCGGCTGGACATATACCGGCACCGCCAAGGTCCCCGGCGCTCCCGTGCTGGCCGACCCCGGCTACAGCTCCCCGTACCAGAGCTCTCTGTACGGCTCAACCTCGCCCACGGCCCCGCCGAGCAGCGTGGTGGAGATGCAGCCGGGCATATATCAGAGCGACCCTAAGTTCGCCGGAGGCGCCGGCTGCCACTTCATGGACCCCGGCGTCTACACCTGGCCCGCCGGCTACACCGACAACGGCGGCCTGAACAGCAACGAGCTGAAGCCGCCGATCGAGTCCCAGTACAACGACGCCACCCAGCCGGCCGGGGTCCAGTTCTGGAACCAGGGCGTTCCCTGCGCGGGCGACTTCTACGCCACCGCGGTCGCCGCGACCGGGGGCAAGCCGCTGAAGCCGGGCGGGGCCTGGGGGATCGAGATCGCAGCCGTGCGCCAGGACACCTGGAATGGCGCCAACGGCGCTGGCACCTACATTCGCGAAAGCGCGCCCTCGATGTGCCGGCAGCTGCAGTCGGGCATGAACGGCACCTCGCACGGCTTCCAGGTCGTGATCGGCAATGTGCCCGGGGCCCAGGGCTACTACGTCTTCGGCAACCCCAACGGGTGCCAGAACAACCAGGCCAACTTCGGCTTCCTCGGCTTCATCAGCAACCCCGTGGTGGAGCTGAACACGGGTAACCTCTGCGGTGATCGCACCAAGCTGCCCGGCTATCCCAACAGCCCGCCGGCGCCCGGGGCCAACAACACCGCGACCAGCGGCGGGAACTACGGCAACTGCAACCTCGGCTACGTCGCCTCCGAGGTCTTCGACAACAACAACAACAACCCGCAGGGCCTCGGCTACGTCGGCTTCAACACCAACGCCAACTCCCAGTGGTCCGCGGTGTCGCCGCAGTGCGCGATCGCGCCCACCAATCCCGGGTGGCCGTACCTGCCATCGCCGCAGGGCTGCAACCCCCCAGACCTGGAGCAGGCGCCGGCCGGGCCGGGGCTGTCCAACCAGACAGCGACGCGCGCGCTCACGCCCAACGGGGATCAGGCAGATGAGAACCAGTGCCGGCCGCAGGCCAGCGCCTTCCGCCCCTGCGCCGGTGCGGCGGTCACGCCGGGCGCCGTCCAGTTCTACTTCCCGCCCAACGCCTGCCTCAACCAGCAGGGCGGCGGCTCGACGTTCGTGTTCAGCGGTTTCCAGTACAACTGGATCGTGGTCTTCGCCCCTGGCAACACCAAGCCGCCGGACCCGCCGACACCCAACTCCTGCTCCGGAAACAGCCTGGCGGGCAACTCGACTACGGCCTTCATCGGGACGATCTACATGCCCACCGGCAGCATCACGATCAACGGCGGCAACGCCGCCGCGGCGCCCGTGGCCGGCCAGGTGATCGCCTACAACGCGCTGATCGACGGCAGCGCGGGTGTCGCGATCGCTTTCAACCCGGACGTGGCGCCGGCCCCGCCGGCCGCCCGCCTCATCGTCTGAGCATCGGCATCCGTTAGCGTCCAGCAGCGATGAGGCTGCTGGTCACGGGCGGCGCGGGATTCATCGGCAGCATCTGCTCCGCGGTTGCCCTGGAGGCGGGGCATCAGGTCACGGTTCTCGACAACCTCAGCAAAGGCCACCGGCCGGCCGTGCCGGCCGGCGCTCAGCTGGTCGAGGGCGACCTGCTCGACCCGCCCGCGCTGCGGGCCGCGCTCCAGGATGGCATCGACGCGGTCCTCCACTTCGCGGCGCTGATCGTCGTCCCCGAGTCGGTCTCCAGGCCCGAGCTCTATTACCGCAACAACGTGGTCGGCACCCTCAACCTCGCCGACGCAATGCGGGAGGCCGGCGTGCGCCGGCTGGTGTTCTCCTCCACGGCGGCGGTGTACGGGGAGCCGGACAGCGTCCCCGTCGCCGAAGACGCGCCGGCCCGGCCGGCCAGCCCCTACGGCAACACCAAGCTGGCGATGGACCGCATGCTCGCGGACGAGTGCGTGGCGCACGGGCTGGGAGCCGTCTCGCTGCGCTACTTCAACGTCGGCGGGGCCCTGCGCGGGCTGGGGGAGGACCACGACCCCGAGACGCACCTGATCCCCAACCTGCTGGCCGCAGCCGCGGGGCGGGTGCCGGCCATCCAGCTCTTCGGCACCGATTACGACACTCCCGACGGAACCTGCATCCGCGACTACGTGCACATCGAGGACCTGGCCGCCGCCCACCTGCTGGCGCTGGAGGCGGCCGCCGCGGGCCGCCACGACGTCTACAACCTGGGCAGCGGCAACGGCTACTCGGTGCGCGAGGTCATCGACGCCGCCCGGCGGGTCACGGGCCGGGACGTCCGGGTTGAGGAGAGGCCGCGCCGGCCGGGCGACTCACCCAGGCTGGTGGCCTCCAGCGAGCGCATCCGCGCCCGCCTGGGCTGGGTGCCGCGGCATGGCCTCGAGGACATCGTGCGCGACGCCTGGGAGTGGATGCGGGAGCATCCAAAGGGTTACGAGTAGGACAAGTCTCCTCCCCGCTGGGCGGGGAGGTCCCTCCGCCGACGGCGGAGGGGGTGGGGGACGTAGTTCAGTCCTTAAGCCACTCCGGGACGAAGCCTAGGCGGCCGAGGGCCGGAATCCCGGCCTCTGAGAAGAAGAGCTGCGCGTTGACCAGCACGGCCAGGTAGTACATCCAGCGGAAGCCCGTGTCGGGCGCGACCAGGAAAGCCACGGTGAGCGCCAGGCCGATGCTCAGGAGGAGGCCCAGCAGCGACGCCATCCGGGTGGCCAGGCCCAGGATCAGGAGCACCGCGACCAGCGTTTCCGCGATCGCCTGGGCGATCGCGAAGGGCAGCCAGTTGGGCGCCACCACCTGGACCAGGAACTCGTGCAGCCCAGGGATCGGGTTGGCGGCGGCGGACTGCCTGATAAGCGGGTGCATCCAGCCCACGCCCTGCCACTTCTGGCTCGCGAAGTAGAGCCAGTAGATGCCGACCGTGATCCGGAAGACCCCGTGGAAGAGTTCACTCGCCCGCATTGACGACCACGATCAATAACCCGAGCCGGGGATCCGTTGCAAGCGCCACCGGGCTCGAGCCTGCCCCCCAGTGCCGCGGGGCCGCCTGGCCGGCGGCGTCCAGGACCAGCACCTCGTGGTCGGCGTGCGCGGCGGTGAACACCCGGCCCGCGAGGTAGGCGACCTGGTCGGGATCATGCGGGCGGGCCAGGACCTCGACGCCGCCCTCCGCAATTACCAGGACGGCGCCGGGATCGCGGTCCTCGTCGTCGCCCTCGGCAGCCGCGTAGGTCGTCGCGCCCGACCCGGGCGCCAGCCAGAAGGGGTGCAGGTGGGGCGGCGAGGGCAGGCTGGCGCCGTCCGCCAGCCGGACCAGAGTGCCGCTGTCGTAGGCGCCGCTCCAGCCGCCGCCCAGCGCGAAGCCCGGCCCACCGCCCGCCCGGTGGCCGCCCTCCAGGTCCCAGACCTCGCCGTCCGCGCAATGCACGAGCACGGCGCCGCCGGCCAGCGCCAGCTGGCCCGGGCCCCTGCCCACGGGATGGCGCGCCACCAGCCTGCCGTCGGCCGGGGCCAGCTCCGCCACCTGGCCGGCGTCGAAGAGGCTTACGTAGAGGGCGTCAAGGGTGGCCAGCAGGGGTCCCGGCCGGCCGCCTACATCCGCCGTCCAGAGCACCCGCAGGGAGGGGAGGGCCACCGCCCGGACGCGGCCGGGGCGGTTGTCGGAGACGTAGGCCACCGCGCCATCGGCCGCCACCTCCACCGAGACCGGGTCCGTGCCCAGCGCCGCCTGCGCGTACAGCGACCCGTCCGCCAGCCCGAGCAGGAGCAGGCCGGCGGCCGGTGCCCGGGCGGCGGGCGGCCCACCCCCGCCGCAGGCGGTGGCCAGGAACCAGGCTGCCAGGAGCAGCGGCAGCGGTCGGGCTACCGCATCACCTTCAGGACGGGGTCGGTCGCGACCTCGAAGGCACGCGCCACCGGCGCCAGCCGCATCCGGCGCAGCCGGTGCTGGATGGCGCCTTTGTAGATCGCTGCCCGCAGCTTGGTCTCTGAGAAGTCGGTGTTGAAGAGGAGGCGGTTGTGGCGCACCTTGTGCCACTCGCCTGCGCGCCGGCGCTCCTCCACGCGGGCGTGGAACGGCGTCCCCGGCAGCGGGTACGCGATGGTGTAGCTGACGTAGTCGAGCGGCAGGCTGGAGGAGAAGGCGATCGTGCGCAGCAGGCTCTCCTGCGTCTCCCCGAGATAGCCCACCATGAAGAAGCCGGCCGCCTTGATGCCGGCGTCGACGCAGGCCTGCACCGCGGTGCGGGACTGCTCCGGGGTGATCCCCTTGCGCATCTGCTTGAGCACGCCCGGGTCCCCCGACTCGATGCCGAAGAAGACCCGTTTGCAGCCGGCGGCCTTCATCTGCCGGAAGAGCTCGACGTCGACGTGGGTGACCCGGCTCAGGCACTCCCAGGTGAGGGGGATCCGCGCCTGCTCGATCTCCGCGCAAAGCTCCATGGTCCGCTGGTAGTTGAGTGTGAAGAGGTCGTCGGACATCCAGACGTGGTCGTAGCCGAGCTCGGCCACCTCGCGCATCTCGGCGATCACGGAATCGGCTGGCCGGGAGCGGAAGAGGTCGCCGAAGACCGGCTTGTGGCAGAACTCGCAGCGAAAAGGACAGCCGCGGGTCGTCATCACCGGCGTGGTGGCGTCCTTCCAGTGCTTGCGCCAGTAATCGATGTACTGGCGGTTGGGGAGGTCGCCGCGGTAGGGCAGCGGCAGGCGCGACATGTCCTTGCTGCGCTGGCGCGCGGGTGTGCGCACCACTTCGCCATGGCGCCGGAAGACCAGCCCCGCGACCTCTTCGAAACGCCCGTCGTCGAGGTGCGCCATGACCTCGACGATCGTCTCCTCGCCCTCCCCGACCGCGACCAGGTCGAAGTCGTCGAGAAAGGTCTCCGCCTCGCCCGATGGATAGGGTCCGCCGGTGATCAGCAGCGGGACCCGGCCCCGCAGCTCGCGCGCCAGCGCCAGGGCCTCGTCCTGCATCGTGATCATGCAGTAGATCCCGACCACCGCCGGCCGCTCGCGGAACACCTCCTCCAGCACCTCGCGCCGCTCCAGGAAGGTGTGGTCGAGGTGGCGGACGCTGTGGCCGGCTTCCCGCAGCGCCGCGCTCAGGTACATCAGGCCCAGCGAGGGCATGATCCAGTGGCGGCCGCGGCGGGGCGCCATCTGGGGGTAGATCAGTACTACTTCGCTCATCGTGCGTTCATCACCTGCACCGTATAGTCGGCGGCCGTGAACCCGGGACCGAACTCGTACTCGAGCCCGGCGAAGTCGATGCCATTTCCCAGCTCCCGCTCGGCCACCAGGCGGGCGCCCGGGACCGGGTTCTGCGACCACTCGAGGCCGTAGGCAGAGGAGCGGAGGCGCGCGTAGGCACCCGAGGTCGGCTGGTAGCTTCCAAAGCCCGCACCGCGCAGCGTCTGCCCGGAGCCGTCGGCAAGGTCGTCGAAGGCAGCTGACTGCTCGTTCAGGAGCACCACGCTCTGGGTGTTCGGCGCCAGCTCCAGGGCGCGCGCGGAGATCTCGACCTGGCCTGCGCGGACCCGGTAGGTGACCTCGATGCTGGCCCGGCTGGGCACCGCTTCGAAGCGCAGGTAGCGGCCATCCGCCGAGTCGACCTCGCGGCGGTCGAGCTGGAAGACCTTGCGCCAGACCACCTGGTCGCTGCCCGAGACATCGAGGGTGACCGCGCTGCCCGGGAAGTACCAGGCGCCGTCCACCTCCACCAGCGGCACCCCGAAGCCCATTCCGCCTCCCGCCATGGTGTGGCTGCCGCGCTCCAGAGTCAGGCCCTTCTGGAGGGGGGCGGTCTTGCCGGTCGCCGGACCGGCGAAGCCGCGCGCCTCCGGCCGCAAGCAGACGGCCACGTCGTCGAGCACGTAATCCTGGAACTCCGGTGGCTGCAGCGCATAGGCGTAAACGGTCTTGCCGCCGGGAGCGCGATAGGCGGCTTCGTCGCCGAGCGCCTGGAAGGGCGCCGCGGGCTCGCCGGCGGCCAGCTCCGGGAAGACCGCGGTCGCCCGGTAGTAGTCGATCCTCTCCACCACCAGCGTCGTGTAGCCGCCACCCTCCAGCCAGGCCAGCGCCGAGTCCGGCTGCGCTGGAAGAGCCTGCGAGCCGGAGATCTGGGACGGCGGCTTATGGCTGGCGAAGGCGGCCGCGGGCGAATCGGTCAGCAGGCGGCCGGGCACGCGCTGGGTGGCGGCCCCGGCGGCGAGCAGGCCCTGGTTGGCGCCGGCGAAGCTCTGGAACACAGGCACGTAAGCGACCGCCAGCAGCCCGGCGGCCGCGGCCGCGGCCACGGTCAGGAACGCGGGTTGCCGTTCCAGGGCGGCGGCAGCCAGGATCGCGAGCGCGGGCAGCGCCGGGTAGATGTACCGGTGGCTGCCGCTGTAAGCCCCGCTCGCGACCAGCACCACCACCAGCAGCAGGTAGCCGGCCGCCGGCCCATGCAGCGCCTGCAGGCGCAGGCGGCCGGCGGCGCTGCGCGCCTCCGCCAGCAGCCCGAACGGCGCCAGCGCCAGCAGCGGCAGGGTGGCCAGCGCCAGGTAGCCCGTGAAATCCCCGAGCCTGCCGGCGGGGGTGGCGGAGACGCTGCCGCGGGCGGCGGCGGAGGTCACCTCGGCGGCGGCGCGGGCGACCGAGTGCGAGGCGGGCGCAAACCCCAGCTGCAGCAGCACCAGGACGGCCAGGCCCGGCACCAGCCAGCGCGCCGACGGGCCGCCCCAGCGCGCGCCCGCCAGCCGCGGCGCCAGCACCGCCACCGCCGCCACCCCGACCCAGAGCCAGGCCTTGGTCCCGGTCAGGCAGGCGGCGGCGGCCAGCAGCGCCGCCAGGCCCAGGCGTCGGGACACCGCGGCCAGGGCGGCGGCCGTGAGCTCCAGGGTCAGCAGGGGCTCCGCCACCACGGAGCCCGCTGTGAGCAGGAAGACGGGATTGGTGGCGAGCAGGAAGACGGCCACCCGGCCCCGGCGTGGCGAGCCGGCCAGCCGCAGCACGGCGACCAGCGTCAGCACCGCCAGCCCGGCGTTGGCGGCTTTGAGGGCGGCCAGGTTCCAGAGCCCGAACACGCTCAGCACGGCGGCTCCGAACAGGTGATAGGCCGGCAGCCAGCTGTCCTCCATCCCGAACAGCGGGTCGCGCAGGTGGCCGGTGCTGGCCAGAGTGGCCGAGAGAAGCCAGTGGTGATAGGAGTCCTCGAAGGGATCCCCGATGCCGGCCACGCCGCCGATCGCCGCCGCCCCCAGCCCCAACATCACGAGCGCCGGACCGACCGCCCGCAGCCGCCGGGCCGCGCCGCGGCCCAGCCGGCGCAGGGTCACCACCTCCAGCGCCTCCGCCACCGAGAGCAGGCCGACGCCGACCATCCCGGTCGCGAAGAGAAGGGAGTAGAAGGCGATCAGCCAGGCGTGTAGGGAGGCGGCGACCAGGACCAGCAGCAGCGCCGGCGACCCCAGCAGCAGCTCGCCCAGCGGCGGGCGCGCGGCCAGGGCGTACGCGGAATCGCGCCATTCCTGGCCGCGCTGCTCGATCCGGTACTTGGGTGTGCGCTGGAACTCGCCGCCGCCCCGCAGGCCCCGCAGCAGCGCGCCCGCCACGGTCAGCGTCATGCCCGCCCCCAGGACCTGGCAGGCGATGCCGGCCAGGCCGCGCCACCAGGGCCGCCCGCGCCGGTGCTGGGCGATCACGAAGCCCGCCCAGGGCGCCACGCTCAGGAGATTGAGCCAGAGGCCCGCCCAGCCCAGCCCGGGCAAGGGCTGGCTGCGGAACCCGGCCCAGAGCACGACGGGGTAGCAGGCGAGCTGGAGGAGCATCAGCGGACCGACGCCGTAAGCCAGCAGGTGGACGCAGCCCTGCAGCTTGACGGCCGCCGGCAGCCGCGCCTCGAGCAGGCGCGGCAGCAGGCGGAAGGCGCACTGGAAGGAGCCGGTCGCCCAGCGCCGCTGCTGGCGCCGGTAGGCTCCGATCGAGACCGGCAGCTCCTCGGGCACGATCACGTCCTCGCGGTAGGAGGGCCGCCAGCCACGGAGCTGGGCCCGGTAGCTGAGGTCCAGGTCCTCGGTCAGGGTGGCCGCGCTCCAGCCGCCCGCGTCCTCGATCGCGGCCCGCCGCCAGATGCCGGCGGTGCCCGTGAAGTTGGTGAAGAAGCCGCCCGTCGAGCGCACGGCCTGCTCGACCAGGAAGTGGTAGTCGATGGCCAGCGCCTGGATAGCGGTGAGCACCGAGTAGTCCTCGTTGAGGTGGCCCCAGCGGGCCTGTGCAAACCCGATGCGGGGGTCGGTGAAGGCACCCATCAGCTCGCGCAGGAAATCGGGCGGCACCACGAAGTCGGCGTCCAGGACCGCGAAGTAGCCGGCCTGGCTGAGCCCCATGCCGTGGGCCAGCGCACCGGCCTTGTAGCCGGCTCGCGACCCCCGCCGGACGTGTGTGACGGAGAGCCCGCGCGTGCGCCAGCGCCGGCAGGCGCGGGCCGCGATCGCTACCGTCTCGTCGTCGGAGTCATCGAGGACCTGGATCTCGAGCCGGTCCCGCGGCCAGTCCAGGGCGGCGGCCGCGTCGACCACGCGGTCGACCACGTAGCGCTCGTTGTACATGGGGATCTGGACGCACACGAGCGGTGGCTCGGCGCAGGCGGGAGGCGGCGCTGGCCCGGGTAGGCGCAGGGACCGCCAGCTGAGGTAGAGCAGGTTGAGCCCGAATCCGAAGAGAAGCAGGCTGCTCAGGAAGACGAGCCCGCCGGCGGCGCCGATCACGAGTCCTGGAAGAGGGTGTAGGGCCGCATCGTCTGGCGCACGAAGGCGACCCGGGCGCGCGCCTCCGGCGAGCCGCGCCGGGTCCACTGCATGTAGCGCCAGGCAGCCTTGCCGACGGTGTGGGAGGGAGCATCGAGCCAGCGCGGGAAGAGACCGCGGGGCAGCCGGCGGCGCGGCAGCAGCTCGACCACGGCCGTCTTTCTGGCCAGCTGCGGAAAGGCCTCCGTCAGCCCCCGATTGGCCTCCGCCACCCGGCGCAGAAAGGGGGCTCCGAAGACCGGCTCCGACTGCAGCAGCTCGAACGCCATGTCCTCGTCCTGGCGCCGGAGGGGAAAGCACTGGGAGCGCTCCAGCACCAGGTTGAGAGTCATCAGGCGGGGCGCCAGCGGCCTGCGCGTCGAGGCGTCCACCGGCTTGCCCCGGAAGGCCAGGGCGTGCAGGTAGCCGAGCAGGTTGACGGCCACGTACGCGAGATGGCGCCGCCCGTCCTCGACCACCAGGTTGAGGTCGACGTCGTCGGTCTCCGTAAAGCCTCCCGAAGCCAGCGAGCCCGCGATCGAGACGCTGATCACGTACGGGCAGAGCTCGATGACCCTGCGCACGAAGCGCACCGTTTCGGCCAGGTAGCCGGCGGCCGCGGCCGCGTGGTCGTCGGTGCGCCGGCGGATCGCGGGCACCCGCGTCAACAGGGCGCGGCTGGCGACCAGTCCTTCGGTCTCGCAAAGCTCGCCGCCCGACGCCGCCACCGCCAGGCGCACCTCCAGCGCCGAGATCTCACCCCCCAGGCAGACCTCGGCCAGCCGCTCTGGCGGCAGGGCGTAGCCCCGCCGTTCGAGCAGCGCCACCGTCCGGCGCACCCGCTCCAGCTGCCCGGTGGCGCATGGCTCGGTGGCGGTAACCACTTCTGTGGTGGCTACGGCTGCGGGTTACCCAGGCGCTACCAGGAGGCCGAGGGCTCGGCCAGCTCGGAACGGCCGCCGCCCGGAATCGGCTTGACCTCGTAGCCGAGCGGCTGGAGCGCCTCGGCGATCCACTGCAGGGCCATCTCCTCGGTGGCGGGCCAGACGGCGGGATCCGCGCCCTCGACCCCGACGTCGATCACCACCCGTCCCACCACTCGCAGCAGCCGGCGGGCCAGCGGCGCCGCCTCCGGAACCGCGAAACCGAGCGTCTCCAGGGCCCGGGTGAGCCGGAAGCAGGCCATGTTGAAGGCCTCTGCGTCGAGCGGCTCCGGCTCAGCCAAGGTCTTCACTGCTGATGGTGGTGGCGCCGGCCTGCCGCATCTCGTCCAGCGCCCGCTCGCCGTCGCCCGGCTTGACGTCGACGGCGCCGATGCCATCCTCCAGGACCAGCACCTCGAAGTTCTCGCGGCGAGCGTCGAGCACCGAGGCGCGGACGCAGTAGTCGGTCGCCAGCCCCCCCACCAGGAGGCGCTGGACGCCCTGTTCGCGCAGCCAATCGCCGAGCCCGGTGCCGTCGAAGGCGGAGTACGCCTCGCGATCGCGGTCGCTGCCCTTGCTCACCACCTTCGCGATCCGGGCAGTGTCGAGCGCCGGATGAAACTCGGCACCGTGGGTGCCGGCCTGGCAGTGGACCGGCCAGGGCCCGCCGCGCGCCGCGAAGGAGATGTGGTCGCCAGGGTGCCAATCGCGGCTGGCCACCACCAGCGGCGCGCTCCGCGCCGCCCGGTTGACCGCCGGGAAGATGCGGTCGCCGCCCGGCACCGCGAGCGTCCCGCCGGGGCAGAAGTCGATCTGCGGGTCGACGATCAGCAGGGCGTCGCCCGGCCCGAGGCTCACCGACATCCGGCATATTATTGGCTTGCAAGTGGACCTCAGCGAACCCGTGCTGGTGACCGCGGAGGGCCTCCAGAAGCTCAAGCACGACCTCACGGAAGCGCGCGCGCGGCGTAAGGAAGCGGCCGAGCGCATGAAGGAGGCCGCGCAGCCCGGCGACATCGAGGACAATCCCGAGTTCGAGCAGGCCAAGGAAGAGGTCGCCGCCCTCGACAACCGGATCTACGAGCTGGAGGAGATGATCGGACGCGCCCAGATCATCGAGGAGCACCACGGCGCGGTCGCGGAGCCGGGTTCGACGGTCGAGGTGGAGGATGCCGACGGCACCCTCGAGACCTGGCACCTGGTGGGCGCGGTCGAGGCCGATCCCGCCTCCGGGCGAATGTCGGTGGAGTCGCCGGTGGGCCGGGCGGTGCTCGGCAAGCGCAAGGGCGACCGGATCACGGTGAACGCGCCCTCGGGGGTCATCCAGCTCACCGTCAAGGCCGTCCACTAAATAGAAACGGTCCTCGAGGTTGAGGACCTCCACGCCTCGCGCCATGGGCGGGGCGTCCTTCGAGGCCTGACCTTCTGGGTCGGCCCTGGCCAGTGCCTGGGCGTGACCGGGCCCAACGGCTCGGGCAAATCAACCCTGCTGGCCGCGATCGCGGGCTGGTTGCCCGCCACCAAGGGCCAGGTGCGGGTGCTGGGCAAACCGGTGCGCGCGGGGACCGTGCCGCTCGAGGTCGGCCTGGCGATCCAGGAGGTGACGCTCTACCCGCGCCTGACCGGGCGCGAGAACCTGTCGCTCTTCGGATTCATGTACGGCCTGCACGGCACCGAGCTGGACGCCCGCGCCGAGGAGATGCTGGAGCGATTCGACCTTGGCCGCTGGGCCGGGCGCCGGGCCTCCACCTACTCGGCCGGGGTGGCGCGGCGCCTGCACCTTGCCATCTCCTTCATCCACCGCCCGGCGGTCCTGCTCCTGGACGAGCCGACGCAGGCGCTCGACCCTCTCGCCCGCCAGGTGCTGCTGCAGTCGGTCGCCGAGCTCCTCGGCCAGGGCACCGCGGTGGTCATCACGAGCATGAACCTGGCCGACCTGGAACAGCTCGCGCACCGCGTGCTGGTCCTCGTGGAGGGCGAGCAGAGGGTCCACGAGGAGACCGCCCGCCTGGTCCACCGGCTCGGCTCCGCGGTGGTGGAGGTGGAGCTCGGCGAGGGGGGCCAGGATGTCGACCTGGATGGCATCGAGGGCGTGCTGAGTTGGAGCGTCGAGGAGCTGGTCCTCAAGGCTCAGGTCGCCAACCCCGCCCGGACCCTGCCCGCCATCCTCCAGCGCCTCGAGCGCAAGGGTTTGATCGCGGGCCGGATCGAGGTGCGGCCGCCCTCGCTGGAGCAGCTGCTCCTGGAGCTGGTTCCGACGTCGTGACGCCCCTGGCGCGGATCGCCCGCCTCTTCGAGCACGAGACCCGGCTCATCCTCACCAACCCCCGGCTCCTGCTGGCGATCGTGGGGCTGCCGCTGGTCCTCACTCTGCTGGCCAACCTCACCTTCAGCCCGCAGGCGGCGGCTCCGGACCGCCTCGGCGTCTCAGACCAGGACTCGACGACGCTCTCCAAGAAGGTCGCCTCGCAGCTGCTGGCCTGGAAGGGCCTGACCACGCTCAGCCTGGCCGCCGCGGAGAACCCGCAGGGCTACGCCAACGCCCACCCCGACGTGGTCGTGGTGGTGCTCCCGAAGGGCCTTGAAGCGTCCGTGCTGCAGGGCAGCGCGGTGTCGCTGCAAACCTTCGTCAACCGCCGAGGGTCCCGGCAGGACGCGCTCGCCACCACCGCCATCTCCAACGCCGGCGTGGAGATCAGCGCCGTGGCCACCGCGGTCGCGGCCGCGCGGCTGCGCGCCGCTCGCGCGCGCACCAGCGAGGACGCCGCCGCCACCACCGCCGAGCGGGACGCGCTGACCAAGTTCCAGATCGGCCGCACGCGCAACCAGACGACGCTGGTGGGAGCGGCCCAGCCCGCGACCACGCTGACCCCGCAGGCGCAGTTCGCCACCGTCACCGCCCTGAGCCTGCTCGAGCTGGTGGCGCTGCTGCTGGCTTTCTCGATGGCTTCGGAGCACGAGAACAGCCGCCTCCGCCGCCTGCTCTGGACGCGGCTGTCACTGCCCGAGGTGATCGTGGCTCGAGCCCTGGCGGCCTGGGTCTGGATCATGCTGGCGCTGGCGATCGTGCTGGTGATCTCGATCGCGGCCGGGATGAGCGCGGGCCCGAACGTACCGCTGCTGGTCGTGATCTCGATGGTGGTGGGGCTGGCGCTCAGCGGCTACACGGTCCTGATCATGGGCGTGGGATATGCGGCGCGGCAGATCTTCCAGGCTGTGGGGGCCATCCTCACGGTGGGGGTCGGCGCCGTGGGCGGCTCGCTGCTGCCCGGCGCCAGCCTGCCCGGTTTCGTGGCCGGCATCGGCCGGGTCACGCCCAACCTCTGGGCCTCCCAGGCCTACCGCGCAGTGCTGGTCCAGGGCGACACCGGCGGCGCCTTGTGGACGCCGTTGGGGGTGCTGGTACTGATGGCCCTGCTCGAAGCGCTGGTGGGAGCGCTGCTCATAAGAAGGGCGCTCCGCCAGGTCTGAGCAGGGCAGCGGCGGCCGCAGGCCGCGGCGAAGCCAAGTCGTGGCGAGGCGGAGCCCGCGGCGCGAGGCGCCGCGAAACTACTCACACAGGCGCGCGGGGTTAGTCCCAAGGTGAACCGCGGCGCCGGGTGCGCACCGAGGGCAGCCGCGGCTAGCCATGTCCCCCTCCCCCTCGCTGCCCCTCCCCTCCCTGCGGGAGGACCTCCCCGCCGAGCGGGGAGGAGAGGGACCTCCCCACCGAGTGGGGAGGAGTGGGACCTCCCCGCCAGGCGGGGAGGGATCGATCAGGCTCCGAGCGCGCCGACGATGTTCGAGAAGACGTTCGCGATCTGCTGACCCATCGTCAGAAGAATGACGATGACCACGATCGAGACCAGGACCAGGATCAAGGCGTACTCGACCATGCCCTGGCCCCGCTGGCGCAGTTGAATGTTCATTTGCGTGTGACCTCCTATTTCAGTTTTGGAGGCCGCCCGCCTCAACTGCTTCAACGCGCGCACGCGCAAAAGTCTGCGAAATCCTAGAGCTTTCTGAGGCGGACGTTCCGGACCAGGTGGTCCGCGCTCTTCTCCAGGATCAGGCGGGCCCGTTCCCGGGTGGGCAGGATGTTCTCCCGCAGGTTGACGCCGTTGATCTCCTCCCAGATCCGGCGCGCGGTCGCGACGGCATCGGCCTCACTCAGCTCGGCGAACCGCCGGAAGTAGCTGGCGGGATTCCTGAAGGCCGTCTCGCGCAGCGTGAGGAAGCGCTCCTCGTACCACCGCTCGACATCGGCCTCGTTCGCGTCCACATAAATCGAGAAGTCGAAGTAGTCGCTAACGAAGAGCCTCCCCCCTCCCGCCTGGAGAACGTTGAGCCCCTCCACGATCAGCACGTCCGGGCGGGTGACGACCACCTGCTGGTCCGGGACCAGGTCGTAGGTCAGGTGCGAATAGACCGGCGCCGCGACCTCGGCCGCGCCCGCCTTGACGTCGGCCACGAATTGGACCAGGGCGCGCTGGTCATAGCTCTCGGGGAAGCCCTTGCGGTTGAGGATCCCGCGCTCTTCCAGGACCCGGTTGGGATGCAGGAAGCTGTCCGTGGTGACCAGGTCGACGCGCGGGTGGGACGGCCAGCGCGCCAGCAGCGCCTGCAGGATGCGCGCCGTGGTGCTCTTGCCCACGGCCACGCTCCCGGCGATCCCGATCACGTAAGGCACCTGCTCGGGCGGGGTGCCCAGGAAGGTGTCGGTGGTCTGGTGCAGCGCCTGGGCGGCGGCTACGTGGAGATTGAGCAGCCGCGACAGCGGGAGGTAGATGGCGGCCACCTCGTCGAGGTCGATCCGCTCGTTGATGCCGCGCAGGGTGGTGAGGTCCGAGTCCGTCAGCGTCAGCGGCGTGCTGGCGCGGAGGCGCGCCCACTCGGCCCGCGTGAAATCCACGAAGGGCGATGTCACCGGAGCAGGGTCAGCGCTTCGGCGGCGCGGTCCAGGTAGCCGGGATCGGTGGGTGCGATCGGGCTCGAGGAGAGGTTGAGGATCACGTGCTCGGCCCCCGCCTCCGCGTAGGCCTTGATGACGGCGGCCACCACCTGAGGCCCACCCTGCACGAAGTCCAGGTCCTGGGGGCCGCGCGCGAAGCGGCGCGCGCGCTCCAGCGCGGCGCCGGACTCGGCGTCCGCCAGCGGCAGCACCGAGATGCCGACGCTGCGCGTCACCGCCGACTCGGGCCTCCCGGCCGCCCGCAGCTCACTCCGCAGCCGGGTCACGGCGGCGGCGTACCAGGCGACGTCCGGGCCGCCCCAGGCCAGGTTCCAGCCGTCGGCCCAGCGGGCAGCGAGCGCGAGCATCCGCGGACCGCGGGCCGCGATCCAGATCGGCGGCGGCGGTCCGGCCGTGATGCCGCCCTCGCGCAGCATGGGAAGCAGGCGCCGCAGCGAGTTCTCGAACCGACTCACCAGGTGGTCGAAGGGGATTCCCGCCGCCTGGAACTCGGGCTCGTACCAACCGCAGCCCAGCCCCAGGATCAGCCGCCCCCGGCTCAGATCCTGGAGGCTCGCCGCCTCCCGGGCCAGCTGGGCGGGTTCCCGGAAGGGCGCTCCCAGGACCAAGGGCCCGAGCTGGATTCGGCTGGTGGCGGCAGCCATCGCCGCCAGCTGGACCAGAGGGTCGTGCGCGAACACGCGGCGCCCCTGCCACTCGAAGAAGAAGTGGTCCATCACCCACACCGAGTCGAAGCCCAGCGCCTCCGCCCGGGCGGCGCGCGCGGCCAGCTCGGCCACCGGGATCGCCTGGCCGCTCTCCAGGTCGAGGACCTGGAGGTAGACGCCGACCTTCAACCCAGGTCCCCGCAAAGCTGGAGGCCAGTATCACAGCTCGCTGAATTCACCAGCGGATAATCGGAAAAGTGGATCCGACCGCCCTCCCCGAGCGCACCACGATGGGTGTGTTCATGCGCCAGGCCGAGCGCCTGGCCGACCAGGTCATCCTGCGCCACTGGGCAAACGACCAATGGCAGCCCCTGACCTGGGGTGGCATGCGCAGGTCGGCGCTGGCGATCGCCGCCCGGCTGGTCGAGATCGGAGTCAAGCCGGGCGACCGTGTGATCCTGATGTCCGAGAACCGAATCGAGTGGCTGGTCGCCGACATCGGCATCCAGGCCGCTGCCGCGGTGACGGTGCCCGTCTACCCGAGCACCGTGGCCAGGACCGCGCAGCTGATCGCCGACAACAGCGGGGCCGTCCTGGCCATCGCCGGCAGCACCCAGATCGCCGAGCGGCTGCCCGCCAACGGGACTCTGAAGCAGACGCTGCTCATCGACCGCGAGATCGCGGAATGGATGCGGGGTGAGCCGAGGGATTCGGATCTCAGCGAGATCGAGTCGAGGCTCAAGGCCGTCCGGCCGGACGACATCGGCTCGATCATCTACACCTCCGGGACCACGGGCGAGCCCAAGGGCGTGGTGCTGGCTCACCGCAACTTCGTGGACAAGGCGAAGGCGGGGCTCCAGGTCTTCCGGGTCGGCGAGGACGACGTCGAGCTGTCCTTCCTGCCCTACTCCCACGTTTTCGAGCGCTGCGACGGCATCTTCGTGGGCATGATGGCGGGCGGTTCCGCGTACCTGTCGCGGGGCGTCGATCGCCTGGTCGAGGACATCCGGGAGGTCAAGCCGACGATCGTGCTGTCGGTCCCGCGGATGTACGAGAAGATGTACCAGCGGGTCACGCAGACGGTCCGCGAGCAGCCCGCCTTCCGGCGGCGCCTGTTCGAGTGGGGAGTCGGGGTCGGCCGGGCGACCGCCGGCGGCCGGCGCCGCGGCATCCGCTACGCGATCGCCGACCGCCTGGTGCTGCGCCGGCTGCGCGAGGCCCTCACCGGCGGCCGCCTGCGCTTCTTCCTCTCCGGCGGCGCGCCGCTGGCAGCCGAGGTCGAGCAGTTCTTCTGGGCGGTGGGGATCAAGATCCTGCAGGGCTGGGGCATGACCGAGACCACCTCGGGCGCCACCTCCAACACCGAGGAGCACCACAAGTACGGCACGGTGGGGCGGGCGCTGCCCGGGTGTGAGCTCAAGATCGACAAGGACGGCGAGATCATGGTCAAGGGCCCGGGCGTGATGCTCGGCTACTTTCGCAACGAGAAGGCCACCGAGGAGGTGCTCAGCGACGGCTGGCTGCGCACGGGCGACGTGGGCGAGATCGACGCCGACGGCTTCCTCAAGATCACCGACCGCAAGAAGGACCTGATCAAGACGGCCGGAGGCAAGTACGTGGCGCCGCAGCCGCTGGAGGCGCAGCTCCAGGAGCAGTCGATCATCGAACGCGCGGTCGTGATCGGCGACCAGCGGCCCTACTGCGTGGCGTTGATCGTGCCCGACTGGCAGGCTGTCAAATCCGAGCTCCGGCTCGACGGCGATCCCCAGCAGCTGGTCGACGACGAGAACCTGCGACGCCGGGTGCAGCAGATCGTGGACGGCATCAACCAGGGGGTGGGCTCCTGGGAGTCGATCAAGCAGTTCAAGCTCCTGCCCGACGACTTCAGCGAGGAGGCCGGCGAGATGACCCCCACGCTCAAGGTCAAGCGGCGTGCGGTGCAGGAGCGGCACCGGGACGAGATCGAGGCCATGTACGCCGAGGGCGCCCGGCACCAACCCGAAAGGAGGCACTGAGGTGGCCGGTCCCGTCGACCTCTCCGAGGCCCACCTGGCCCTGGACCGCCTGCGCCCGCAGCTGTGCCACTGCGGGCTGAAGGGCGAGTGCCTGGGCTGCAAGGGCATCGAGATGGTGCGCGGGCAGCTGGAGGCGGTGGCCGCCGCCGCCTCCCAGCCGGTGCTGCTGCAGGTCGCCCAGGAGGCCGCCATGAAGGACATGGCGACCCAGTTCGAGGGCATGGCCGAGAAGCTGATGAACGATCCCGAGATCCGCCGCGCCGCGGAGACCATGTCCGAGCGCGTAATGCAGGACCCGGAGACCCAGAAGCTGCTCGAAGAGCTGATCAAACGGCTGGGGGGCCCGCCGCCGGAGGAGGAGAACTGAAGAGAGGGAGCCCGGGGGCTCCCTCTCAAGACCGGCGGAGGGCGGGTCCGCGCGGCCGACGGATGGAGAAGCTTTCTTAGCCGGTCGTGGTGCGGGGCTTGGACGCGTGCTGCGGCGGGCCGTTCCAGAACGGGATGGGCCCTTTCTGCGCGGCCTGGATGACCTTGTCGGCCTGGGCCTGGGTGATGGTGCCCTTGGACACTAGCGCGGCCAGGTCCGACGTGATCTTGGCCACGTAGGCGGCGCGGAATGCGGTCTCGTCCAGGCCCTTGGCGGCAGCCAGGTCCTTTACGGTCTTGCCGGCCTTGACCTGGGTCATGAGGTCGCTGGTGGAGATCCCCAGCACCGAGGCCTCGGCGCTGAAGGCTTCCTGGCCCAGCTCGCGGCCGGCGCTAGCGCCGGGCCCGGGGCCCCGGCCGATGGCGCCCAGCCCGCCGGAGCAGAGCTGGTTGGCAGCGAACTTGGCCTTGAGGGCGTCGCCCTCGGCCTTGGTGATCTGCTTGCTGTTGACGGCGTCGTCGACGGTCTGGTCGAACGCCAGCTGGGCAGCCTTCTGGACGTCCGCCGGGCTCTTGTTGAGGTCTTTCGCAAAGTGGTTCAGGTACGCCTGGCAGTACTGCTGGGCCTGGGCCGTGTTGGGCTTGGCCGGGGAAGGCGAGGCCGCGAACTGCGGCAGCTGGACCCCTGCCGCAGAGGCCGTGATGGCGACGACGAAGCCGGAAACGAGCAGGGCGCCGGCGGCGGCGCCGGCCAGCTTGGCAACCCGGAGTCCGTTCATATCCGACAACTACAACGCTCGGGCCCCTTCGGTTACCACCCCGGCAGGTAAAACCTTTGTAAGGCGCCACGATGCCTAAACTTCGAGGCAGTGGAGGCCACGACCAGCACGACGACCGGCTGGACCGGCCGCCACGCCGTCGAGCTGTACGTCCGCACCTACTCGACGATGCTCCAGAGCTCGGGCGAGATCCGGCTCGACTCGCTCGACCACGTGCACATCGGCATGGGTTCCGCGCTCCACCCGCTGGCCGCGGAGCCGCGCAGCGACATGGGCGCCCTCATCTACTCGGTGCGCCGGCTGCCGGCCGTGATCGCCCGCTGCCGCCGGGTCATCCTCGGCCAGAGCGCCCACGGCTTCCGGGCCGTGCTCGGCCAGGACATCCTCAACTGGGAGCCGGTCAAGGCGCCCGCCCGGCGCCGGCGCTGGTACTACGACGGCAAGGAGACGCTGGCGGTGCTGATCGCGAGCCCCAGCGACATCGACGACCTGGTGCCAACGTTGGTGGCTTACCAGATCGAGTGGAACAAGCTGCACCACGCGCTGCGCGATCTGGAGCTCGACTCCGAGCCGGCACGCCTGGCGGCGCAGGGCAGCGAGGAGGATTGGCGCCGGCTGCAGGACGCCTGGGCCCCCGACTTCCTGGAGACGCTGGGGCGGGTCCGCGACCACAACTGCCGGATCACGCTGCGCCTGATCGGCGGCTCGCACATCGGCTACGCGCGCGCGGCCGGCCGCTGGTGGCTTCCCATCCAGGCCGAGCTCGACGCCATGGGCCTGTCCGAGGCGCCGGTGTACTTCGTGTCGTCCAACGTGCACAGCCTGGTCAACGTGCTCAGCGGGACCGCCCGCCGCTTCGAGAGCCGGGTGGTGGACTGGACGCGCGAGCACGACCCTGAGCTCTGGGACGAGGCGCAGAAGATGGAGACCGGCGTCAGCCGGGCCTCGCGCGACAACTGGTTGTACTTCGCGGCGCGCGCCCTCTTCGACGATCCCGCCCAGCGCCCGAAGCTGCAGCAGGAGAGGCGGGAGATGGAGCACGCGGAAGGCATCCGCCACATCTCTCAGAAGTCTGTCGGCGTCGACTCCTCGGCCCAGATCTTCAAGCTCTCGGAGCTCGACCCCACCTGCTTCGACACCCGCATCAGCGGCGTCGACCCCCTCGCCCTCAAGGCCTCAGACGCCGCCATCATCAACATCGACTACCCACTCGGCCTGGCCGCGTATCACCTGCTGCGCCAGTGCGCCGAGAAGGTGGCGTGGATCCGCGGCGTGTACGTGATGGGCAAGGCGGCGACGCTCAACGCCGACGTGGGCGACGTGATGATCCCCAACGTGGTCTTCAACGAGCACTCGATGAACACTTACTGGCTGGACAACTGCTTCAACGCGGCCGACGTGCAGCCGCACCTGGTGTACGGCTCGGCCATCGACAACCAGCGCGCGGTCACCGTGCGCGGCACCTTCCTCCAGAATCGCGAGTATCTCGAGTTCTACTACCAGGGCCGCTACACGATCGTGGAGATGGAGGCCGGCCCCTTCCTGGACGCCGCCTTCGAGATCCGCGAGGCCGGGCGCTATCCGATGAATGAGAACGTGAGCATGACGCGGCTCGGTTTCGACCTCGGGATCGTGCACTACGCGTCGGACACTCCCTACACCCAGGCGCGCACGCTGGGCGCGCGTGGGCTGTCTTACCGGGGCATGGACTCCACCTACGCGTCGGCCGTGGCGGTGGCCCGCCGCATCCTCAGCCAGGAAGGGGCGCTGCTGGCGTGAAGCTGAGCCTGATTCCGCAGGAGCGGAAGTTCTTCGAGCTCTTCCGGCAGCAGGGGCAGCTGGTCTCCGAGGTGCTGTCAGAGCTCAGCAAGAGCCTGCTCGAGGGCCGCTCCCGGCACCCGCGCCTGCGCGACCTGGAGCACAAGGCCGACGACGTCACGCACGAGATCTACCGGCTCACCGACAGCACCTTCGTGACGCCCATGGACCAGGAGGACATCCTGCTCCTGGCCTCCTCGCTGGACGACATCGTCGACCTCGCCGAGGAGGTCGCGGACAAGATGGAGCTCTACCGCGTCAAAGAGGTCCCGGACCCGGCCCGGCGCATCGGGGAGCTGGCGGCGGCCGCCGGTGCCGCGATCGCCAGGGCGGTCGACGACCTGGAGGACATGAGCGGCCTCGAGGAGCAGCGCCTGGAGGTGCACCGGCTGGAGAACGAGGGCGACAAGGTCACCCGCGAGGCGCTGGCTGGGCTGTTCGCGGAAGAGAGCCAGCTGAGCGCGGCCGAGATCATCAAGTGGAAGGACCTGCACGACCTCCTGGAGGCCGTTCTCGACACCTGCGAGCACGTGGCCAACCTGCTCGAACGGATCGCCATCAGGAACACCTAGAGATCAACTCCTCCCCGCTCGGCGGGGAGGGGGGTCAGTCTCCCACCACCTCTCGCCCTTCTCCAGCCAGGCCAGGAGCATGCCCTGGCGGAGGCCCTCGTGGCTGACCTGGACGGCATGCAGCCCGTAGTAGTCGAGCAGTAGGAGCAGGATCTCGACCCCTCCGCGCAGCGCGCGCACACGCGTCTCTTCCAATCCGGTGCGCTGGGCGAGCTCGCGGGCGGGCGTGGCATCCAGGCGCGCCTCGGCGGTGAGCAGGGCCTGCGTCGAGAGCAGCGGTGGAGGGCTGGCGGCCGAGAGCAGCAGGGGCAGGTTGCTCGCGGTGCCCCCCGTGACCACCATCCGCTCGGCGTCCGACTCGGGCGCCCTGTGCAGCACCGGCAGAGCGGCTGCCCGCAGGGCCGTGCGCTCACCGGCGAGCGGCGGGTCGGACAGAAAGCGCGCCGCGGCCACCCCTGACCCGATCGGCAGCGAAACCCAGCTCACGATGCGCTCGCCGTCGGCTGCTACCACCTCGGTGGACGCGCCACCCAGGTCGGCCATCAGCCACTCGCGACGACCGGCATGGCGGCTGGCCACCCCCCGGAAGGAGAGCTGCGCCTCGCGCTGAGCGGAGATCAGGCGCACCGGCACGTCCAGCAGCGCCGACGCCTCCGCCAGCAGCTTCTCGCCGTCGGCGGCCTCGCGTACGGCCTGGGTGGCGCCGGCGACCAGCTGCTCGTAGCCCAGCTCGCGGGCCTTCTTGATGACACGGTCCAGCGCCTGCAGCGCCCGCCGCCGGCCGTGCCGGCCGATCCTCCCGTTGCGCTCGACGTCCCTCCCCAGCTCCGGCATCTCGACGTGGTGGCCGACGTCGGTCAACCTGCCGTCCTCCTCGTCCGCCACCAGGACGTGGACGGTGTTGCTCCCGATGTCGACCGCCGCCAGCCTGCGCACGGCCGAATCTTCACGGAAAGCGGCCCGAGTTCGCGGGGGCAGGCCTTAAGCTGCGTGCCCGCGCGCCAGATGGACCAGAAGATCAAACCGGCTCCCGCCCCCTGGGGGATGTGGGCGTTCCTGCGCGCGCTGCCCCGGCTCCTGGTCCCGCACCTGGGCTGGTTCCTGCTCAGCGTGATCGCGCTGGCGCCGGGCGTGTTGATGGCGACCGGCATGCCGCTGCTGCTGCGGGCTCTGGTCGACCGCGCCCTGGCGGCCGGCAACCCGGTGATCGCCACCTACGCACTGGCGGTGATCGCCCTGCTGGCGCTCCTCGACGTCGGCACCGGACCCGTGCAGCGCTGGCTGGCCTCGCGGATGGCGACGGCCGTCGGCAACGACCTCCGGATCCGGATCTTCTCGCATCTCGAGCGGCTGTCGGTGGGGTACTACGAGACCCGGCAGCCGCGGCTGCTGGCAGACCTGGCCACGGGCGGCGCCGGGGCCGTCGAGTCGGCGCTCGAGGACGCTCTCCTGCGCGCCATCAAGCAGCTCGCGATCATCGGCTTCGGACTCTTCCTGCTCTTCACCATCGAGCCCCGGCTGGCGCTGGCCTGCGGCCTCCTGCTGCCGGTGGTCCCGGTCGGGTCGCGGCTGCTCTCGACCGCTTACGACCGGGCCCAGGCCAACCGCTGGAAGGTGATGGAGAAGCAGATCATGCTTGCCGACCAGAGCCTCACCGCGCACGCGATGGTGAAGGCGTTCGGGCTGGAGGAGGCGCACGCGGCGCTTTTCAGGCGCCTGACCCTCGACACCTCCCGCCACACCCGCCACATCGCGTGGGTGGAGGGGGCCATGTCGGCGGCCGCCGCCGGTGGCGGTTACCTGGTGCTGGCGGCGGCGGTCGGGATCGGGACGGTGCTCGTGCTCTCCCACTCGCTGACCCTGGGCTCGATGCTGGCCTTCGTCCAGCTCGCCTTCTCAGTCATCCGCTCGGCCCAGAGCCTCTCGACCGTGGTCGGGCCCATGAAGCAGGCCGGCGGCGCGCTCCAGGGCGCCTCTACCGTCCTCAAGGAGCGCCCCGCCGTGGCCGACTCCACCGGCGCGATCAGCCTGCCGCCGCTGCGGGAGGAGATCCGGCTGGAGGGCGTCTACTTCGCCTATCGGGCCGGCGACTACGTGCTGAAAGGCATCGACGCCGTGATCCCGCGCGGCACCAAGGTGGCCTTCGTCGGGTCCAGCGGCGGCGGCAAGAGCACCGTGCTCAAGATGCTGATGCGGATGGACGACCCGGCGGCGGGGCGCGTCACCTTCGACGGCGTCAGCCTGCGCCGCTTCAGCCTCGCCTCGCTGCGGAGCCGGCTCGGCGTGGTCTTCCAGGAGACGGTGGTGGTCTCCGGTTCGATCGCCGACAACATCCGGATCGGCAAGCCGGAGGCGACCGACGAGGAGGTCCGGCTGGCCGCCGCCGCGGCCGGCCTCGACGCCCACGTGGCGCTGCTGCCCGACGGCTACGCGACCACCCTCACCGAAGGCGGCCTGAACCTGAGCGGCGGCCAGCGGCAGCGCCTGGGCATCGCGCGCGCACTTCTCCGGAGCCCCGAGATCCTGGTCCTCGACGAGGCCACCTCGGCGCTGGACCCGATCTCCGAGCATGCGGTCACCGAAGCCCTCGACCACGTCACCCGCGGCCGGACCGTGATCTCGGTGACCCACCGCCTGGCCCAGGTCGTCGACTACGACCACATCTATGTGATGGAGGGCGGGCGGGTGGTCGAGGAGGGCGCGCACCCGGACCTGCTGGCGGCGGGCGGGACCTACGCCCAGCTGTGGGCCAAGCAGAGCGGCTTCCAGGTCACGGCCGACGTCTCCGGCAGCCGGATCGAGCCGCGCCGGCTGCGGCAGGTTCCCGTCTTCGCGGGCATCGGGCCCGGGACCCTGGCCGGGGTGGCGCGCCGGTTCCAGGTCGCCGACGCCGAGGCGGGCACCGTCCTGATCACCGAAGGCGACCCCGCCGACCGCTTCTTCATCCTGATCCGGGGCCGGATGGAGGTGCTGAAGCACGGCCGCCAGGTGGCGGTGCTGACCGACGGCGACCACTTCGGCGAGATCGCGCTCCTCGACCACAGCCTGCGCACGGCCACCGTGAGCACGCTCACCCACTGCGTCTACGCGAGCCTGGGGAGGGCCGACTTCGAGGGCCTGGTGGAGCGCCTGCCGGCGGTGCGCGAGGCGCTGCGCCGGGTCCAGGCCGAGCGCGCGGCCGCCGAAGCTCAAAATCCAGTGCATGCCTGATAAGAAAACCTCGACCCGGGTCGAGCGCGACTCCATGGGTGAGATCGAAGTCCCCGCCGACGCCTTCTACGGGGCCTCCACGCAGCGCGCGGTCATCAACTTCCCGATCTCCGGCCAGCGCTTCCCGCGCCGCTTCATCCGCGCTCTGGGCCTGGTCAAGCGCGCCGCGGCCGAGGTCAACGGCGAGCTCGGCCTGCTCGAGCCCAAGCTCGCGGAGGCGATCGCCGGCGCCGCCCAGGAGGTCGCCGACGGGGCGCTCGACGAGCAGTTCCCGATCGACGTCTATCAGACCGGCTCTGCCACCTCGACCAACACCAACGCCAACGAGGTGATCGCCTTCGCCGCCGGCCGGCTCCTGGACGGCGCCCGCGTCCACCCCAACGACCACGTCAACAAGTGCCAGTCCTCCAACGACGTGATCCCGACCGCCATGCAGCTGGCGGCCGCGATGGCGATCGCCGAGGACCTGCTGCCGGCCCTGGAGCGGCTGCGCGCGGCGCTGGCCGCCAAGTCCGAGGAGTTCATGCCGATCGTGAAGACCGGCCGCACCCACCTCCAGGACGCGACCCCGATCCGGCTCGGCCAGGAGTTCCTGGGCTACGCCGGCCAGCTCCAGGAGTCGATACGGCGGGCCCAGGCGGCGCAGGCCGAGCTGGTGGTGGTGCCGCTGGGCGGCACCGCGGTGGGCACGGGCATCAACTCGCACCCCGAGTACGCGGCGCGGGCCTGCGCCCGGCTCGCCGAGCTGACCGGCCTGCCCGTGCGCGAGACCGATAACCACTTCCACGCCCAGGCGGCCCTGGATGCGACCATCGCCGCCCACGGCCTGCTGCGCACGATCGCGCTCTCGCTTTGGAAGGTGGCCTCCGACATCCGGCTGATGGGGATGGGACCCCGGGCCGGGATCGCAGAGCTGGCGCTGCCGGAGACGCAGCCGGGCTCCAGCATCATGCCGGGCAAGGTCAACCCGGTGATCGTGGAGTCGCTCACCATGGCCGTGGCCCGGGTGCTCGGGAACGACGCCACGGTCGCCTTCAGCCAGACCGGGTCGTTCCTGGAGCTCAACGTGATGATGCCGGTGACGGCGGTCGCGATCCTGGAGACGCTCACCCTGCTGGCGCACTCCGCGGACAACTTCGCGGCCCGCTGCGTGGAGGGCCTGCAGGCTACCGACCGGGGTCCGGCCCTGGTCGAGCAGGGATTGATGCTGGCCACCGCCTTCGCGCCCGTGATCGGCTACGACGAGGCGGCCAAGATGGCCAAGGAAGCGCTCAAGAGCGGGCGCACGATCCGCGAGCTGGCGCGCGAGAAGGGCTTCAGCGATGCCGACCTGGACCGGATCATGGACCCGGCCAAGCTGACCGAGCCCGGCCTGGAGGCGGGCCCCGGCGGCAGCGGCTAAGGCGGTCAAGCCGGAGGCGCACGCGCTGCTGGAGGCCCGGGACCTCCACGTCCACCGCGGCAGCCGCCACGTCGTGCGCGGCGTCAGCCTGGCCCTCGAACCCGGCCGCTGCCTGGGCATCGCCGGTCCCAACGGGGCGGGCAAGTCCACCCTGCTGGGAGCGCTCGCCGGCTGGATCCACCCCAGCTCGGGCGAGGTCCTGCTCCACGGCCACGCGGTGCACGGCCGGGTCCCGGCCGAGGTCGGCTTCGCGGCCCAGGAGGTGTCCTTCTACCCGCACCTCTCGGGCCGCCACAACCTGGAGCTGTTCGGGCAGCTCTACGACCTCTCCCGCACCGAGCTGGTGCGCCGGGTCGACCACCTGGTGGAGAGCTTCGAGCTCGAGGACTGGATCGAGCGGGAGGCCAGAAGCTATTCGGGCGGGGTCGCCCGGCGGCTGCACCTGGCGATCGCGCTCATCAACCAGCCCGACCTGGTGCTGCTGGACGAGCCCACCACCGGGCTCGATCCAGGGTCGCGCAGCACGCTGGTGCGCGTGATCTCCGAGCTCCTCGAGGAGGGCAATGCCGTGGTCATGGTCAGCCAGGTGCTGGCCGACCTGGAGATCGTCGCCCACCGCCTGATGGTCATCGTGGACGGACACCCCGCGCTCCACGACGACATGGAATCGGTCATGGCGCGGGCCGGCGCCGGGGTGGTGGTGATCGAGCTGGCGCGCCATCCCGAGGAGAAGATCGACCTCGGAGGCGTCCCCGGCGTCCTCGGGTTCGAGCTCAACGAGGGCGTTCTGACGGTGCGCCTCGACGGCTCGCCGACCCGGCTGCCGCTCCTGCTCGACCACCTGCGCCGGCGTGGCCTGCGGGTCGCCCGGCTCGAGTTCCAGCCGGCCTCCCTGCAGAGCGTGATCAGCGAGCTGGTGCCCGGTTGGTGATCCCACCCCAAAAAATCTGGCGATTATTCCCACCCCACCAAATCTCCGATTTGGCGGGGACCCCGGTCGGGGACCCCGAGTGACAGCCTTCCTGAACGCGGCCCGGCGCACCGCCCGGATGACGGCCCATGAGCTGCGAGTGGTGCTGACCAACGTCCGCTTCGCGGTGGCGCTGTTCGGGATTCCGCTGATCATCACCGGGCTGGTCAACTTCGTCCTCCACGAGCCCGGCCTGCCCCCCGACCGGCTGGCCATCGAGGACGCCGACAACAGCATGCTGTCGCGCAAGCTCGTGCAGCAGCTGGAGCAGTGGCCCGGCCTGCGCACCGAAACCCTGGCTCGCGACGCCGACGCCGCGGCCCTGGTCGATCAGCAGCCGGACGTGATCGCGGTCGTGATCCCCGCCGGTCTCAACGACGCGGTGCTGGCCGGCAACCCCCTCCAGCTCCGGCAGTTCGTGAACCGCGCCGGGCTGGCGCAGAACCAACCCGCGGCGACCGCCGTGTTCAACGCCGGCGTGGAGGTGTCTGCGGTGGCGGCCGCGGTGGCTTCGGCGCGCCTCGACGCCGCCCGCCGGCACGCGGACGAGGACGCGGCCGCGCGCGTGGCGGAGACCAACGCGCTGGTGCGATTCAACATCCTGCGCAACCGGCTGAACACGACGACGCTGGGCGAGCGGCCGATCTCCAGCTTCACCAAGCAATCGCGCTTCGCCACCGGCGAGGGCATCGCCCTCATGGAGTTCGTGGGCGTGATGCTGGCGCTGCTGATGGTCGAGGACCGTGAGCACGGGCGGCTCACGAGGCTGCTGTGGACCCGGCTGCGCCTCACGCAGCTGGTGATCGCGAAGGGCATCTCGATCTTCCTGCTGTGCGCGGTTGCGATGGCGGCGATCATCGGGATCTCGGTCTACTTCGGGATGGGCGTGGGTCCCTCGCTGGCGCTCCTCGGTTTGGTCACCGTGGTGACCGCGTTCGCGGTCACCGGGTACTCGCTGCTGCTGCTCGGGCTCGGCCATTGGGCGCCGCACGTCGTGCAGCTGGCGGGCGTCGTGGCGACCGTCGTGCTGTCGGTGGTCGGAGGCTCGCTGGTGCCCTCCGAGAACCTGCCGGCAGCCATCCAGCTGCTGGGCTCACTGACCCCCAATGAGCGCGCAACCGAGGCGTATCATGCACTGCTCCTACACGGGGACACGGGAGGGGAAGGGCTCTGGATACCGCTGCTGGTGCTGATCGTGCTCGGGCTGCTGCAGGCGGTGGTGGGAGCGCGGGTGCTGGTCTACGCGATGAGGAACGCGCACTGAACGAGAGCCCGCCACCCGACGCAGCCCCGGCTCTGCCGATGCGGCCGGGCGATGACGACCCGGTGGCGGTCGCCACGCTGCGCCATGCAATGCACGCGGGCGAGCCCGCCTCCGCCACCGCGACCGGAAGGGCTGCGCGACCGGCCATGATCGAGGCTGTCGGCCTCTGGAAGGAGTACCCGGTCAAGCGTGGCAAGCCGCCCAAGCGCGTGATCTGCGGCGCTCACCTGAGGGTCGGGGCCGGCCGCGTGCACTGCATGATGGGGCTGTCCGGGGCGGGCAAGTCGACGCTGGTGGGGATGCTCGCCGGCCTCCTGACGCCGAGCCGGGGAACCATCAACTTCAACGGCCAGCCGGCCAGCTCGGAGGTCCTGCGCCAGAACGTCGCCCTCTCGCTGGGCATCGACGGCGGGTTCTACGGCCGCCTCTCGGTGCACGAGAACCTGGAGTTCTTCGGGGCCCTTATCGGCATCCCCCGCGCCCGGCTGCACGCACGCTCCAATGACGTCCTGGGACTGGTGGGGCTCAAGCGTGCGGGCGCGGCCGAGTACCGCACGCTCTCCTCGGGCCAGCGCCGGCAGGCGCACCTGGCGCGCGCGCTGATCGTGCAGCGTCCGTTCCTGATTGCGGACGAGCCGACGCGCGGCCTCGATCCGGCGACCGAGCAGCACATCGTGGACCTGCTCTACGAGATCAAGAAGTCCGGGCAGACCATGCTGGTGGTGACCCACGACGTGCACCTGGCGTCGGGACTGGCCGACTGGGTGAGCGTGCTCGACTCCGGCGTCGTGATCAAGAGCGCCGCGCCCATCGACCTCCTTCACCTGCTGACCTCGACGCGCATCTACATCCGCTTCCACGACGACCCCACACGCGCGGTCAAGCGGCTGGCGCGACTGCCCGGCCTGACCGAGCTGCACGTGCACGAGTCCGAGGTGCACTGCTACACACAGGACCCCGAGCACGACCTGAACGAGGTGATCAGGATCGTGGTCGACGAGGACCTCGAGATCGCACACATCGACGTCCCCGAGCCCGGCCTGGAAGAGGTCTTCATGAAGGTGATCGCCGAGCGCAAGCACCTCGAGCAGGAGCGGCGCCTGGCCGCGCACACCGCGAAGGGACACACGCCCTAGCCGTGTACGTGCAGTGGATCCTGATCAAGCGCATCTTCGCCGGGCACAGCCCGCTGCGCTTTACGGCCCTGATGACCGCCATCAACATCCTGATGGCGATCGGCGTCTTCTACTACATGACGGTGGTGGTCGGCACCAGCAGCGGCTCCCGCGCGCAGATCTATCGGTTCTATGGCGGCGTGGCCGCATTCATGTCTGTCGGCGTGTCCATGAACGCGCTGCTCACGGTAGGCCTAAACGCGGTGGCCAAGGCGATCAACGACGAGCGCAACCAGGGCACGCTCAGCTACTGGATCATGTGCCAGCCGCGGCTTCTCAAGCTGGTGCTGCAGGCCTCCCTCGGCGAGTTCCTGCTGGCGGGCGTGAACGCGCTCGTGACCTTCGCGCTGCTGGTGGCGCTGTTCGGCGTGCACTTCCACGTCAACCTGCTCTCTTTCGCGGTGGTGGCCGCGGTGAGCCTGCTGGCGGTGGTCGGCGTCGGACTGGTGGCGGCGTCCCTCAACATCACCGGCAACACGGGGCAGAACCCGATCCTCTGGGCCTGGGGGCTGACGACCAACTTCATGGCCGGCGTCTTCGTGCCCATCGAGGTCTTCGACAACCCGTTCATCCACACGGTGAGCAGCGCGGTGCCGGTCACCCACGCGCTGCTGGCGATGCGCAGCGCGGTGCTGCGTGACGCGCCCCTCGACGACCCCATCCTGGATGCGCACCTCCTGTACTGGGGCCTCTTCGCGGTGCTCATGCTCCCCCTGGGCGCATGGCTGTTCCGGCGCGGGCTCGACCGCGCGCTGATGCGCGGGAATCTGGTCCAGAGCTAAGAGAGGAAGGCACTTGCTCACGGAACCGAGGGCTCTGGGGAGCCCGGAAGTCGAGGCACACCCGACCTCGCTGGCCCAGCGCGGAATGTGGTTCCTGTGGCGACTGGCGCCCGGCAGCACGTTCTACAACGTGCCCGTCGCGCTGCCCTTCAACGGCCCGCTGCGGGTCGACGCGCTGCACCGTGCCCTGGGCGAGGTCGTGCGCCGGCACGCCGTGCTGCGCACCACCTATCGCGAAGGCGCCGACGGCATCCCGGTGCAGATCGTGCACCCGGCGGCCCAGATCGAGCTGCCGGTCGCCGACCTGCGCGAGCTGGCCCGCGGCCGGCGCGCCGCCGAGCTGGCGCGGCAGGCGCAGGCCGAATACGAGAGGCCCTTCGACCTTGGCCAGGGGCCCGTGTTCCGCACGCGCCTGGTGCGCACCGGCGACCTCGAGGCCACGCTGCTGATCACCCTGCACCACTCCGTCTGCGACGGCTGGGGCATCAACGTGCTGAGCGGCGAGCTGCGCACGCTCTACCGCGCCTACGCGCAGGGGCAGCCGTCGCCGCTGCCCGAGCTGGCATACGAGTACAAGGACTTCGCGCGCACGCAGGCGGAGTCCGTCGACGGGGAGGCGCTGCACCGGCAGCTCGCGTATTGGCGCACGCGGCTGGCCGGCGCGCCGGCTGCTCTCGACCTGCCGACCGATCGCCCGCGGCCGGCGGTGCAGAGCTTCCGCGGCGGGCGCGTCGAGCTGCATGTCTCCGCGAGCCTGGCCTTGAGCTTGCGAGCGCTGGCGCGCTCGCACGGCGCCACGCTGTTCATGACGCTGCTGGCGGGCTTCGATGTGCTGCTGGCGCGCTACACGCGCCAGGACGACGTCGTGGTCGGGTCCTTCATCGCGGGCCGCACGCGCACCGAGCTGGAGGGCCTGGTCGGCCAGTTCGCCAACACGCTGCTGCTGCGCACCGACCTCAGCGACGATCCGACCTTCGCGGACCTCGTGGACCGGGTGCGGGGCACCACGCTGGAGGCGTTTGCCAACCAGGACGTGCGCGTGGAGACGCTGGTCGAGGAGCTGGCGCCTGACCGCGACCTCTCGCGCATGCCGCTGTGCCAGGTCGTGCTCACGCACCTCAACTTCAAGATCGCTTCGCGGCGCGCCGAAAGCGGCGCCGAGGTCCGGCGCAGCGGCACCAAGTACGACCTCGTCCTGTACGTCACCGGTGAAGGCTCGGACGCCGGCCTGCTGCTGGCCGCCGAGTACAGCTCCGACCTCTTCGACGAGGCCACGGTCGCGCGCTTCCTGCGCCACTACCGAAACCTGCTGGAAGCGGCCGTCGCCAATCCCGGCCAGCCGGTTTCGGGCCTGCCGCTCCTGGACGCCGCCGAGCGCAAGCGCCTGCTCGCGGACTGGGCGCAGGACCCGGCCGTGCCCTACCCCAGCGACCGCCGCATCCACGAGCTGTTCGCCGCCCAGGCCGCGCGCACGCCGGAGGCGGTCGCCCTGATCGAGGGCGCCCGGCGGGTGGCCTACCGCGATCTCGACGCGCGTGCCAACCGGCTGGCCAACCACCTGGCCGCGCTGGGCGTCCACCGGGAGACGCCGGTCGCCGTCTGCGTGGAGCGCTCCTTGGAGATGGTGGTGGCCCTGCTCGGCATCCTCAAGGCGGGGGGCGCCTACGTCCCCCTGGACCCGGCCTACCCGTGCCGCCGGCTCGCCCACATGCTGGAGAGCTCGGAGGCGCCGGTCCTGCTCACGACCTCCGGCGTGGCCGGCCGGCTGCCGGAGACCGGAGCCCGGCGCGTCCTCCTGGACGGGGAGCGCCGGGCGATCGGCCGGCGGCCCGCCACCGACCCCCGGGTGCCGGGGGCAGCGACCGACCTCGCCTACCTCATCTACACGTCGGGGTCGACGGGGGAGCCCAAGGGCGTCATGGGCACTCACCGGGCGATGGTCAACCGCTTCGCCTGGATGTGGCGCACCTTTCCCTTCCAGCCGGGTGAGGTCACCTGCCAGAAAACGGCGCTCAGCTTTGTCGACTCGATCTGGGAGATCTTCGGACCGCTGCTCCAGGGCGTGCCCACGGTCCTGGTGCCGGAGGCGGCGGCGCGCGAGCCCAGTGCCCTGATTCAGACCCTGGCCGCGAGCCGGGTCAGTCGCCTGGTCGCGGTGCCCTCGCTGCTCCGCATGCTGCTCGAGATCGAGCCCGACCTGGGCGCGGCGCTCCCCGACCTGCGCCTGGTCGTCAGCAGTGGGGAGGCGCTCCCGGTGGAGCTCGGCCGCCGGCTGCTGCGAGCCCTGCCCAAGGCCCGCCTGCTCAACCTCTACGGCTCCTCCGAGGTCGCCGCCGACGCCACCTGGCACGAGGTCACGGCCACCGAGCCGGACGGCCCCGTGGCCATCGGGCGGCCGATCTTCAACGTGACCGTCCGGGTGCTCGACCCCTCGCTGCAGCCGGTCCCGATCGGCGTCCCGGGCGAGGTGTACGTGGGCGGCGACGCGCTCGCCCGCGGCTACTGGAACCGGCCGGACCTGACCGCCGAGCGCTTCATCCCCGACCCCTACGGGCCCGGCCTCCTCTACCGCACCGGCGACCTGGCCCGGTTCCGCCGCGACGCCGCGCTGGTGTACGCCGGGCGCGTCGACCACCAGGTCAAGGTCCGCGGCATGCGGATCGAGCTGGGCGAGGTGGAGGCCGAGCTCAAGCGCCACCGCGACGTCCAGGACTCCGTGGTGGTGGCCCAGGAGCGCGGCCCCGGCGACGTCCGGCTCGTGGCTTACGTAGTGGGCCGGCCGCACGCCACCGGGCGCGAGCGCGACGAGCGCGAGCACGTCGAGCAGTGGCGAACGGTCTGGGAGGAGACCTTCACCGGGGCGGAGCAGGGGGAGGACGCGCTCCTCCAGCTCGGCTGGCACGGGGTGCTCAGCAACGAGCCGGTGCCGGCGGCGGAGATCCGCGAGCAGCTCGACCTGGTGGCGGCTCGCCTGCTCCGGCAGGAGCCGCGACGGATCCTCGAGATCGGCTGCGGCGCCGGCTTCCTGATGGAGCGGCTGGCGCCGGTTTGCGATGAGTACGTGGCGTCCGACTTCGCCGCCTCGGCGCTGGAGCTGGCGAGGGCACGGGCGGCGCCGGGCCTCCCGGTGCGCTTCCTGCAGCGCGCCGCGGGCGACCGCTGGGACGACCTGCCGGCCGGGCACTTCGACCTCGTCGTCCTGCACTCGGTGGCCGCCTACCTGCCCAGCGAGAGCCACCTGCGCCGGGCCTGCCGGTCGGCGTTGCGGCTGCTCCGGCGAGGGGGCAGGCTCTGGATCGGCGACGTGCGCAGCCAGCCGCTGCTGGAGGCGCTGCACCTGGCGGCCGAGCTGCGCTGGGCGCCCGACGCGATGCCCCTCGCCCAGCTCCGGCAGCGGGTCGCCACGCGCGTCGCCCAGGACCCCGAGCTCGCCGTCCACCCGGCTTTCTTCACGAACCTGGCGGCGGCCGTCTCGGTCAACCCCCAGCGCGGGCGGGCGCGCAACGAGATGACGGCCTTCCGCTACGACGTCCTGATCATCAAGGGCCACACCGCGCGGCGCCCGGACCTGGCCCTGGACTGGGTGCGCGAGGTCGGCGGGCTGGCGACTCTCCGCCAGACCGTGTCGGAGAGCGACTGGCGGCGCTTCGCAGTGACCGGGATCCCCAACCGGAGGACGCTGCGCCCGGCCGCGGCCGCCGCCCTCCTGCACGACCCGGACGCGCCCAGCACCGTGGCCGGCCTGCGCGGCCGGCTGCTGGGGGCGGAACTGGCCGGGGTGGAGCCCGAGGACGTACGCACGATCCAGCCTGGCCGCCTGCGCCTGAGCTGGGCGGAGGGCGCCCCCGACGGCAGCTTCGACGCCGTGTACGGGAGCCGCGGCGAAGTCTTCGCGGCCCGCCCGCCGGCGCCGCCCGGCCCGCTCACGAATCGCCCGCTGGAGGCGGCGGCCGTGCGCCGCCTGATCCCGGACGTCCGGCGCGCGCTGGAGGACCGGCTGCCCGATCACATGCAGCCCTCGGCGTACGTCCAGATGGACGCTCTGCCCCTGACGCCCAACGGCAAGCTGGACCGCCGGGCCCTGCCCGCGCCCGAAGGGCGATCCGATTCGGAGCGCGAGTACGTGGCGCCTCGAAGCCCGGAGGAGCGGATCCTGGCCGAGATCTTCGCCGGCGTGCTGGGTGTGGAGCGGGTCAGCGTCCAGGACGGCTTCTTTGCGCTCGGCGGCCACTCGCTGACCGCGACCCAGGTCGCGGCCCGCGCCCGGGAGGCGCTCCACGTCGAGGTGCCGATCCGGCTCATCTTCGAGCGCCCGACGGTGGCCGAGCTCGCCGGGGCGCTGCGCGACATCGAGCACGGCGTGTATCGCGCGCCCATCAGCCTCGAGCATCCGGGCGCCGAGGGCCAGCCGCTCTCCTTCGCCCAGCGCCGCCTCTGGTTCCTGGACCAGCTGAACCCGGGCAGCGCCGCGTACAGCATCACCACCGCCTTCCGCTACCGGGGCCGGCTGGACGAGGCGGCGCTGCGGCGGGCCGTCGGCCACGTGGTCGCCCGCCACGCCTCCCTGCGCACGACCTTCCACGAGACCGCCGCGGGCCCGGTCCAGCGGGTGGCGGGCGAGCTCGAGCTCGAGATCCCGGCCCTCGACCTGCGCGAGCTCGGTGAGGCGGAGCGCGACGCCGAGGCGCGGCGGGTCACCGGCGCGGAGTTCCGGCGTCCCTTCGATCTCAGCCGCGGCCCGCTGATCCGCGCCGTGATCATCCGCCTGGCGGACGACGACTCGCTGCTGTTCGTCGCTGTCCACCACATCGTCTCCGACGGCTGGTCGATGCAGGTGCTGGACATCGAGCTGCGGGCCGCCTACGGCGCGCTGGCGGCCGGCGCGGAACCCGACCTGCCCCCGCTGCCGCTGCAGTACACCGACTACGCGGCCTGGCAGCGGCGCTGGCTGGAGGGCGAGACGATGGCGGCTGAGGTCGAGCACTGGCGGCGGCGGCTGGCGGGCGCGCCGGCGTCCCTCGAGCTGCCCACCGACAGGCCCCGGCCGGCCGTCCAGAGCTTCCATGGCGCGCGCATGGCGATGGTGCTCTCGCGCGACCTTTCGGGGCGCCTACGCGGGCTTGCCCAGCGCTCTGACGCCACCCTCTTCATGGTCCTGCTGAGCGCCTACAACGTGCTGCTCAACCGCTACACCGGGCAGGACGACATCGTGGTTGGGACACCGGTCGCGGGCCGGGTGCGCAGCGAGCTGGGCGGGTTGATCGGCTTGTTCGTCAACACGCTGGTGATGCGGAGCGACCTCTCCGGCGAACCCTCGTTCCTGGAGCTGGTGCGCCGGGTGCGCGCCGAGACGCTGGACGCGCTCGAGCACCAGGACCTGCCCTTCGAGCGGCTGGTCGAGGAGCTGGCGCCCTCGCGTGACCTCTCCCGCTCACCTCTCTTCCAGGTCATGTTCGTGATGCAGAACACGCGCGAGCCTGTGCTCCAGGCGCTCGAGCAGCAGGTGCTGCAGGCACACCCGGGTGATCTGCGCCGCATCCACTGGGCGGTCGAGGGCGTGGAGTCCAAGTTCGACATCACGCTGACCGCCGCCGAGCAGCCGGGGGGCATCCGGCTGACGCTCGAATACAGCACGGACATCTTCGAGGAGGCCACCGCGCGCCGCTTGCTGACCCACTACCGCACGCTGCTGGAGGCCGCGGTGGCGGATCCCACCAGGCCCATCGACCAGCTGCCCCTGATGGGACCGGCCGAGCGCCGGCGAATGCTCGTCGACGGGAACCGCACGGCGGCCGACCTGGACACCGGCCGCTGCCTGCACGACGTCTTCGCGGCCCAGGCCGCGGCCACCCCCCAGGCAGTGGCCCTGGAGCACGAGGGCGAGGCGATGACCTACGCCGAGCTGGACGCCGTGTCCGCGGCCTGGGCGCGGCGGCTGGCCGCGCGCGGCGTCCGCCGGGGGTCCTTGGTGGGGGTGTGCTTCGAGCGCACCCCGGAGATGGTGGTCGCCGTCCTGGCCGTGCTGCGCGCGGGCGCCGCCTACGTGCCCATGGACCCCAGCTTCCCCGGCGCCCGGCTGCGCTTCCTGGCCCAGGACGCGAGCTGCCCGGTCGTCCTCACCCGCAGCGACTGCGCGCCGGACCTGCCCGGCATCCCCCTGCTGGCCCTGGACGCACCGCCACCGGAGGCAGAGGCGGAGCCAGAGCGCGCGGCGCCCGACGACCTGGCCTACGTCATCTACACCTCGGGCTCCACCGGCAGCCCCAAGGGCGTGCTGGTCGAGCACCGCCAGGTCATGAACTACGCGCTGGGCGTCGCCCAGCGGGTGGGCGCCGGTCCCGGCGCCGCCTACGCCATGGTCCAGCCCTTGACGGTGGATTCGTCGGTGACCGTGCTCTGGGGCTCCCTCCTGAGCGGCGGCCGGCTGCACCTCGTCAGCCGCCAGCGGGCGGCCGACGCGGCCGCGCTGGCCGCGCTCTTCGAGCGGCACCGGATCGACTACCTGAAGATCGCCCCCTCGCACCTGGCGGCCCTCCAAAAGGCGCTGCCCGGCCGGCCCCAGGCGGTGCTGCCCCGCTGCTGGCTGGTGATCGGCGGGGAGGGCTCGCATTGGGACTGGGTCAAGCAGCTGCCGGCGCTGGCGCCCGGGCTGCGCGTGTTCAACCACTACGGGCCGACCGAGGCCACGGTGGGTGTGCTGACCTACGACGTCAACGGCCGCCAGGCCGAGCGCCACGGCGTGAGCCCGCTGGGCCGGCCGCTGCCCAATGTCACCGCCTATGTCCTGGACCAGCGGCTGGAGCCGGTGCCGGTGGGCGTCCCGGGCGAGCTCTGGCTGGGCGGCGAGAGCGTGGCCCGCGGGTACCTGAACCGCCCCGAGCTGACGGCGGAGCGCTTCATCCGCGACCCCTTCGTGCCCGGCGGCCGCCTTTACAGGACCGGCGACCTCGCGCGCTGGTCGGCCTCGGGTGAGCTGCACTTCCTGGGCCGGCTCGACCACCAGGTCAAGATCCGCGGCTTCCGGATCGAGCTGGGCGAGATCCAGGCGCTGCTGGGACGCCACCCGGCGGTGGCCGACGCCGTGGTGCTGGCGCGGGGGGAGGACGACGAGAAGCGCCTGCTGGCCTGGTTCACGACTCGCGCCGGCGAGACCGTCGACCTCGGCGATCTACGCGGCTGGCTGCGCGAACAGCTCCCCGACTACATGGTGCCCGCGGCGCTGGTGCCGCTGGAGTGGATGCCCCTGACCTCACACGGCAAGGTCGACCTGCAGGCGCTGCCCGACCCCACCCCGGCGCCGGCCGAGGACGACTACGTGGCGCCGTCCAGCGCCGTCGAGGCAACCCTCGCCGCGATCTGGTCCGCGGTGCTGGGCGTGACCCGGGTGGGCGTGCGGTCGAACTTCTTCGACCTGGGCGGGCACTCCCTGCTGGCCACCCAGGTGGTCTCCCGGGCGCGGGACCGGCTGGGGATAGACGTCCCGCTGCGCGCCATGTTCGAGCACCCCACGGTGGCCGGCCTGGCGGCCTCGCTTTCCCACCCGCCGTCCTGACCGAGGTCACCGCCTGGGTCCTGGCCAGCGGGCCTGGGGACCCGCTGCGCAGCGTCCTGGGCGCCCGGCTGGGCAGGGAGCCGGCCGCGCTGGTCTTCGACCGGGGACCGCGGGGACGGCCCGAGCTGGCCGGCAGGCCGCTGCGCTTCAGCCTTGCCCACAGTGGCGGGCTGGCCCTGGTCGCGGTGACCGAGCGCGCCGATGTGGGGGCCGACCTGGAGCGGATGGACGCGGCACTGTCGGAGCCGCCCTCGGCGGAGCGCTATTTCGCTCCGGGGGAGCGCGCCCGCCTGGAAGGCCTGACGGGGCGGGCACGCCTGCGCCTCTTCTTCGACCTCTGGACCGAGAAGGAGGCGTACCGCAAGGCCACGGGCGAGGGCATCACGGCCGGCCTCGGGGAGCTCGACTGGACCGGCTGGACACTGCTCCGGCCGCCGGTGCCCGACGGGTACGCGGCGGCGATCGCCGTCCGTGCCCCGGACGCGGTGCTCAGGCTCGCGGCCTGGCCTCCATAGCGCCGGCGGGGGCCCTGAGGGCGCATTCCCCGGGGAATGAGCACCTCCCACGCGGCTTGGAGACGCATTGTCCGGGAAATGCAGGGCCGGAGCGCGCCCTGAGGGCGCATTCCCCGGGGAATGAGCACCTCCCACGCGGCGGGGAGACGCAGTGTCCGGGAAATGCAGGGCCGGGGCCGGGGCAGGGCCGGGGCCGGGGCCCGGGCCAGGGCCCGGGCTGCGGCGGCTCAGGCTCGCGGCCTGGCCTCCGTGAGGACGGTGTCCACGGCCTCCAGGAACTCGTCCACCTCGGCGTCGCCGACCGGGGTCGAGAGCGCGGCCATGCCGCGCGAGTTGAGCAGCACGCCGTGGTTGCAGAGGCCCATCACGAAGTCCTTGCGCAGCTGGGGATCGGCGCGCATCACGTCGCGGTGCGACCGGACCGGGCCGTCCGTGAAATGGATCTGCATCAGCGAGGAGATGCCCGTCACCTGGGCGGGGACCTCGTGCTCGGCGAAGAGCGCGCGCAGGCCTTCGCGGGTGCGCTCGCCGCGCCGGTCCAGGTCGGCGTAGACCTCCGGCGTCAGCAGCTCCAGCGTGGCCGCGCCGGCGGCCATGCCCAGGGGATGCCCGTTCAGGGTGCCCGCCTGGGGCAGGTAGCCGGGGCGACGCGGATCGAGCAGCTCCATGACGTCGCCCCGCCCGCCGAAGGCGGCCACCGGCAGCCCGCCGCCGATGACCTTGCCGAGCGTGGTCAGGTCGGGCCGGATGCCGTATACCTCCTGGGCGCCGCCGCGGGCGATCCGGAAGGAGATCACCTCGTCGAAGATGAGCAGGATCCCGTGGCGGTCGCAGGCGGCGCGCAGGGCCTGCAGGTACTCGGGCTGGGCCGGGATCATGCCGCCCGAGCCCATGATCGGCTCCACGATCAGGGCCGCCAGCTCGGCGGCGTGGCGGTCGATGATCTCGGTCGCACCCGAGACGTCGTTGTAGGGGAGGACGACCGCATACTCGCGCACCTCGCGGAGGGTGCCGGCCACGTCCGGGTCCTGCACCAGGTCGTGGCTGCCGTGATAGCCGCCCTCGACCTTGGCGAACTTCTGGCGCCCGGTGAAAGCGCGCGCCAGCCGGAGCGCCATCATGGTGGCCTCGGTCCCCGAGTTGGTGAAGCGGATCTTCTCGATCGAGGCCACGCGCTCCACCAGCTCGGTGGCCAGCCGCACCTCGGGCGGGTTGGGAAAGGCGAAGGAGGTGCCCAGGGCCGCCTGCTCCTGGATCGCACGCACCACCTGCGGATGCGCGTGCCCGACCACGAGCGCGGTGTAGTTGACCACCAGGTCGAGGCGGCATGTGCCGTCCACGTCCCAGACCCGGCAGCCCTCGCCGCGCGCGGCGTAGACCGGGTAGGGCACGCTGTAGATGCTGGTACGCGTGATGCCCCCGGGCATGACCTGGAGCGCCTGCTCGTAGAGGTCGCGCGAGCGGGTGGTGGTGGCCAGGAACTGGTCCTCGACGGTTCTTGGTTGGGTGCGCATCGGGCCGACTCTACAACGCGCGGTCCAGGAGCACGAGGCGCCACGGCCGCAGGAGCCCTTCCTGGACCGCAACCTCGCTGAACCCGAGCTTGCGGAAGAGCCGGATGCCATCCTGGAGGCCGTGCGGGACCCGCGCCCACACCCGTCCGGCGCCAGCCCGCCGGGCGCGGCCGACGGCGTGCTCCGCGATGTACTCGCCGAATCCGCGCCGCCGGTGCGCCGGGCGCACGGCCAGTCGGTCAACCACGCAGGCGCCGGTCGGAAAGGCGACACGCACCGCGCCCACGGTCTGGCCGTCGTGGGTGGCGCGGAAGACCTCGAACCCTCCCCGAAACCAGGCGCCGACCTCCTCGGAGTCCGGGGTCAGCTCCTCCCAGAGGGCGGCACCGACCTGCGCGCGGTGTGGTTCCCAGGCCGAGCGCAGCACATCGGCCAGCTCGGCGGCGTGCTCTGGGGTGGCGAGTGAGATCCGGGGCAGGGGTCTGAAGAAGCGCACGGCCTCGTTCGCTACAGTACGGCGGCCATGGACCTGCTTCAGCACGCCCGCCGCCTGTACGAGCGGGGCGACATGCATGACGCGCTGGAGGCGGCGCAGGCGGCCTGCGAGCGCGCTCCCCGTGACGCCGAGGCCTGGTGGCTGCTGGCCTGCGTCAGCCGGCATACCGGCCTCCCGCAGGCCAGCGACCAGGCCTTTCGCCGCGCCGCCGACCTCTCTCGGCGCAAGCCGCTGCCGGTGCGCGTAAGCCCCGCCGAATTCGCGGCCGTGGTCGAGAAGGCGCGCCGGCAAATGTCTCCCGATGCACGGCGCCGGCTGGCGGGCACGCAGCTCAGGCTCTGCGGGCTGCCCGACGCCAAAGAGGTGCGCTCCGGGATCAAGCCGGACGTGCTGGCCCACCGGACCCGCCAACCGGTAGACGTGCTGACGCTCTTCCAGGTGAACCTGGAGAACCGTTCCGGCAGCCCCAGCGCACTGGAGGCCGCAGTGGTCAAGGTGCTGAGCAAAGCGTAGAGAGATAGAGAGAGGGGGAGGGGGACATGGGTCGGGCTGTCAGCTAACCCCAGCCTCCCTGAGCACCTCCGCGGTGTGCTCGCCGAGGGTCGGGGCGGGCCGCTGACTGGGGCTGCGCAGCCGGGGCAGCGGGCCCACCACGTGCCGGTAGCGCCCGTAAGCGGGGTGCGCGTCCTCGACCACCATCCCGCGCGCCAGCGCCTGGGGGTCTGCCAGGGCCTGGTCGACGCGGTTGACGGGCGCGCAGGGCACGCCCGCCGCCTCCAGGCGCGCCACCCAGTGCGCGGTCGAGTCGCGGCGCAGGCGCGCGGCGACCAGGGCCAGGACATCGTCCTTGTGCCGGGCGCGCCCGGCGATGGTGTCGAAACGCGCCTCCTCCAGCTCCGGCACTTCGAGCGCGGCGCGCGCCCGCCGCCACATGGGGTCGTTGCCGACGAAGAAGCTGACCCAGCCGTCGGCGGTCTCGAAGTTCTGCGTGGGGACCAGCACCGGGTGCCCGCCGCCGGCCACGGGCCGCGGCACCTCGCCGGCGTTCAGCGCATACCCCGCCAGGTAGGTGAGCATCGACAGCTGGACGTCGAGCAGACCGACATCGAGGTGCCGGCCCCGGCCCGTGCGCTCGCGCTCCAGCAGCGCCGCCAGCACCGCCACCACCGCGCTCAGGCCGCCGGTGTGGTCGGCATAGGCGATGCCGGGGCGCACCGGCGGGTCGGCCGTGAGGCTCTGGATCCCGGCCAGCGCCTGGATGGTGTAGTCGTACCCCGCCCGGCCGGCGTAGGGGCCGTCCTCGCCGAAGCCGGTGATGGAGCAGGTCACGATCCGCGGGTTGCGCGCGGCCAGGGCCGGGTGGTCGAGCCCGAGCTTGCGCATCACGCCCGGCCGGTAGTTGTCGACCACCACGTCCGCCCACTCCACCAGCCCGTACATCCGCTCCCGGTCGGCGGCCTCACCCAGCCGCAGGGCGACGCTCCGTTTGCCCCAGTTGAGGGCCAGGTAGTACAGCGACGCGCCGCCCTGGAAGTGAGGGGGCATGGCGCGCGCCTCGTCCGGGTGCTCGGGGTCCTCGACGCGCACCACGTCGGCGCCCAGGTCGGCCATCACCAGCGTGCAGTAAGGACCGGCCAGGAAATGCGTTAAGTCGAGGACCTTGACGCCTGTGAGCAAAGCTCCCTCATTGACTCCACCATCGCGTCGAGCGCGGTACCGGTGGGATAAACCGCGGCGGCGCCGATCTCCTTTAGGCGGGGCACGTCGGAGGCCGGGATGGTGCCGCCCACCACCACCGGCACGTCGTCGGCGCCGGCCGCCCGCAGCGCTTCCACGGTCTTGCGCGTCAGCGAGACGTGGGCGCCCGAGAGGATGGACAGGCCGACCACCTGCACGTCCTCCTGGACGGCGGCGGCCGCGATCTCCGCCGGCCGCTGGCGGATGCCCGTGTAGATGACCTCGAAGCCGCCGTCGCGCAGCGCCCGCGCCACCACCTTGGCGCCGCGGTCGTGGCCGTCGAGCCCCGGCTTGGCGACCAGGACGCGGGGGGCCAAATCAGAAAACCACGGGCTGCTGGAACTCGCCCCAAGCTTCCCGCAGCACGTCGGAGATCTCGCCCAGGGTGCAGTAGCCCTTGACCGCGTCGACCAGCACCGGCATCAGGTTGACGTCACCCCGCGCCGCCGCGCCGACCTCGCGCAGGAGCCGGGCCGCCTCCCGCGAGTCGCGCTCCCGCCGGACCGAGGCCAGGCGCTCCAGCTGGCGGGCGCGGTCGGCGGCGTCCATCTCGTAGCCGGCCACCTCGGGTGGCGGCTCGCCGTCGGCGAAGCGGTTGACGCCGACCACCACCCGCTCACCCGACTCCAGGTCGCGCTGCTCGCGGTAGGCCCGCTCGGCGATCAGGCGCTGGACGTAGCCGTCCTCGATGGCCTTGACCATCCCGCCCTGGCGCTCCAGGTCGGCCATGATCTCGACCAGCTGCTCTTCCATGCGGTCGGTCATGGCCTCGACGTAGTAGCTGCCGCCGAGCGGGTCGGCGACGGCGGTGACGCCGCTCTCGTAGGCGAGCACCTGCTGGGTGCGCAGGGCGAGCGTGGTCGAGTCCTCGGTGGGCAGCGCGAAGGGCTCGTCCCAGGCCGCGGTGAACATCGACTGCACGCCACCCAGCACGGCGGCCAGCGCCTCGTAGGCGACGCGCACGATGTTGTTGTGCGCCTGCGGCGCGTACAGGGAGGCGCCGCCGCAGACGCATCCGACCCGGAACATGCAGGAGCGGTCGTCGGCGGCCTGGTAGCGCTCGCGCACGATCCGCGCCCAGCGCCGGCGGCCGGCGCGGTACTTGGCGACCTCCTCGAAGAAGTCGCCGTGGGTGTAGAAGAAGAACGACACCTGGGGCGCGAAGCGGTCGATCGTCATCCGTCCCCGCGCCACCACCTCGTCGCAGTAGGTGACCGCGTCCTGGAGCGTGAAGGCCATCTCCTGGGCGGCGCTGGCGCCGGCGTCGCGGAAGTGCGCGCCGGCCACCGAGATGGCGTTGAACCGGGGGACCTGGTCCGCGCAGAACTCGATGGTGTCGCCGATCAGCCGCAGCGAGGGTCGGGGCGGCCAGATCCAGGTCCCGCGCGAGGCGTACTCCTTGAGGATGTCGTTCTGGATCGTGCCCCGCAGCACGGCCCGCGCCACGCCCTGCTGCTCGCCCACCGCCAGGTAGAAGGCGAGCAGGATGGCGGCCGTCCCGTTGATCGTGAAGGAGGTGCTGATGCGGTCGAGCGGGATGCCGTCAAAGAGGATCTCGGCGTCCCGCAGGCTGTCCAGCGCCACGCCCACCCGCCCCACCTCCTCCTCGACGTCGGGGTGGTCGGAGTCGTAGCCGCACTGGGTGGGCAGGTCGAGCGCCACCGAGAGCCCGGTCCCACCCTGCTTCAGCAGGTAGCGGTAACGCGCGTTGGTCTGCTCCGGGGTGCCGAAACCGCTGTACTGCCGGAAGGTCCAGAGCCGGTCCCGGTAGCCGCCGGCGAAGTTGCCTCTGGTGAACGGAAAGGCGCCTGGGTCCGGCAGCTCGCCGGACGCGTCGGCGGGCTCGTAGAACGGCTTCAGCCCCATCACCGCTATGTTGCTCCCGATGCCTGATGTCAAGATCGAGCGCGCCGGTGCGGTGGCCATCCTGACCATCGACCGGCCCCACGCCCGCAACGCGATCGGGCTGGCCACCATGGACGAGCTCGACGCGGCCTTCGCCGGCCTGGCCGAAGGCGACGCCAGGTGCGCCGTCCTGACCGGGGCCGGCGACCGCGCCTTCGTGGCCGGCGGCGACCTCCGGGAGCTGGAGTCGATGACCAGCGAGGACTTCGCGGTGGACATGGCGGTGCGGATGCGCCGTACCCTGGACCGGATCGCCGGCCTGCCCATCCCCGTGATCTGCGCGCTGAACGGCGCTGCCCTCGGCGGCGGCGCCGAGGTGGCGGTCGGCTGCGACTACCGGGTGGCCGCCCATGACGCGCGGATCGGCTTCACCCAGGTGCTGCTGGGCGTGATGCCGGCGTGGGGCGGCATCGAGCGCCTGTGCGCGCTGGTCGGCCGCGGCCGCGCTCTCTACCTCCTGACCACCGGCACCGTGCTCACCGGCCGGGAGGCCGCCGAGATCGGGCTGGTCGAGGAGTCGGTGCCGCGCGAGCGCTTCGAGGCGCGCTGGCGCGACCTGGCCGAGCAGGTGGCGCGGGCGCCAAGGCATGCGCTGGAGGGGATCAAGCGCGCCGTCGAGGCCGCGCTCCCGGGCAGCCGCCCCGACCTCGAGGCGGGCGCCGTCCGGGACTTCGCCCGGGCCTGGGCCGACCCGATCCACTGGGAGATGGCGGCCGAGCTGGAGCGCCAGCGCCGGGAACGGTCGAAGAACCCATAATCACCGCATGGGCGGAAGAATGCGCGGAATTCTCAGCAGTATCGCGGTGGCCTCGGTGCTGGTCGCCTGCGGTGGCGCCAGCAACGGCGGCACCACCACCACCACCGGCGCGGACATCATCGTGGGCGCGCCCCTCTCCCTGACCGGCAGCTCCTCCAAGGAAGGCGGCCTCGCCAAGCAGGGATACGACATGTGGCTCACCTGGATCAACCAGCAGGGCGGCATCAACGTCAAGGGCGTCAAGCACAAGGTGCAGATCAAGTACGCCGACGACCAGAGCAAGCCCGACATCTCGGCGCAGCTGACGCAGTCGCTGATCACCGACCAGAAGGTGCAGTTCCTGCTCGGCCCTTACGGCTCGGGACCCACCGCCAGTGACGCGGTGATCGCCGAGAAGAACTCGATCCCGATGGTCGAGGGCAACGGCGCCGCCCAGGCCATCTTCAGCAAGGGCTACAAGTACACGTTCGGCGTCCTCTCGCCTGCCAACAAGTACCTGCAGGGGGTGCTCGACCTGGCCGCCACGCTCAGCCCCAAGCCCAGCACGATCGCCATGCTGGCCGCCGACGACAGCTTCTCGCAGGAGGTGGCGGCCGCGGTCAACGACTACGCGCCGACCAAGGGCTTCAGCGTCGTCTTCGCCGGCTCCGGGCAGGGCGCTCCGGGGAAGTACCCCAACGGCTCCACCGACGTGTCCGGGATCATGGCCGCGGCCAAGGCCAAGAACCCGGACATCCTGCTCAACTCGGGTCACCTGGCCGAGGCGATCGCCATCAACAAGGCGGCCAAGGACCTGCAGCTCAACGCCAAGCTCTTCGCCTACTCGGTCGGGCCCTCGACGCCCGACTTCATCGCCGCCCTGGGCAAGGACGCCAACTACGTGATGGACGGCTCGCAGTGGACGCCGCAGGTCAAGTACAAGCCGTCGTTCTACCTCTCGGTGGCCGACTACGTGGCTGCGTACAAGTCGCAGTTCAACGTCACGGACGACCCCGACTACCACGTCGCCGAGTCGACCGCGGCCTGCCTGGCGCTGCAGAAGGCGATCGAGAACGCGGGCACGGTCACCAACGCCGACAAGGTGCGCGACGCGCTGGTGGCGCTGGACGTGACGACCTTCTTCGGCGAGATCAAGTTCGACAGCCGCGGCGTCAACGTGACCAAGCCGATGGTCGTGGAGCAGATCCAGACCGACGGCAAGCACCACACCGTCTTCCCGGCGGACGTCGCTGACAAGCCGGCGCAGTACCCGACGCCGCCCTGGGGCCAGCGCTAAGGACGGGACGCTTCCCGATTTGTCGACAAATCCTGGCCTGAGGGTCGTGATGGCTCGGGGATTGTCGACAAATCGGGGATGGGGGGAGCGGCTGTGACTCTCCTCATCCAGCAGGTCGTCCTGGGCTTGATGCTGGGCGGCGTCTACGTGGCGGTGGCGATCGGCTTCTCCCTGGTCTGGGGGATCCTGAACATCGTCAACCTCGCGCACGGGGCGCTGGTGGTGGTGGGCATGTACACCACCTGGTACCTGTTCAGCCACTTCGGCCTGGATCCCTTCCTCACGCTGCCGATCGCCGCCCTGGCGCTCTTCGTGATCGGCTACATCCTGCAGCGCGGCGTCATCAACCGCGTCATCCGGGCGCCGCTCTTCTTCACCCTCCTCCTCACCTTCGGCATCAACCTGGTGCTGATCAACCTCTTCCTGGTCTGGTTCAAGGCCGACTTCCGCTCGGTGACCACTTCCTACAGCGGCACCGGGCTGGTGGTCGCCGGCGTCACCGTCCCCTACGTCCGGCTGGCTGCGCTGGTGATCGCCCTGCTGCTGGCGGGGGCGGTCGGGCTCTTCTTGAATCGCACCCGGACCGGATTCGCGATCCAGGCCGTGGGCGCCGACAAGGATGCCGCCCAGCTGGTGGGCATCGACCTCCGCCACGTGTACGCGCTCACCTTCGCCGTGGGCGCCGCCTGCGCCGGAGTGGCGGGGGGCCTCCTGAGCACCATCCAGGCCATCAGTCCCACGGCCGGCGAGCCCTACACGCTGCAGGCGTTCGTGGTCGTGATCCTGGGCGGCCTGGGGCGGGTCTCGGCCACGGTCGTCGGGGGACTCCTGTTCGGTCTGATCGAGGTCCTCGCCCAGAGCCAGGTGCCGGGCCTGGGCGCGGGCTGGTCGAACGCGATCGCCTTCGCGATCCTGGTGCTGGTGCTGGTGCTGCGCCCCCAGGGCCTGCTGGGCCGGCTGGCCTAGTGTCCGACCCGGAGGCTCCGCCGGCCGCCTTCTCGACGCAGCCCTCGCGCGCGGGCCGCCGCCTGCGCCGGGTCATCCTGGTCGCCTTCCTGGTGGCGGCGGTGATCGTGGCCGTGCTTCCGCTCACACTCACCGAGCAAGCGGCGGACGCCAACCTCGACCCCGCCACGCTGGGCATCGACTTCGCGATCAACAAGTCGATCGTGCGCGCCGAGACCACGATCGCCATGTTCATCGCGCTGGCGGCGGCCTGGAACCTGATCGGGGGCCTCACCGGGTACGCGGCCTTCGGCAACGTCGCCTTCTTCGGCCTCGGCGCCTACACGGTCGGCTTCCTGACCGACAAGCAGCACCTCAGCTTCGCGCTGGCGCTGCCGCTGGCGCCCCTGGTGGCCGCGGTCTTCGCGGCCCTGATCGGCATCCCGCTGCTCCGGCTGCGCGGCCACTACTTCGCCATCGCCACCCTGGGCACCGGGGTCGCGGTCGGCGAGGTGATCAAGAACATCGACGCCTTCGGCGGGGGCACCGGGCTCTTCCCGCCCATCCTCCGACATGCCGACGCGCTCTTCTTCTATCTGATGGCGGCCACCGCGGCGCTGGCGGTGGCGGCGACCTGGCTGGTGCTGCGCAGCCGCTTCGGCTACGGCCTGATCGCGATCCGCGAGAACGAGGAGGCGGCCTCGGTGCTGGGCGTCAACACCGTCGCCTACAAGGTCGCGGCCTTCACGCTGGCCGCGGCGCTGACCGGGCTGGCGGGCGGCGTCTTCGCGCAGTGGACCAGCTTCATCGACCAGGAGAGCGTCTTCCCCATCCAGTACAACGTCCAGATGATCCTGATGGCCATCATCGGGGGCGCCGGCACGCTCTTCGGGCCGGTGGCGGGAGCCATCGTGCTGGAGTGGCTGATCCTCACGCTGGCCGGCGGCGGCACCAACGCCGTGTATGCGCAGATCGGCCTGGGCGTGCTGCTGGCCGTGACCGTCATCTTCGTGCCCCGCGGGGTGGTCGACTTCTTCGGCGGCTCCAGCAAGCTCTCCCTGGCCTACCTGCGCCGGTCCCTGCGCGAGACATCGGTCTGACGGTGGCCCCGTTCCTCGAGCTGGAGGGCGTCACCAAGCGTTTCGGCGGCGTGGCCGCGCTGGACGCGGTGTCGTTCAAGGTCCCCGGCGGCGAGATCCTCGGCCTGATCGGCCCCAACGGCGCGGGCAAGACCACCCTCCTCAACTGCATCAGCGGCGTCCACCACCTGGACGCGGGCTCGATCAGCTTCGACGGCCGCCGGATCAGCGGCCTGCCCCCGCACCAGGTGGCGCGGCTGGGGATCGGGCGCACCTTCCAGGTCGTCAAGCCCTTCGCCTCCATGACCGTGCGCGAGAACGCCGCCGTGGGCGCCCTCTTCGGAAGCTCGGAGGCCCGGCTCGCGCCCCGGGCCGCATTCACCTGGGCCGACGAGGTGCTGGAGCTGGTGGGGCTGGCGCCCAAGGCGCGAATGACCGTCGGCAGCCTGACCATCCCCGACCGCAAGCGGCTGGAGGTGGCGCGCGCACTGGCCACCAAACCTCGCCTGCTGCTGCTCGACGAGGTGATGGCCGGGCTCAACCCGGTCGAGGTCGACGAGGCGCTGGAGATTGTGCGCAAGGTCCATGCGGGCGGGATCACGATCGTGCTCATCGAGCACGTGATGCGGGTGGTGGTCGGCGTCTGCGATCGCGTGATCGTGCTGCACATGGGCCGGTTCCTGGCCGAGGGCACGCCCCACGAGGTGCTCCAGGACCGGCGCGTGATCGAGGCTTACCTGGGTGAGAAGTACGCCCAGCGGGCGGCGCGTGGCGGCGAGGCCGGCCGTGGCTGACGCGCCCCCGCTGCTCGAGGTCCGGGGCCTCACGGCCGGCTACGGCGCGGGCCCGGTGCTTTTCGGCGTCGACCTGGAGGTCCGCGGCGGGGAGCTGCTGGCCCTGATCGGCGCCAACGGCGCCGGCAAGTCGACGCTGCTGGGAGTCCTGAGCGGGCTGCTGCCGCCGACCGCGGGCTCGGTCCGCTTCGGGGGCCGCGACCTGACCGGCGCCCGCCCGGAACGGGTCGTGCGCGCCGGGATGGCGCACGTGCCCCAGGGGAGGCGCCTCTTCGCGACCATGACCGTGCGCCAGAACCTGGTCCTGGGCGCCTATCTCCGCCGCGACCGCGAGGTGCGCTCCGACCTCGACCGCGTGACCGGCTACTTCCCCGCTCTCGCCGACAAGCTGGAGCGGGTGGCGGGGACGCTGTCCGGGGGCGAGCAGCAGATGGTCGCCATCGGCAGGGGCCTGATGGGCCGCCCCCAGCTGCTGCTGATCGACGAGCCCTCGCTGGGCCTGGCGCCCAAGGTGGTGGAGACCGTGGTCGAGGTCTGCCGGTCGATCAACCGCGACGGCGTCGCCGTGCTGCTGGTCGAGCAGGACGTGGTGCTCGCGCTGGAGGCCGCCGACCGCGGCTACGTGCTGGAGAACGGGAGGATCGCGCTCAGCGGCACCGCCCGCGAGCTCCAGGACGATCCGGCCGTGAGAAAGGCCTACCTGGGGGTCTAGGCGGGCGTGTGATCCACCCGCTCAACCGGTTCCGGCTGCCGGCCGCGATGCTGGCCGGCGTCCTGGTGATCGGCACCGGCGGCTACATGCTTATCGAGCGCTGGCCGCCGCTGGACGCGCTCTACATGACCGTGACCACCATCAGCACGGTCGGCTTCGGCGAAGTCCATCCGCTCGACGCCCCCGGCCGCATCTTCACGATCGGGCTGATCCTGGGCGGGGTGGGTACGATCTTCTACGCCTTCGGCGTCCTCGCCGAGATCGTCTTCGAGGGCGACATAGCTCGTTATAGGAGGCTGCGTTCGATGGAGAAGGAGCGGGCGGCCCTGCGCGACCATTTCATCGTCTGCGGCTATGGGCGGATCGGGACCCAGGTCGTGAGCGAGCTGGAGAAGGCGCGCACCACCTGCATCGCCATCGACAACAACACGGAGGCGATCGCGCGCCTGGAGCACGAGGGCAAGCTGCACGTGGCCGAAGACGCCGCCTCCGAGGAGGTGCTGAAGAAGGCCGGGATCGAGCGTGCCCGCGGCCTCATCTGCGCCGTCGACTCCGACGAGCGCGCGGTGTACATCGTGCTGGCGGCCAAGGCCGTGCGCCGCGACCTCTACGTGCTGGCCCGCGCCGGCCGGCCCGAATCCATCCGCCGGCTGGAGCTGGCGGGGGCGGACCGCGTGATCTCGCCCTACCGCATGGCCGGCCACATGATGGCCGAGCTGGCGCTGCGCCCGGCCCTGGTCGAGGTCATGGACTTCCTGCAGCACGGCGACACCCCGGTCGGGGTCGAGGAGCTGCTGGTGCGGGACGGCTACAGCGCGATCGGCAAGTCCCTGGACGAGATCGGCCTCTTCGGCAAGGAGCAGGCTCACCTGCTCGCCGTCCGGCGCAAGGACGGCGACCTCCTGATCAACCCTGAGGGCGATCTGGAGCTCGAGGCGGGCGACCTGATGGTCGCCTTCGGCTCAGCCGAGGAGCTGAGCCGGACCGCGGCTTTGATCCGATAATCCCCCTCCCCGCAGTGCGGGGAAGGTGGGGGTGGGGCCGCTCATCGGGTCTAATAGGACGGCGATGGTCGTCTCGGGGCTCGTCCGACGACCCCAGCTGGTCGCGTTCGGGTCGCTCCTCATCGGCATCGCTCTGGTCGCCGCCAAGCTGGTGGTGGGCATCCTCACCGGCAGCCTGGGCATCCTCAGCGAAGCCGTCCACTCCATGCTCGACGTGGTCGCCTCCGGCTTCGCCCTCTTCGCCGTGCGCACCGCCGCCAAGCCGGCCGACCGCCAGCACCCCTACGGGCACGGGCGCGCCGAGAATCTGGCCGCCTTCGCCGAGGGCATGCTGCTCCTCTTCACGGCCGTCGGCATCGGCTACGCCGCGGTCACCAGGCTGCTGGGCCACGGGCCGGCGGTCGACGCCGCCTGGTACGCGATGGCCCTGCTGGTGGTCGCCCTGCTGGTCGAGGCCGGCCGGGCCATCGTGCTGCGCCGGGTCGGCCGCCTCGCCGGCAGCGCCGCGCTGGAGGCGGACGCCGCCAACCGGGGGGCGGACGTGCTGTCGTCCCTGGGTGTGCTGGCCGGGCTGATCGGCGTCCGCCTCGGCTACCCGTGGACCGACGCCGTGGCCGCGCTGGTGGTGGCGGGCCTCGTCGGACGGGCGGCGATCATGCTGGTCCGGCAGGCGGGCGACATCCTGATCGATCGCTCGCCGGAGGTGGTGGAAGACCAGCTGACGGACACCATCCGGGCTGTCGACGGGGTCCGTGACGTGAAGATGGTCCGGGTCCGCCGCTCCGGCGCCCAGCTGCTGGGGGACGTCCGTCTGACGGCGCGGCGGACGCTGTCCGTGGAGGGGGCCGAGGCGCTGCGCGAGGGCGTCCGCGAGGCGGTCGCCCGCGACCTGCCCAACCTGGCCCTGACGCTAGAGGTGGAATCGGACGTGCGCGCCGCCGACCTGGTCGAGCGCGTGCACGCCGCCGCGGCCCGCTACGGCCTGGTCCGCGACCTCCACAACGTCACCGTCGAGCGCGAGGGCGACGGTAGCCTGCACCTGATCATGGATGCCAAGCTGCCGGGTCACATCTCGCTGCGGGAGGCGACCCAGGTCAGCTCGGGGCTGGAGGCCGCGCTGCGAGGCGAGCTCCCGGAAGCGTCTCGGATCGACATCCATCTCGAGCCGCTGGAGCCTAACGTGGTCCGCGGCGAGGACGTGACCGAACGCCGCGCCGACCTGGCGCGGCGGGTGCGCGAGGTCGTCGAGGGCCATCCCGAGGTGCTGCGCTGCCGCGACCTGGAGCTGTCTGCGCGCAACGGCGCCATCTATGCCCACGTGGTGGCGGAGATGGCGCCCGGCACCAGCCTGGAGAGCGCCCACGCGGTCGAGACCCAGCTCGAGGAGCGGCTGCGCAGCCAGGTGCCCGACCTGGAAGACGTGGTAGCGCGGGTAACGGCGTGACCACCGGATGAGACCCGGCCGGGCCGCCGACCTGCCTGGCCTGCTCGAGGTCCAGAAGCGGCTGGTGCGGGAGGGCGTCTTCAACTGCGTGCCGAGCCCGGCCTGGTACGACCGCCTGCTCGCCGACTTCGACTGGGCGGCCCGGTCCCGCGTGCTCGAGGAGGGGGGCGCGGTGGTGGCGGGCGTGCTGGTCGTCGACCGGCCGGTCCCCGAGGGCATCCTGGCGCGGGCAGAGGTGATGGCCGGGCCCGAGCTCCTGGTCCCGCTGGCCGAGTGGGGCATCGCGCTGAGCCGTGCCTCGGGCGCCTGGGCGGTCCAGGTCTGGCGCGGGCGCGGGCACGCCGAGGGCCTGGAACGCACCGGGCTCAGACAGGTGCGGAGCTTCTGGCGCATGGACCGCGGCAACCTGCTGGCGGTGCCGGGGGTGCCGCTGGCCGACGGTTACCGGCTGACCGACGAAACCGACACCGGCCTCAGCGAGGAACTCTGGCTGGACACCTACGAGCTCGCCTTCGCCGAGCACTGGCGGCACTCGCCGGGCACGCTGGAAGGCATGCGACGCCGCCGCGGCGCGGCGTCTTTCGTACCCGGGCTGGAGCTGATGGCGCTCGACGCCGAGGACCGGCCGGCTGCATTCGTGATCTCGCTGCTCGAGAGCTACGAGGCAGACCGGCGGCCGCAGCCGGTCGGTCTGGTCGCCATGGTGGGCACCGTCCCCGGCCACCGGCGCCGCGGGCTGGCAGGGGCGCTGGTGGCGGAGGCCCTGCGCCGCCTGCGGGCGGCCGGCGCCCGCAGCTCATCGCTGTACGTGGACGCCCAGAATCCGACCCGCGCCTACGACGTCTACCGGCGGCTCGGCTACGAGGTGGGCTTCGAGGAAGAGGTGTGGGAGACGGTCTTGAACTGAGTCGTCAATCCTCCTCCGGCAGGTGGAAGGTGATCTCGTACATGCCGCCATGCAGGCGCGCCTGGTGGATCCAGCCCATCCGGCGCAGCAGCCGGAGCATGGCCTGGTTCTCGGGCAGCACGATCAGGGTGAAGGTGTCGATGCCGTGCTCGCGCGCCACCCGGGCCAGCGTCGCCAGCAGCAGGGACCCCAGGCCCCGGTGCTGGAAGTCGTCGACCACCGCCAGCGCCACCTCGGCCACCCGGGTGTCCGGGATGCGGTCGTAGCGGGCGACCCCGACGATGTGCTCCACCGCATGCTCATGCCCCAGGCGGTGGGTCGCGCAGAGGGCGAAGCGGGCCTCGCCGTCGACGTGCGAGAGCTTGTGGGCGAGCTCTTCGGGAAGCCTCTTCAGGGGTGAGAAGAAGCGGAAGTAGACGCTGCGCTCGGACATCCGGGAGAAGGCGTCGTGGAGCGCCTCCTCGTCGGTCGGCCGCAGCGGGCGGACGTGCACCCGCGTGCCGTCGCTGAGCTGGACGTGCTTCTCCTGGGTCGCCGACTCCCCAGCCATCGCTAGCCTTTTGTACACCTTGGACGACGCTCGCCGGTGGGGGTCCATCGACTCCCTCGTCGAATGGCTGCACTTCCGCGCACCTGAGGAGGCTTACCTGGCCGGCGGGGACGCCGAGCTGGCGGCTCGCTTCTACGGCCGGCTGGCGGAGTGGCTGTTCGCGCTCGCCCTGCTCAGCTTCTGGCGCCTCAACCAGCGCCATGAGTGCGCCGCCTGCGCGGCCGCGCTGGAACGGGTCTCGCCGGACCACGCGGTGCTGGACCAGCTGCGCCGCGAGCGGCCGGATATCGTGTCCCGAATGCAGGTTCCGCATGTCTCGCCGGAGCGCAAATTCCCGCCCCTCGACCCCCAGGCCCGCATCCTGCAGCTGAGCGGCCTGCTGGCGCGGCAGCTGCAGCGCGATGACCTGGAAGGCTTCGCGCGCGCCTGCCAGGAGGCTGGCGAGGACGTGCTGCCGCTGGCCATCGGCCTCGACGTATAGCCTTGGCGGTCGTGATCACGCGCACGCTGCCGGCGCGGTCCGAGATGGCGCGCGAGCACACCTGGGACGCCGAGAGCGTCTTCGCAGGCGAAGCCGAGTGGCAGGCCGAGTTCGACCGGGTCACGGCCAGCCTCCCCGACCTCGCCGAGTTCAAGGGCCAGCTGGGCGCCGGGCCCGACCAGGTGGCCGATTTCTTCCAGGCGGCGGAGGCGACTCTGCGCAGCGCGGGCCGGATCCAGGTCTACGCCAACATGTTCAACGCCGTCGACAGCTCCGACCAGGCGGCCACCGCGCGCAGCGAAAGAGCTCGCTCGCTGGCTGCCCGCGTCAACGCCGCGATCTCCTTCGCCGAGCCCGAGATGCTGAACATCGGGATTCCCCGGCTGCGGCAGTGGGCGCGGGAGTACGAGCGCCTGCGCATCTACGACCACCACTTCGAGCGCCTGGGCCAGCGCCAGGAGCACGTCCGCTCGGATGAGGTCGAGGAAATCCTCAGCCAGGCCGTGGAGCCGCTGCAGTCGGCCGCCTCGGTCCACAGCACCCTGGCCAACGCCGAGCTCCATTTCAGCGCCGCCACCGGGGAGGCCGGTGACAGCTACGAGGTCGCCCAGGGCACCTATGCCGACCTCCTGAGCCATCCCGACCGCGACGTCCGGCGCACGGCCTGGGAGAACTACGCGGACGCCCACCTGGCGCTGCGGCGGACGATGACCACCTGCCTGGCGACCGGCATCCGGCGCGACGTCTTCTTCGCCCGCGCTCGCCGCTATCCCGACTCCCTGGAGGCCGCGCTGGCCCCCAACAACATCCCCGTGGAGGTGTTCCACAACGTGATCGCCGCCTTCGAGGCCAACGTCGGGACCTGGCACCGGTACTGGCGGCTGCGCAAGCGCGTGCTCGGCCTCGACCCGCTGCACGTCTTCGACACTCGCGCGCCGCTCACCGGGGCGCGCACGCCGGTGCCCTACCGGCAGGCGGTCGACTGGATCTCGGAGGGGTTGCGACCGATGGGCGCCGAATACGTGACCGCGCTGCGCCGCGGCGCCCTCGAGGAGCGTTGGGTCGACATCTATCCCAACCGCGGCAAGCGGATGGGGGCGTTCTCGATGGGCGTGCCCGGCACCCACCCTTTCATCTTCCTCAGCTACAACGACAACATCTTCAGCATGAGCACCCTGGCCCACGAGCTGGGCCACTCCATGCACAGCTGGTACGCCAAGAACCGGCAGCCCTACGTGTACGCGAACTACGGGCTGTTCGTGGCCGAGGTGGCGTCCAACTTCCACCAGGCGATGGTCCGAGCGCACCTCCTGAAGACCAACCCGGACCCCGAGTTCCAGATCAACCTGATCGAAGAGGCGATGGCCAACTTCCACCGCTACTTCTTCACGATGCCGTCTTTGGCCCGCTTCGAGCTCGAGCTGCACCGCAGGGTGGAGCGCGGCGAGGCGGTCACCGCGGACGGCATGACCGAGCTCATGTCGTCACTCCTGGACGAGGTCTACGGCGGAGTCGTGGAGCACCGGTCCGACCTCGACCGCGAGCGCTCGGGGATCACCTGGGCACAGTTCCACACCCATCTCTACAGCAACTTTTACGTGTTCCAGTACGCGACCGGGATCGCCGGCGCCCACTGGCTGGCGGAGCGGGTGCTGAGCGGCGAGCCCGGCGCGGTGGCCAGCTACATCGACTTTCTCTCGGCGGGCTCCTCGCGGTACCCGCTGGACGCGCTGCGCGCCGCCGGCGTCGACATGGCGTCGCCAGAGCCCGTGAACAAGGCCTTCGAGGTGATGGCCGGCTACGTGGCGCGGCTGGAGAAGCTGCTCGAGGAGCGGGACGCCGAGCGGGCTTCCTGACCAAACCAAGCGGGGGCGCCAGGAGTCCTGCCCGGGCGCAGGGCAGATACCAGGCTCCAGGCGCCCTGGCTGTTTTTAGACTGGGCAGGTGCAGGCGAGGTCGGAAGAGGTCGTCTTCGAGTCTGCCGGACGGCGCATCGCCGACAGCCACCTGGCTGTGCTCGGCGCCGGGCTGGTCCTGGCCGCGGTCTGCCTCGTCCTGGCGTCCCGGGTGCTGCCGATCGGGATCATCGTGCTCCTGGTCCTGCTCCTGCTCTACCCGGGGATCGGGATCTGGAAGACCCTGCGCCGGGACTGGGGCCCGGCGGGGCCGCGCCTGGCCCTGGGGCCCGAGGCCCTGGAGTTCGGCCGCGAGCTGCGAATTCGCTGGAAGGACATCAGCGAGGTGGTGGCCCGGCAGCCGGTCGGGGCTCGGCGCGGCGCCCCCGAGCGTGTCGGCATCCGGGTCAGCCGGCTGGCGCCCGTGATGCCCTTGCCCTCCACGCTGCGGCGGCTGGGGTTGGGTGGCTACGACGGCTACTTCGACATCACGATCCCGGCTGCCTACGGGGTTCCGGCGGCGGAGATGGCTGCCGCCATGGAAGAGCGCCGGGCCGGCGCGGCCCTGGCTCCGGCGCTCGACGCCAAGCCGGCGGCGACGGCCCGCCGCCGGCGCCGGCCGCCCGCCCCGCCGTCGACGCCGTGAGAGGCATCCTGGACGGCCTCCGCGTGCTCGAGCTCTCGGCCTTCGTGGCGGCGCCACTGGGCGGGGCCACGCTGGCCGCCATGGGCGCCGACGTGGTGCGGGTCGACCCCGTCGGCGGCGGCATCGACGCCCGGCGCTGGCCGCTCCACGGGGGGCGCTCCCTGTACTGGGCGGGCCTCAACCAGGGGAAGCGGTCGGTCACCGTCGACACCCGCTCGGAGGCCGGGAAGGAGCTGGTGGCGGGCCTGGGCCGCGAGCTGGGCACGGTGCTGACCAACCTGCCCCTGGCGGGCTGGATGGCCTGGGAGGCGCTGGCGGCCCAGCGCGCGGACCTGGTGCTGGTGGCGATCACGGGCAACCCGGACGGGACCTCTGCCGTCGACTTCACCGTCAACGCCGCGGCGGGCTGGCCCTTCGTGACCGGACCGCCCGGCGAGGGCCCGGTCAACCACGTCCTGCCCGCCTGGGACGTGGCCACCGGGTTCCTGGCCTCGGCCGCGCTGCTGGCGGCCGACCGCCACCGCCTGCGCACGGGTGCTGGGCAGGCGGTGACGATCAGCCTGGCCGACGTCGCGCTGGCGGTCACGGCCCACCTGGGCGCGGTGGCCGAGGCCGTGCTCGAGGCCGAGCCCCGGCCGCGCCTCGGCAACGACACCTACGGGACGCTGGGCCGCGACTTCCGGACCCACGACGGCCGCTACCTGATGGTGCTGGCACTCACGCCGCGCCAGTGGCGTTCTCTCTGCGCCGCGGTGGGCATGGAGTTCCCGCCCGAGTTCGTGCGCGAGGAGGTCCGCTTCCAGCGCCGGGCCGAGGTCTGGGCGGTGCTCGGGCCCTGGGTGGCGGAGCGCACGCTGGCCGAGGTGGCGGCGGCGTTCGCTGGGCAGGCGGTGCTCTGGGGCCCGTACCGGACCTTCAAGGAGCTGGTCGCCGAAGACCCGCGGTTGCGCGCCAACCCGATGTTCGCCGAGGTCGAGCAGCCTGGGGTCGGCCGCTGGCCGGCGACGGCCTCGCCGGTGGAGTTCGGAGCGGTGCCCAGGATGCCGCCGCGACGGGCTCCGGCTCTCGGAGAGCACACCGACGCCGTGCTCTCCGAGGTGCTGGGAGTCAGCTCCTCCGAGCTTCAGCGACTCCGCGCGGAGAAGGTCATCGGGTAGAAGTCCCCCTCCCCGGCGGGGAGGGTTGGGGTGGGGCTCCTACGCTGGGTGGCACGACCACTGGCCGGCGCCGTATTTGGCGTACAGCCAGGCTGCGGCCTGGGCGTTGGCGTTGGCGTCGAAGGGCGACTGCCCGCGCCACGGGGTGCCGGCCCAGGTGGTGGCCAGGAACTGAAAGAGCCCGGCCGCGCCGCTGCTGCGGTTGACCGCGTAGGGGTTGAGGCCGGACTCGCACTGCGCCAGGCGCACGGCCCAGCTGGCGGTGGCTGAGCCGAGCGGCGCCCAGGCGGCCAGGATGATGGCCCGAATGTCGCCGTTGGCGGCGGCCGGCGCCGCCGGCGGCGGGGCGGGGGGAGGCGGCGGCACAGCCGCCGCACGGGCTGCCGCCGCGGCCGCGGCCTGCGCCACCAGGCGCGCGTACTCGGCATCCAGGTCGTTCTTCTGCCGGTCCAGCTCGGCGCGCCGGGCCGCCAGCTCCAGCCGCTGCGCCTGGAGCTGGTAGAGGTCGCGGTCGAGGGCGGCCTTGGTGGCGCGCCCACGCTCGCCGGCGCTGACCAGGTCGTTGATCCGGGTCACCGCGTCGCCCAGCGTCGGAGACTGCGCGACCAGCACCACCGCGCTGTCGGGCTGCACGTAGATCGCCCGCGCCAGCAGCCGCAGCTGAGCGCGCTCCCTCTCGATGCGCTGCTGGCGGTCCGCGATCTCCTGTTCGAGCCCTGTCACCTCGCGATCCGTGGCGGCCGCCTGCTCGGCGACCGTGGCCAGGCGGCCGCGCAGGGTTGACTCGTCGTCCGCGGCCGCCGGCTGAGCGGCGGCCACCAGGGAAGCCAGGGCGAGGACCATTGCCAGGAGTGTGCGCATTGGATAGGGGACGCCCTCGCCCAAGCCGGCGAGAGAGGCTCCCGCACCCTAGCAGACGCTGACGGCCGCCCGCACCCCCTTAAACGGGCCGGGCGGCCGTGTAAAACGTTTTACGAAGAGGCGGCCAGGGAGCCTTCGATGACGGTCAGGATGTCCGCCCGGTCGCCCCGGCGGTCGGCCCTCCGGATGCTCCTCTCCGCGTAGAGGGCGCCATCGGCGCGGGCGGTCACCTGATCGGCCGTCTCGCCGTCGCGCAGGGTGACCAGGCCGGCGCTGAGCATCGCGCGCCCGTACTTCTGGTTGAGGCCGGACTGGACCTGCTCCAGGCGGCGGCCGGCGGTGATGAGGTCGGTGTCGGGCAGCGCGCACACGAACTCGTCGCCGCCGTAGCGGAAGACCAGGTCGCCGTTGCGGAGCCCGCCCTGGAGAGCGGTGGCCACGTCGCGCAGCAGCGCGTCCCCAGCCGCGTGGCCGTGGCTGTCGTTAATGGCCTTGAGCCCGTCCACGTCGATGAAGGCGAGTGACAGCGCGCCGCTGATCGAGCGCTGGGCCTGGGCGACCTCGCGCTCCAGGCTGAGCATGCCCGCCCGCCGGCGCAGCACGCCCGTGAGCTCGTCGACGGTCGCCTCCTCGCCCAGCCTCTGGATGCGCTCGTCCATGCGCTCCAGGCTGTTGAGGATGGCGCTGGCGACGTCGGTGTCGATGCCCTGCAGCGTGTTCGGCCGCAGCTCCAGCTTGCGTGCCAGCTCATCGCGCAGCGGCCGTTTGGTGTCCAGAGCGGCGAACTCGCTGCGCTCGAGGCCGGCCAGCCGAGCGCCCTCGATGGCGGCCACCAGGGACTGGCCCTCGCGCTGCGCCATTCGCTGGAAGGCGTCGACGGCCGCCGCCGACCAGTGGTTGCCGCGGCCGCGTGACAGCTCGTCCAGGGTCTCAGCGAGCGTGAGCGCCGAGCGGTACGAGCGGTCGGAGGTCATGGCGTCCACGGCGTCGGCGACGGCGATGACCAGAGCGCCGACCGGTATCTCTTCTCCCTGCAGGCCGCTGGGATAGCCGAGGCCGTCGATGCGCTCGTGGTGGTAGAGCACCAGGTCCGCGCCGTGGCGATACTCGGGGAAGCCGGAGAGCATCTGGTATCCGATCCGGCTGTGCCGCTCGACCGCGGCCCGTTCCTCGGAGGTCAGCTTGCCGGGCTTCTGGAGGATGTGGTCGTTGACCCCGATCTTGCCCAGGTCGTGGACGCGGGCCGCCAGGCGGATGGTCTCCACCTGCTCCGGCGGCAGCGCCATCTCGCGCGCGATCCGGACCGCGAAGTCGGCCACCCGGCGGGAGTGCTCGAAGGTGTAGTGGTCGCGCATGTCGACGATGTCGGCGAGCTGCTCGACGGCGGTCACCGTCTGCTTGACGAGCTGCACGCGGAAGTTGTGACGCAGGGTCAGGTAGATGACGCACGCGGGCACGATCATCAGGACCGGGGTCCAGATGAAGCTGTCGGCCCCGATCGCCATGGCCGCGCCGACCGGGTAGAGACCGAGCTCGGGCACCAGCGCCTTGCGGCGGCCGGCCAGCCAGATCCGGAGCGGGTTCTGGCGCAGCTGTATGCCGGCGGCGGTGGCGACGCCCAGCGAGTACACGAGGTACAGGGCCACCGCTCCCACCGGGACCGCCCACACCAGGCGGGCGGCGGGTCCCTCCGCCGCCGGCCGCTGAGCGATCACGCTGTAGATGGCGGCCGCGGCGACCGCGGTGGCGAGGGCGTAGATCGCGTTGTTGAAGACCAAGCTGGTGCTGTCGCGGCGGCTGCGCCCGGTCATGGGGTTGCGGCGCAGGGCCAGCAGCCCCTCCCCGAGCAGGCGGCTGCCGACGACCAGGGCGATCGCGACCGGCGCCGGGAAGAGCAGGACCATGGCGAAGTAGAAGGCCATGGTGACGTTGAACTTGACGCGCGGGCTGATCATCAGCTGGAACTGCACGGCGCCGGCCGCGAAGGCAACCAGTATCAGGGCGAGCGTCAGGTCAACCGCGGTCGCGCCATGCCAGGCCCTGATCCAGGCCAGCAGTGCGACGACGGCGGCGGCGGCCGTCAGCCAGACGAAGGCACGCAGGCGCAACGGGAGCTTCATCGCTCTTTCTTTTTCCTTGTCAGCCGTGGGGAGATCAGTTGGGCAGTGTGAAGTTGACGATCAGGAAATCTCCGCTGTCGGTCGTGCCCTGGGCGAGCACGTTGCCCGAGCCGTTGGGCCCGGTGGAGATCGTGTAGCTCACCTGAAAGGAGGCGCCGGTGGGATCGTTCGGGATGTAGATGAGCAGCGTCACGTGGACGGTGCCCTGCGAGTCGGGCGCGGCCTGCAGCACCTGATAGGTCACCGCCTGCAGGCTCGCCAGGTGCGAGCTGTCCGCGGTGTCGGTCAGATAGACGGCGCGCCCCGGCAAGATCTGGATGAGCGGATCGTCGGCGCAGAAGTCGGCGATTACGACGCTGGCTCCGCTGCCGGCGGCCAGGGCACCGGCCAGGCCACCAGCGAGCAGGAATTTCCTGTTCACGTTATGAATCTCCCTCCCTTCCTTTGGACCCGGCAGGCGCCGGATTCCGGTGCCGCAGCGTACGGCCGGGCCGCTTCAGAGCCTGTTAAGAAGCTGTTAAGAGCTGACGACAATTCGCCGACCTGCTTGGCATCCCCAAGCCAGCACCCCCTGTAGGTCCTCCCGCTGCCGCGGGGGGACGGTCTCGAGCATCAGCCCCTGACGGAAGGTGGATCGCCGCCCGACGCCGATCCGACGCTGGGTAGACGGGAAACCTCTCCAAGCTGAGGGCGATAGATGGATATCCGCCGCGGCGGCGTCCTGCTCGCCGTGTTCGGGCTGGCCGCCATATCGCTCCTCTTGCTCGGTTACCTGTCGCTGTCCCTGTCCGGCAACGCCGTGCAGGACGAGGCCAAGAAGGGCGCCTACGACACCGCGGCCGTGACGGCGGTGGTAGTCAAGGACCAGCTCGACAGCTCCACGACCGACCTCAACGACTTCGGGCAGTCTCGGATCGCGCCCTTGCTGACGACCAGCGACCCTGGCCAGCTGGACCGGGTCGCCGGCCGGATCGCCTCGCTGCCGGGCTACTACCGGGGCCTCCAGCGGGCAATCCTGGTCGATCCCAACGGCGTGGAGATGGCCGACACCGCCGACGGCCTGAGCATTGGCCACGATCTGTCCGGGCTGGACTGGTATCGCGCGGTGGCCGCGGGCGGTCACAGCTTCATCGCGCCCGCCAGCCGGGGGGCGACGGGCGAATGGCAGGTCTGGTCTGCGGTCCCGGTCTTCGTGGACGACCGGCTGGTCGCGGTTCTGGGGGGCGTGTACGACGTGGACGCCACGCTCGACACGGCCGTCGCGTACACGCGGGCGCTGGGGTTGGACCTCACGATCGTGGATTCGATTGGCCAGGTGGTGCTGACCGACGGCGAGGCCGGGTTCATGCCGCTCGATCCGCGTGTACAGGCGTCGCTCCACGGCCGGGCTGGGGTTGTCAACGCCAGCGCACTCGGCCGGCCGGTGTTCTCCGCCTATGCGCCGGTCGGCGGCCTGCGCTGGACCGTGATCGCGGACGTGCCACAGGCGGGCGCCTTGGCCCGGATCGACAGCCTGCGCTGGGCGGTCACGCTGATCACCGGCGCCCTGCTCCTGGTGCTCGTGGGCAGCCTGCTCTTCGTGCACCGGCTGCAGCGTCGGAGTCTCGCCGGGGAGCGCCGGGCCGTTTCTCTGACGGGCCGGGTGCATGCTTTGGAACGCGTCGACGAGGCGGCTCGCGCCGTGCACGCCCGCCGCGGGGGCGACGCTCACCGGAAGATCGTCGAGGTGGCGCGCGAGCTGGCGGGCGGCCGGGGCGCCGGGCTGGTGGTCGCCTCCCAGAGCGGAGGCCGGCCCGCCTGGGCGGCCTGCAGCGATCGTGACCTGCTGGCGACCGCGCTGGCGCCTGGCGGCCCGGTCCTGGCCGCCATCGAGCAGCGCAACATGATCGTGGGCGACGACCTGATCGCGGTGCCGCTGGTCGCCGGCGACCGATCGCTGGGCGCCCTGGTGGTGGCGGGCCTGGGCATCGGCCTTCGCCTCGACGACGAGGACGGGGTCCTGCTCCGCCAGCTCGCCCAGCACGCGGTGACCGCTCTGCAGTCGGAGCGCCACGAACGCGACCGGGAGGGGCTGCTGTCCGAGCTGCGCGAGCAGCACGAGCAGCTGAACGAGGCCAACCGCCTGAAGTCGGAGTTCCTGGCCAGCATGAGCCACGAGCTGAGGACGCCGCTGTCAGCGGTGATCGGTTTCGCGGACCTCCTGCTGGAAGGCATCGACGGCGATCTCAACGCCGAGCAGCGGGAGGACATCGCCCAGATCCACAGCAGCGGCAACTCGCTGCTGGAGTTGATCAACGAGATCCTGGACCTCGCCAAGATCGAGGCCGGCAAGATGACCCTCGACCTGGGCGAGGTGAAGCTCGCCGAGGTGGTCAGCGCGGTCTCCGCGACCATGCGCCCGCTGGCCGCGGCCAAGGGCCTGCTGCTGGAGACCGAGGTGCCCGCCGACCTCACGGTGGCCGGCGACCCGCTGCGGATCCGCCAGGTGGTGACCAACCTGCTCTCCAACGCGATCAAGTTCACCAGCCAGGGCGGCGTCAGCGTGCGCTGCGAGGACGCGGGCGGACAGGTCCGCGTCCTGGTCGTGGACTCCGGAGTCGGGATCCCGCCGGAGTCGCAGAAGATCGTCTTCGAAGAGTTTCGGCAGGCCGAGGCGGGGACCACCCGCAAGTACGGCGGCACCGGCCTGGGCCTGGCCATCGCCAAGAAGCTGGTGGAGCTACAGGGCGGCGCGATCGGGCTGGAATCGGCGGTCGGCGTGGGCACCACGTTCTGGTTCTCGCTGCCCAAGGTGCTGGCTCCCAGCCTGGCTCAGGCTCCCGCACCCAGCGCCCCAGCCGGCCTGCCGGCGCAGACGCAGGACCTGGTCCTGGTCGTGGATGACGACTCCGCCACCCGGCGCGTGATCGTGCGCCGCCTCCAGACCAGCGGTTTCAGGACCGTGGAGGCGGGGGCCGCGGACGGTGCGCTCAGCCTGGCTCGCGAGCTGCATCCCGCCGCCATCACCCTCGACGTGCTCATGCCCGGCGTCGACGGCTGGCGCGTCCTCAACGAGCTCAAGGGCAGCCCCGCCACGGCCGACATCCCGATCGTGATGGTCAGCATCCTGGAGGGCCGCGAGGTCGCCCTCGAGATGGGCGCCAAGGCCTTCCTGGCCAAGCCCTTCCGGCAGCGCGACCTGGTCGACGCCGTGAAGACCGCCATCGGGCACCTGCAGGGAGCCGACGTGCTCTATGTGGACGACGAGCGCCCCGCGCGGGAGATGTTCAAACGCGCGCTGGCGGCGGCCGGCGCCCGCGTGCGTGCCGTGGCCAGCGGCGCAGAGGCCCTCGCGGAGGTGGCCCGAGTCGTGCCGGACGCGATCTGCGTCGACCTTCTGATGCCGGAGATGGACGGCTTCGAGCTGGTGGCCCGGCTGCGCGCCCAGGCCGCGATCCGTAGGGTGCCGATCATCGTCCTGAGCTCGCACGACCTCGATCCCGCCGAGGTCGAGCTGCTGCGCGACACCGTGGAGCGATTCATCAGCAAGGCACAGGCGCAGCCCGCGGACATCTGCGCCACCCTGCGCCAGACCATCAACTGGATCCGCGAGTTGGAATTGGCCGATGCCGGCTGAGACGCCGATCCGCGTCCTCCTGGTCGAGGACGACCTGCGCCTGCAGACGCTGGGACGGAAGATCCTGGAGAGGCACGGCTACCTGGTGCTGCTGGCCGGGGACGGGCGAGCTGCCGTCGAGCTGGCGGGCAGCTCCCACCCCGACCTGGTGCTGATGGACGTGTCGCTGCCGGAGATGGACGGGCTGCAAGCGACCCGGCTGATCAAGCGCGCTCAGCCCGACCTGCCCATCGTCGCCCTCACCGCGCATGCCATGGAGCGAGATCGGGAGCGGACCCGGGACGCCGGTTGCGACGGCTTCCTCAGCAAGCCCTACCAGATCCCCGAGCTGCTGGCGGCGGTGTCCGAGCACCTTCCGCCTGAACCTCAGCGCGGGCGGGTGCGGACGCTGACCTCCATGGTCCCCGTCGCCGACCCCACGTAGACCCCTCGGGTGGGCGCCGCGTCACGGTAGTCGCGGCCGACGGCCACCCGCACGTGGTTGGCTCCGGCCCGGATCGGGTGGGTGGCGTCGTAGCCCAGCCAGCCCTTCCCGCTGACCCAGGCTTCCGCCCAGGCATGGGAGGCGCCTTCGGTGACGCCGCCGGCGCCGGGCACGTAGATGTAGCCGCTCACGTAACGGGCGGGCACGCCCATGGCGCGCGCGGTGGCGATGAAGAGGTGGGCGAAGTCCTGGCAGACCCCCGCCCGCAGCTCCAGCACCTCCTCGACCGCGCTGTAGACATTGGTCACCGCCGGGTCGTAGAGGAAGTCCCGGCTGATGGCGAGCGCCAGCCCGTCCAGCGCCCGTTCCACGGCCAGCGGCTCGGTTCCCGGGGGTTGGTGGGCATGCGCCAGCCGGCGCACTCCCGGCACGTCACCGGCCGGCGGCCGGGAGCGCAGGAAGTCGAGGAAAAGCGCCTCCGCGTCCGCTTCGCGCCGCACCCGCATCCCGGTCTCGACCAGGGAGCGGCTGGAGACGCGTAGCCGCGGATGCGCGCGCAGGAGATTGAAGTAGTGGACATGGTTGCCGTAGCCGTCGCGATACGACCGCAGGCGCACCCGCGGCTCGATCTCGAGATGGAAATCCAGGCAGCGCTGGCCGCCGCCGTCGAGTGGTCGCAGCCGCATCTCCATGACGGTCTCGGCGATCGACGCGGTGTATTCGAAGCGGGTGTCGTGGACGATCTCGAACCGGGTCACTGCTGCTGCTGCGGCACCCGGCCGCCGCCCTCGGTGGGGACGGAAGAGGCAACCCGGCTGGGCCGGAAGTAGGTGCGCCCGAGCGCTTCCTCGAGGCGCGGCCGGATGGCCTGAAAGGCGGCTTCGAAATCGAGTGGCCGCCTGGCCACCTGCGTCGCGTCGGCCTCCTCGAAAAGCGTGTGCAGCTGCGCCAGCAGGCGCCGCGGCCGGGACCGGGCGCCCTCGTCGATGCGGCCCACCGCTTCCAGCGCCTGGCTGACCGCGAAACGAGCCGAGCGGGGCAGGTCGCGGTCGAGGAGCAGGAAGCCGATCACCAGCTCGGGGGCGACGGGGGCCGAGTAGCGCGCGCGATAGGACTCGAAGGAGAAGCAGCACTTGAGAAGCGCGGTCCACTCCAGCGCGTCCTCCGGCGTCTCGGCCAGCTCCACCGACTTGCGGACGACCAGCGCGACCACGTTGTCGGCGCGCTCCAGGAACTTGCCCAGGCGCACGAAATCACGCGCTTGGTCGTGGCTCATGCCGTCCTCGAGGAGGGCGTCGACCAGGTGCACCGTCATCTGCACGTCCCTGAGGTAGCCGTGCAGGTCGCGCTCCCAGACCGGCTCCTGAACCCGCCAGTGCAGCGCGTTGACCGCCTCGTAGAGCTCGCTCGGCAGCGACGGCCGAACCGACTGAGCCGCGGTGCGGGCGCCCGCCACCGCGCGCCGCACCGAGGGACCGGCGGAGCCGGCGACGATCAGCTCGGTGGCCTGCTCGCGCCGATCGACCGTCCCCCCCACCCAACCCGCCAGCTCCATGAAGCTGGTCCAGAACCCGGGCCCGGGCTCGTCCGAGCGATCCAGGGAGAGCGCCACGTGCACCTCCAGGATTCGGGCCAGGTGGTATGAGCGCTCGAGCATGCGGCCCAGCAGCGCCAGCGAGGTGGCGGCTCGGCTAAGCACCCTCGCCGTCCCCGGTGCCGGTCGCGCCCAGGACCCAGGTGTCGCGGCTGCCGCCGCCCTGAGAGCTGTTGACGATCAGCGACCCCGCCTTGAGGGCGACCCGGGTCAACCCGCCGGGAACGACTTCGGTGTCGGCGCCGGTCAGGACGAAGGGACGCAGGTCCTGGTGACAGCGGCGGAGGTGGCCGCCGTCGAGCACCGGCTGCACCGAGAGCGACACCACCGGCTGGGCGATGAAAGCTCGCGGCCGGGCCTCGATCTGGCGCCGGAACTGCTCGCGCTGCTTGCGCGTGGACTGCGGGCCGATCAGCATCCCGTAGCCGCCGGAGCCGTCCACGGTCTTGACCACCAGCTGCTCCAGGTGGGCGAGCACGTGGCGGCGCTGGTCGTCCAGGGCGCAGAGGTAGGTGGGGACGTTGGCGAGGATCGGGTCCTCGCCCAGGTAGTACCTGATGAGGGCCGGGATCTGGCTGTACACGGCCTTGTCGTCGGCGACGCCGTTGCCGAGGCCGTTGGCGATCACGACGCCGCCCGCGCGGTAGGCGTTGACCAGCCCCGGCACGCCGACGATCGAGTCGGATACCCCGAAGACGGGATCCAGCCACTCGTCGTCGACCCGGCGGTAGATCACGTGCACGCGCCGCAAACCTCGTGTGGTGCGCATGAAGACAAGATCTCGGTCGACCAGCAGGTCGGTGCCCTCGACCAGCTCGATACCCATCTGCCGGGCCAGGTACAGGTGCTCGTAATAGGCGGAGTTGTGGAGGCCGGGCGTGAGCAGGACCACGGTCGGGTCGTCGATCCCACGCGGCGCGAGCCAGCGCAGGTTGCGCAGCAGCATGTGCGTGTAGACCTCAACCGGGCGCACCGGGTGGCCCTCGAAGAGATCGGGCAGGACGCGCTTCATGACCTGCCGGTTGGCGAGCACGTAGGACACCCCGGAGGGCGTGCGCAGGTTGTCCTCGAGCACGAAGAACTCCCCCTTGTGATCGCGCACCAGGTCGATGCCGGCGATGTGGCAGTGGATGCCGTGGGGCACCGGGAAGCCATCCATCTCCCGCATGTACTGGGGGCTCGAGAGCACGATCTCGGGCGGGATCGCGCGCTGGCGCAGGATGCGCTTGCGGCCGTAGATGTCATCCAGGAAAAGGTTGAGCGCGCGCACCCGCTGCTGCAGACCCGTCTCCAGGCGTTTCCAGGCGCGCGCCGAGATCACCCGCGGTATCACGTCGAAGGGGAAGACCTTCTCGATCCCCTGCTCGTCTGGATAGACCGCGAAGGTGATGCCGTGGTTGCGCAGCATCCCCATCGCCTGCTCGTGCCGCCGCGCAAGCTCCACCCCGCCCAGGGCGTTGAGCCGCTCATAGATACGCCTGTAGCCGATGCGCGGCTGGGACGGACCGGCGAACATCTCGTCGTAGAAGCCATCCGTCCTGTAACCAGCAGCCAATGGCGCCGGGCCGGCCATCGCTATAGTTTCACCGCCATCCGCACGGCAGAGAGAACGATCAGCCTCCGCGTCGGCTGCGAGTTCCGATACGACGTGAAGGCGCCCAGCCCCGCGATCGTGCAGGTAAGGCCGCGCACGGATGCGCACCACCGCCTGGTGAGCGAGACCTGGGTGACCGAGCCGCGCCTGCCGCTGGCCGAGTACGACGACATCTATGGCAACCCGGTCAAGCGGCTGGTCATGCAGCCGGGTGAGCTGGTACTGCGGTACGACGCTCTCTGCCAGGTTCCCGACGAGGTCGATCCCGATGCCTCGGGCGGCAGCGCGGCCGCCGTGGAGGACCTGCCCGGCGAGCTGCTGCATTTTTTGCTGCCCAGCCGCTACTGCCTCTCAGACGAGCTGATGGACACGGCTTGGGAGCTGTTCGGCGGCACCGCGCCGGGCTTCGCGCGCGTGCAGGCGGTCTGCGACTGGGTGCACGACAACGTCCGCTTCCAGTACGGGACCAGCAACCCGCGCACGACCGCGCTGGACGTCTTCCGTGACCGGGTCGGCGTCTGCCGCGATCTCACCCACCTGGCGGTCAGCTTCTGCCGTGCCCTGAACCTGCCCGCCCGCTACGTCTTCGGGTACCTGCCGGATATCGAGGTGCCGCCGAACCCGGCGCCGATGGATTTCGCGGCCTGGATGGAGGTCTGGCTGGGCGACCGCTGGTGGACCTTCGATCCCCGGAACAACCAGCGCCGCAAGGGCCGGGTGCTGATCGGGCGGGGCCGCGACGCGCTCGACGTGGCCATGCTGACGACCTACGGCTCGGCCACCTTTCGCTCGCTGACGGTCTGGGCCGACGCCGCCTCGTGAGTATCGACTGGACCTCCGCGCGCCGCGTCTCCTACCTGGTCGAGCAGAGCTTCCGGTACGAGTACCCGGCGCCGATCCGCGACCTCCGCCACCGGCTGGTAGTGATCCCGCCCGAGCGCTTCGGCGACCAGCGCCGGGTCGATCATCGAGTCGAGGTCGGGCCCGAATGCCGCGTCGAGGACCGCGAGGACTGCTTCGGCAACCTGATCGTCGAGATCCGGGCCCCCGCCGTCGACTCCGCGATCGAGTTTCGGGCCGAGGTCCGCGTCGAGCGCCAAGCCGGCCAGCCGCACCGGCTGGCCGACGGCTGGCTGGGTGCCGCCTACCTCCTCCAGCCCTCGCCGCTGACCACGCCCGACGCCCGCCTGAAGCGGGCCGCCCGCGAGCTGGCGCGCTCCGTCCCCTGGGGCTTCGACCTGGCGGACCGGATCAACGACTGGGTCTACCAGTCGATGACCTACCAGGCGGGGGTGACGCACGTGAAGACCACGGCCGCCGAGGCCATGGCGCTGGGACACGGCGTCTGCCAGGACTACGCGCACGTGATGCTCGCCCTCTGCCGGGCCTGCGGCCTGCCGGCGCGTTATGTCTCGGGGCACCTGATCGGGGAGGGCGGCACCCATGCCTGGGTAGAGGTGCTGCTGCCCACCGAGGACGGGACCGGCGACGCCATCGCCTTTCCCTTCGACCCGACCCACGCCAGCCGCGGCGGGCTCAACCACGTCACGATCGCGGTCGGCGGTGATTACCTGGACGTGGCGCCGACCTCGGGCACCTATGTGGCGCCTATCTCGGGCCGCCTCACGACCCGCAAACGGGTGGTGCTAACGGAGGTCGAACTCGCCGGTTAACGGGTAACCTTGTGCGGCACATCTGAGAGATGGCTGGACGACCCGTGTATCAGGTACTCGAAGGACGCCCGCAGAACGCGCGGGATGCGGCGCACTGGATCCGCGTCTACACGGCGCTGATCAGGTTCCTCGGGCAGGAGGTCGACGCCTCCGCCGAGCTGGAATCCGATCCAGATTTCCTGGAGGCCCTGCGCCGGCGGCAGCGCATGTTTCAGGAGCGCCTGGACTACTGGAGCCGGCGCCGGGAGGTCGAGCGGCGCGCCGAGCCCGTCGCCTGATGACGCGCGGCGTCCGTGGTCAGGGCGCTGGGGGCAGCTTGTGCGTCCGGATCCGAGACCGGGCGGCGATCGCTTCAGCGTAGGACTCCCAGTCGGGATCGGCCTCCTCCGCCGCCAGCCCGCGCACCGCCAGCTCGCTGAGCAGGCTCCGCCTGGCCTCTGCCACGGGACCGCCCGCGCACGAGGCATACGCGGCGTCGAAGGCGGCCTGCACCTGCTGCATGTATTCCCGCGCGTGCTCGTCCAGCGGCCGCCCGATCACGGAGTCGAAGCTGGACATGGCGCCTAGCCTAAGGCCGGCGCAGGGCTGGATCTGGCCGCGAAGAGAAACTTCCCCACTGGCTCGGGTCCTGATCGACGCCCATCGCGGATCCTGCGGAGTCGACGGCCTGTCGATGCCAGAGAGCGCCCAGGCCGCCTTCGAGGCCGGGTACGACTTTGTCGAGTTCGACGTCCGGAAGACCGCCGACGGGCGCATGGTCGTGCATCACGATCCCTTCACCCCGTCCGGGCGGAGGATCGCAGCCTTGAGCTGGGACCGGTACCGCCGCGAGATGACCGAGGACGCGCTCCTCTTTGACGCCGTTCTCGATCTGGCCAGCGGCTTGCGTGGGCGGCTGCATGTCGACATCAAGGAACCTGGCTACGAAGCCGAGATCGTGCGCCTGCTGCTGTCGCGGTTGGAGCTCGATGGTTTCGTGGTCACCGGCGCCGATGCCTCGGTGCGCGCGGTGAAGAACGAATTTCCGCAGGTCCGGGCCGGCCTCTCGCTGGGCGAGGACCTCGAGGGGCTGCCGGCCTGGCGGCGCCTGCCGGTGCGGCTGAGCGAGTTGTTCCCGGCGCGGCGGGTGCGACGGTGCCGTGCTGATTTCGTGGCGGTCGATTACCGGCTGGCCGGCGCCACCGTGCTCGGGTATTGCCGCCGGAGCGGGCTGCCGGCCTGGGTGTGGACGGTGGACGACGAGCGGCAGATGACGCGCTTCCTGGCAGATCCGCGGGTGACCGTGCTGATCACCAACCGGCCGGACCTGGCCCGCCGGTTACAGGCCTCACTACTGACGTAATACCGTGGCAGCTTGTGAGGATCGTCTCGCTGCTGCCGAGCGCCACCGAGACCCTGTTCGCGCTCGGCCTGGGAGACCAGGTGGTGGCCGTCACCCACGAATGTGACTTCCCGCCGGAGGCGGCCTCCCGGCCGATCGTGACCCGCCCCAGCTTGCGATTGGGCGAGCAGGACAGCGCGGGGATCGAGGTGTCCGTGGCGCAGGCCGCGATGACGGGACAATCCCTGTACGAGATCGACGTCGACGCGATCCTCGCGTTGGAGCCCGACCTGGTGGTCGCGCAGGACGTCTGCCGGGTCTGCGCGGTCGACGCGGAGCAGGTGGCGCCGGGCCTGCCCGGAATCCCGATGCTGCGCCAGCACCCTCACTCCCTGGAGGACGTCCTGGCCGACGTCGAGGAGCTGGCGAAAGCCTGCGGCGCCGACGCCGAGCCGCTGCTGGCGAACATGCGAGGCCGGATCGAGGCCGCGGCCGGCCAGGTTCGCGGCCGGCCGCCGGTCCGGGGTGTCTTCCTGGAGTGGATCGATCCGCCTTACCCGGCCGGCCACTGGACTCCGGACCTGCTGGCGCTGGCCGGCATCGACGATCCGCTGGCGCGGCCGGGCGTGCCGTCGGTGGCCGGGAGCTGGGCCCAGGTGGTGGCGGCGCACCCCGAGCTCCTGGTGCTGGCGCCGTGCGGCTTCGACCGCCAGCGGGCGCTGGCCGAGGCAGCCCTGGTGCAGCACCACCTCGACGCGGTCGGCGCCGACCGGGTGGTGGTGCTGGACGGCTCCGCCTACTTCAACCGGCCCGGTCCCAGGTTGGTCGACTCACTGGAGTTGCTGGTCGCCAACCGCTGAGTCCAGGGTCAGTACCCGCTCCTGTCGATCTTGGCGCCGGCCGCGTCGACCACGTACCAGCCGCCGCCGAAGGCGTTCAGTCCCTGGCCCTTGGTGTCGCCGCTCGCCATGTCATTGCTGAAGTAGTACAGCGGGTGCCCGTTGTAAACGACCTGCGTCGTGCCGTCGGTGCGCGCGAGGCTGCCGATCAACGATGCCTTGACGTTGGTCATCGCGAGCGCGGTCGCGGTGCTGGTGACGGGTGGCCAGAACTTGGCGCACGCGTCGTAGCAGCTTGAGGTCATCCCCTTGTCCGCCTCGAACAGGTAGAGCGTGCGGCCGGACCCGTCCACCAGGAACTCGCCGAGACCTGTCTTGCCGGTGCCGATAGTCGCCTGGCCCGGTGCCGCCGGTGCCGGCGCGGCCGGGCTGGGCGTCGTGGTCGCGTATCCATAGCCGGTAGAGCCCGCGCTCGAGCCGCCGCCACAGGCGGCGGCCGCCACGGCGACGAACAGCGAGATCCCGGTGATTGAGCGGGAGAGATTCATGCGCAAATACGGCCTCCTCAGGCGGTGAGTGGAAATGACACCTGCAGGTACGAGCTGCGTTACAACCGGAGCTCAGGCCGGCATCGAGACGCCGTCTACCACGATCTCGGTTGCCGACTCCGCCGGCGCCCAGCTGAGGTGTGACAGCGGGTTCGCCGCGGGACCCCGCAAGACCCGGCCCTCGAGATCGAAGCGCGAGCCGTGGCAGGGACACTCGAAACGATGAGCGCCGGCGTCGTAGGCGTAATTGCAGCCGAGGTGCGGGCAGGTGCTGGCGAAGGCGCGGATCGACCCCCGGTGCCTGGTCAGAAAACCGCCGAACGTCGGCTGGCCGGGGCCGTTGGTGCCGCCACCGTCGATCATCACGAAGGCCGCTGCCACCGGCGCCGTGAAACCGACGGCTTCGCCCTCGGCGATGGTGTCCAGGGCCTGGGGCAGCGACACCCGCAGCTTCTGAGGCCGCTGCTTGGGGTCGGGCGGGGGATAGAGATAGACGAGCAGCGGGCCGGCGGCGGCGACCACGGTAGCGCCCAGCAGCCCCGCCATCCAGGCGACGATGAATGTCCGCCTCGATGGATCGCGGCGCGGTGGAGTTGCCACGGGCCTAACTACGGGACGCGTTACCTGCGCTGCGCGACGACACCGTTGAGGTCATCCGGCCGCCTCCATGAGCAACCACTCCAGGGCCACGGTGAACTGGCGGCGGGGCAGGTCCATGCCGGGCACGGCGCCGAAGAGGCGAGCCGCGGCCGTCAGCGCGAAAGCCTCCTCGCGGTTGGCGTGAAAGCGCCGGGGGCGGCGAGCAGCGACCAGGTCCTGGAGATAGCTCAGGACCCGATGGGCGCGCACGCAGAAGACGTCGGCCGGATCGGGCGCGGCAGCTGAGCCGGTCGCCAGCTGCAGCAGCCCGCGCAGCAGATCCTCGCGGATCTGCATCTCCGGGCTGGCGAACATCTCAGCCAGGTCGGCCACGCCCCGGCGCCGCGTCGCGCACTCCAGCAACAAGCGCCGGCTGCGCGGAATCAGCGGCTCGAGCAGCTGGTCGAGACGCGGGCCGGTCGCGGCGCGGCCGCCGGTGCTCGCTGCCACCTCGATCCAGGTGGTCGCGCTCAGCCCGTATTCGTTTTGCCAATGGTCGGCCACCGCTTGCGCGCAAGCCGTCGCCGTCGCCTCGGCCACCCGATCCACCGGCGCCGGATAGTCGGTTCCCAGCAGCACCTGGAAGCACACCTTCTCCGTCGCCGCCTCGGCATCGGCCGGGTTGCCCAGCGCCCAGAACAGGCGCTGGTACACCCCGATCATGTTCTCGCGAAAGGCGCTCTCGAGGCCCGCGTAGCGGTGGCCGTCGACCGCCACCAGGTGCAGATGGTTGGAACGGCGGATCAGCGGCCTTCGAGCCCGAAGCCGGGGGTCGTGGACTCCTTCAGGACGAACCCGGCCACCTTCTGGCCGAGCTCGAGCCCGGCGGTGTGGTCCGAACGGAAGTGAACGCCGCCGTAGATGCGGCTCAGGCCGGCCTCGCTGGCCGCGGCGTCGTAGCCGTCAAAGGATCGGACCACACCCGGCAGGGCGTCGGATCTCACCTGGATCCTGTCGTGCTTGCCGAAGAAGCGATCGAGCACGGCCGCGCCGGCGGCGCTGATCGTGCTGTGGGCCCCGGGGTAGGCAGGATCGGGGGCGGTCGCCAGCAGCGGCGTCCAGGTCGGGTCGCCCACCACGTCGGGGTTGCCAGTGTCAGCCGCCCGGAGGGCCGAGATGGGTCGCCAGCGCAGGTAGTGGTACTTGGCGTCATAGAACGCGATCACGGCATCGGCGAAGGCCAGGTCCATCACCGCGAAGAGCCGTACGCTGCGCTCGAGGTCGAGGTGGTGGTTCGACGTCGATGTCTCGGCGATCTCGTTCCACTGCACCCAGATCGGCCCCGGCCAGAACTTGGCCGTGACTGTCTGGTCAGCGGTGCGCGCCGTGCTCGAATCCCGGCCCAGGCTCTTCACCTCGTTCGCGTCCTTTGCGTAGGCCGCGCTGGCGACATCCGGTGGTGCGGTGGGGCGGAACTGATCCGCCGCGTCGAGCACAAAGGGGGTGACCGCGGGCCACTGCGTGAAGACCGCCGGGGCGTTGGCGGGCGGCGTCGGCCGGTAGTCGCCCGGCTTGGTGGGGCTCGGCACCGGCGGCAGAGGCGCGCCGGCGCCGTCATCCGAGCGCACGGCCAACATCAACCTGGCGGCCAGGGCGCCGGTCCTGATGCCGGCCTGCTTGGCGGCGCCGTCTGGGATCGCCGAAAGCTCAGCCGCGAGCTGCTGGTCGAGGGCCGGCCGCTGCGCGGGATAGAGGGCGACCAGCGTGTCGCGCCCGGCTTCGGCCGCCGCCGCATCCGCCCTGGCTCCGGGCGGAGCCTGCACCGAGAACAGATACGGCGCGTCCTCGTGGGTGATGGAGACCACGGCGTCGTAGACGGCGGCTTGCAGGATGGCGAAGCTCCGCGTCGGGTGGACGGTGGCGGGCTGGGCGCCCGGCGTGTTCACGATCCGGACCAGCTGCCGGTTCCAGTCGACGACGATGGTTCCGGAAGCACGCGACGGGTCCGAGGCGGCAGCGGCCGAGCCGCCACCAGTCAGGCTTTGGTAGGCAACGATGCCACCGGCTGCGACCGCGATCACGGCGACGGCGACCAGCAGGGTCAGGGCTTTGTTCATACCGACTCACACTCCTCACAGGTCAGGCGCGGGTAAGCGACGCCCCTAGATAGGGGGTCCGGTTACAAAGCCTTCAGTCGGGCCTGGAGGCTGGCTCGAGCCAGCAGGAAGAGCGCCGAGAGCCCCCCGATCAGCAGCATCGCCAGCGACGCCCACTGGGCCTGGCGGAGGCCCGCGAACAGCGAGTCCTCGCGCAGGAAGCTGAGCGCGAAGCGGCCCCCGGCGAAGAGGCAGAGCCACACGAGGCCGGTGACACCGGCCGGCAGCGACGTGCGCATGCGGTCGAACAGCGGCAGCAGCGCCACCACCAGCAGCAGGTTCCACAACATCTCGTACGCAACCTCGGGATGCACCGAGCGGCCTGGCTGGCCGAGCGTGTGGGCGTTGACGTAGTCGACGGACCAGGGCAGCGAGCTGGGGGTGCCGTGGTGCTCGCCGTTGATGACGTCGCCGATCCTTCCGATTGCAAAACCGAGGGCGTTGGCCGGCCCGGCCAGATCCAGCAAGTCCCGGAAGGCAAAACCACGGCGGCGGCACCAGAGATAGCCGCTGGCCAGCCCGCCGTATATCCCACCCCACTGGCTGATCCCGCCCTCACTGAGGGCGAGGACCTCGAACCAGCGGCCTGCGAACAGCTGGTAGTTCTCCCACACGAAGAGCAGCCGGGCGCCCACGATCCCGCCCGCCACCATCCAGACCAGGAGCGTCGGGATGGCGGTCGAGGGCAAGCCCACCGGGCTGGTCACGGATCGCCATTGGCGGCCGCGCCGGCCGGCCCCGCGCAGCCGCGCAACCAGGCCGAATCGACGCATCGGGCTGGTTAGCCACTGCGCGAGCCGAGCCGCGGCCATGATGCCGATCGCGCTGAAGATCCCGTGCCACGTGAGCAGGAAAGGGCCGATGGCGGCCAGGTTCGGGTTCAGGTCGATGACGATGGTCGCGCGCACCGGGCTCAACTACGCCCCGTATTACCGCCCATGAAAAGGGAGGCCGGCACCGCTGTGCCGGCCCCCCAGACGACGGGAGGTGTGGGGGACGAGTTTCACCAGGTAGCTACGGGTGTCGTAACCGGCGCGCACGTAACGACCACGCGTAGTTGGTCAGTCGATGGCAGGCGAAGCCTCGACCAGCGCCTTCGAGGCTGGGTCTGTGCCCACGTACACGGAGTGGGAGGAGGTCTACCGCGACAACGTGGTCGGCATGTATCAGTACGTGTACCGCCGGGTTGGCAACGCGCCCGATGCTGAAGACCTGGCGGCGGAAGTGCTGCTCCACACCCTGCGCACGCTGCGGTTCCCGTCCCCGGTGCGCAACGTGCGCGCATACCTGGTCAAGACGGCCAAGACCGTGCTCGCCGACCATTGGCGGCGTCACTACGCCGCGCCGGAGGTCGTCTCCGACGAGCTCGACGAGCTGGCCGCGCCGGAACCGACCACCTGGGAGCCGAGCGCGCTGGCGGCGGAGCGGGCGCAGCGCGTGCTAGCGCTCCTCCCGGACCGGTTCCGGACCGCGCTCGAGCTGCGCTTCATGCGTGGCTACAGCGTCGCTGAGGTCGCACGCGAGCTCGGGGTCACGCCCACGCACGCCCGCGTGATCCAGTACCGAGCCCTCCGCAAGGCCGCCGAGGTCGGTCGGGACCTGATGCCATGATGCAGTCAAGCGCAGACCGGGTGGCCGGCTATGTCTGCGACCTCGTCCGCGGCCGGCGGCCGCGCCGGATCAAGGCCAGCGTCGCCGAGCTCGAGGCCATGCGCGCGGCGGCGGAGCTGGTCCAGGCGCGGACCGGCCTCGATCTGCCCGACCCCGCCAGCCTGGAGCGCATCCGGGCCCGGCTGTTCGCGGAGCTCAACCTGGAGCAGAGGGGTCTTGTGCGGACGCGCGCCCTGAGCCGGCGCTCATGGCTGCGCACCGCGGGCGTCGCCGCCGCGGCCGCGCTGGTGGGGGGGGCCGTCGAGCGCACGCTGGCTGAATCGCCCGGCCAGGAAACCCTGGTTCCCGCCGCGGCCGGCTGGCGGCCGGTGGCGGCTGTCTCCGAGCTTCCGCCCGGACACTCCCGGGCGTTCGCGACCGGAGCTGTTCAAGGCGTGGTCGTCAACAGCGGGGGCCGCATCCAGGCCCTCTCAGCCGTCTGCACGCACCTCGGGTGCCTGCTCACGCCCAACGATGGCTCCCAACGCCTGGACTGCCCCTGTCACCGCACCTCGTTCGACTGGACGGGGCAGGTGGTGGATTCAGGAGTCCCTTACCGGCCGACCCCGCTGCCCCAGATCGCGACCCGGATTCGCGACGGTTACATTGAGGTCCTGGTCGTCTGAACGCGGGTTGGCCAGTGGACGGTGCCAGCTGGAGAGCAGCACTTGAAGCCGCTTGAGGCTGCTTGAGGACAGCACCAGGGTGAAGTTGACGAGCCACACGTAGCACACAGTCGGTCGTTCTTAACTACGGCGGTGGTTACGTCCCAGGTTGCCCGCGCTGGTCGAGGTCTAAATCCGCAGCTGGGCTCGGCCCGAGATCGTTGCGAAGAAGATGCTGCACGAGGAGCCGGTCCAGTAGCCGTAGTGCGTGAGCGTCCCCGAGAACTTGCCTGCGGGCAGCAGGCCGCCGCTAACAGCGTAGGTTTGAGTGCACAGCCCGTCGCTCACCGATTCGCCGACCAGCGACACCGTTCCGCCTGAGGCGAAGGCTCCGGTCACGGTCGTGGAGGTGCTTGTCAGCACGAAGCTGCCGCCCAGGATCGTCGCGTCCGGTGCCAGCGGCGTGTGGCAGACGGCGATCTGGAAAGTGCCGTCCAGCGTTCCACTCGCGACTCCAGCAAAGGGGCTCACGCTGTCCGGCGCGGGACAGCTTGACGTGCTGTACGGGAAGCCGGTCTCGATTCCGGATATGGACTCGTTGTAGTTGGTGCTGGCTAGGGCGGTGACTGGCAGAAGCGCAAGGACGAACGCGACCGCCGGCACCAGGAACGAAATCCGCTTCATCTCTACACCCCTACTGGCAGCTGCGAGCCGGAACACGGTTTGTCTACTCCTCGGTTTGGAGACTGTCAAGGGGAAGACTGGGAGCATAAGCAGCGGTCTTCGGATGGTCGTCAGCGACGACTACGCTCTCGCTCGTTGATGAGGCGCCTGCTGCCGGTCCTGATTGCGCTCCTGGCGGTAGCCACGAATCTCCCCGTTCAGCCCGCTGCCGCGGCTGGACCGAGAATCGACGTGCGCATCAACACGGATGGCCCTTGGACCGCATATCTGATCGGCTTCGACAACTCCCAGGTCTTTTCCGTGACCTATTACGTTCGGGACGCGAAGGAGCGCTGGCGACAGATGCCGCCTATCACCGCCGCCTCGACGGAAGGGGACATCAGATGGTGGGAGGGTGACAACGCCGGCTTTGAAGTCGTCACCGCCCACGTGAAGATGCGAAATGGAAAGAGCGTGAACGACCCGGGCGGGTGGCATTGGGTCGACGGCCGCCACGCCAACCCTGGCGGGCTACTCGCTGGCTACCTGAACAGCGACGGCAGCCTCAGGGCGGAGTACATCCCAGCGACCCAGGCCAGCGTGATCAAGGGCATCGAGTTCTGGCTGCGCGACGGCTTGGGCCATTGGCACGACGCCGGCCCGGGCGTCCTCGGAGACGACGAAGACTCCGGTTGGGCGCTGGACCGCCTCAAGTCGAGCATCGACGCCAACTGGCAGCAGGGCGATCAGGCTGCCCTGAGCGCGCATGTCATCTGGCCCAATGGGAGCGAGCTGATCGACCCGGTTTCCTGGGCGACCAGCTTCGAGAGGTCACCCACCGCCGTGATGCCCACGACGACCAACGCTGGTGCAGGCTCGGGCCCGGTCGCCTGCGGGGACCCGACAGCCCACGTGTACAACCCCAGCCGGCTGCGCTTACTGGCGGCCTGCGTGAGCGTCACCGGCACGATCGACGCCATCAGGACCGAGAGAGACGGCGACTTGCACATTCTCCTCAAGCTCGATCCAGGCCAGGACAAGTACCTGAACGCCAAGAACGTCTCAGACGAGCGGGGGGATTTGGTGCTGGAGCCGGTCTGCGTGCGTCCGCCAACGCCAACTGACGCGACCAGCGCTTGCACCGGCTACACGAATCCAGTCCAGATTCCGTCGGTGGGCAGCCACGTGGTGGTCAGCGGTGCCTGGACGCTGGACATAGACCACGGCTGGCAGGAGATTCACCCCGTGGCAGGTTTCGGTCCGATCGCGGCTAACCAACCACCAGGCAACCCGACGCCGATCGCGGTTCCCGCCCCAACACCGCCGCCTCCCGCTCCGCCGACGGTGCGTCAGCTATTCGTGACGATCACTGCTTCGACGTACGGCTCCATCGCTGCCAACACGCTCCCTGGCTCCGTCTGTTCCGCTCGCGTTCGCCTGCCGTCCGGCAATTACAGCGTGGCCCAGGGGCTCGCCATACAACCCTTGGCTGGCGCCGATGGCAATGTGTCCTGGAGTTACGGGACAACTTCCCGGACCACGAAAGGAACCGGCACGTCTTTCGTCAACTGCACACTCAACGGTCTATCGGTCGGCGCCTCAGCGCCCTTCCAGGTCCTCTAGCGGGATTGAAACGACGCCCAGAAGACGGCGATTCAGCGTTGCGGCTACGTGAGCAGGGCCTCATAGTCCCGTCCGCTCTGGCATTCTCCATCGGCTCGCGGTCCTGGCTGGTGTTGGCGGCGGTCGCTGGCGCGGTCATCGCCATCGCGGCCCATGACACCTCGAACGCGTCCGCGTACGTCATCCCCGCGCAGTGGACGGCCCAGCCTGTCAGCGGGCCCGCCGCCCGCGACCTCGCCACGCTGGCTTTCGCGCCGGGTGGCGGCGAGGTCCTCTTTGGTGGCTCGCTCGACAATTCCCCAAACGGGGTCGCCGACACCTGGCTCTATCGCGCCGGCAGCTGGACGCGGATGGCGCCGTCGGCATCGCCCGCGGCCCGAGTCGGGGCAGTCATGGCATACGACTCGAACCTGCAGCGGACCGTCCTCTTCGGCGGCTACGTGAACGGGGCCGCGGCCAGCGACACCTGGGCGTGGGACGGCAGCAACTGGCAGCCCGTCGCGACGACGCAGGCCCCGCCACCGCGAGCCTTCGGCGCGATGGTGTACGACGTCGCTCGCGGCCAGCTCGTCCTGTTCGGCGGCAGCTCGCTTGCCAACGGCAATGCCGGGGCTGGGCTCTACAACGACACCTGGGCCTTCGATGGGGACTGGCATCAGCTGTCTCCTGTCTATGGACCGCCCCCGGCGCGTTCCTGGCACGCGCTGGCATATGACTCCGGTCGCCGTGTGACCGTGCTCTATGGCGGTTACAACGGAAATCTCTTGGGCGACACGTGGGAATGGGACGGGGCCTCCTGGCAGCAGCGTTTTCCCGCTCACTCGCCGGGCGGACGCTACCAGCAGGCGGCGTCGTATGACCCCCACGTAGCCCAGGCATTCGTGTTCGGTGGACTCGGTCCCTCCGGAATCGCGGCCGGCGACACCTGGGGCTTCGACGGCACCGACTGGAACCAGGCGCCCAGCTCCCCAGCGCCCTCAGCGCGTACGGAGGCCGCCGCCGCCTACGACCTTTTGGGCAACGCGACGGTCCTTTTCGGCGGCGCCGACAGCAACCAGCCTGGCAGCAGCCATGTACTCGGTGACACCTGGCAGCTGGCGTACGCGACTCCAGTCTTCACCGCCAATCCGAGCTCGCTCGATTTCGGAAACGTTGACGTCGGGGTGCCGGCGACGCGGACCGTGGCCGTGAGCAACACGGGGAACGGTGCGCTGTCCATCGGCAGCGTGCTCCTCACGGGGCTCAATGCATCGGACTTCGTCATCGCCTCCGATAGCTGCTCCAATGCCTCACTCGCCACCGGAGTCTCTTGCGCTGTCACCGTCAGCCTCACCTACACCGCCCAAAGCGACTGTCGCCAATGTTCGGCGCAGCTCTTCTTTCCAACCGGGTTCCAGGTCGCCTATCAGGTGCCGTTGACTGGGACTCTGGTCCTGCCCAGTCCCGTGCGCACGCCGACCTCTTTCGAATTCGGCGACGTCCCTGTCGGGGCTAGCTCTGCAACAGATCTTGGCCTGGCCAACGCGGGTGACGGCGACTTGCTGATCAGCCGGATCTATGCGGTCTCCGGTGACTACACGACGACCTCCGACTGCCCGCCGGCCCTGCACCCGGGAGCCAGCTGTGGCATCCACGTGGTCTTCGCCCCCTCGGTCCTGGGACTTGACAACAGCCAGGTCATCGTGCTCGACAACCTGCCGCCCGGGTTCGAGTTCTACGGCGTGGGCGGCACCGGCATCGCCACGCCGGTCCAACTGTCGCTGGCCCCAGCGACCGGCACCTACGGGGGCAGCACCGATCTGTCGGTGCATGCCGCCACCCCGGCCGGCCAGCCCCTCGCGCAGCTCCTGATCACGCTTACGCTGCCCAACGGAGTCACCGCCCAGGTCACCAGTGACGCATCTGGCAACGCCGCGCTTGATGGCGTCTCGCTGGCCGGTCTGGCGGCGGCGGGCTACCCAGGCGGCCTGTCGGCATCGTTCGCCGGAGATAGTGCTCATTCTGCGGCGACAGCCGGTGCCGATCTGACGGTATCGCCGGCACCGCTGATCGTCACGGTCAACGATGCCAGCCGCCAATACGGAATGCCCAACCCCGTCTTCACGGTGGCGGCATCCGGGCTGGTCAACGGAGATGGCATGGCCGCGTTGGGCCAGCCTTCCTTCCAGACCAGCGCAGGACCCGACAGCGAAGTTGGCGACTATCCAGTCGTGGTCTCTGGCCTCGCCTCCCCGAACTACGTGATCAACGTCTTTCCTGGAACGCTGCACGTGGTCCCCGCGGTGGTGGTGATGAATGGGCTCTCAGCGTCACCGCTCGCTCCCAATACCACCATCCAGTTCAGCGACAGCGTGAATGCGACTTTGACGCTGGAAACGCCAGCCGGCGTCCAACCTGTCGGGCAGATCACGTTCGCGGTGAACGGGCACGCGCTTCCGTCAGTGGCCACCGGAGGCTCGCCGAGCGTGTCCAGCAAGTTTCGCCTCGACCAGCAGCTGGTCCCCGGTGCCGGCGCATACGCACTGAGCGCCGTTTTTGCACCCGGAAACAAGAACTTCACCGGCGCCAGCGCATCAGCATCGCTGAGCGTCGCACCGGAGGGTGCGACTCTGACCTACAGCGGCGACTACCTGGTCACTGAGGGCAGCCCCCTGAGTCTTGCCGTCATCGCCGATCAACGGTCACCAGCCGGAGATCTCGAGTTCGCGGACTACGCGCTGGTCCCGGTGTGGATCCGGTTCGACGTGACGGGTCCCGGCGTCGACCTGACCCTGTTCGCGCCTCTGGCCGATGCGCTGGACTGGAACACCAGCGGCAGAGGGCAGGCCCAGGCGACCCTCAACTCGCTTCCTGCCGGCGCCTACGTTATGACGGCGCACCTGGTTGCCAGCAATGGCGCGCCGGTAGCAGCCGGTAGCCCGTTCCTGGCGGGCGACGGCGTGCGCATCGGAGTCGCGGTGAGCCCGGCCTCCGGCTCGTACGCCACCGGAGCCGGATTCATCGGCAGTGACGCGTCCGCAAATGCTGGCGACCCGCAGGGCCACTTCGGCTTCATGGCTCACAGTCGCAGTGGGCGCCTGACAGGATCCGCTTTCTACGGCTATCGCGCCTCTCTGTCCCAGGGTGGGGCGTCGCGCGACGTGGACGTGGTGATGTCCAGCACCACGCTGACGGGGTACGGGCCAGCCGGCAAAGGCGCCGCCTACGTCAGCGGGACCTGCACCAGCTCCTACTTCGACTCCGTTACGGGATCCGCTGTTGGCACCTCGACCCCGTGCACGTTCACGATCATCGCCTCACCCGACTCGGCGTCGGCGCCGGCCCAGTTCGCAGTCACCATCCAGGCCGCCGACGGCAGCCTGCTGCATTCGGCGTCGGGGCCCGTGGCCGGCGGCTCGCTCCACGTGCACCTGTAATCAGCCCGAGGGTTATAGCCACGCGGTAGGCCGTCATGCTCTTCGCTCCCACGACGGGTGCTGTCGGAGCCCCCGCTGGCCAAGCAGCGTGGCGGGAATGCGGCCCAGATTGAAAGAGGAGCCTGAAATGCCAGTAATCAACGCCGGCACCCTGAAGACAGCCAGCTCGTCGGAGCCGACCACGGCGCCACGATCTCGATCATCCTCGACAACAGCTTGCCTGGTCAGGGGCCCCGCCTGCACCGCCACCCGTACGACGAGACCTGGATCGTGCAGGATGGAACGCTCAGCTTCCAGCTCGGCACCACAAACTACGAAGCTCGTCCCGGTGACATCATCATCGCCCCACCCGACACACCGCACAAATTCGTCAACCGAGGTCCCGCACGAGCTAACCTCATCTGCATCCACGCCAGCCCTACGTTTGTCACCGAGTGGCTGGAGTGAACCGCGGCGAAGCCAACACGGGCTCGCCGGCACAGGCTTCACAAAACGCGGCTGCCCTCTTCGCCAGTCCACTCCACTGCCGAGGTCCCCTGTAGCCGGCCTGACGGTTCTGTGAACCGTCTGCCCGGCCCCAGCGGCATATCCTCGTGCGGTGGACTTCGCTCAGGTCGCGTGGGGCGGTTTCTATGCGGCTCTTCTGGCCGCCAGTGTCGGCATCCTGGCCGGCCATCGTGGTCGCCCCCGAATCGCCCTCGGGTTCCTTGGCACATCGGCGTTGGTGTTGCTGCTGTTCTCGATGATAGGCGGCTTCTCAGTAGGGCGAGTAACGATCCTCCTACCAGTTCTGATCGGCGGCTACGTGCTCGGGATGGGTCGCGGATGGGTTGCGGTATTCAGTGGCATCCTGATCGCCACGATCGTCTATCTCTTGGGTTCGTGGTGGCTAACCGACACCCTCAATGGGGCGACACTTGGCATCATCCTGGCGTTTTGGGGAGCACCCATCTACTTCGCGTTCTTGCTTGTTGCGTTCGCAATGGCTGTCGCCGACCCCAGTCTCAGGCATCGCCCGCAGTCGATGGCGCGAACCGCGCCGCGTGGCCGACCTAACTAGGGCAATAACATACTTGACTCAGGAGTCGTGACGTAGTAGACTCAGTGTCATGGAGAACGCCGACCGCCAACCCCAGACTCTGATCGAGGCGATTCGGTACTTCTCCGACCCCGATGTTTGCCTGAACTACATGGCGAAACTGCGCTGGCCCGATGGCCGCGCGATTTGCCCCACTTGCGGTGCGAACGATGTGCGCTTCATCGCCACTCGTCGCCTGTGGGAGTGCAAGAACAAGCACCCTCGTCGCCAGTTCTCGATCAAGGTCGGCACCATTTTTGAGGACTCCCCTATTGGCCTCGACAAGTGGCTGGCGGCGATTTGGTTGCTCGCCAACGCCAACAACGGCGTCAGCTCCTACGAAATCGCGCGCAGCCTCGGCGTGACTCAGAAGACGGCCTGGTTCATGCTCCAGCGCATCCGCCTTGTGTTGCAGGCAGGCGATGGGGACCAGTTCTCGGGCCACGTCGAGGTCGATGAGACTTACATCGGCGGCAAGGCGCGGTTCATGCACGAATCCAAGCGCAAGCACATCGGAACGGGCGGCATGGGCAAGGTCGCCGTCATGGGCCTGCTGGAGCGCCACGGACCCGACGGACATAGCACCGTGCGAACCAAGGTCGTACCCAACGTGCGGCGTCACGCGCTCAACCCCGAAGTTCGCAAGCATGTTGCCCCCGGCACCGAGGTCTACACCGACGCGTTGAAGTCCTACGCCAGCCTCAGCGCAGACTACGTTCACAAGGTCATTGACCACGCCGAGAGTTACGCCGAAGGTCAGGTTCACACCAACGGACTGGAGAACTTCTGGAGCCTGCTCAAGCGGTCGATCAAGGGCACTTACATCAGCGTGGAACCCTTCCACCTCTTCCGCTACCTCGATGAGCAGGCGTTCCGTTTCAATAAACGCGAGGACTCCGACGCTGGTCGTTTCAGCAAGGCCGCCATGTCGATCGTTGGCAAGCGTCTCACCTACGCCGACCTGATCGGCCAACGCCTTCCGGTGGGCGCCTGATGGCCGGCAAGGCCGGGGGCGGCGATCCGAAACCGAAGCGGCCACCACCGAGGGAGCCGACGCCGTTTGAGCGGTTTGAGCGGTTGGCACGGCGGATCGTGACAGCGCCGAAGCATTCGCCCGAGCGGCGACCACCCGCCCAGACTTAGCGAGCATCACGCGATCGCTTCTTGCATCGCGCTTAGGAACAAGCCGGTATCCAAGAAGTAGTTGGGGTAAGCGGCTCGCAGCGAGTCGATGGAGTCGACCGAAACCAGCACCGCTTGCGAGCCCGGGTCCTTGAGGGCGCGCTCTACCTTTGAGTACGCGTCCGTCGCCAACTCCAAATCGCGCGACTGGAAGCCGCGAATGGTCAGGGTGCGCTGGCCGGGTACCAGCTCCATGAGGTAGTACCGAGCACCCTTGAAGTTAGGTGTCTGAGGCACGTTCAGAGCTGCGCCGTAAGTGGACAAGGTATTAGCTACGTCCAAGTCCTTGACGTAGTGCTTGAGGTCTGCGATTAGGGCGGGTAACGCCACGGGGGTGTCAGGAACTGGCGCTGTCTTCTCACGAAATGCCATGACGGACCCCATCAATGCGAAGAAGCGCAGCCACTCCTCCGCGCCCATGCTTGCCTTCAACGATTGTTGAAGAAAGGTCCCCACCGTCTCGACGGCGGTAGCCCAAGCGTGCTGAAGGCGAGACCGAAGCTGGACCTCGATTTGCATGCCGTTGTACGTAGTCTTGCGGTCACTGTTGTAGCGGTACACAAGGTGAACGCCGCGATACCCTGACTCCTTGGGCGACGCAATATAGTCATCTTCGCGAGCGAGATGATGCTTGAGTTCACTCGTTTTGTACGATTCCACCAGTGCGGCGGTGTCCTCGCGCGTGGACATTACCGCCCGGCATCCACCAATGTCTTGCATTTGGGAAAGACGGAGCCCCGGAAACCGTCGCAGCTTCGCATCGATTGACGCGAACCGCTTGATGCGCTGTGCGACCAGGGCTTCCGAACTAATCCGTTTGGCGCGCACTCTTAACCCGACACCGAAAGTGTTGAGCGGGAAGCTGTGGGAAGCGCGCCAATTGTCCACGACGGACAGCGCAATTCCCCAATCGGTCAAGCTCGTCGCCCAAGACTCTAGGTCCGCCGTAACTAGGTAGCGGCCTGCCTTGTCCACTTGAGAGCGGGAATAGCGGGGTTCTGCCCTGGGCATCGACCAATCCTCTTGTTCGGTAAGCGGCTCCGGTGCCAGGAGGGCGGTCACGGGCGCTCTCCTGAGTCAAGTATATTATTACCCTAACTAGCAAGCATCGCGACATCGGTCCCGGCCTTAGGTGTCGGCTGGTCAAGCCCAACGGTTCTAGGAACCGTCCGTCATTGCACTGCTACCTCGCGGCAGGTACAGACCCGGCCGCTAGGAAGCCAGCTTTGAGTGGAAGCACCATAAACAGCCTGCAATCGCGAGAAGGGCTTTCAGCCAGCGCATCGGCCGTACGGTCAAGAGCCTGTAGGTAACGACGGCTGCGAACATTGCCCCTGCCTCAGCGACCGACCACTGGCTCAGATCCGCGATGATGGCCGGCCTCGGGTTGCCAACGGATATCGATGATCGGGGCATGGATCTGAACCGAGGCTACTCCGACGTGGGCGCGTGGCCAACGACTCTCGACCGGCGGTTAAGCGTCCGGAAAGGCGTCGCATAAACTCGTAACGAGCCAGATGGCCACCAAAAATTCGTCCCGAAAACCGGCGACTGGCGCCTGCTGCCTGTGCGGCAGGCCCTTCGCTGTTCGGGGACGGGGTCGTCCGAGGCGCTTCTGCTCCGATGCCTGTAGGAAGCGCGTGGACCGGGTCAAGCCGTATCGCTGGGTGAGCAGGGTGTCGAAGCCGTATGGCTGGCCGTGGGTGGAGCCGGTCGCACACAGTGCTTGGTGTGGAGCCTGCGGAGCGAGTTTGCCGAGGGGTCCTCGCATACGCGGACGGCCCCGCGAGTTTTGTTCTGTCCGGTGTCGGAGCAGGCATCGCCATTACCGCGACGTCCTCCAAATCGCCCTTTCCGCTCGGCGCATGCTGCGCGCACGGCAGGCCAAGTCCGACGATATCGCAGAGCTGGATGCCATAGTCGCGGATCTTCGCGCTTTGCTTCACTCTCCCACAGTCGAGCGCATGCCTCTCGGCTTGTCGATGTGCTTCGGCGCAGGGCGATGAGCCACATGACGTATCGCCTGCTCACGCTGCAGGAAGCCATTGCTCTATTTGCGCTATCGAAGTCCCTCATCTACACAGCGGCGACGGCCGGCGTCGTACATCGATACAGGCTCCCGAACCGCAGGCGAATCCTTTACCACGAGCATGAACTCGGCATTATCGCGGACGTCTACATAAGTTCAGGCGTCCACGGAGTACGTCGGCTCATAGCGTCCGGCAATCTAACTCGCCCGAAGCGGAAACACTGAACCCATGGTTCTGTGAACCGTCGGTACCGCTGCAGACGCTCGCGCTTATCCCGTTAGCGCTAACGGTGTGCGATGGAACGCGGTTAAAAGTTGACCTGGATTTCAACGCGCGTCTGCTCGCCGTGTCCAAACAGGGCCACCTGACCCTGGCTTGCTGGGTGGCTCACGCGCCGGAAATATATGACGCCGGTGGCGGCGTCGGTCGAGGTGACCTCCCAGTCACCGCTGTTGAGCTTTTCCTGATAGAAGGCCGTTACCTCGGCGTCAGGAGCGGGCGTCTCGAGGACCACGCGAACCTGCTTGCCGCTGCTGCCGTAGCTCGTGTTGGCTGACAGGAGGTGGGCGCCTGGGTATTCGGGGAAGTCTTTGGGCAGCGGCGTGAGGCTATCCAGGAAGCCCGGCTGGCTTACCTTGTTCACGACCGTAGCGGCACCCCAGGCGCCGCCCGCGATGAGCACTCCGAGGATTGCGAAGCCGATCACCAGCGGGATCAGCCAGCGCTTGCGAGACCGGCGCGGTGGCGGGTTCGTATCGACGGGTTGCCAGCGCACGCCGTCCCAGCGCCAGCGACCATCAGGTGAGAGCTGGTCGATCACGGTCGCAGGTTAACGCGGTGGGTACCGAATTCAGCAGTTATTAGCGAGGGCAAGAACATGATGTCGTGGTCGATCGGGCCAGGAGGTCTTCGCGTGCGATCGCGGTGAGTGCCTTGGCCGGTCGCGTCAACTAGATCAAGCTGACATGGTGCCTCGGTTGGGTGCCAACTGTTCTAGGAACCGTCGCACCATCACGCTAAGCTGTCGGCTCGTGACCCCGGGCTCTCGGGCCGCAGGGCCGGGCGACCTACGTCCCCGCGCCCCGCGCGACAGCTTGTCGCTTGGACGGCCGTGAGCGCGGCCAATCGTAAATTTGTGAATCCAGAACCGTCATGCAACGGCTGGCCAGTCCATAGAACCTCGACAAGTTGGGAACAGTGTGCAGCTGAGGAAGAGGCCGCGCCTGCCGTTCTTTGGCTGCATCGGAGCGCCACAACTGGGGCATGCGTAGGTTCGGCCCGCGAGACGCCGTTCAACCGAGCGCGCGATCATCTCTCGCAGTTCCTCTCCAGCGATCAACCGTAGCCGAGGATTGTTCTTCGCGTATGCGATTGCCCGTTCGTCGAACACGCCACAGCAAACGAACAGCCCGCCGTCAGCTCGCGCGTCATCGATCACTCCAAGGAACTCGCGCAATGGTCGTTCGTAGACCCAACTCGATCGGTAGTGCTTGCATTGTACGAGTAAGCTCGTGCCGTCCCTCTTTAGGATGAGGTCTCGCCCACCATCAGGAGCAGACCTGCCTACGTGCTCCACGGAATAGCCCTGAGCCTGGTAGTTGGCGGCCACCAGCTGTTCGAACTCGGTCCAGGACATTGCGCGGATTTCGCGCATCGTCTGATGCAGATTCAAGAGTCGTTGGTATCGACCTTTGGTGACCACGGCAGCCATGGCCCAGAAAGCCACCAAATATGTGCTCACGAGCGCTGCCTCGGCAGCCACGAGTACGGCCGCCGTCTCACCGTTGCGCGGCAGTAGCCTCCCCTCTGAGACGGACGAGGCGATGATGGTCACGCCTGCGAGTATTAAGAACCCGACCAGGAGCGGGGCAGCGGCGGCGACGACGGGACCACGTCGCATGAAGAACTCAAACACCCACCGCTCCCAGCGCGTCCCTTCCCTGTTCACAGCGGCGGCAGAGTATAGCGAAGAGCGCGCCCCGCACAATGATTCAACCAACGAGGGGATAGATCAGCGGGGAATCTGCGATCAGGGGTCTGCGTCACGGTTCACAGAACCGTTGGGAGGGATCGCAGGAAAGCGGGATAGTCTGCACTTAACCTACGGCCCTCTCTTTAAGAGAGTACTGGGAGAGCATTTCACCAATCGTAGAGGACCTCGAACACCTCGTCGTCGGCTTCCACATCGGGCAGGGCTGTCACTGAGCGCAATGCCAGGAGATTGTGCACCCAACGGTGCGCTAGGTCTCGATCGTGATCCACTGGAGGCCACCCAGTTTAGTTGGCTAGCGGTTCTTAGACCCTCGCCGTTCCGTTTGGATCGCGATCGAAGCTGACACCGAGGTGAACGTGTTCTCCTCGACCGACGCTCGACTCATACGTGGAGCCTCTCGATCGACGATATGGCTCGAGGCCACGCAACGCGCGGTTCTAGGAATCGTAGGTGTCGGAACCTGTCCTCGCTGCGGGAAGCGTTAGGGAGGTGCCGGGATAAGGTCACCGAAAGTCAAGACTGCTGCGGACTCCATTGCCAGCACGAAGAGGTACATCCCGCACACGGAACAGCCGAGGATTGCGGCGGAGGCCGCCATTCCGAAACCCGACAGGTCACCTCCAGCTCGCTTGATCCGACCAAGAGCCGCCAGACTCACCCACAAGGCGGCAGGGCCAAGAAGAATGCCTAAGGGCCAAATTAACAGGACCGCCCCGATTGCCAACGCCAGTCCAACGCCCGCGCGTGCTTCGGTTGGAGCACCCAATCTCGAACCCAGCGGCATCCCTCTTGGGATCAGAGTCTTGCTCATGTTGATCGTCGCAATCGCGGACCACAGTCCAGCTAGGGCTGCGAGCAGTCGAGGGAGCGCCTCCAGGTGGTTGGCCCCCGCCCATCCGGCGGCGATGGCGCCCACCACCAGCAGCAGCTCCATCACGCCTACGGCCATCAAGATGGCTGCGAAGGTCGTGACAACTAGCTGCCCAGCTGACTCCTCTCTCACGGTCAAGCCGGCGAGGATCCGTCGGTGAATCACGGGACCGACCCTAGCGGCATTGGCGACAGGTCTCAGCACCTGCGTGGCAAAGGACTGTTAAGCCTCTGACTGGCCGGCCCGTAGCCGATTGCCAGTCTTGAACGACGAACAGTTCTGTGAACCGCGGGACGGCCGACTAAGTTCCCCGAGCTAGTGACGAATTACCGCTCGGATGGCAACTCTGGGCGTCAACATGAGTCCCCGATCTTGTCGACCAGATTCGTGCCCAACAGCGCGCCATCACGGATGGGATGGCGCGGGCGGCGCACCTTCGATCTCGAAGAAGAGATCGTCGGCGTAGCACCACCACCAATTCTCTTCCGGTTCGTAGGAACGAATGAGCGGGTGGTCCTGGTGGGCCTTCCAGTGCGCCGTGGCGTGGCGGTGCGGAGAGTTGTCGCAGCAGCCGATGTGCCCGCACCGCATGCACATGCGCAGATGCACCCACTGGCCGCCCATCCGGAGGCAATCCTCACAGCCCTCGCTCGATGGATCCACCTCCATCACGGTGTCGAGGTGGGTGCAGGTCGCCGTCGTCACGATTCGCGGCCGACCTCGAGGGCGTCTCTGTCCCAATGGCCGAGCTCGGCGGCTGCATCGTAGGTGCTCTGCAAGAACTTGAGCAGCAACGCGTCGGGGTCGGCTGCCGCGCGAACGGCGGCATAGGGCAGCAGGAACTCGCCCAGGCCCTGGTCGAAGTAGGCGTCCGCGGGTTGCACCTCCCACTGCGCGAAACCGGCAGGGGCCGGGTAGGCATAGGCGTAGAAGGAGCCGTCGGCGCTGCCGCCAGGCCAGAAGCCGCAGCTGCTCACCTCGTGGCTGTACGCCAGCTGCATCACCCAGTCCGCACAGTTCGGTACGCCGCCGGGATGGCGGGGAGCCGTCAAGCCCGAAAAACGGGTGACGGCCAGGTCGAAGCCACCCCAGAAGAAGTGCACGGGGCTGACCTTGCCCTGGAACCCGGCGCGGAATCCGAACAGCACCCGGTGGGCATGGCGCAGGGCGACCCAGAATCGGTGTGCGGCCATCGCATCGTAGGTGCAGTGCAGCTCGTCTTCGGCGAAGGGGATGGCGTCCGGCACCTCGACCGGCCGGGCCAGAATCTTCACCTCGACCCCCAGCGCGCTGAGGGCCCTCATGGTCGCCGCGTAGAAGTCGGCCACCGACCGTGCCTCCAGGGCGACCTGTTGCAGCCGGCCGGCGGATGTGCGGATGTCAAGGACATGGTCGATGAAGTCGAATTCCATCTCCAGGTCCGTACCCCGGGAATGCATCAGCGAGGTGGTCAGGCCACGGGCGGACACGTACAGGGGCACCTGCCACCAGTGGTTGACCATGGGCTCGAGGGCGAGCCGGACCTTGCCCACGATCTGGGTCCACATGTGGAGCGTCTCGCGGGTATCTGTCCACCCCGCCAGCGTCAGGTCGGGCCAGGCCGGCGCGAGGTCGGTGCCGCCCGGGATCGGAGTCAGGGCCCGCATCGCTTCACGTTAGCGCATCGCCTGCCCAGGCCGGCATCGTGTCGTTTACAGTGTGGGCGGCGTCGTGACTGCGCTTGGCGGGGCGGAGCTGGGTGCGGGGATGGCCATTGTTCTCGCCACCTTCTACGACCTCTTCCACTCGGTGGTGCTCCCCCGGCCTGCCGTCAACCGCTACTACTTCGTTCGCCTGCTCTTCCGGGGATGGTGGCTGCTCTGGCGTGGGGTCGGCAGGCGCATTCAGAGCCCGCCCCGACGAGAGGGCTGGCTGGCGGCGTTCGGCCCCGCGGCCGTGATCGGGATGTTCGCCACCTGGGGGCTGACCTTCATGCTCGGCTACGGGCTGATCCTCGACAGCCTGCGCGCCCAGGTCCGTCCTCAGCTGAACGGCTTCGGCGAGTCGTTCTATTTCTCGGCAACCACGATCGTGCCCCTGAGTTACGGCGACTTCGTGCCCACCGGTATCGGGGCCCGCCTGGCGATCATCTTCGAGAGTGCCACCGGGGTCGCCATCGCGGCGCTGGTGATCACCCTGCTCTTCTCCCTCTACCAATCGTTCCAGGAACGCGAGGAGCTGGTGGTCACACTCGACGCCGTGGCCGGCGCGCCACCGTCGGGAGTCCAGCTGCTGGAGACAGCCGCCGAGCGCGGGCTTCGCGACGAGCTGGTCAAGACATTTGCCGACTGGCGCGAATGGTCGGCCGCGGTTCTCGAAAGCCACCTTGCATACCCCGTCCTCTTCTACTTTCGGTCGAGTCATGACAACGAGGCCTGGCTCAACTCGTTCGGCGCGGTGATGGACGCGGCCACACTGGTTATGAGCACCATCGACGAAGACGTCGAAACAGCGGCCCGGCTGACATTCACGGTCGGCAATCACCTGGTCGAGGATCTTGCCTGGTTCTTCGGCTATCGCAGCTCGACCGATCCTTTCGTGGATCGCGCCGAGTTCGACGAGGCAGCCGCGCGCATCAAAGCCGCCGGCTACAAGGTCCGCCCGACGGATGCCGCGTGGACCCATTTCAGCCAGCATCGTGCGAAGTACGCGTCACCGCTCAGCCAGATGGCCGACCTGCTGGCGATCATCCCCGCGGAGTGGATCGGGGACCGCTCCTATGTGCCTCACGCGGACGGGCGAGGCCGCGCACGCCGCCGCAAGACGGGGGAGGACTAGTGGCTCTGGCAACGGCCGCTGCCGCTCAGACGGGCCAGCGCTCCATCGTCCAGGCCATCTCCCAGAAGGCCAGCTCGTACCGACTCGAGGTCGTGAAAGCCGCCTCCATGGCGGATCGCACGACCGGGCTGGCAGCCGCCGCCAGCCCGTCGACGAGCTCGCGGCACCACGTTGCCAACGCCGCGAACTCGGGGTCGGCGTAGGACGCGATCCAGGCTGCCAACCGGGGGTCCGCTGGCCGCGGACCTCGGGCCAGCTCCAGGCCGATCTCTGAAAAGCCCCAGATGCAGGGCAGGAGACCGGCGCACAACTCGGAGAAGTCGCCCATGGCCGCAGTCCGCAGCAGGAAGTCGGTGTAGGCCTGGGTCGTCGGCGCCATCGGCTCTCCTTCGAGCTCGGCTTCGGTGATGCCGAGGCCGGCAGCGAGTTCGCGATGGAGTGACATCTCTGTCACTGCTGTGCTCCTGAGCAGTTCCGCGAATTTGGTCAAGGTGGCGAGGTCGGGCGATCGAGCCGCTCCGACGGCAAACAGGCGGCAGTACTCGATCAGGAAGCGGTAATCCTGGCGGACCCAGTACTCGAAGCGCTCGATACCGAGGGTGCCGTCGCCGATGCCGCGGACGAAGGGATGGGCGTGTTGGGCCTGCCAGATCGGGCCTGCGACCCTCCTCAACTGGTCGCTGAAGCGCTCGCTCACCGCGACGCCAGCGCCAGGTCCCAGAATTTGCGCTCCAGATCCACGACCCGGAGCCACGCCGCCTCCGCGGCACCCGAATCCTGGGCGTGCACCTCCAAACCGGCCACGTAGTCGGCGAACTCGGGGACCGTCCAGTGCTCCACGTACTCGCGATACCGAGGAGCGCCCGGCGCAGCCCCGCGCCAGGCCTCGAGATACGCGCGCTCCAGGGCCCAGAGGCCGGTGACGCCTGCTCCGAATGGCTCCGCGAGCAAGCGCTCGAACTCCGTGCGGTAGGCCTCGGTGGTGGGGTGCGGGGCCGCACCGAGAGGTAACCCGTCGCGGACAGAGTTCTCCTCGAACCAGGTCAGCTCGGCCTCCAGGGCGACGAGGCCGGCCGCCAGCACCTTCTGCGCGGAGCGGGGAGACCGGGCCAGAAGCTGAGCCTGAAACGCCAGCAGGTCGCTTATAAAAATGTGGTCTTGCTGGAGCCAGGCTGCGAACGCGCCGTCTGGTAGGTCGCCGTCGCGCACGCCGTCGAGGAACGGATGGGCGGTCGCGGCGCGCCAGGCCTGGGCGTGTCGCTGAATAAGCTCGGAGGCGGCCACCGGATCATTCTGGCCCGGAGACTCGAGCGCAGAATGTGCCCGTGCAAAAGGAGTACCTCCGGCTCTATGCGGACGACGCCGGTCACAGTCGGGTCGAGGAGGCATCGATCGAGCTCCAGTCGACTCCTTACGCGCCACCGGCGCCGGACCTGTACCTGTCCCAGCCCTTCCCAGCCGCAGCCGCCGCCTTCCTGACCTTTCCCGCGGGTTGGACCGGGACGTGGCACGTCACGCCGCGCCGGCAGCTTCTCGTCGTGCTCAGCGGCGAGATCGAAGTTGAGCTGTCGGATGGGACGGTCCGGCAAGCGGGCCCGGGCACGCTGGGGTTGCTCGAGGACACGGTCGGCGAGGGGCACATTACCCGGGTCGTCGGGGGCCGGCCGGTCGAGACCCTGGTCGTGCCGCTCGCCTGATCAGGGCGCCGGCCCAACGAGAGCTAGGCTGTCCTCTCCCCGAGTAGACCCGACACCTGGAGGTCTTTCCAGGAAGTAGGCGGCGACGCCATTCTGTGGGTGTTCCACCACCTTCAGAGGAGGCGCCGCCATGACCAATGATGACGTC
>Ga0070706_100000035_pt1 | contig 152107 bp, 135 predicted proteins | sample KBSK5501metaG_FD_65476 | JGI IMG/M metagenome (GOLD analysis project Ga0070706, IMG submission 65476) | Corn, switchgrass and miscanthus rhizosphere microbial communities from Kellogg Biological Station, Michigan, USA - KBS K5-50-1 metaG | ecosystem: Host-associated > Plants > Roots >...
TGGAGTTTTGTTCGAAACTGGATGGATTGCTGCAGGAAGCAGATGAATCTCAGCTCTGGCTTGAATTGTTGCGCGACGATTGTGCGATTCGCGATGGGCAGTTGACCCATCTACATGGTGAGATCCAGGAGCTTCTCGCTATTTTTGCGACAATGGTGGCGAAGATTAGGCGCGAGTAAACAGAAAATTTTCCATTTTCAGCTTGTCAGTTTTTCTCGGTTTGATGTCAGATTATCAGCTTTCAGCTTGTCAGCTTTTTTAAGAGATGTGCGGCATCTGCGGTCAGTTTAACTTTGCGCGGCACGACCCGGTGGAACCGGAAACGATCCGGCGAATGACCCAAACGATGGTCCACCGTGGTCCCGATGATGAGGGTTACTTCGTCTCTGGCCCGGTTGGACTTGGTTTCCGGAGGCTTTCCATTATTGACCTGGCCGGAGGACACCAGCCGATGTCCGATGCTCAGGAAAGCGTCTGGGTCATTTTGAACGGCGAGATTTATAATTTCAAGGAACTTCGGGCCGAGCTGGAGGGGCGAGGTCATTCTTTCCGGACCCGGTCCGATACAGAAGTGATCATTCATGGTTACAAGGAGTGGGGAACGGAAGTCCTAAATCATCTGAATGGCATGTTTGGTCTGGCCATTTGGGATGTGAAGGAAGAGCGCTTGGTTGTGGCGCGAGATGCGATGGGGATCAAACTGATTTATTACCGGGTTAAGGATGGGCAGCTGAGCTTTGGGTCCGAAATCCGCCCAATTTTGGCGGCAGAAGATACGAGACCGGCCGTTGATCCTACTGCGCTGAGTCTTTTCCTTCGCTTCCGTTATACGCCTGCTCCTTTGACCATTTTTCAAGGTATTCGAAAGCTTGCAGCCGGAACGATGTTGGTTGTGGAAGACGGAAAATGCAGGGAAGAGAGGTGGTATAACTTTACGCGGACACCATTTCTAGACCATAAGGACGAAGAGGAGGCCAGGCAAGAATTGCTGGAGCTGTATCGCGCTGCCGTTAAGCGTCACCTGCTCAGTGACGTGCCCGTGGGAATCCTTCTTAGCGGAGGAGTTGATTCGGGGCTGCTGCTGGCACTCATGAATGAACATGGCGGCCCATGGCCGGCATACACTATCGGCTATGGTGGAAGTTTTGAAGACGATGAACTAGTCGATGCAGCAGAGACAGCGAGCATCTTTGGTGCTCGCCACGTAACCGTAATGCTTGACCAAGCCGAGTTTGAGCGATCGCTCGCCAAGATTGTTGAATTCCTGGAAGAGCCGATCGCCGCGTCTTCCATCGTGCCGATGTACTTCGTCTCTCAAAGGGCACGTCAGGATGTCAAGGTAGCCTTGATCGGTCAAGGCCCGGACGAATTGTTTGGCGGATACAAACGTCACCTCGGCGTTTATTATGGAGAGTGGTGGCGCTTGCTGCCGAAAGTCCTCCGCTCGGTTTTTGGCTTCGCCGTCCGGCGCCTGCCTCGCAATGAAATGCTCAAGCGCGGCGTTTTCTCACTGGGTACCGAAGATCGAATGAGACGGTATCAGGATGTTTTCTCTCTGATACCGGCGGGGATCGTAAACGGGCTCTTTCGTGACGATTTACCAGGTAACGGTGAGGGGCACGAACTTGTCGATTACTGGCGCGACCTGATTCCTCAAATGGTGCATACAGACGAATTGGGCGGATTTCAACTCCTTGAGATCCGGTCCTCTCTACCGGACGAGCTGCTCATGTATGCCGACAAGCTTTCCATGGCTCACAGCCTCGAAGTTCGAGTACCTTACCTTGATCGTACTGTGGTGGAATATGTGCAACGACTCGGCACCGATTTCAAAATCCGCAGCGGCAACAGGAAATGGCTGCATCGACAGGTTTGTCAAAGTTATTTACCGCTGCGAATCCTCAAACGGAAGAAACGCGGTTTTGCCGTCAATGTGGTGGACCAATGGTTTCGCTCCTCGCTTAAAGGCGACATTCCAGAACTGCTTTTGGATGAAAGCTCTCTCATGTTTGATTTGCTTAAACCTGAGCCGGTAAGAAAACTTCTGAAAGCCCATCAATCAGGGCGCCAAGACAACCACAAGCTTCTGTTCAGCCTGGTCATGCTCGAGCAATGGTTGCGCCGGACTGCGATGAGAGCGTCCAATGGAGTATTAACCGGAGTTGGACAGCGGAGTGACCGTCGAGCGGTTGAGCTTCGGTGATTTGTTCGTGACATGAAACAGAGGTCTCTATCAGCTTCTGGTCTTGTGAACAGGTCAGCAAAGGACCGGATATTGTCGGTCGCACGGGAAAGGCTATCGCCTGGGCAACGAGCCGCCTTTCACAGTCTTTTCACTGAATTAAAGATCTGGCACTATCATCGCAAAGGAGTCCAAAGGATTCGACGAGAGACATTATTCAGACCCCTGAAGATCAATCTGGGCTGCGGCAACATCTCTAAGACAGGTTTTCTCAATATCGATCTATTCCCAGGAGGTGATTTGACTCTCGATCTTCGCAAAGGATTGCCTTTTCAGTCGAATTCTTGCGAGATCATCTTTTCAGAGCATTTCTTTGAGCACATCAATTATCCAGAGCCAATCTCTTATCTGTTCCGTGAGTGCCTGCGTGTCTTGCGTCCAGGCGGACTTTTGAGCTTCAGCGTTCCAGATACGGAATGGCCACTCATTGATTATCAACACGGTATTGATGCCCCCTATTTCAAGTCTTGTGCAGAGAACCCGTGGTGGCACCCGCCTTACTGCACAACACGCCTCGAACACATCAACTATCATTTTCGCCAAGACGGTCAGCATCTCTTTGCGTATGATGAAGAAACCGCGCGCAAAGTTCTGGAAGCAGCCGGTTTCGTAAAGGTGGCCAAACGTAACTATCAACCTGATCTCGATTCAGAACGACGCCAAATTGGTAGCCTTTTTATGTCGGCAGAAAAACCGGCCAATTTCATGAATTCGTCTTCGATTTAAGGTAGAAACTATAATTCAGAGAACGCGATCCGGAAGGAGTCTGAGACTGATTGACAGCGTTGAACGAACCGCCGCCGTTTTTGGATGAAAGCTCTCTGATGTTTGATTTGCTTAAACCTGAGCCGATACGAGCTCTTCTGAAAGCTCACGAGTTAGGGCGGCAGGACAATCACAAGCTTTTGTTCAGCCTGGTGATGTTCGAGCAATTGTTGCGCGGAATTCAATCGAGGCAATTCGCGTGGACTGAGCATTGTCGATTAGCGACAGCGCCACGTTCCCAGATCTGTGGTGACCCGTGTAAGTTTCGCAAGTCGATTTCTCACAGGTTATGCTTTCAAACATAGATGGAGTGATTTATCAGGAGACAATCCGTCGGAGAGGTTTACCCGTACGTCTCGATGCAGTCCGTGCTGAGGACAAGACCTTTCTCATCTCCGGGCGCTTCATCAAGACAGCTGCACTCAAGAACGAGTGGCAAGAGGATATCAACGACGCGGATCGCGTGGTTCGAGAGCTAAGGGCCTGTCCAGCAACAATAGATTTCCTCAGGTTCTGGCAGCGAATTCCAGAGACAGAAGCCAGGTACGCGTATTATAAAGAATGGCGATATGTCGCGGCCATCCCGGTCACGGAATATAAACATTGGCTGCAGAAGCAGATTAGTCCCAAGGCACGAAACAAAATTAAGAAATCGGCGAAATTCGGCGTGGTTATTCAGGAAACTGAATTAAGTGACGAGCTGGTGCGCGGGATTATGGACATCTTTAATCAGTCACCTGTGCGGCGCGGTAAGCGCTTCTGGCATTATGGCAAGGACTTTGAGACGGTTAAGAAGGAGATGGCTCTCGATCTAAGTGACTCGATCTTTATTACTGCTTACTACGAAAACGAACTGATCGGCTTCATCAAGCTCCTGTTCGCCGACAGGTACGCCATATTGACATTAATTTTGGACAAGATAGGCCGTCGGGACAAGGCCCCGATGAATGGCATGATTGCAAAGGCCGTTGAAATATGCGCCCAACGGAAAGTTCCTTATATCATTTATTTGATGTGGCGCAGAGGCGGGCATGGGGAATTTCAGGAGAGCAATGGTTTTGAGAAAATCCAAATTCCCGAGTACTTCGTGCCTCTGAGTCTTAAGGGAGCACTGGCCTTGCGGCTGCGACTGCATAGAGGTCTGAAGGGATTAATTCCCGAGAGAATGATGGTATACCTCTTGGCGTTGAGATCCAAGTGGTACCTGGCGAGGTGTGCGTCTGGCAAGCCCGATGGACTCACAAGTAGCTCTAACTAAGCGCGATGGTATCGCTTAGGACCGGGGACTAATGCAACAGGAATCTTTGCAATTGTCAAGCCGTACAAAAGATTCGTACGACAGATGTTATAAAACACGGAATTACTTTGGCTACCGAGAATGGATTTATCGGCCATATTTAAAAGCGCTGCTTGCGCGGGCGAACCTAAGGGCCGGCTCTACACTCCTCGACGTTGGATGTGGACAGGGCTTCTTTTCCAATCTCCTCAGAAAGTGTGGGATGAGAGTAACTGGGATAGATATGAGTGAAACGGGAATCCGTATGGCCCGGGAATGTTACGGATCGTCAGATATCGAATTCCTCGTTGCGGACGTCAACACCATTTCTACGGCAGGACCGTTTGACTGTGTTTTCACCAGGTCCTTGTCTTTGTACAACACGCTGGATTTCGCAACAAGGCGAGAGGTTACGGAGGCACTAATGAAATATGTTAGGCCAAGTGGAACGTTTATTTTCGCGTATAATACTAATCTGAATGCTTCAAAAGCCAACAGCGACTGGCGCTATCATACTTTAGAGGACGCACATCAGCACTTTTCCAGTTATAAAGGTGTTAAATGCTTTTTTACTCTGAAGATTGAAACACTGATTTTTGGCAAATACGCTTTCAACTCCCTCTTTTCAAGAGTAGGGGCGGCCGTGAGTTCGGCGCTCGGTGTTGGAGGTGAACTAGTGTGCATTGTTCGGAAAGAATACGGCGAGTGATTAGACAAGAACGGCGGTGCATCGGCCAAGCCGCGCCGGCCCGGAACTGGCTTCAGAGGTGAATTTCTTCGATTAAGTAAGCAAATGAAGAACCCGATATTCATAGTCGGTCCCCATCGCAGTGGAAGCACGCTTTGGCACAATCTGATTGCAATGTGTCCAGGCGTCATGAGGCTAACTGAGCCCCGGTTTCTCAGTGACCGCAGGCATAAAGATTTCAGGTATTTCCTCCGAACTCGTGCGAACGATTTATCTAGAGATGAAAACGTAGATAAAATGGTCGAGTTGTGTTTTGCGAGGAACGGCGTCCTCGGGTTAGATAGCGCTTTCTGGCGCTTTGAAAACATTGCAGCAGCCCAGGATCCCGAATTAAAAGAGGCTATCTGCTGCCGAATCAAGAAGTCGGACAGGAGTTTGGGAGCGATCGCCCGAGTTTTCATCGAGGAAATTACTCGATTCAGCGGTTGCGACCGAGCCTGTGTCAAGTTTCCGGTCGACGTCGGACACATCCCGGAATTGCTCGCCTGGTTTCCGGATTGCAGAATCATGCACATCACGCGGGATCCTCGAGCGCTGGCCATGTCCAAGACAAACGATCCCTACGGCACCGCAATTAAAGTTTTGCAGCATCCCAGAACTGCATGGATTATAAAAAAACTCAGCGTTTGGTTTGCTATTACGCAGTATCGCCAGACCTCGCGACTCCACCTCCGATTCCGACATCTTAACAACTATAGACTTTTCCGATATGAAGATTTATTGGCTGAGCCGGAGAAAACCCTGAGGGATCTATGCAAGTTCATAGAAGTGGAATTCACCGAGGACTTGCTCCATCCGGAGGCAGGAATTCATCTACATCAGGCTTCGAGTCTGACAGGCAAACAGAAAAAGAGCTTTGATCCTGGCGCAGCGGTGCGATGGCAGGGTGTGATACCAGCTGTTGACAAGTGGCTGATCACGGCTTTGACAAAGCGGACAATGAAAATAATGGAGTACGACCCTGACACACACCCGATTTTTCGACTTAACCGACAATCTCGGCGGCCCCCGTGTGAAAAAGTGGCGTGAAATGGCCTTCGATGTCCGCAGAAAACAGTTCCAAAGTCGTGAGATATTGGTTAAAGCAGTATTTATTTGGAGAGGTGGCTGAGTGGTTTAAGGCAGCGGCCTGAAAAGGCAGCTATGCGGGAAACCGCATCGGAGGTTCGAATCCTTCCCCTCTCCGCCATTGTCTGCCGAACTCCTGACCTCTCTCCGAGCCGTAGGCTCTACGAAGCCGGAGGCCGTCCTCTGGTCTCTGGCTTCAGTTATGTGCTGTCAACCGATTTAACGATTTAACCTTTTTAACGATTTAGCGCAGCTTCGTCTAAATATGCCAGGTATAGCTGGAATTATCAGTCACAAATCTGTTGAAGAGTGCCAACGTCTTGTAAGAGCAATGGTCCTCTCGATGGAGCACGAGCCCTTCTATACGTCGGGAGCGTATGCTGCGCCCGAGCTTGGAGTGTATGTGGGCTGGGTAGCGCACGAAAATTCCTTTACTGCGGGCCAGGTTTTCTTCAATGAGCAGCGCGACATCGCGCTCGTTCTTTCCGGCGAATGTCTCGCGGATCGGGAGGTCCGTTCCGCGCTTAAACGAAAGGGACATGGACTTGAGGACGCTAACAATTGGCTCGTCCATCTCTACGAAGAACAGGGGGAGCGGTGCTTTGAGAAACTGAACGGTCTCTTTAGCGGTTTATTGATGGATAAGCGACAATGCAAGGCGTTCCTATTCAATGATCGCTATGGCATGGAACGGATCTACTGGCACGAAAGTGACGATGCCATTTATTTCGCAAGCGAGGCTAAGGCGATCCTTCATGTCCTCCCAGAAACACGGGCATTTGACGAGCAAGGTGTAGCGGAATTCCTGACTTACGGATGCACCTTGGAATGGCGGACGCTGTTTCGAGGCATCCAGGTTTTACCCGGTGCCTCGTTGTGGTCGTTCGCGGGCGCAAAATGCCGGAAGAGAAGCTATTTTTCTCCCGAGACCTGGGAGTCTCAACCGCGTCTCTCGGCGACAGCATTTCAATCGAAGTTTCAGGAAACGTTTAAGAAAGTAATACCGCGTTACTTTGAATCTGACTCAGGGATCGGCATCTCGCTTACAGGTGGCTTGGATACCCGGATGATCATGGCTTCCCGGCCCGATACCGTGGGGACGCCGGTTTGTTACACCTTTTCCGGAGAGACCGGTCGCACCATGGACGACCGATTGGCCCAGCGAGTGGCAAGAGCTTGCGGACTTGAACACCGGCTCCTGCGAATTGGCGGGGATTTCTTTTCGGACTTTAAGGCGCATGTTGATCGAACTGTCTGTATAACTGACGGATGTTTCGGAGTCACGGGCGCGCACGAAATTTACTTGAATAGGCAAGCTCGCCAGCTGGCCCCGGTGCGCCTGACGGGCAATTATGGAAGTGAAGTGTTACGCGGAGTATCTACGTTTAAGCCTTTTAGGATTTCGCCGGATCTTTTTCACGCGCAATTCCTGCATACGCGAGGCTCTTTGGAGGAGCCGTTTGTTAGAGGGATTAAACATCCTGTTACTTTTGCTGCGTTCCGTGAGATACCGTGGCACCTATTTGGAAGTTTCGCGGCTGCCCGCTCGCAGGTGAATGTCCGAACGCCGTACCTGGATAACGAAATTGTTGCTCTAGCCTATCAAATGCCTGGAGCCCTGCGCACTTCCTCCATTCCGGCCTGGCGTCTTGTGAAGGCGAACAGCCCATCGCTCAGCAGAATTCCTACGGACAGGAGGCCGTCGCCAGACAGCTCCAGACCCGTGGCAACTGTCAGACGCTTCTTTTCCGAAGCGATGTTCAAGCTGGATTACCTTTATAACGAAGGGTGGCCAGGCTGGCTCTCGCCGGTTGAGCCTGTCTTCGCGCGCGTTGCGTCGACTTTAAAGATCGTTGGGCTGCACAAGTATTTGCACTACCGAAGCTGGTTTCGGCATGAATTGGCCGAGTACCTCAAGAGCGTGGTTAATGATTCACAAACCCGACAATCTCAGTACTTGAACTGTGATTTTCTCAGACAAATGGCGAATGAGCATATAAACGGCCACAAGAATTACATACTGGAAATTGACGCGGCGCTTACACTGGAAGCCGTGGAAAGATTGCTTATAAAAGGTTTTTCTTCTGAGCAAAGCGATCGAGCCGATTGTGCGAGTCCAACTCTTTTGCTCGGGGCCGCCAAATAACTCTCGTTTTGTACCAGGTCTGAGGACAGCCGGCCAGACTACGCCTTCTGAAAACTCGAAGCATAACGTTAACGCGTTCCGATGATCAGCCTTCCGTGCAGGATTGGGGGCCAACCTTTGTGGGCATTGGATCGATGCGAGGTGGCTCAACCTGGCTCTATAAAGTGTTGAAGTACCATCCGGACATCCAGATGAGCGATTCTAAGGAGATGGACTTCTTCTTTATGCCTCAAATGCTAGAGCACGATCTTGGCTGGTACGCAGCCCACTTTAAACCTGCAAACGGGGGCGAACCCAGACCGGTTCGCGGGGAAATCTCCCCGCGCTATGCGCGCCTGAAAGGGTGGCAGGTCAAACAAATCGCCGAGTTCTTGCCGGAACTGCGAATTATTTTAACACTGCGACACCCGATCGAGCGCGTCTGGTCTCAAACGCTTTACGACTTTGGGCATTTGGCAAGTCGAGATGTCCACGAAGTGGGTTTACTGGAGTTCCTGCGCCAACTCGAGCGGCCTCGTAGCAGACTATCTTCCGATTACGCACGGACGATAAAAATCTGGTCGGAGGCATTTGGCCGCGAGGGGTTGCACATTGCCTTCTTCGATCAGCTCCGCAACGATCCCGCCGGTTACGTCAACGGCATTCTACGGCATATTGGAGCTACATCGCCGTGGATCCTGCCGGATGAATTTTTAAACAAGAAGGTCTTCGCAACCAAGGGTCTTGTTGGGCGCGAACGTGACATTCCGGAACTGGTGCGGTGGTACATTGCGGACAAGCTGTTGGAGCCGACGGAGCGACTCAACGAACTTCTCGAGGGGCGGGTTTCGAGCTGGGTGGAGGAGCTCCGCACGATTCGAGGGAAGAGCCGACTAACTTGGAGAATCTTGGCCGAGGTAAATCGCACCATGCTTTCGGTCCCTGAGGGACTGGCTTACGAAGCTTACCACGCAGTTCTTGATATCAGGCTGTGGCGGCGCTGGCGGCAACTGCGAAGATCGTACGCCTCCAATGGCGATCGCCCAAGTTGATGGAACGGCTGGTGAGATTGAATTGGGAGATTTCTGAGCTGGCGCGAGAAGCTGGTAGGCGAATCATGCGTTTCTATGGGGCTGGGGCAGCCGTAACCTGGAAAAAGGACGCGTCGCCGTTGACCCTGGCGGATAGGGCATCGCATGACTTTTTGGTGAAATCCCTCCAATCCCTCATGCCCGAGGCACCTGTGATTTCAGAGGAATCGGACGAAGCGACTGAGAGCTCAATCGATGCTGCCAAATCGTTCTGGTTGGTGGACCCGCTGGACGGGACGAAGGAGTTCCTTAAAGGGACGAACGAATTCACGGTTAATGTTGCCCTGATCGAAGCCAGGTCACCCGTACTGGGTGTCATTCACGCTCCAGCACTCAGTCTTACTTATTATGGTGCGCGAAATCTCGGGTCCTGGCGCCAGGTTGGCAATGAGCCGGCAACTCGGATTTCGACCCGACCAGCCGGTCCCTCTCATTTAGCTGTCGTCGCCAGTAAGGACCATGCAGGGCCTTTAGTCGGCGCAATGTTGGAGCGTTTGGCGAGCCCGCAGCTTCAGTCCATGGGAAGCTCCCTCAAGTTTTGTCTGGTGGCGGAAGGTAAGGCCGATGTCTATCTGCGAGATTTGCCAACTATGGAATGGGATACCGCCGCAGCCCAGTGCATCGTTGAAGCCGCCGGTGGAGGTCTATACTCGTTAGATGCGAAGCCTCTGCGGTATGGCAAGCCGGGCTTGAAAAATCCGGCCATCATGACAGTCGGAGACACCCAGCTCCATTGGAAACCCCTGATCTCTTAGAAGGCATCTCATAAATGTTGTAGCCACGCCCCTGTTCGCCACGGCGAATCCGTCCGGTGGCGGATGGGGCGTCATGATCGCGCCTTATGCATGTGTACGGGAAACGGCGCACAGCGCCGTGGCTACAGGTGCTCCCCGCTGACACAGACACCCTAATTGATGAACACGTTAATCACTAAGCTCGGCGCGACCGGTGACGTCGTGCGCACGACTCCCCTTTTGCGCCGACTGCCCGGTCATATCACTTGGATCACAGCGGAGAAGAACACCGTTTTACTCCAAGGACTAAAGGACACTCTGCGCTGTCTTTCCTGGGAAGAACGAGAACGGGCGTTAGATAGACATTATGATCTTACTATAAATCTGGAAGACACTCTCGACGTTGCACGTTTTCTAAATACCGTCAGGAGCGGCGAGATTTTCGGTGCCTATGCCGATTCTTCCGAATCATTGCGCTACACCGATAGCTCAAAGCACTGGTTTGACCTTAGCCTCATCAGTTCCCATGGTCGGCAAGAGGCCGACCGGCTCAAACTGCTTAACCGGCGCACTTATCAAGAGATGATTTTCGATGGTCTTAGTTTACGCTTCGCCGGCGAAACATATTTGCTGCCGGAACCGGTCGAAACGGGATTATCTGGGGACGTGGCGATTGCTGCCGATTCCGGTCCGATCTGGCCAATGAAGAAATGGGCTTGTTACGATGAACTCAAACAACGCCTTGAAGATCAAGGTCTGGTGGTGAATGTGCTGCCCAAGAGGGCATCACTCTTGGAACACCTATCGGACGTCGAGAACCATCGCTGCCTGGTTGGCGGTGACAGCCTGCCGATGCATTTCGCCCTCGGAACCGCTACCCTATGTGTCACGCTTTTCACCTGCACCAGCCCCTGGGAGATCTATGACTACGGCCTCCAGAGGAAAATCGTTTCGCCTCTGCTCGAGGAATTCTTTTATAAGCGCGGCTACGATGAACGCGCAACAACGGCCATAAGCATGACCGAAGTGGAACGTGCGGTCCTTACGCAGCTTGACAGGGCTGGGTCTGCCCCGAAGCACGTTACGGTGGAATGAGATCAGAAATCAGATCCGCCGATGGACGGATTCGCCGTGGCGAAGATCAGAGATCAGCCTCCGGCTTCGTAGAGCCTACGGCTCGGAGAGAGATCAGAAGTCAGAAGTCGGCAATTCGCGTTGCCCTGCTCACCGGTGGCGGCGACAGACCGTACGCCCTTGGTATCGCAGCAGCTCTCACCTCGCGCGGAATACACCTCGATTTCATAGGAAGCGACGATTTGATCAGTCCGGAATTGCTGGCCAATCAACGGGTTGATTTTCTCAACCTGCGAGGAGCTCAAGGACCCGAAGCAACTGTGGTCGTCAAAGTACGGAGAGTATTAAACTACTATATGAAGCTCATTCGCTATGCGGCCACGGCGCGACCCAAGCTCTTCCAAATCCTCTGGAACAATAAGTTTCGGCTCGTTGACCGCATCTTGCTGATGCTCTATTACAAAGTCCTGGGTAAGCGCGTGGTCATCACGGCCCATAACGTGAATGCGGGAAAGCGAGATTTGAACGATTCGTTCCTGAATCGGATTTCGCTCAAAATTCAGTATTGCTTGAGCGATCACATTTTCGTCCACACCGAAAGGATGAAACGCGAACTTGTGTCCGATTTCTCGGTGCGCAGTGGCAAGGTGAGCGTTATCCCATTTGGAATTAACGAGACGGTGCCGAACACCAGCCTCTCAACTGCAGAGGCAAAACGGCAAGTGGGCGTGGGGAGCAGCGACAAGACTCTGCTCTTCTTCGGAAACATCGCGCCTTACAAAGGACTCGAATACTTAATCGGCGCTTTCACCGAACTCCTAAACAGCGATGGAAGCTATCGACTGGTGATCGTGGGAAGACCCAAAGGATCCGAAAATTACTGGAAGGAAATGCGGCAGATCATTGTTTGCACCGGCATCGGTGACCGGGTGATCGAGAAGATAGAATACGTTCCAGATGAGGCTACAGAATTATACTTCAAATCGGCCGATGTCTTGATCCTGCCCTACTCGCGTGTATTCCAGAGCGGCGTGCTTTTCCTTGGATACAGCTTTGGATTGCCTGCCATCGCCGCGGATGTAGGAAGCTTGAGAGAAGAGATTATTGAAGGGGAAACCGGCTTTGTCTTTAAGGCGCGAGATGCGTCCGATCTGGCCAAGACGATCCGCAAATATTTCGGAAGCGATCTATTTACCGAGCTCGAAAGCCGGCGATCGGAAATCAAGAAGTATGCCCGGGAGCGATATTCGTGGAGCAAAGTAGCCGAGATTACAACAGCCGTTTACATGAAGCTGCTGAGCAGCAGAGAGGTCAGAGGTCACAGATCACTGGTCAGATAGCTCTGTTGAAAAGGCGGCGTTGAAGCGCGGGAGCGCCGTTAGGCGCGACATGTTTATAGCAAAAATCCATCTCCCAACCGCCAAGCTCCGTTAGGAGCGGCATGAAACGGCGGGCTGCTTTTCATGCCGCTCCTACGGAGCTTGGATTAATTTATCGGCCCAAGTCTACACACAGGTCGCGCCCAACGGCGCTTTCAATCCGCCGCTGTGCTGGTCGGCTTTTCAACAGAGCTAGGTCAGATCAGATTCGACGAATAAATGAAGCCCTTAGTTTCAATCCTAATTCCGGCATATAACGCTGAGTGGTGGATCGCTGACACAATTCGGTCCGCACTCGAGCAAACTTGGCCGAGAAAGGAGATCATCGTGGTTGATGACGGGTCTCGCGATCAAACGCTTCGCGTGGCACGACAGTTCGCTTCCGAGGTCGTGTCGGTCGTCACTCAGGAAAACCAGGGCGCGGCCGCAGCCAGGAACAAGGCCTTCACGCTTTGCCAGGGAGATTACATTCAGTGGCTCGATGCCGACGATCTTCTCTCGCCGGAAAAGGTCGCCAAGCAGGTGGCGGCAGCGCAGGAGTGTCAGGACAAACGGCGGCTCCTGTCCTCAGGATGGGGCTACTTTATATATCGGCCCTCCCACGCCCAGTTTTTGCCGACACCGCTCTGGTGCGATCTGCCGCCGGTCGAGTGGCTGCTACGGAAATGGGAGCAGAACCTGCACATGCAGACGGCAACCTGGCTGGTGGGTCGGGAATTGACCGAAGCGGCTGGACCGTGGGACACGCGATTACTCGGAGATGATGATGGCGAATACTTCTGCCGCGTTTTGCTGGCGAGCAGCGGCGTTCGTTTTGCTCCTGACGCTAAGGTATTCTATCGCATAACGGATTCCGGCCGGTGGAGCTACATCGGTCGCTCAAACAGAAAACTGGAAGCTCACCTTTTGAGCAGGCAGTTGCAAATAGGTTACCTTCGATCATTTGAGGACAACGAGAGAGTTCGTGCGGCGTGCTTGAAGTACCTGCAAAGGTCATTAATCCACTTTTATCCTGAGCGCGCGGATTTAGTGAGGCAATCGCAACAACTTGCGGCAACACTTGGCGGCCGATTGGAAATTCCAAAATTATCCTGGAAGTACCTCTGGATTCAAAAGCTCTTTGGCTTGACCGCCGCGAAGTCGCTGCGGCGGGAGTACAATATTCGCAAAACCAACCTCCTGCGGTCTTGGGATCAAGCCTTGTTTTACATCGAACGACGAAGCGGCTCGGGCGACCGATATTAGGAAGGTGCTGCTAGCTGGAGCAAGCTGGTCTCATTGCGCGAATCCTTGATGCAGACAGTTATCATATGCACTCACAATCCGCGGCCGGAGTATTTGCGCCGCGCACTGGACGCGTTAAAAATGCAGACGCTACCTTCGCTCGAGTGGGAATTGCTACTGGTTGACAACGCTTCCCAGAAGAAGCTAAGTGATCTTTACGATCTCTCCTGGCATCCGAATGCCAGACATATTCGCGAGGATGAGCTTGGTTTAACGCCGGCGCGTTTGCGCGGGATCACCGAGGCGCGCGGAGATCTGTTAGTTTTTATCGATGACGACAATTTACTGGCACGGGATTTTCTTGAGCAAGTTCAAGCCACGGTTGCACGCAACCCGCATCTGGGTGTGTTTGGGGCAGGGATTCTGGAACCGGAATTTGAAGTGTTGCCAGCACGTGAACTTGGACCGTTTTTGGGACTTCTGGCGCTGAGGTCTGTGCCTTCGCCTTTATGGAGCAATAACCCCGCAGACGTCGCTTTGATCCCTTGGGGAGCGGGTATGAGCGTGACGCGCGAGGTTGCGGTCTCGTTCCTGATACTGGTTCAACAACTTAAGATTAAAGCAATGATCGGCCGACGCGGTCAGCAGCTATTTTGTGCTGAAGATGATCTGTTTTCGTGGGCTTCAGTTGTCACAGGCAAGGGCTTTGGATTATTTCCCAACCTTCGCGTTACGCATTTAATTTCTGCGGATCGGCTGAACCAGCGTTATTTCCTTCGGCTAATTCACGGCCACCAATTCTCACACGAGATCCTTAAATACCTCCTGACGGGTGTTCAAAGCACAAACAGGCAGGGGTCAATGAAGTTGCTTCGCAATCTGCGCATCCTCTTACACGGCATAAAAAACGGTCAGTTCTCAATGCGATGCCGATGGGCTGGTATCCGCGGGAGAGATCACGCAGCACGATTCGTTTCTGGAAATCGGTTACGTCCCCTTGAAAATTACCTGCCTAAAACCGCCGTAGAAAACGCCAGAATGGATTTGAAACCTTTGCCCGAGTAGTTTGGCGCATTACACGAAGTACCGATTCGATCTGTGAGCATCCGGCCGATTCCTAACTACAAGGAATTTCGCCCAAACGACGTGTTTATGCCGTCGTGTAAGTAGCTCATCCGGTGATTCTGGCGATCCAAAGAGTCGGCAGCGACACTTTACAGCGTGGGTAAAATATCTGGACTTACGATTTGCGCTCAGCGGCTGTTCTTTGAGCCATTGACGGTCGTTCGTGAACTGGCGCGGCCTCTACGTCAGGGCAACGCTCGATTTCTATCCGACCGCGCACAGATCGAGAGCATGCACCAGAACAAATCGAATCCTCCCGCCATCTTTATCTGGATTCCTAAGGCAGCAGGCACATCCGTCGCTGCCGCACTTGAACAACGCGGCGCACAGACGCTTGTTTCCGTTGAGGCAATCAAGAAATTTTTCCGCAACCGAGGCGTCGTCACGTTCGGTCACATCTACCTTCCCGCTTTGATACAGGCCGGCTTGGTGAGCGAGGAGTTCGTTGCCAAGGCCGTCAAGTTCGCAATAGTTCGAAACCCGTATGATCGCTTGATTTCGTTGTTCGAGTACCTAAGACGGTTAGGATATCTGCCAAAGACTAGTACATTCAACATCTTCTGTCACTATCTTCAGGAGTGCGCGATGGAGAAAGTAGGTTTGGCTAATCACGACGGGCTCAGTCAATTGAATTCTCAGGTTACGTGGCTGAGCGACCCCTCGGGGAAGTTGACTGTCGATAAGATTTATCGCTATGAGCAGTTATCAAGTTCGTGGCCAGAGCTCTGGGCAAGCATTGGATTTCGGGGAGAGGCGCCGGTTCTTCCGAGGCTCAACTACTCGGAGGCGCGGCGCAAACCTGAGGAGTATTTCTCGACGAACACTATCAAGGTTGTTCAAGAGGCCTACCATGACGATTTCGAGGTATTGGACTACTCAGCAGAACCCTATTGGCTGGCTGAGTGAACGTCGCACCTGCGCGACGAAAAATGGGCGATTCTGCTGGGAAAGCTTCCACACGCTGGTGTAAATCTGCTGCTGGACACAGGATGCTGGCTTCAACGGAGCCAGGTCGCAGCGTGGATATTTCCGGAACCGCTGTAGATTCGAAATTTTAACAGCACTCAGGAAATTTATAGCAATCTACTGCAGAGCTTCTCCACCACTTGGTTATGCAGCACCGTTTCATTTTCATTGCTGGCTTACACAGGAGTGGCACCTCGCTACTCCATGAGCTTTTTCGATCACACCCGAGCATCAGCGGCTTTTGGAACACCGGCGTCTCGGAAGACGAAGGGCAGCACTTACAAACGGTTTTCCCCCCTGCCAAACATTTTGGCGGTCCGGGCCGCTTTGGATTCAATCCAGAATCATTCATGGACGAACATCACCCTCTGGCAACTCCGTATAATGCCAAACGTCTGTTTCTCGAGTGGAGTCAATATTGGGATCTTTCTAAACCGTATCTTATAGAAAAATCGCCGCCAAACATTGTTCGGACGCGGTTCCTGCAATGCCTTTTCCCAAACTGCAACTTCATAATTATTTTACGACATCCCATAGCCGTTGCCTATGCTACTCAGAGATGGGCGCAAGCTGCAATTCCATCACTTCTGGACCATACTTTGTTGTGCTACGAGCGTTTTCAAGCGGACATGCATTTTCTACAGCGCCTTTATGTGCTGCGCTACGAGGAGTTTGTTCTCGCACCGTCAACTCATCTAATGAAGTTAGCCGAGTGGCTCGGTATTAGCGCGTTTGAGTGTTCCCAGGTGGTTCGACGTCGGGTCAATAACCGCTACTTCGCTAGTTGGCGTCGCGGACTTGACTTAGATTTACGGCGTGACCGAAGAGGGATTCAACAGCTTGCAGACCGATTTTCGTACCGGGCCGGCGCTTTCGGCTATCGGATGCACGACCCTGAAGTAATCGATCCTTTAGCGTGGTGCGGAAGGCACGAAAATCCGAGCGTCCATGACGAAAGTAACAATGGGAGTACGTCTCAAGGATTGAGCTACTTAAGCGAACATCGGACCAATCGTGAACCGGGATAAACAACGCGGTTTTCGATGTGCACTCAGATTTGATTCAGAAGACCGGGTGTTTCCTTTTTGAAGTGGAGCTGATTGCGTAGGACAGCCAATGTCCTTACTCTCAACAAAACCGGGGAAGTTGTCGCATAAGGGCAAGGAGTCCACTCCTACTCCCTACGCTCCGTATTTCCAGACCGAACACCTGCTGAAAGATTTGCACGGGAGATCTTTCCGCGGCGGCGTCGTGACATTGGGCGGCCAGGCAGTCAAATTTCTGTTGCTAACCGTTTCAACCGTCACATTGGCGCGGCTGCTAAAACCACAAGATTTTGGCCTGACTGCCATGGTCGGCGCACTAATAGGGTTCATAGGGCTGTGGACGGACTTGGGCCTATCCAATGCCACTGTCCAGCGCTCGGAGATTACGCACGCGCAAGTGTCAGCGCTGTTTTGGATTAATTGTGGATTGGGTGCCGGGGTAATGCTTGTCGTCGCGTTACTCGCCCCCGCAGTTGCCTGGTTTTACCACGAACCGCGCCTAGTCGGAGTAACGGTGGCCATTTCGACTGTTTTTCTTCTCGGGGGCTCGACGGTCCAGCATAAGGCGTTGCTGCGCCGACAGATGCGATTCAAGCTGATTGCCATCATAGATTCAGTATCGATGGCATTCGGGATCGCGACCGGGATTACTATGGCATGGCTCCAATTCGGCTACTGGTCCCTGGTGGGAATGCAAGTTGGTAGCACGGTTCTCAACTGCGCGCTTGTATGGGCAACGTGCGGTTGGCGGCCCGGTGCACTTCAACGAGGAGTCGGGGCGCGTCCTATGCTGGCGTTCGGTGCCGATGTGACCGGGTTCCAGTTTCTCACTTACTTTACGCGTAATTTCGATAACATACTGATTGGTCGGGTACTGGGGGCGGCGGCGCTGGGAATTTACTCAAAAGCATATGGTCTGCTGGCGTTACCAATGGGTCAGATTAATATGCCACTTTCTGCGGTCTTGCTCCCGGCGTTGAGTCGGCTGCAAGATAAGCCGTCAGAGTATGCCAGATTGTTTTTACGCGCCACGCGAGCGATAGCTCTTATCACCGTACCGATCGTCGTGTTCTCGTTCTTTCTTGCCCAGGACACAGTGCTCGTACTCCTGGGCCGCCGATGGTTAGCTGCGGCGCGGGTCTTCCAGTTACTCGCGCCAGCAGCTGCGGCCAGTGCGATTGCTTTTGTCCCGAACTGGCTTTGCCAGTCGCTCGGGCGCTCGCGGCGACAACTCCACTATGCTCTTGTGTCAGCGCCAATATGTGTGACTGGGTTTTTGATCGGGATTAAATGGGGAGTAGCCGGGGTCGCGGTCAGCTTCAGCTTAACCTTTACTATTCTTTTTTGGGCGTTTGTGGCATATGCCGCATCCGGCAGCCCAGTGAAGTGCTCTGAAATAGCACTCAGCTTTTGGTCGGCTTTTTGGCCGTCATGCCTCGCCGGCTTCGCTGCCTGGATGTTTCGACACGCCGTGCTGTCGGATGTTAGGCTTGGTATCGCATTCGGGGTTTGCGCGATCGTGTTTGGAATTTTTTACACAGGAACCATTATGTGCTCGAGAGTAAGCAGGCCTACCGTGGTCGCAGGGTTTTTAGCACTAAGCAAGAGCCTGTATCGACCGCGTGTTTTCAGCGCAAATCAATAGCGAGGAGAGCTAATGCAGCAGGCAATTGCACGAAATCAATCGGCGTATTCCTCGGTTCAGCCGCCACAAAAACGTTGGGGAATCTTTTTGCGAAAGGAACGCTGGGGTCTGTCATGGGGCGGCCGACTGCTTGTTGTGTCAGGAGCGTTGGTTGCCGCTTATCTGGTGATTTTGAACGTTCACCCGTTTCTAGCTGTAACGAATCGCGTGACAACAAATATCCTGGTTGTTGAGGGCTGGATCCACAAATATGGCATTCGTGCTGCGGCAGAAGAATTTAAAAACGGTTCTTATGAACGCATGTTTACGACCGGTGGCCCGGTTGAAGGCAACGGCGGGTATGTGAACGACTATCAGACATCGGCCAGCGTTGGCACCGATCTTTTAAAGAAAGCCGGCGTGCCGGATGAATCTCTTAACATGGTACCATCACACGTGATCGGCCGGGATAGAACATACAGCGCTGCAGTCGCATTGCGAGACTGGTTTCGCGATCACAACATGGCTGTCCCTAATATCAACGTTCTGACCGAGGACTGCCATGCCCGTCGCACGCATCTTCTCTACGAGGAAGCCTTTGGAAAAAACGTTTCGGTGGGCATCATTGCAGTCTCTGACCCGGATTATGATTCGAAGCATTGGTGGCGTTCCAGCGACGGGGTTCGTGAAGTAATCAGCGAGAGCATTGCTTACATCTACGCGAGATTCTTCTTTTATCCTTCGACGTCGCCGCGCACCGAAAGGGCAGCCCACGTTTCTGGGGTGGATACGAAACAATGAAATAGCCATTATAGGATACGTAACGAGGCGAGGCGACTAGACAACAAGACGAAAAGAACGTGAGAGATTATACGAAAATAAGAGCGTGGCAGCTCGCCGATGATTTGACCGTCGCGGTGTACGAGCGGACGCGATCCTTTCCCAGAGAAGAAGTGTATGGCCTGACGAGCCAATTGCGCCGCGCGTCCTACTCCGTTTCGGCGAATATTGGCTCTGCCCCGTAGGCGTTGATGGCCTTTTATGTTTATGGCTTACGCGGCAAAGGAGACCGCATCTATATTGGCCAATGCGAGCATTTGCACGAGCGTGTCAGACGTCACAACAGTGGCTCGGTTAGATCGACTGCTTGTCATCGACCGTGGAAGCTCGTCGCAGCTGAGCTTTTTGAAACCCGCGCCGCAGCACGATGGATGGAATATCGACTCAAACGGTCGCGTGCAACACGAATCAAATGGCTTCGACATCATGAGCTCCCCGCCTAATCAAATCGGGGCTACGCGCCGGAGGGAGGGTTCGTCGCGCGACAGTAAAAAGGATTATTTGCATTTCCTTTACATTGCTCGCGCGTCTCTCTCCGAAACACAGTATTTCATCCAGCTTGCGCGACGATTGAGGTATCTTTCTGACGAAGATTCTGATACTCTGCGCCAGCAGACAAAATTCACCTTTGCCTGTCTGCATGGACTAATCGGCTCGCTTGAGAAGGAGGCGGGGAAACTCAACAAAGTAATCGCCACTGTTACGAGCTTCTTCGTGATCGGTTTCGTTCGTTGGTCGAGTAGTCATTGGTCTGTGGGCGCGTAGTCATGGCTTCTCCTGTCATTGCCATTGTCGGTCTTGGATACGTGGGGTTGCCGCTGGCGATCCAATTCGCGCGATCGTGCGTGACCGTGCTGGGGCTGGACATCGACGCTAAAAAAGTTCAGCAGCTGAATGAGGGACAAAGTTATATCAAGCACATCGACCCATCGGCCGTCGCGGAGCTCGTTAGTTCCAAAAAACTCTGCGCTTCCACGGACTTCGGCCGGATCAAAGAGGTGGAGGCGGTAATTCTCTGCGTGCCCACACCATTGAACAAAAATCGAGAGCCGGACATTTCGTTCGTTCTTGAGACCGGCCGGGCAATCGCGCCACATTTGACCAAGGGAACACTGGTGGTGTTGGAATCAACAAGTTATCCCGGAACCACGGATGAAGACTTACGCCTAGTGCTGGAAGAAGGTTCTCGCATGAAGGCTGGAGTGGATTTCCATCTGGCATTTTCGCCTGAGCGAGAAGACCCAGCCAATGAACAGAGCAAGGTAAAACTGATTCCGAAGGTAGTGGGAGGTTACACCAAAGCCTGCCTCGAACGTGCCATGGCGCTGTATGGCAAAGCGATTGACACGCTTGTCCCTGTTTCTTCCTGTCGCGTGGCTGAAGCGACCAAGCTCCTAGAAAACATTTTTCGGAGCGTCAACATCGCTTTGGTTAATGAGCTGAAACTGATATATGCTGCCATGGGAATCGACATTTGGGAGGTGATCCAAGCGGCGAAGACCAAGCCATTCGGTTTTATGCCGTTTTATCCCGGGCCAGGTCTCGGGGGCCACTGTATCCCGATCGATCCATTCTATCTCACCTGGAAAGCACGTGAGTATGGTCAGCACACGCGTTTCATCGAACTGGCTGGCGAGATCAACACGCGAATGCCGGAACAGGTTGTCCATGGCGTGGCCGAGGCATTAAACGACCAGGGCAAGGCGATCAAGGGGAGCCGGATATTGATTCTGGGGCTGGCCTACAAGCCGAACGTCGATGATGAACGCGAATCGCCCAGTTACATTCTGATGAGCCTGCTTAGCGAACGCGGTGCCGAGGTTGATTATTACGATCCGTATGTGCCGGTGATCAAGCCGACCCGCGAGCATTCGCGTTTCGCCGGCAAGAAGTCAGTAGAATGGAACAGGAGCGCAATTGCGGGTTTCGATCTCGTCTTGATCGCCACTAATCACGCGTGTGTAAACTACAAAGAGTTGGGCGATTGGGCGCAATGCATCGTTGATACACGAAATGCGATGGCGGGTGTCGGGACAGTGTGCGCCAGGGTGTGGAAAGCCTAGTGGTAGCGCCGTAGGCGCGGCATGTGAATAGTCTGAACAACCAGTAAGTAAGCATAAGCTCCCTTGGGAGCGACATCCGCGGCGCACAGAGATCAGAGATCAGAAGTCAGAGATCAGCAATCAGGAATCATGACGTTGGCTACAACCCGCTATACATCTTTAAACCCATTGAACAACTCTAAACATGCCGCTCCTAGCGGAGCTTTGGTCTGTTGGTGAACGACAGCTATAGACCCGTCGCTCCTACGGAGCTGGAAGCGGTCCCGACAGAGGACAGCCTCCGGCCCGTAGCGGCCTACCCTCCGGCCTTGGAAGACCGAGGGGCTGGAAGTGGCCCCTGGTGGGAGGACGGAAGACGTGTGGAAGCGTTGAAGCGTAAATCGAAGTCAGAAATCAGCCTCCGGCCCGGTGGGAAGTCAGAGCGCCGCAGGCGCGGCATGCGTAATGCGTATAGTCTAACAAGAAATGCGGTTTACATCAGAGAATGAGCTGGAAGCAGTCGCTCTGGCTGATCACGATCAACCTGTGCGACCGGAATTGTCCATTCTGATGCCTTGCCTCAATGAGGCGCGCACTCTGGCGGCTTGTATTAAGAGGGCGCAGCTTTTCCTGAAGCAGCATGGCGTGTCCGGCGAAATGATTGTAGCCGATAACGGCAGCACGGACGGCTCTGTCGGGATCGCACAGAATCTGGGCGCACGAGTTATCAGTGTGCCGGCTCGCGGCTACGGGGCGGCTCTCGCGGCGGGCATTGAAGCAGCGAGCGGAAAATACGTGATCATGGGTGACTCGGACGAGAGCTACGACTTCTCGGCTCTTTCGCCCTTCGTCGAAAAGCTTCGAGAGGGATACGATCTGGTGATGGGGAATCGATTTCGGGGCGGGATCGCCCCCGGCGCAATGCCCCCAATGCATCGATACTTCGGCAATCCTTTTTTAACCGCGGTCGGCCGTCTCTTCTTCTCCTGCAAAAATTGTGGCGACTTCTACTGCGGCCTCCGCGGTTTCCGAAAAGAAGCAATTGAAGCGTTGGAGCTGCAAAGTCGCGGGATGGAGTTTGCTCTCGAGATGGTCATCAAGGCGCAGATGCATGGCCTCCGGATCACGGAGGTGCCGACCACACTTTCGCCTGATGGTCGGGACCGCGTACCGCACCTTCGCCGATACCGGGATGGCTGGCGGAGTCTGCGCTTTTACCTTTTGATGAGCCCACGATGGTTTTTCGGTATTCCCGGTTTGATTCTGATGGTTCTCGGATGGCTGGCATCGGCCATTCTACTCACCGGTCCGGTCAGAGTGATGTCAGTCACATTTGATTATCACAGCCTTCTTTATTCAACTGCGGCGATTCTACTGGGATACCAATCGATTCTACTTTTTATTTTTGCAAAGTTGATGGCCGTTGAAACCGGTTTACATCCACCTCAAACCAAGTTCTGGTTTCTGCAAGAGCGGAGAACGCTGGAACGTTGTGTGGTTGCTGGCGTCGCGCTGATGGCTGTGGGGGTGATACTGGGAATCATCGCTGGTCGCCAATGGGAATTGACCGGCTTCGGTGCATTGAAGCCTGCCACAACTATTCGATTGGTCATTTGCTCTGTCCTCTTTTTGCTCCTCGGCGGACAGACACTTTTGGCCGGCTTCTACTTTGGACTTGTCAATTTGGTAGCCGAGAGACGGGGACTGCGCCGCTTGTCGTCGCCTGCATCGGTCGAAGGGGAGGCAGGTGCTCATGACTAAGGAGGCGGTCGCGGACGAACCGGTGTTGGGTGGAGTGCCAGGTTCTGTGAGCGCGAGCATTCGGATCCGGAGTGCAATCAAGCGTTACTGGCATTGGGCTGCTGTGGCCGCGCTCGCAATCCTCCTGTGGGCACCGCGGCTATCGGGGCCAATCGACCTGCGTTGGGATGCGGGCGTTTACTACGTGCTTGGCACCTCTCTTGCCACCGGCCATGGCTACAGAATCTTGAGTGAACCCGGCTCGCCTGAGGCGTTGCAGTATCCGCCGCTCCTGCCCGCTATTGTTGCGCTGTATCAACGCGCGTTGGGCTCAACCGACCCGGCAGTCGTCGCGCCGTGGTTGCGGATTTCGTACGCGGTGCTCTTTCTGTTCTATGCACTGGCGGTGCTTGCACTTGCCCGTCGGTATTTACGGACTGGGCTCGCTATCGTGGCCGTCGCCTTGTCTCTTCTTCAGGTTAACACTCTCTTTATCTCCGATCTGCTCTTTAGCGAGCTCCCTTTTGTTCTGATCAGTGTTCTATTTGTGCTGGTCGCCGTCGATGGTCCCTTCCGGTCGCGACCGCACCTGCGTGAGACGCTGTCGTTTGTTCTCGCGGCCGCAGGATTCCTTTTGAGAACGGCGGGAGTTGCTCTCTTGGCTGCCTGGGTTATTGAAGCACTGGCCCGACGTCAATGGCGGTTAACGGTTGCACGCGGCCTGCTCGCCCTTCTACCGGTCGTGGCGTGGCAGGCGCATGTGGTGCGAGTGCGCGGGAGTTACGATTACGCGCATCCGGCCTACGAGTACCAGCGGGCGCCCTATCAGTTCTATAACGTAAGTTATGCCGAAAATGTTGGCCCCGCGGGAGGTTCTACTCATACCGGTTCAATTCATGCGCGCACTCGCTCGCTGGCACTACGCCTAACGAAGAACCTCTGTCGGATGGGTCAGCGTCTCGGCGAAGGAATAAGTACAAGCGAGGGTTATTGGCGCGACCTTTTGATGGATGCGCAACATTTCGTTTTTGGCCGACAGGTTATTCCGCCGCGTTCAGTGCTGGTGCCAATTGTAGCTCTTTCCGCACTGGTCATTGCTGGCATCGGTATTTTTCTCCACCGTCGTATTTGGTTAGTGGCCTTTATTCTTCTCGTTTCCATCGTCCTGATCTGCATGACGCCATGGCCAGATCAATTCCAGCGTTACTTAATGCCACTGACGCCGTTCCTCGCGATCGCCGCAATGCTGGCGTTGGCTGAAATTCGTGTTGCACTGCAGATTTCGGGAGTTGCCCGTGCGACCCAGTGGGTTGGACAAGTCGCCGTGATTGGACTCCTATCACTCCCATTAATCCTGCAGATCTACACCGCCTCCGAAATTTTCTCCGTGCGTCAACAGGAAGGCGCGAGTTTTATCCTTGGTCATGGAAACGTTGGTGCGCGCGCGCTCTTCTTTTACCGTGATCCGTTATGGCGCGGGTGGGAGCAAGCGATTTTCTGGATTCGAGCACACTCTGCTCCGGACGCTATTGTAGCCACGCCTTATTCTCATCTTTGCTACCTCCTTACAGGTCGGCACGCGGTATCGCCTCCGATCGAATCAGATCCCACACGGGCGCGTCATTTGCTGGAGTCGGTTCCGGTTTCCTACGTGATTGTGGATCGCGGTTACTCCCTTGCGGCCATCGATAGGAATTCTCCCGGCTGGCGCCTCGTGCGCTCTTTTGGCGGGACAAGGCTGTATGAACGCAGCGCTGGCCCGAATCAATGATGACCGCCGGCATTACCGAGCGAACAGCAGATTGGATCGATGTTAAGCAAAGAAACATTATCCGGATCGAAGCTACTGCTGAACGTCTAACTAATAAGTATCGATTTTTGCTTGTTGGTTGCATCTTGGGGCTCTATTTAGTGCCAACAATCGAGTTGGCCAGGCGCAAATTAATCTGGACTGATGAGTTCTTTACGCTGTATCTAAGTCGATTAAATGCACGGCAACTATGGGCGGCTCTGCTAACGGGAGGCGATCAGCATCCACCTGGATTCTATCTGCTGCATCATCTGTTCCTGCGCAGTTTCGGGGAGAATCCGTGGGTGCTGCGTTTGCCAGCTATCCTCGGGTTCCTTTTGATGATGCTATGTGTGTACCAGTTTGTCGCGAAACGGACCTCAGTGACATATGGCCTCGTTGCAATGTTGATACCACTGGCTACTGCTGCTCATGAATTTGCCTATGAGGCCAGAGGCTACAGCCTCCTGCTTGGCTTTATTGCCGTTGCCGTGCTCGGTTGGCAGCAGGCCGGCGAGCCCCGCGGGTGCACAGCGGCGGCCGTGGTAATGGCAGTTGGATTAACCGGCGGAGTCTTAGGCCACTACTACGCGATCTTGCTGATACCTGCGATCGCAGCCGCCGAGATCGTCCGATCTGTCCGACGAAAAACATGGAATCTCACGATATGGATCGCCATGTGTATCCCGGTTATCCCCCTCGCTGCGTTTCTTCCCCTGCTCAAATCGTCCAGTAGTTTTGCCGCCACGTTCTGGGGAAAACCCTCGCTCAGCGGGATCCAGCTCTACTATGAAAACTTTTTGGGCTCAGCTATAACCTGTTTGCTTTTCTGTTTTGCTCTGGCTGCACTGTATCGTGTGGTCTGCTATCGGGGTGGAAATCCAACGCCCATTAGCAGCAAGATCCTACCTGTGGAGGAAATCGCTCTGGGAATTGCGCTCGGCGCTGCTCCGATCGTAGCGTACCTCTTCGGAAAGATGGTCACCGGGGTTTTCGCATGGCGCTACGCTGTCGGCGGCGTTCTCGGGCTCGCGATTCTGTTCGGCTTTTTCTGCTTCAGGCTTTTCCGCGGTAGCACGATAGCTGCCGAGCTGATTGCAATTGTCATTGCTGCATCTTTTGCGATCACCGCCCGGACAAATATGCACACGGTGGCGGGTCAGCAGGCTAGCCTTAGAGATCTTATTGCCTGCCTGGCGGGCACAGGCAACGGCTCGGAACCCGTGATCATTGCAGACTCACAGACTTTCTACACTTTGTCTTATTACAGTCCGCCCGCGATGAAAGAGCGTTACGTTTATCTGGTTGATCTGCGACGGTCACTCAAGTATCTGGGCCATGACACACCTGATCGATCGCTTTCGGTGCTGAATCGGTGGTTTGGGCTAAATGTCAAGTCCTACGAAGCGTATGTAAATTCTCATCCCGAGATGACAGTTTGGATACCGCCTAACGAAAAATGGATCTGGTTGTTGTCGGCATTGATTGATGATGGCAAGAAACTCACAGTTGTAGGTCGGTTAGGCACATCGGTCCTTTTCTCGGTAGGCGGAGTTGAGACTGAAGGAAAGCATTGATGAAAAAAGAGTCTTCACTCGTTTCAACGCTCGCTCTTCGGGAACAATACCGCGACGGCTACTGGCGCAAGAACGATCCGATTGTCGATGACCGCTTGCTCTGGCGGGCGCAGACTTTCCGGCATACGGTCCATCTTCTGCCTGGGCAGACGATCCTTGAACTTGGTTGCGGAGAGCTTCGACTCACACAAGCGCTTCTGCATGTCTCTCGCGGCGAAAATCCGATTACTGCCGTGACGTTTCAAAGCTCGGCTCCGGATTCTGCCGGAATAGATGGGGAGGTCGAGCTTTTGCGATTGTCTGAACTGCCCGGACCGCTCGCTGGACGTCGCTTCGATTGCATTGTTGCCATGGACTTGTTAGACCGCGGTAGTTCATCGGAACTGCTTCAAATCGTTCATGACCTGCTCGCTCCCGGGGGCGAGATGGTGTTTTACGAAAGTAATCCGTGGAATCCGATGCATAAGTTGCGTGGAATGTTTTTGCGGCTGGCCGGAAAAAGGGACCCTCGAAACCTTATTAACCGCCCGTGTCTTTACGAATTGCTGTCCGAGCTTGGGTTTGTCCGGGTCTACGCTGTGTTTAATGACTTCGTTTTCGCCCCGCTTACGCGGCCCTTGATCTGGTTTCTGCGTAATCTTTCGATCCTGCTCGAGAATGCACCTGTCGTTCGCAGGCTGGCGGGTTCAATCCTTATTCACGCACAGAAACCGCCGCGCCGGAAAGAGCTGCGTAAGGTTTCCCTTTTCCAGCATGAATCACTTCGTGATGCTATCTCCGTTGTCATTCCATCGCACAACGAGGAGATGAATATTGGGCCGCTGGTTGAACGAATCCTGGCGCTCTATGGCGAATATATCCACGAAATCATCCCAGTGAACGATGGGAGCACGGATCGAACCGGAGAAGTGATAGCCGAACTTGCCACCAGGGACGAGCGCATCAAGCCATTGCACCGCATCCCGCCTAACGGCGTTGGTCTGGCAATCGCCGACGGTTTGGCCGCAGCCACTGGCCGATACGTGCTCACCATGGACTGCGACTTTCAACACCTCTTGCCCGAGTTTCGCGATCTGCTCGATGGTGCGGCGGAAGGCTATGATGTGGTAATTGGCAGCCGCTTTTCGCGCCACAGCGTGCTCCTGAACTATCCATTTTTAAAGATCCTGGCTAACCGAGCCTTTCATGCGATCGCGGTAGTGCTATTCGGCCGACGAATTCGGGACGTGACCAACAATCTGAAAATTATGCGGCGGGAAGTTGTGCAAGACCTGCGCCTACGCGAGCGAGGATTTGCTGTAAACGCCGAAACCGGTCTGCAACCCATCGTGCTTGGATACAAAGTAAAGCAGGTACCCATCTCCTGGATCAACCGGACGCCCGGGATGGGGGTTTCTTCGTTTCGATTGGCCAACGTCGGCGGCGGATACTGGAACGTGCTTATTGGACTCTGGCTCCGCTGCGTCTTTCGAATTGGTCCGTACCGCGGGCTCTCACGTCATCATCCCGAGAGAGAGATTCCAACCGAGGAAATCGCACCGGGTCACGCAGGTGCTCGGTAGGCCAAGCCATAAGTTTTCTTTTTTGACAGAATATTCTCCAGCGCAGATGTCTGCAGGTGTCGCAGTAGACCGTTCGATCCGAACAGAAACGCTTAGTATGGCGGCAGGGCGTCGCTGTGATCTAATCTGTCGAATTGTGCTCTTGTTCGTGTGGCTGGCAGTATGGGCTCCACGTTTGACAGGGCCGATTAACTTCCGGTGGGACGGAAGCGCATATTACATCCTCGGAACTGCGTTAGCCGAAGGCAAAGGATACCGCCTCCTTAATGAGCCTGGAGAAATCCAGGCGGTCCAATATCCACCGCTTCTGCCAATGATCGTGGCAGCGCATCAGCGGATAATGGGCACCAGCGACTACCTCAAGGTAGGATGCGCGCTCCGGCTCACTTACTTCATCCTGTCCGCGCTGTTCCTGCTGATGGCCTACGCTTTAGCGCGGAAACTTTTGTCGCCGCTATATGCGCTGCTTGTGGGGATAATCACTGCGCTCTCATTTAGCAGCCTAATTGGACCATCAGATGTTCTTTATGCTGAAATGCCCTTTGCGGTGGCCGCCATTGGCTTTCTTCTCTGCCAGCAGAGGGGTGATCGCCCCATTTTTGCCGCCGCTAGCGGGATACTTGCTGCCGCTGCTTATCTGCTTCGGACCGCTGGGATCGCGCTGCTGCTCGCATGGATAGCAGAGAGCTTGATTTGCCGGCGATTCCGGCAGGCTGCTATTCGAGCAGCAATCTGCGCGCTCCCTGTCCTGCTCTGGCAAGGACATGTCTGGCAAGTGACTCGCAGTTACCAATATCACCATCCAGTATATCCGTACCAGCGGACAGCCTATTATTATTCGAATGTAACCTACAGCGAGAATAGCAGGCTTCGGGATCCTTTCCGTCCTGAGCTCGGCGAGATGTCTGTTCGTGACATGGCGGAAAGGTTAGTGCGGAATGCACTGGTGGGACCCGTGGCTTTGGGCGAAAGTTCGGTGGTTCCGAAATGGTTTGTGCCGTCTCTTTTAAGGCACGTAGAAGATCTGCGACTTCCTTTTTCGCGTGCTTGGCCCAAACTGATCTCAGGCGCGTTCTACTGCGGGCTATTAGCCATTGGCCTCCTCGCCCTGGGCGGCGCCGTTTTGGTCGCTACTGGGCCGCAGTGGTTCCTGTCGCTCTACTTCGGAATCACTCTGGCAACAATCTTACCGACACCCTGGCAAAATCAATTTTGGCGCTACCTCGCGCCAATGGCGCCAGTCACCCTGATTTTCTTGTTCGTATCCCTACTTGCGATTCGCCATTGGTTAGTGTGCCAACAGCCCAGACGAGCACATGCCACTGGAACGCTCGCCGCAATCGTTCCGCCCGCCGCCATGTTCCTGGTCCAGCTCGCTATCACGGCGCATCTGTTCCGATCCATGGGCCCCGTCAGCTATTATGATGCAGCTGGCCGGGAGCGTGATTTTAAACTGATCGACTACGGAAGTGAATGGCACTCGCTCGATCCCGCCTTTGAATGGCTTCGACGCAATACTGCGAATTCTGCAGTAATTGCCACCACGGTCCCGCATCTCGGTTATCTCCGCACAGGGCACAAGGCGGTTTTGCCGCCATTCGAGCGAAATCCGGATACGGCGACTCATCTACTCGATGAAGTGCCGGTAAACTATCTGGTAATCGATAGCTTCGAGCGGCCGGGAGTTAGCGAGCGGTATGCCGCCCCGCTTGTCGCACAAAGACCACTGGATTGGCGGTTAGTTTTTACTGCACCCGACGGCAGGACACGCGTTTATGAACGAAGTCGCTGAACTTGGCCTCAAGTCGCCGGTTTCCGTAGCTAGACAGGGAATGCGCGCAATAGGAGGTAATCGGCAGCGATGGTTGCTGGTCGCGGTTTTCATGATCGCTGCGCTCCTTCGAATTTACCTGGCGGGGCGCAGCGGCCTCCGCCCGGACGAGCTTTTCTCGTTAGGCTTGGCCACCGGACACAGCTTGGAGCATTCTGCGGCCGTCGCCAATCCGCGTCTCGGTGATTTTGTCGAACCGGATCATGCTGTGCCGGTAAAGGAGTTTCGCCGCTACCTGAAACACGATAATCCGCCGGCCACTCCCTTCCGTGTCATTCGAGCGGTACTGCTTTCCGATACAAGTCCGCCACTTTACTATCTCCTTCTTTACGCTTGGACTCTAATCTTCGGCGCCAGCGACATATCGCTTCGGTTATTTTCGACGGTATGTTCGCTTGCTTGTTTGCCTTTCGTCGCGGCGATCGCACGGCGCACAGGCGGAAAGGCGGCGGTGTTGGCAGGATGCGTCCTGTTTGCGCTCTCGCCGTTGGCCATTTTTTATTCGGCGGAGGGTCGTATGTACACGCTTCTATGGCTGTGTGTACTCGTAACCACGTGCGTTTCGCTCGTAATGCGCCAACGCGGAGCAAGAGTCGTTCTCTTCGCGCTTTGGATTGTCGCGTCTGCTGCTGGATTTTTGACTCACTACTTCTTTATATTCCCGTGGCTGGCGATCGTCGCGTACCTTGTTGCAAGCCCGGCTAAGCTTAATCGACTGCATCTGATGGCGTGTGTTCTCGCGACGGCTCTACTAATTCTGCCATGGTACATCTGGATACCCGAAACCTTCACTGGTTGGCGGATCACTAAGGACTGGCTGAAATCGCGACCGATGCATTTCAGTCTTTTCACGGCGTTACGCGATGGGGTGTTCCAATTTTTCTACGGACACGACAGACATCTTTGGTTAGGCTACCGAGCGTCAAACTTGCCAGCTTTCTTGCTCTTTTGTGGCATCGCAGTCCTGATGCTATGGAAATTGCGGTTCCGCGTATTAGCCCGAGGGCGGCTGCTTCTTGGATTGGTATTTGCGGCCGCCTGCGCTGGGCCTCTCGTCTTCGACATTCTGCAACACAGCTACACGATTGCCTGGCCGCGTTACGCCATCGCTGCGCTGCCGGCGGCGTACTTGCTGACAGCTGCCGGACTCGCCTGCCTACGCTCGCGGACCAGAGTTATTACGCTCTCTCTTATCGTCCTGGCATGGGCACCAAACCTGTTGATAATGAATCTTGACCCATCTCACTGGATGCCGATCCGAGAAATATCACGCGCAGTGTCCGCGAATGAAAATTCGGCCGATTTGATCCTCGTGCATTCCATTCCTTCTGGAGTGCTTGGGGTTGCACGGTACGCCAACGGCCCTGCGGCGATGGCTTCGTGGATCGGCCAACTCGGAAATCGTCGGGTGCCGGAATCGGTACAGCAATTGGCTGCTGGTCGAAAGCGAATCTTATTTGTGAAGCTCCATGAGGTGGGAGAACCGGCTCCGGAGGAGAACTGGCTACGCGCAAATGCTACGGTCTTCAGCGAGACGCGCTGGGAATTGGCGGAGGTGGTCGATTTTCGGCCGCACGGCACGGACACATTCTGATTTTTGTCCCGCACTGAGCCTGGAGCTCCCGAAATTATCACAACCGAGTAACTGCGATTCAAACCGGCAGACATATTTGATGGAATTCAATTCGCATTTAGATTCCACGTCAATTGTCGAGGCAAACCCGCCGCCTTCATTTGACACGCATATCCCAATCGCTCGTGTCGCGCGGAATGTTTTGTCGATCTTCGTCTTAGCGTTGCTGACTTATTACCTGCTGTTTCGGTTGCCATTTTGGTTTCCGCCGCGGCAGCGACTAATGTCAGCATCATATGCATTTGGCTTTAACAACAGCATTGCCATACTGGCGATGGCGGGGCTGTTGGGCGTTGTTACGCTGTTCAATTTGGTCCGGCGGCGTGAAGCAATTGCGCTACCGGTCCAGTTCCCAAGCCAGCGCGCGGTGGACGCGACGGGTTCAATCAGGATGGCGTTCGCGATTGTGGCTTTGGGTTACGCCCTGCTCACCGGTGCAATGTATGTCTACAATGTGCGCGTGGCCCCGCCATTGATGTGGGAAACGCGGCACCTTCTCCACAGGACTTGGCTGATGGATCTTTACGGACTGCGGCCATATACCGAAATTTCCGCAGAATATGGGCCGATCCTTACTTACTCGCCGTCATTTATGTACTGGGTGCTCAGACCCATTGGCAGCTCACATGAGATGGCCTATTTCGCCTGCCATCTGCTCTTAAACCTGGGCGGTCTCTGGTGCGCGTATTACGTGCTGTCCCGTGCAATCATGCCATCGGGCGCGCGGGTTGTGGCTTTCGCTATTCTGGCAACTGCAGGTTTCGGGCTGTGGATGGGAGTCAATGGGGTGCTGATACGGTATCTATTCCCATTCGCCGGTCTGCTATTGGGCCATCGCGCAATTGGCTGGGCGCTGTCCTGGCAAAGTTATATAAAATCGTGGGTTGGAGCCGTCACAATTGGGTTGTTGCTGTTGATCGCGAATGTCCTTCTCTCTCCGGAGGTCGGGGTGGCGTTCGCTCTTGCATGGATCAGTTATGCCGTGCTAACGGCACGCGGCGGCCCACGGATTCTCACAGCCTCCATCGTGGCGCTTTTCGCCGCTGCACTGCTATGCTGGCTATTCTTGCCGGCCGCATATTACGGCACACTGCTGCAGTTCTCCGAAGGCGCCAACAATCTGCCGCTATTACCAGCTCCGCATCTGCTCTTATATATTCTAACGCTTTTCTTGATCGTCCCCCCGCTCTTAGCCGTAAGCGTACGGAAACCGCAGACTGGCAATGTGTCCAGTGCAGCAATCTGCGGCGCGCTAGGCATCTTGTGCGTAGTAATGGCGCCCGGCGCGCTCGGCCGTTGCGATCCCCCACATGCCTTGCTCTATGGTATGGGAGCCTCAATGCTACTCATGATCCGATTGGCAAACATCTCGCGTCGAACATTTACAGCTTACGCGATCGCATACGCTGCCGTTTTCATTGTCTTTATCGAAGTCGTGAATCTGCTTGTCTTCTATGGAGTATCGCCAAAAACGGTACTGTCGGGCCATCCCTTGGCGAAAATAGCCCAAAGATTCAGACGTGCTTCGAGTACTCACCACCTGGATGCGGCTACCCTTTCGGCACTCGATCGTTATCCGCGACTTGGGTTGCCGTTCGCGAGCTTTGGGGATCCGGCTGTGGAAAAATACGTAATTACGCATGGTAAGCTCGAACCCGAGTACTACGTCGCGATTGTCGGCGTTTACAGTGCGTCGGCTTTGGAACGCAAACTGCGAGATGTCGCCAAGGCGGAGTACCTATTGGTACCGTTTTACATTACGTCCAACGGCTCGCCACCTGATCTCTGTGCTGGATATCTCAAGAGTTTACGAGAATGGTTTCTCTACCCAGCGAAGTTACGTTGCCGCGCCGATCCACTTGATCCTTTCACGACTCTTAAGTCCTTCATTGCCGATCACTACACGGCTGTTGAGCAGGTCGGGTCGTGTTGGGTCCTGCGCAGGGTCAGCAGTGTATCCACTGCACCGCCTCCTCGTGGCACCATCTCGCTTCGCTCGTTTAATCCCGTAAAAAATCGATAGCGGCTCGATGGGGAGTTGTGCATGAAGAGAGGCGCCACGACGCTGGAAACTTCTATGGCTAAAGATCGAAAAGGCCTTAGCACCATCATAAGGGGAAAACTCCTAACAGGAAAAAGGCGGCTGACGGAGTTCGGCATCCGCCCATACTTCTTGCGGCCGAAAGTTAAACACATTCATGGTCCCAATGAAATCTCTTACAAGTTAGAGGAAATGCTGGTGACCTCGGTTGTCCGCAATGGCGAGTTATACGTGAGATCGTTTCTGGATCACTACCGCGCAATGGGTGTGAAGCATTTTGTATTTCTCGATAACGGCTCGACTGATCACACACTTGAAATGCTTTGCGCGCAGGATCAGGTGACGGTGCTCAAAACCGATGCTCCATACAACAAGTACGAGAATACGATGAAGAGATATTTAGCGGAAAGGTTCTCAGCTGGCCGATGGAATCTATGCACTGATATCGATGAATTCTTTGATTATCCGTTCTCCAAAACCTTAAGTTTGGGCGATTTCCTTCGTTACCTCAATGAGAACAATTACACGGCTGTTGTCACCCAATTGCTGGACATGTTCTCTGAAGTACCGCTCAACAAGTTGGAGAGCAAGCCGGATGACATGCTGAGGGAGAAGTATCCTTTCTATGATATCTCCTGTATTGAGAAGGAAGACTACCTCTGGTCAAAACGTTGCAATCCGGAGATTAAAATGCATTGGGGTGGAATACGCAAAATGGTATTCGGCACGAGTAATGGGCTAACAAAATCAGCGCTTGTCCTGATGGATGGTAAGGTCAAGCCATTCATTAAATGGCATCACGTAGAAGGAGCGCGTATGGCTGACATCTCATGTCTGCTTATGCACTATCCATTTGTGAGTTCTTTCTACGCGAAGGTGGAAGACGCTGTCCGTACCGGCCGTTACGGGATGAGAGTGACGGACGAGTACAAGGCGTACGCAAAAAGCCTGGAGGACAGCGCCACCGTGAACTTTAAACTTCGATCGGCGCATCGGTTCATCGGCCTTGAGCAGTTGATCAAGGATCGATTTCTCATTGTTTCAGAGAAATATCAGCACTGGGTAAACGAGCATGCGCGAGAACCGCTCCCTGTCCGTTAACGTTGGCAAATCGATCACATTAACGCAGAAATCGTTACTATTCGGAATATAGAGCCGGCTGATGTATATTCCGTCCATATTTGTTAGGCACTATGTCACGGGTCGCTAACACACCGTTGTCTGCGCACAAGATGCCCCAGCTGGATGCATTGCGCGCGTTCGCGATTCTTTCGGTGTTGTTTGTGCACTTCGTTTCGCGGCCGCCTCACTGGCTGGCGATTGTTCCGTGGGCGGCCTGCGGCGTACAGCTGTTCTTTGTCCTGAGCGGTTTCTTAATCACGGGCATTCTGCTCGACGGCCGCAAGCAGGTTGAAGCTGGCGTTAGCCGATTCTGGATGCTCCGACAGTTCTACACAAGACGCTTCCTCCGCATATTTCCGCTGTATTATGCAGTGGTCCTAATTGCGTGGATCATAAGGCTGCCGGGCTTTACCGATACTCTAGGCTGGAATCTGTCGTATTTAACAAACTTTTACATTGTTCAGAACGGCCGGTGGATCGAAGCGGCGTCCCACCTGTGGACGCTTTCAGTCGAAGAGCAATTCTACCTGGTCTGGCCCTGGGTCGTGCTGTTCCTACCAAGTAGGTGGTTACTAGGCACCTTCATCGGCGTAGCGATTTTTGCGGTCGGGTACCGCGTGCTCGCCAGCACTTGGTTCGGGCCGTTGGCGGGTATCACGCCGTTTGCCTCGTTTGATTGCTTTGGCGCTGGAGCATTGCTGGCCCTGGCGCAGCGACGTGAGAAGGCAGGTGATCCGCAGCTGCATCGAATACTTTCCGTTATTGGACTTTCGCTTGGAGCCCCACTGTTGATTTCAGGCCTCGTTTGGCATTTCCTGCCGCAATCAGTTGCGGGCAGGATAGGGTTGATGAATTCGGCGATGCCGCTTCTCTGCATGCCGCTGATCTCTCGTGCTGCAGAGGGCTTTACCGGTATTCCCGGTATTTTGCTTACTCGAAGACCGATCCTGTATATCGGAAAGATCAGCTACGGAATATACATCTTTCATGTGCCGGTCGTCTACCTGATCAATTTGAATGGCTCGAAGTGGCTGAACTGGCTCCCGTTGCCGATTCCAATCTCCGCGGTGTTTCTCATAGCAACGGTGACAGTGGCCGCTATCTCGTGGCATTTTTTTGAGCGCCCAATCAATCAGCTAAAGCGGTTTTTCCCTTATCGTGAAACCGGGTCACATCGCCAACCCGAGATACGATTTCCCGGAATGAGCCAAGAGATAGAGCTCGAGTCAGTCTCCAATCCGATTCCCCCAGGATGATTGAACGAGCGAGTACCTGGGAGGTGTAATAGCAACATTATTCCCCGGCCGATTGCCTAAGGACGTAGATGCTCCGAGGGCACAGCCAGCTGTCTCTGTAATCAACTTGATTCACTATTTTACCGTTGGGATCGGCGCGATCCGTAACCAGATATTTGGTATGATCAAAGCGCCGGTTCAGGAAGTCGAAAAAAGCAAAGTGCATAGTATTGGATCCAATGTACCGGCGAGTTGGATTCAATCCCCCGATGCGAGCGATCCATTCGTCGAATGCGCCTTGGTAGCAACTCCAAGTCATGTTTCCACCGACTTCCTGCGGCGCAGCACCAGCAGAGCGTGCTATTTCCGCTGCCCGCCAGCTTGCTTCGGCTCGCGCAAGGGTGCCGCGTGTCCAGAGCGAGGAGACCGAAAGCATGACGAGACATAACGTGGCGGTTGTTCCCTTGCACCAGCGTGGCCATGTGGGTGCCATCTTTCCCAGGGCGAACACAGCGAAAGGCAGGAATTGGATCAGATAAACATCGTAAAACTGGGCATAGACCAACTGCAGTCCCAGCAGAGCCATCCCTGAAAGCACGACGAACCACTCTGCTGTTGATAACCTCTGCCAGTTTTGGCGATCAAGATACCTTCGCGATAAAAGCCAGCCGAAAAGAACGGCAAAGCCAGCGGTCAACAAGGTGAGGGCAAGATGCCTTTTGAAACCAAAAGGGGAAGTTTGAGCGTTGGGCAAAAGCCACGCCAGGTACGGCATCAGAATGCGCGGCAAATAGAAAAAGTATCCGATGCAGACTCCGGCGATCAGATACATAATCCAGACGCCGGCCAGCCAAAGATCTGAGCGAGAAAACGCCGCCCCATCTGATTTAGGAGGCTCTCGTCCAGTCCAGGTATTTCGTACCAGTAATACCAGAAGCGGGAGGAGCGGCAACAGAAATAAACCCACGTACTGGAGGATCACAGTTGGACGCCAGAGAACATCCCCCCCCAACCGGGAAAAATCCCGCATGTACGCAACCTGCTCCGCGAGCCGCACTTTTTGGGTGAAGGTCGCTCGGCTCACACCCAGGGTAAATTGCCAGAACGTAACCAGCAGAGGCAGCACGAGCCCGATCAGGTACAGAGGTGTCTTCCGCACACGTTGCTGCTCGAAAATGATCCAGGTGGCGAGCAAACCGGCCACCAAGGCGACCCCAAACTGGCGTGTGCCGATCGCGGCACAGGCGGCTACCGAGGCTACTGCCATCAGAAGGGGACTTTCTTGACTGAGACCACGCGTATAAAGCCATAAGGCAAGAATTTGCCAGCCGAGGAACTGGACATCTGTCTGGAAGGTAAAGCTCAAAAATAACACCGCCGGGCTGGAGAGCACAGCGAATATCAGCAAACTAGCCTCATTGTCTGGTACCCCAAAATCCCGCAGCAGGCAATAGAGAGCAATTATCCCAAAGATCAGGAGAATTAGGCTGGAGAAGCGCAGGATTGTGAAGGAGTAACCGAAGATCTGCGCCAGGAATGCCGCCCAGTAAATCTGAGCAGGCATATTCGCTGCAGCCCAGTCATTGAGGTGATATTTACCGGTAGCAAGCAGGTGGCGAACGGTCAGACCGTAAGCCCAATCGTCGTCAACCATCATTTCCCTGACCGGGTTGATGAGCGCGGCGACAAGGAAAAGCAAAAGCAGGAGCAGACAAAGACCCGGAAATTTCCGCATCGCTGCCAGCCTAGGCCGCTCCAGCGCGTGAGACAAGCTGTGCATTAACCAGCGGCAACTAATCATTTGATGCTGGATCCACAAAACGAATTAATCGACAGCCGATTCCATTCTAAACCATGATTGCAGACGAACGCGAAGCGCCGCTCGTAGCGGTGATTATCCCTTGTTACAACCAGGCGCAATTTTTGCCGGAAGCGGTTGAGAGCGCATGGTCGCAGACGTACCGCAAAATGGAAGTTGTCGTGGTCGACGACGGTTCTACTGATAATACGGCGGAGGTGGTGGCGCGCTACCCAAGTGTTAGATACATACGACAAGAGAATCGAGGTTTGGCTGGGGCGCGGAATGCCGGGTTCCGTGCCAGCAGAGGAGAATACGTCCTTTTTCTGGACGCGGACGACCGGCTGACACGGGATGCAGTCAAAGCCCACTTATCCTGCTTTGCAAAACAGCCGGAAGCGGGGTTCGTAGTCGGCGACATCGACCAGATTTCTTTGGACGGATCTTACATTGGGTCACCACGTTGGCCGATCCTCGAAGCAAGTCATTACGAGGAATTGCTCAAAGTAAATCACGTAGCAAATACCATCGCGGTGATGTTCCGGCGGACGGTGATTGAGCGGCTCGGCGGTTTTGAAGCGTCGTGCTCGCCAGCGGAGGACTACGAACTTTTGCTACGCGCCGCGCGGCTATTCCCGAGCGCGCATCATCACACCGTTGTCGCCCAATATCGGCGTCATCCGGCAAACCTCTCACGCAAGGGCACGGCAATGCTGCGAGCAATGCACCGGGTGATGGAGATCCAGTTGCCTATAGTGAATGGGGATTCGCACCTGGTCAGAGCTCGGCGCCAAGGCGTGCGTTACTGGCGCGATCGCTTCGGTCCGACCACGATCAAACAGCTATTTGCGCATCTTCGCCGCTGCGAGATTCGGGCAGCCGCATCGGCAGCCGTTGCATTACTCTGGTACGTTCGCGGTCGCCTCTTTCTCTTTCCCTGGATTTATCGACACGAAGGGTTGAATTACCTTCGGCGTCGTTTCCGTCTGCAGCATAACCGCGAGCATCGTCCTGTGAGAACGGTTGTCAGCCGTTAGGCGCAGCCCTGGAAAGTATTTGTTAGTCGTGGATCGATGAAATCAGAAGCTCAACTTTGGAACGGATTCATTCGATCTTGTAAGCTATTCCCGGAGCGGCCCGCGATTGATCTGGGCCGACCAGTGACTTACCGCGAACTGGCGCAGCGCGCCAAACGAATTGCTGCGACGATCCAAGCAGGACTAACGAATAGCGACATCCCGCTTACTGCCGTGTTTGTCTATCGGTCCGAGACGGCTTATTCCGCTATCCTTGGGGCATTGATGGCCGGTCATGGGTATGTGCCCTTGAACCGGACATTCCCGGTGGAGCGAACACGACTGATGCTGGAAAGGTCAATGTGCCGTTCCATGGTGGTGGACGCCGGGTCCGAGCCACAGTTAGAGGCGTTGTTAGCGGGCATCGAGACTCCACTACTTATCCTTTGCCCGGACCGATCGGACGTGAGTCAGTTGGCCGCCAAGTATCCGGTGCACCGGATCGTAGGCGCAAATGACCTCGCTAACGCGGATGAGTGGCGTGCAGTAGATGTGGCCGCAAACTCAATTGCTTATCTTCTGTTCACCTCGGGGAGCACCGGGCAACCGAAAGGCGTGATGGTGTCTCACGCGAACGTGCTCCATTACGTTGAGTACGTAACGCAACGCTACGCCTTCACCAGTGACGATCGTGTGTCACAAACATTCGATCTGACGTTCGATTTATCGGCCCACGATATGTTTGTCGCCTGGCACAACGGGGCTTGCGCCTGTTGTCCCACTCAAAAACAGTCAATTAAACCGGGAGCTTTTATAAATGACGCTCGGTTGACCGTGTGGTTTTCTGTCCCTTCGGCGGCACTGTTCATGCGCCGTCTCGGAGTGCTTAAACCTGGGATGTATCCGCGGTTACGACTAAGTTTATTTTGCGGCGAGGCATTACCTGTAGAGATCGTCCGGCAGTGGGCGCTGGCCGCCCCGAACTCGGTGATCGAGAATCTGTATGGCCCAACCGAGCTAACTATCGCCTGCACGGCTTATAGATGGGACGATACGAGCTCACCGGCCGAATGCGAGCACGGCGTCGTGCCAATCGGGAAGCCATTCGACGGGATGGAAACAGTAATCGTGGACGAGGAATTGCGGGAAATAGAGGACGGAGCTAGGGGCGAGCTACTCATGACCGGGCCGCAGCTTACCCTAGGTTATTGGCAGGACGAGGAAAGGACTCGAAAGGCTTTCGTTACGGTTCCCGGCAGACCCGGCAGCTACTATAGGACAGGCGATCGGGTACGCCGTCGGGCATCGGGTAAACCACTTACATATCTTGGACGTCTGGACAGCCAAATCAAGGTACTCGGTCACAGGGTTGAACTCGGAGAAGTGGAATCCGCTGTGAAAGAGGCATCGGGACTGGACGGAGCCGTTGCGTTCGGATGGCCGACGACGGCAAGCGGTGCGGAAGCCATCGAAGTTTTTCTGCAGGCAGACGACGTCGATGTTAAATCGTTGCTCGCCGAAATTAAAAGAAGGCTTCCTCCGTACATGATGCCGCGGAATATCCGTCTACTGAGCCATTTCCCACTCAACGCCAATGGAAAATTTGATCGTGATGCTCTTCGCAAGAAACTCGAGGAATCCCCGCGCACTCAACCCCAGAAGGTGGAGCGAACGGCGCTGTCGTTCCCAGGTTAATTCTGGGCAGAACATGCCGCTCCGATGGAGCTTCAGAGGTGTTTTTAAAACATAACTATAAACACTGCGCTCCTAGCGGAGCTTTCCCGACCCAGCGCAGCGAGGCAAAATCATCATGCCGCAACACGCTGCGAGCGCTGTCAGGTGCGACTTTATTGCGGCAAGCAAATTATGGCGGCAAAGGTACGTTGTGCAGCCAACGCCGCCGTGCGAGCGCCGTTAGGCGTGACAGAACATGTCGCTCCGATGGAGCTTCAGAGGCGTCTTCAAAAACATAACTATAGACATTGCGCTCCTAGCGGAGCTTTCCCAATCCAGCGCAGCGAGGCAAAATCATCATGCCGCAACATCGCGGGAGCGCCATCGGCGCGACATGTCTATAGCCTCGCACGTTACCTAGCCCCATGAGCTCCATTGGGAGCGGCATGTGGACTGCTCATAATGGCTAATACCTACACGCAAATATACCTCCACGTTGTATTCGCGGTCTCGGGTCGCGTTTGCGTGATTAACGCGGCCCGGCGCGAAGAGCTGCAAAAATACATCACCGGGATCGTCATGCGAAAGGGCCAGAAATTAATCGCCATCTATTGCATGCCCGATCACACGCACGTCCTGCTTGGTCTGAAACCGAACATCACGCCATCAGATTTAGTCGGTGAGGTAAAGACCGGTTCAACCGATCACATCAATGAGCAGCAATGGATTTGCTGCCGATTTTCATGGCAGGCGTTTGGGCCTGTTTTCAAAAACGGGCCAAACTTTACGGCGGGGGCCGCCGAGCCGCGAAGACGCAAGTGCGGCTAGGGAAGCCGGGCGCCTACGTTAAGTCCGCCCCCTCACCGCCGTAAACCAAGCGCCCGCGCGCCCTGTTCCGCTCCCAGTGTCCGCCAGCTTTGCGCACTAGCTGCCTATGTGTCGAACATCAATAAGGATCAATGTAGGAAGGTTATGGTGCGTTTTCGGTTTCTCATTCGCATCTGGATCGAGTAGCTGATTACATTCACAATCAAGAAACACATCATCGTAGAAAGTCGTTTCAACAGGAATACGTTGAATTTCTGGAGCGACACCATGTTCCGTATGATCAGCGTTACACTTTCAAGCCGACAGATTGATGCTCGATGGCGAACATGTCGCTCCGATGGAGCTTCAGAGGTGTTTTCAGAACATGACTACAGACGTTGCGCTCCTAACGGAGCTTTCCCGAGCTGGCGCTTGAAGGCAAAATCATAATGCCTCAACACGGTGCGAGCGCTGTCAGGTGCGACATGTTTATAACCGAAAATGCACCTGGATGGACAAGCTCCGCTGAGGGCGTCACGTAATATCCTGCAAGGCAAGCGACATGGAAACACGAGATGCATCAACACAGCCGAGCGCCGGAGGTGCAACATGTCTATAGTCCTCGTGGCATCCTATCCGATAAGCTCCATTGGGAGCGGCATGTGGGTTTCGCTTCCGGGTATTAGCACTCGCCAGGTAGCCATAAAGAGATGAATTGGATTCGTAACTGGATACGCAGCTTTCCTGAACTGCAAAAGGAGGCGATTACGGACGCGATCGATTCCGCCAGCCTGGCGAAGGTCCGCCGCGCGTTGCGCCTGCTTGAGAAGTTAGGGCCGGATCAACGCGGCCCAATCCTGAATATTGAATTGCTCAGCACATTTAATCTCGAGCCTGTTCTCCCGGTGCTACAACTCGCTCTGGATTGTCTGCCGAGTCGAGCGAACCTCCGGCTTGCTCCGCTCGACGCCATTGAGTCTCATATCTCGCAACATGCGAGCTCGGAATCGCAGGAGTCTCTGCATGCACGCGTCGTAATTTGGCGGTTGGAGGAATTGTTGCCGGAGGCGCTTTATCCTTTTTCAAATGGCTTTCCGGACCAACTCTCGTCCCGTGTCGATCAAGTCCGGGATAGGATGGAACGGGTGGTTAGCTTACATGAAAAGAGCGCCCACGGCGTACCGTTGTTCCTTTCCACAATTATGGTTCCCGTCCACACCTCGAACCGGGTATTCGCAGCCCAGCACCGCGCCGGGCTGTTTGGTTCAGTGGGGCGGCTTAACCAAAAGATTTATGAACTCGCCACAGGTAATAGCAGCGTCCATGTGCTGGATCTTGCTGGATGGGCCGCGTTGGAGGGAAGGACTCATACGGATGCGACGCTTGATTTCATGGCGCGGCAGCCGTTGAGCGCAAAGGGGCAAGTCGCAGTTGCCCTGTTCATCGCGCGATATTTGCGTCCGCTCGTTATGCCCGTCCGGAAGGCGCTGGCGATTGATTTGGACAACACACTTTGGGGCGGTGTGGTAGGCGAGGACGGGATAGTTGACCTCAAGCTCGGTCACGACTTTCCAGGCAATGTCCATCTGCGGATTCAGCGGGAACTGCTCGAGTTGCGAAACAGGGGAGTGCTATTGGTGCTGCTTTCTAAGAATAACGAGGCAGATGCGCGGGAAGCTTTCAATTCACTGCCGGACATGCTTTTAAAGTGGGACGATTTTGCAGTTCGCAAGGTCAACTGGAACCACAAGCACGAGAATTTGCGCGATGCAGCTCGAGAGCTGGGTCTCGGTCTCGACAGCTTTGCTTTTTTGGATGACTCCGATTACGAGCGGGAGCAAATGCGCCAATTCGTACCCGAAGTGTTAATCCTGAATGAAAGTTCGGATCCATTGCACACGCTCCGCTCGTTATGGGAAACAGACGCGTTTGACTCGTTGACTGTGACAGAAGAGGACCGCCTGCGGCATTGTGATTACACTGTGCGCGCTGCCCGAGATGTTGAAGCACATCAGGATGATTTGGAGGCGTTTCTCAAGTCGCTAGAAATGGAAGCGACGATCGAGGAGATCGGACCATCAAATATAGACCGGGCATTGGCGATGATAGGGAAGACAAATCAGTTCAATCTGACGACGCGGCGTCATTCCCGCGCGCAACTGCAGACGATGCTGGAGACGCCTGGTTCCGTCGCATTGGCCTTGCGATTGCGCGACAAATTTGGCAATCAGGGGATTGTTGCGCTTCTACTTGCGATTCCCGCCGGGGATAATGCGACGCTGGCGATCGACACTTTTTTGGTAAGTTGCCGTGCGCTGGGCCGTGGAGTGGAAGATGCTCTCTGGGCAGCAATGGTGAATCGGGCGAATCGACGAAGCGTGCGGAAGTTAGAAGCCGAATACCTTGCCACGGCAAAGAATGGGATTGTGGCGGATCTGTACGACAGACTAGGTTTGCAGCGCATCAAGCAAAACTCGGCTTCGACGTGCTATCGATTAGCACCCGTCAGGCAGTACTCTTTCCCATCATGGATCAACCTGGCGATGAAGAGCGATGAACAATAGCGATCCTCTGTTGCGTCTGCTGACGGATTTTTTCAACCTCCCGCCGGACACGCATCCGCAGGAAATCAGTCAACAAGCCATAGCGTCATGGGACTCATTAGCGATGGTGCAACTAATCGCCGATCTGCAGGGGACCTTCTCGGTCGAATTCGACCTGGAGGAGATTGAGGCGCTGCGCAGTTATGATGAGATTTGGCGTGCTCTTTCCAGGAAAGGAACGTCTTTCAAAAGGCCAACGCAGTCATCATTATGATGGGCGCTACCGAATGAAAAAGATTACCCCGGAGGAGGTACGACAATTTCTTTTAGTGAAATATGCGCAATCCCTCAAGGACCTGGGACTGAATCCGGCTGAAATTCCAGACAGTTTTGATTTCCTCCTGAGTGGTGTAATCGATTCTTTCGGGATACTCGAGATGATCAGCTCAATCGAAGACAAATTCCGCATCCACCTGGACTTGGCGACGTTGGATGCGGAACAGATTACACTCTTAGGGCCGCTTTCGCAGTACGTGGCACAAAATTGGAAGGCAGAGTAATCTGCCGGCGGTTAGTTGCTCGGGTGCGGCAAGGTGATCTATGATGCTTCTTTATCAGCATGCGCCCATCTTCATCCACGGGTTTAATCACCAGCTCGGTCGTATTCGCCGTGACCTGAACGAATTAAAGGCTCAGAAACTTCTCATCGGCGATGTTAACGCTCTCAGCGCCGTTGGCTATGGCCACAACTTCGGGTTGGGCAGAGATGAGACTCTTTTGAGCCTGACTATTACTCCATTATCCTCCGCTTTGAAAAGCGCCGGAGAACTGCGCGCTCTGGTCTTTCAACATTGTTACGCCGAGAGCGCTGTCTTGCGTTACGACGTCAACGAAACTGATATAGCGTTGCGAAATCGTTACTTTCCCGCAGAGGTGATGCGAGAGCTCCAACTCGATCATGTGCCGTATTTCTGTTCGTTCGCTAGTGGCTGCGCCGGGTTCATCTCAGTCTTGATCGCTGCGGCCGCTCTGTTCTCGAATTCAAATGAGCGACCGGCAATCTGCGTGATGGCCGACAGTATGCCACCTGGCGTACCTTACGATATGGTGCGGGAACGGATTCTAGGATCAGATAACAGCTCCGCTTTTTTGGTCCAGCGCGAATCATCTGCTTATCAACTGCTCGGAATCAACTATTACTCCACAACGCGAACTGCGGTTCCTTTTGTTGAGATCGTAAAACGGACTGTGCAGATGATACAGGGTCTTGCGGCTGGTCTCGGCTTGGATTTGGCTGGGAGTGATGTCGCTATTCATTATCCGAATATCTTCCCGGACACGTGGAAGATGGTGACACGATATCTCCGCATCCCCCGTATCGAACATGTCATGGATGAAATGTCCGAGCGCGCGCATTGTGGTGCGACAGATTCGGTCATTTCCCTGGCGAAGCTGTATCGCGGTCAGGGTGGTCGAATTCATATTGTGGTTAACTATGGTGTTGGCCTGCATCTGGGCGTTTGTATTTTGCAGGAGCGCGATTTCGACGGAGCTGGAAATTGATCACCATCATTTGCCTCAGCGGTATCACAATCTACCCGCGAAGGCAGCTCCTTTTGCGGAGAGAAAGTCGGTTTCAGAAAAATAGGGGATGAAATTCGAAGATGAGGAGCCGGAGCGGTTTCTTCCTGGCATTAAAAATCGGATCCTTCAGGCACTTGCTCGTCACGCGCCGGGAGCGACGAGTTGGCGGGTGTGGCTCAACCGGTGGCGCGGTGTGCATATCGGGCAGAATGTATGGATCGGTTATGACGCCATAATAGAAACGTCGCGTCCAGATTTGGTCACCATCCGTGACCGCGCCACAGTTCAAATACGCGCCACAATCATCGCGCATTTCCGTGAGCAGCTCGGCGTAGTTATTGAGGAGGATGTTACCGTCGGGCCAGGGGCAATCGTGCTGCCTAACGTCACCATCGGGCGTGGGTCGATCGTCGCTGCGGGAAGCGTTGTAACAAAATCGGTCCCTCCCAAAACCATGGTGCAGGGCAATCCGGCGCGGCCCATCGCCACCGTCGAAACCCCGCTGCGAATGGATGTTTCACTGAAAGAGTTTAGCAAGGGTTTGCGACCGATTCGAGAGAATCCAGCCGAGAAATGAGGCCTGTCCGCTGGTGGTCAAACTCTCAATGTTAGGAATCCTCGCAATCACCTTCCGATCAACGTTGTAAGGCTTTAACAACACATGCCTAAATCCTCATCGGAAAACCGCGGGGCGCTGCAGGCCGCTATCGGAACATTTCGCCCCGAAAGCAAGGGGAATCTTGCATCGCGATCACGCTTTGTCGGCTTCGTTGGGTTTGCCGCTCTACTGGCTGCGGCTTTCGGTAAGCCGTTGGTTGCGCTTTTTGTTCACGCGGCAAATAGCAACCTGCATTCATATATTTTGTTGGTGCCATTTGTTTGGGGCTATCTTTTCTATATCCGCCGCGACCAGCCGCACGCCGAATATGGTTCATCGCCGGCTTGGGCGGCGATTCTACTGGTTATCGGATTGGCAGCGCTTGGAATCGCGGAAAGTGTCACAACTCTCAGCCACAACGATTATCTGACTCTCATGGCTCTTTCCTTTGTTTGTTCGCTTACCGCCGGCGGATTCCTTTTCCTTGGACGAAAATGGATGAGCGACATGGCTTTCCCGTTTCTCTTTCTGATTTTCTTATTACCGATGCCCGACGCGATGGCCAACGCCCTTGAAACAGCTTCAAAGCTGGCCTCCACCGAAGCCGCAAATGTATTTTTTAACGTGACCGGCACTCCTAATTTGCGGGACGGAACGATCTTCCGACTGCCGAACATTACGATTCAGGTGGCCCAGGAGTGCAGTGGGATCCGCTCGAGCTGGGTGCTTCTTATCACCAGTCTTCTCGCCGCGAACTTATTTTTGAAAAGTCCGTGGCGAAGAGTCGCACTGGTGGCGGCCGTAATCCCCCTTGGAATCATACGCAACGGATTCCGGGTCTGGGTAATAGGGACACTTTGTATCCGCTTTGGCCCGGCGATGATCCATAGCATCATCCATCGGCGCGGCGGCCCGGCATTTTTTGTGCTTTCCTTAATTCCGCTGTTTTTATTGCTCTGGTGGTTGCGGCGTGGAGAGATTGCGCGGCGTCCAGCTCGGAGAGAGGTCAGAAGTCAGAGGTCTGAGGTCAGCTGACCGAGGACGGATGACAGATGGCGGAAGGATGATTGAATATACAAATCGGATGTTGAAGGAACGAATTGATTTCGGTTACGGCCTCGGCCGAAAGCGCAGAAAGTCTCTGAACGACTTATACCGTGCCGGAGGATTCCGGCCGGCATGGGGGCGGTCGTGAACGAAGGCGGCCGCCTGAATGCATCCGCGCACGCCGCCATAGTCCATGGACGTTCATTGACGCCGACCGCGCCGTATGCGAGATTTTCGTTCACTGAAACGATCTGGTTCAAACAGACTTGATACTTTCCTCGTTCCGTGATCATCTTGTTGCGTTTATCTTGCATAATGGAGATGCCGGGAATAGAAACAGTGGCGCCATGATCTACCGATAGAATGCATATACAGAATCGACAGCGGATGTTTTGCCCTGATAATTTTTTCCAATTTCTTGGGAAATTGAACCAACCACGCGTCGGTTGCGTTTTTGCCACTCTTGTGTTGCTGTCGTGCGGTGGATGTGAAACCTCTTCTAAGACACCGTTGCCAGACCAACCGACCGCTGCCACGCCGGTCGTTCTGTCTCCCGGGGATGTAATCAAGCTTACATTTCCCGCCGCGAGCGACCTTAACCAGTCACAGAAAATTCGAGCGGACGGGAAGGTTAGCCTTCCTATGGTCGGCGAGGTGACCGCTGCCGGCAAAAGGTTGGTGGATTTTCAGAACGAGCTCACAGCCCTCTACAAGCCGCAACTCAGAAACAGCGATGTGGTGGTAAGTTTAGAGAGCGGTACGGTAACCGTCGTCGTTTCCGGCTATGTCAACAAACCCGGGAAATTTTCATTTGACCGCCCCACCACGGTGTTTCAAGCAATTATGGAAGCCGGCGGCGTGAACGAATATGGAAGCCTGAGCAATGTTCATCTGGTTCGCATCATTAACGGGGAACAGCATACTCAGGTCCTTAACATAAGAGATGCCATGAGCGGCAAGACTACCAAAGTAAACTATGTTAAGGACGGCGATGTGGTTTACGTCAAGCACAGTCTTTTTTAAAGCTGAAGCCGGCAGGGAGCCGTCGCCGTTCTGCCTCGCGGGTGGGATCGAGCGCTTCGTCGCTCGATGTTAAAGGGAGATCGGCCACTCCGCGGGCGATCTCAAAAGAGCCCTGAACCCTATTCGGGACAAATTAAATGAACGCGCGACGGAACGCCGTTCCACCTAACGCGCGGTCGCCGCACCGACGACTGCCCGTCCCACCAGAATTAGCCGATCCGGACTGAAAAAATCGGAAAACGGAGATGGGTGGAAGCCGCGACGTATTAGTCGCGCAGAATCCCTTGGCTTTTTCAGAGCGCGCTATGTTATACAGGAATGCGATTTGCATACAGACACAAAATTCAGCTGCCGAATGCGGCGGACCTGGAAAGCCATTCGACAAATGCCCGCATTGGTCCTCCAATTCTTCTTGCTTTTGGACCGATGAACGCAAGAGCCGAGCAAATTTCAGTCGGTATGATGAGAATCCTCAAAGGGTGCTCGTTCGCGTCGATCTGGGTCGGGGTCTCGCTGCTGCTTTTTCAGCCGGACTGCACCAGAGGAGAAGACCCCACAGGTCAAGCCATTACACAACATGGGGCGGCTTCGATCGCCAACCAGGCTGGTTCAAGTTTGCTGTCGTCCTCGCCTTTTCATCTCTCTCTCAGGATCGAGGCGGGCTACGACGATAACAGTTCAACATCTGGTACGGGGGGGCGGGGCTCTCTCTTTACCGATGGGAAAATTACACTCTTCTATGATCGGCAGGAGGTGGAAACGCAGGTCAGGCTGATTGCGATAGCCGGCGGGACGTACTTTGTTGATTCTAGGGGGTCGACTCCTTACGACGTCAACACATCGCTGGCTTTATTTCTCAGCCACAACGTTGCTGACCGGCTTAAGCTCGCTGCCAGCATTTACGCTGCCTACCAGACGGAGCCCGATTTTAGCTCTAACGCTGGCCTGAATAACCGCCGCGGGAATTATTTGGATACGGTCGACAAATTTACAGTGACCTATCATTGGACATCGCGCTTTGCGACCGTGCCAACTTTCGCTTTCCAGCGAGTTCAGTATGACAATTCCTCAGTTGCAACGTCGCTCAATCGTTCGGACTATACGTTTGGAGATGAGCTTCGGTTCAGCTTGTCTGCTCGAACTGTGTTCGTTCCCGAATACCGTTATGAAATCGTCAGTTACGACAGCTTCACGGCGGAAGATTCCACAACCCATTTTGCCCTCGTTGGTATCGATGAGGATTTTAGTGAACGATTGAAGTTCAATTTCCGGGCTGGAGCGACGTTTCGATCTTTCAGCAGCGATGGAACCCGGACCGACCCGCATTTCGAAGGGTCGTTGGATTACGCGCTCGCTCCGGGCTCATCGCTAAGCTGGCAAACCAGGTATGGGGTCGAAGAATCCAATGCGTCCGCCGCCTCGAGATCCGGCCCCATGAGCCGGACAACGTTTCGCACCGGCTTGCAGCTAGACTACGCTCTGTCTGCGCGCATCAGTGCGAACGTCTCAGGCTATTACCACCACGATGAAGATCAGGGTCTGCCTTCAATGGGGACCGCCCAGCCTGCGTTTTCGCAAGATGCCTATGATCTTTCTTTCGTTCTCCGTTATACTATTAAGCCCCGTTTCGCGTTGCATCTGGGTTTCCAACATTCTCAGGTTAGTTCGACTCGAACCTCGGATCAACTCGCGCGGCCTTATTCGCGGAATCGCTATTTCGCTGGTCTGACTTACACCTACTGAATTTGCCGTTTTCTTGCGCAGCGGTCACGAGGATCATTTAGAAGCTGACAGCAAACCAGAAAATGTGCCTTAGAACCCAAGCCATCTCATAAATAATTGCGCACCATAATGGTAGGGCGCGACCGCCGGGCGCGCCGAAGGAGAGGACGGCCCGGCGGTCCGTCCCTACCATTTATGAGATGACTTTGCTTTGTTGAAAACCTGACGAACACGGCAAAGGTTCAGAGCGCCGTTAGGCGCGACCTGTTTGTAGACTTGGGCCAATAAATTAATCTAAGCTCCGTAGGAGAGGCACGGAAATGAGCCGTTCCATGCCGCTCCTCACGGAGCTTGGCGGTTGTGAGATGGATTCTTGCTATAAACATGTCGCGACCTACGGCGCTTCCGCGCTGCAGCGGCGTTGCTCGTCGGTCACAGATCCATAAAGGATATTCTCCCTCCTCGCGCCTTGCCCCAGCGCCAAATCTCTACCACGCACCCGTTCCCTATTTATGAAATAGGTCCTAGACCAGCCGCGATTACCGGAGTCAGCGTCTCGTGTTGGGCTTGCCGGCAGAGGTAGAGGTGTTAGAGATGGTTACCGAGGCCGTGTACGTTGAACTAAGTGTGTAGCCGGATCCCGGTGTGAGGGTCATGGTTACGGTTTGTTGGCCCTGCCTGGTGCTAGTCGTTAGAGCGGTGAGAGTGACGGTGGAAGACGATGCCCCGGCCGGGATCGTCACTTGCCCGTAGGTTCCGCTCAACGTGTACTGCTTTCCATAAGCGCCGTTCCCAGTTATCGAGTAACCGATGGTGATGGGGGCGCTGGGATTTACGCTCGATGCGCTAACCGTAAAGAGAGCAGTTCCGCCTTTGCTCACGCTGCTGGGTGAAACCGACAGCGTGATCGATGGGGTGGGTACAGGTGTTGGGGTTGGAGTTGGAGTCGGAGTTGGGGTTGGAGTCGGAGTTGGTGTTGGTGTTGGCGAGGGAGTCGGCGTTGGCGAGGGAGTTGGAGTTGGTGTTGGCGACGGAGTCGGTGTTGGCGTCGGCGATGGAGTTGGGGTCGGCGTTGGGGTTGGAGTAGGAGTAGGAGTAGGAGTTGGAGTTGGTGACGGAGTCGGCGTTGGTGTGGGCGACGGAGTCGGAGTTGGAGTTGGAGTTGGAGTTGGAGCTGTGTATGAGACCTCATTGGAACGAGCGCTTTCAACAGCAGAAGTAGTGTAATCAGTAACGGCAAAAAAATACGTAGTACCGTCGACCAAATTGGACACCGAAGTTGAGGTGTTATTCCCCACCTCGATTTTTTGAGTATAGACCCCGCTCGATGTTCCAGCGTATAATCGATAGCCGGCAATATTTGATGCGGTGTTAGCGTCCCACGCCAGTGCAACACTTTGGGCGGCCTGGCCTTTGAAGTTCCCGAAAGTCAAGGCGACAAAGAGTGCGCAGAGGCGAAGAGCGGTCTTTTGCATTGAACCGTGACAATTATTGCTAATATGGTAGTTATAGCAGCCCCCATGCCTCTTTTTGACAGAAATGAAAACCCGCTTACGAAAGTCGGGCGCGTTCTCAAAACTGCCTACCGCTGAAGTGCTTGCAGAGGTTGTATCTCGGGAAAAGTTTGCCTTCGAAATTATGGCCGCCAACCCCGTTATCAAGCCCGGAGGACAGTTGGCTCCCTCAAGAAATTTTGTCAGCTGCAGACATCTTTGTATCGAAACTTAAAAGCGCATGGAGATATTGGACTTGAAGTTTTTACCTAGTTCAGGTAAATCCGCTTTACCCGTGACTTATATGGGATCGGACCTTCTGTGTCTGTTATGGTTGCGAGATCGGAATGAGTATCGTGCCCCGAGGCAAATGTGCTTCTTGGTTCCTACGTAACACGACACGTGATTTTAAACTCTAATTCTGCATTGGCCTTCGGAGCAGCCTTACTCTGCTGCGTTCTGGCCTTGGCTGTCGTCGCCCGCAAACGTCTTTCCATCGTAACCGGTTGCTTCTCAGCTGGAATGTTGCTGTTTGCGATCGAGAGCGCGTTGACTGGAATGAGCTTTAGCACCGCCTCGGCCGAGCGGGTGGCGTTTTGGCAGACGCTAGCCTTCTTGACGAAATCTTTTCTGCCGGGGATCTGGCTGTGCTTTAGCCTGACCTATTCGAGGGGAAATTATCGAGAGTTTCTCGCCGGCTCGCGACTTGTAATTGTCGTGGCTTTTCTGCTCCCACTTACCTTGCTGCCCGCATTACGCATGCCGTTTATTGACGTTGTCGGTTACGCGTCCCCCCCTCAAGGGTGGTGGCTGGACTTCGGTGGACCGGCCAAACTGTTAAACGGGCTTATACTAATTTCTATCGTCCTCATTCTTATGAATCTCGAGCGGACATTTCGCTCAAGCGTCGGAACCATGCGATGGCGTATTAAGTTTCTGGTCCTGGGATTGGGGATCGTGTTTGGTGCAAGGATCTATAGCAGGAGCCTGGCACTGCTCTTTTCCGGGCAGAGTTTAGCGCTAGCGGGCGTTGAAACAGGCTCACTTTTGATCGGCTGCACCTTGATGGGCGTCGCTTACTTTAGAACTGATTTTGGTGACGTCGATGTTTATCCATCGCGCGCTGTCCTCCATACGTCGCTGACCGTGCTACTGGTGGGCGGGTACCTTTTCGCTGTCGGCGTGCTCGCCGAGTTCGTGGCGCGTATGGGTGGCTCCGAAAATTTCCAGGTCCAGGCTTTCCTTGTGTTAATTGCTGTTGTTCTTCTTGCTGTTTTGCTGCTTTCGGACCGTTTTCGGCAAAATATGCAACAGTTGCTGAGCCAGCATTTCAAGCGACCGCAGTACGACTTCCGGAAAATCTGGGGTCATTTTGCCCAATCTATGTCCAGGGCCCTGGATGAGCCCACATTGTGCGCGGCAGCGGTGAAACTAATTTCGAATACCTTTAATGCCTTATCGGTCACGATCTGGCTTTACGATGAGTCGAGAGACAACCTCGTTTTCGGTGCATCGACGTCTAAGTCAGAGCGCGACATCCCTCAATTCATCCTAAATTCGAGCTCGGTTGCGGCCTTGCGTCATGTAATTGATCCTTTTAATCTTGAAAATGCCAAGCAAGATTGGGCGGAGCCTCTGAGAAAAGTCAGCAGCCGTCATTTTACGGAGGGCGGAGACCGGATTGGCATTCCGTTGGCATCAGGCGATCGCTGGCTGGGTCTGGTGATTTTGGCGGACCGCGTCGGCGGCAGCCACTACACATTCGAGGAGCGCGATCTTCTCAAATGCATTGGCGATCAAATTGCGGCTAGTTTGCTAAACCTTCGTCTTTCTGCACAACTGATGCTGGGCAAAGAGCGGGAGGCGTTTCAAAACATTTCGGCGTTCTTTGTCCATGACCTTAAGAATACCGCTTCGACTCTGAACTTAATGTTGCAAAATTTGCCTGTGCATTTTGATGATCCCGCCTTTCGCGAAGATGCTCTGCGCGGGATCAGTAAAACCGCTGACCGGATTAACCAACTCATCGGACGACTGAGCGTTCTGCGGCAGAAGCTTGAACTTAAACCGGCCGAATGCGACTTTAACCAATTGGTGGCTGAAGCGCTCGAGACTCTGAACGGAGCTTCGGAGGTGGAATTAATCAAGGAACTAAACCCGCTTCCGAAGTTGCTCGCGGATCGAGAGCATCTCTATAGTGTGGTTACAAATCTGCTTCTCAATGCGCGCGACGCCGTAGGTCCGAAAGGGCGGCTCACAGTGCGGACGGACCACGGCGGCAGCTGGGTCGCACTGTCGGTTGCCGATAATGGGTGTGGGATGAGTCCGGCGTTCTTGCGAGACTCGCTTTTTCGGCCATTTCGAACCACCAAGAAAAAAGGTCTCGGCATCGGGATGTTTCAGTCGAAGATGATTATTGAAGCGCATCGGGGCAGCATTCAGGTAAAGAGTGAAGTGGGAGTTGGCACTACCTTCCGTGTGACGTTGCCTGTAAAATCTTGAGGTAGCATGAAACCCAAAGTGCTTATTGTTGATGATGACGAAGAGATTCGGGTCCAGATGAAATGGGCGCTCAGTCACCAATACGAAGTTCTTGTATCGGAGGATCGTGCCGGCGCGATGAGTGCGTTTAAGAGTGAACATCCTGTCGTTACCTTACTCGATCTAGGACTGCCGCCGCATCCAAATGAGTGCGAGGAAGGATTAGCGGCACTGTCCGACCTCCTGGGGATCGACGAGAGGGCAAAGATTATAGTGATCTCTGGACAAGGGGAAAAGAAGAACGCGCTGCAAGCGGTGGGCGCGGGCGCCTACGACTTTTTGTGCAAGCCGATCGACATGGAGGAGCTGAAATTTCTCCTTCGCCGATGCACCTATGTTGCTGGCTTGGAAAAGGAATACCGCCAGCTGCAACGAAGTGTTCGTGCGGTGGGCTTCGAAGATATGCTTGCTGCGAGCCCGCAAATGCAGGGTGTATTTGCTTACATTCGCAAGGTAGCAAAGACTACCGCGCCTGTTCTTTTGCTCGGCGAAAGTGGGACCGGCAAGGAAATGGCAGCCCTGGCGATTCATCGTCGAAGCTCGCGCAAGGATGGACCATTTATTGCAATTAATTGTAATGCAATTCCCGAAAACTTGCTGGAGAGCGAGCTATTTGGACATGAAAAGGGAGCGTTCACTGGCGCTCACGCTCAGCGCAAAGGCATGATGGAATCGGCCAGTGAAGGGACTCTTTTTCTTGACGAGATCGGCGAGCTGCCGGCTAGCCTTCAAGTCAAGCTGCTCCGTTTTCTGCAAGAACAGCGATTCCAGCGCGTCGGCGGCAGACAGGAGATACAAATCGATACCCGTTTAATCGCGGCGACGAATATCGATCTAAAACAAGCGGTGGCTGAGGGCAAATTCCGGGAGGATTTGTACTTTCGGCTCGCTGTGGTGGTGATTCAACTGCCGCCGTTGCGCGAGCGAGCGGATGACGTGGCTCTGTTGGCTCGCGAGTTCCTTCACAAATACTCTGCGCAGAATGGGAAGACGAACTTAACATTCACTGCAGAAGCTTTGCGGGCCATCAATTGTTATTCCTGGCCGGGCAACGTGCGTGAACTGCAAAATCGGGTGAAACGCGCGGTCATCATGGCAGATGGAAAGCGGATTACGGAAGAGGATCTCGAACTATCTTCTTCCTCAAGTCTGACCGGGACGGCAACGCTCAAGGAGGCACGTGAAAGTGTTGAACGCGAATTGATTCAACAGACCTTAAAAAGGCATTTAGGTAAGGTCACCACCGCTGCAGCTGAATTGGGAATCAGCCGTCCGACTCTCTATGAGCTGATAGAGAAGTTGGGCATTGCCAAGGAATAAACCGGGGATGGGTTGAACCAGGTTTGCTAGAAATTTCTTCAGCTTGCGAACGAGTTCCGCTACGACCTCTATTATGATTTTGCTAACTGTTATTAGGCAACTGCTAACATCCATCTTTGTCAGAATCTTTGCTGTCTTCTTCTTTATTTCTATCGGCTCGGGCTGCACACCGGCGGCGAAACGATCTCGTGCGTTACAGCGCGCCGAGCACTACTTCAAAAACGGCGACTACGACAAGGCCAGGATAGAGTATCTAAACTTGCTTCAGCTCGATCAAATGAACCCGACTGCGGTCAGGCAATTAGGAACGATCTGGTTTGAAGACGGTGATCCTTTACACGCTCTTCCTTATCTCAAGGCTGCGCGAGACCTCGACCCAAATAACCTTGACATTCGAACAAAGCTTGCCTCGGCCCTTCTCATGGTGGGAGAGCCTGTGGAAGCAAGAAAGGAAGCGTTATCGCTTCTCCAGCAGTCTCCAAGTAGTAGCGAGGCCCTTCTCATCCTCGCTGAGTCCGTCCGAACTGAACAGGAGCTCAAAGAGGTGGAACAACAGATTCAACAGATCAAAGTTCCGGAAAGCTCGACCCTACACTTGATTTTGGGGAATCTTGCCTTGCAGAAAAATGATACGGCAACCGCAGAAAGGGAATTACAACGCGCCCTCGATTTGGAGCCTAAGTCAGCCGTGGTCCACCGGGTCATGGCAAACCTCTATTTGTCCCGCAAGCAGCCGAATCGGGCTGGAGAGGAGTTGAAAACCGCAGCCGAACTAGCGCCCATCAGATCCTCTGATCGACTTAGATATGTGGACTTTCAGGCTCGAAATGGTGCGCTAAATGACGCCAAGGCCGAACTGAAGGAAATTACACGGCAGGCTCCCGATTATTTGCCGGCCTGGCTTTTTTCTGCCCGGCTTGCATTTGACGAGAAGAAATATGACGAATCACTATCCTTGCTCGAAAATATCACGAGCCGGTCTCCTGAGAATATTGATGCTCACCTATTGCGGGCTCAAGCGCTCCTGGGGAAAGGGGAAAGCAAAAAGGCCGTCACCGACTTACAGGCTTTGGACAAAACTTACCCGAATGTTCCAGGCATCAAGTACTATCTAGCGAATGCCCATGTTCAGAACAACGATCTAAAGCAAGCGATCGCAGAGCTGAAAAAGGCTGTGGCGACAAAACCCGATTACGTCGAAGCGATGCTCTTGCTGGCTGAGCTTAATCTCCGGACGCATAATTTTCAGCCAGTCGTTGCAGCGATGACAGATTTACTAAAGAAGCGACCCGACACACCGACAGCGCAAACGCTTTTGGCGGAAGCGTACCGTTCAATGGGGCGGCTCGATGAGGCAGCTACAGTTGTGCGCGAACAAATTAAGGCTTCGCCGCAGAATGCCCAGGCATACTTTCTTCTGGGCGTGATTTTGCGCCAGCAGAACAAGGCCGCTGAAGCGCGCGAAGCCTTTCAAAAAACTCTTGACCTTGCGCCCGATAATTTCATGCCGATCGACCAACTCGTTGAGCTGGACGTTGCAAGCAAGAGCGTTCAGAGCGCGACGGAGCGTGTGCAGGCGGCGTTGCAGAGAAAACCAAATTCGGCACCGCTCCATCTGATTGAGGCAAAGGTTTACGTTGCGCAACAAGCGTGGGATCAAGCGGAAGCCTCGCTCCGGAAAGCACTGGAGTTGGACCCGAACCTTCAAAGTGCTTACGAATTGTTGATCTCTACATATATCGCCGCTAACAGATTGCCTCAGGCAATTAACGAGTTGCAGGCATACGTTTCAAAGTGGCCGGATGATCCACGTGCCCGAATGACGCTTGGAGCGATTTACGAGAAGCAAAAGGATCCGCTTAAGGCACGCGACGCCTACGAGAAAATCCTTGCTAGGAGTCCTGACTTTGTTCCCGCGTTAAACAATCTCGCTTACCTATATGCTGACAAGTTCAACGACGTGGAAAAGGCGTACGAATTGGCGCAAAAGGCGCGTGGGTTGCGATCGGACCCGGCTATAACCGACACCTTGGGCTGGGTTCTTTACAAGAAAGGCGATTATCAGCAATCGCTGGCGTTGCTCCAGGAGAGCACCAGCAAATTAGGCGACAGCCCCGACGCCCAGTTTCATCTGGGCATGGCCAGTTACATGATGGGACAAACGGAGGCCGCGCGAACCGCTTTCCAGCAAGCTTTAAAAGGAACCACAGATTTCGACGGCAAAGAAGAGGCCCAACGTCGTCTGGCACTCCTTACCGATGGCATGAAGTTTTCCAGCGAACAACTCGAGTCAATGCTGAAGCAGGGGCCGGACGATCTGATAGTGCGAATGCGCCTGGGGGAGTCGTATGAAAAACAAGGAGCATTTGCGAAAGCGGCAGCCGAATACGAGCGCGCGCTGAAGATAAACCCGAAGCTGCTTTCCGCGACGGTAAAACTCGCTCAGCTCAATGCGGGACCATTGCAGAATAGTGGAGCGGCGCTCGAATTCGCCAAGAAGGCGCGGGAACTTGCACCCACCGATCCTACCGTCGCCGGCATCCTTGGGGGGCTAGCCTATGGCGCGGGCAATTTTGGTCGGGCATATACCCTTCTCCAGGAAGCAGCGCGCCAACTCCCTGATGATCCTAAAGTGCTCCACGATTATGCGTGGGCTGCCTACAGTTTGGGAAAAGTTATTGAAGCTCGCGAGTTGACGGAGCGCTGCCTGCACGTGCCTTCGGCTTCATCTGTTTCTGACGACGCGAAATCGTTTTTGAAAATGACGGGTCTAGATCAAAACCCACGAGGTGCCGCTGCCGCCGAGCCTGAGGTCCAAGAACTTCTCAAGGCGGATCCGAACAACCTGGCTGCGCTGACAGCGCGAGCTGTGATCGAGAAGCAGCGAGGAGACACGAAGATGGCCATTGGCACTTATGAGCAAATCTTGAAACGCTTCCCTGATTTCGCGCCCGCGCAAAAGCATTTGGCAGCAGTGTATCTGAAAGATCCAAGCGCTTTGGACAAGGCTTATGAATTGGCGGTTAAGGCGCGCAGGACGTTGTCGGATGACCCTGAACTTGCGCGAACGCTCGGCGAAATCAGCTACAAGAGGAAAGAATACAGCCGTGCTCTCCAGCTATTACAGGAAAGCGCCCGGAGGACACCGCTCGATGCTAACGGCCTTTACTATCTGGGGATGTCTCAGTTGGAGGCGAAACAAAAGCCGCAAGCCCGAGAAGCCTTGGAACGAGCGCTTGCGGCCGGGCTTCAGGAACCGCTCGCGTCCGAGGCCAAACGTTCGCTCGCTGAATCCAAACCGAATTGACAGCTGCGCTTTCGGCGGCCGGGCTGGGTTCAACCCCAAGCGGAGCTGGGACGTGGCAGCGCTTTTCGAAAGGATTTAAATAACGGACGATCCGTACGTCGGAATCATTAATTTTGGCCTGGGTCGGCTGATTAGTTCTCATATTCAAGTACTTATGAGAGTAAAATGCCAATCCTGACAGATGAGGCTGTCGGTAATCTTTACGATTTTCGCCCAGTTGAAATATTCCACGCCAGCAATTGTGAACTTTAAGTAGTGCATTATCAACTGGTTATGAGTTGAGTTCGAGTATTGGCACTTATCGTGCTAGCTGTGCCAGCACGCTTCACAATTAGCAACGCTACCGGAGGTTCCGATGCACATTTTGCCTTCCCATTTGCTAACTCTCAGACTGCGACTGTTGTTCCCGACGGAGGCTGGACGTTGCTCTCTTTGAGATTGCGCTAGCGAGGGGGATCGAAACCGATGACCGGCCTCAAAGAGTATGGAGGTGGTGAGGGTCAATGAATTTAGCTTGTCCATTACAACAAGCGCGGCGACCGGCCAAGCAATGGTGCCGTTGTTAACTCTCAACTCCATGAGCCATTTTGGTCGTAAGGCTATCAAGTTCGAATCTCAAACCCTGACAGTTGCGACAACAACGCTGGGCGTTCCGCCCGGTCATCGTGAACAATTAATCCGATAACTGCATCCAGACTAGAGCGTTTCCCAATGAAATCTTTTGACGAATCTACAGACGGCGCCCTTTCGATGTTGAAAAGCTGCGCAAGGCCGGTAAGGTCCCTCCACGTTGACCAGCTAATCATGACGCAGTCACGCGCTCAGCTCGCGTCGTCGGGTATGCCAATTTGGTTCTGTCTGCGGACGCAGCCAAAGCACGAACATATCGCGGCGGCCGCGTTGCGTCACCGGTTGGAAATAAAGTGTTTCGCACCTCGGGTGCGCTTTCCGAAGGCCACCCGCAGAGGAAGAGTTTGGTTCGTCGAGGCGATGTTTCCAGGGTACTTGTTTGCACAGTTTATCTATCCGCTCCTGCATCGGCGGGTCGAGCACTCCCACGCGATCCGAGGCATCGTTCATTTTGGCGATTACGTGGCCACGCTCGATCCCCAGACGATGGTGGCCTTACAGGAAAAAACTGGCGAAGAGGAGATCGTGACCCTCGATCCTGAGATCAAGGTCGGACAGTCCGTCCGAATCGCCGAGGGACCCTTCCAAGGCCTCGAAGTAGTCGTTACCCGGCTCCTGCCTGCGCGGGAGCGGGTGAAGGTACTCCTGGAGTTTCTCGGCCGGCCGGTGGAAACCGAGATTTCTACCCCGAGCATTCTGCCAGTCTCCGCTGCGCGAGCCTGACGTTGGCTTGCTCGAAACAGGAAGCCGACGACCAGGCTGCGGGGCTGGAAGCCCGCCAAAATCTCGTCAGAGGCCAGTCCAAGGTACCGATTATGCTCGATTTCAAGGTATGTTCGTCACTCTCAGCCTGGTCGCGTCGGTGGTCGCTCCCCTGGGCGTAGTAATCGCGGCATTACACAGAGCTCCGGAGGCCTATGAAAACGAGCGGGGACTGCAGATCGTAAAGCGTGTCGCATTAGCCAAGAAGTTCTCCCGATCTTCCTTTTTAACTTCGGAGCCTACGGGGCTCGAACCCGCAACCTCCGCCGTGACAGGGCGGCGCTCTAACCAATTGAGCTAAGGCTCCTCGAAGAGCAGGAGCGATTGTAGAGGCGGCTGTGCCGGGCCGCAACTCGCCGATGCATTTCTCCAATAGAGGGCCTCCAATTTTTACGCAACGTAAGATCGGCATGGTGGTTGAACATTTTACGCACGTTCGGCGTCGAACATTGCGCAACGAGCGGGATAAAGTTATAATCAAAACCGGTTCGGCGGATTGATCCAAACCAAAACATGAGTGACGAGCGCAGCGAGGGACGCGAGGGCGAACTGGGATTCTCGGGACAACGAAGCCTTCTCGAATCCTTTGATCGCATCATTGCTTCTCTCCCCCCAGGCAATCCCATGCGGCTCGAGCTTCTCAATCTTCGCCCGGAAGTCGCGGATCATGAGCAGACGATTGCGGAAGCGCGCCGTGTGATTGAGAAGCTCGAGGAAGTCGTCAAAAAAGTGACGTCGCCAGCCAATCGAATTGGCACGTTTCTCGGCGCCACGTCGAAGGAAACTGCGCACATCGTCGTCGGTGGTGCGGATTATTATTGCAATGTCGATCCACGCATCCCCTTGGCGAAATTAAAAAAAGGCACCCGCGTTTTGGTTAACGAAGCTTATGTGATTGTCGGGGATCTCGGTTTCGAGACCGCCGGCCCAGTGACGAAAATCACGGAAGTGATCGACAAGGACCGATTGCGAGTTGGTTCCGAACACGGCACGCAATCGATGGTACTGCAACGGTCCGCCGATCTGGCAGTATCGAGCTTGAAATCAGGCGACGAAGTGCGCGTTGATTCCAACTACCGCATGGCGCTGGAGATGCTTTCGAGCACCAAGTCCCACGAACATTACCTCGATGAGATTCCCGAGCTGCCGTGGGAAAAAGTTGGCGGCCAGGAGCAAGCCCTCCAGGCCATTAAGGACGCGATCGAACTCCCGCTTTTGCATGTCGATCTTTTCAAGAAATTTCAGCACGCTACACCCAAAGGATTTCTGCTCTACGGTCCGCCCGGCTGCGGCAAGACGCTCATAGGCAAGGCGACCGCTTACAATTTGACCAGGCAGCTGCGCGAAAGAACCGGCTCCGCAATGCATGAGTATTTCATGCACGTTAAGGGACCAGAGATTCTCAACATGTGGGTGGGCGAGTCCGAGCGAATGGTACGCGAGATTTTTGCGACCGCGCGCGAGAAAAAACGAGAAGGCTTCATGCCATTTTTGTTTATCGATGAGGCCGAATCCATCCTTGGCACACGCCGGGCCTCGCGTTACTCGAACATTCTTTCCACTCTCGTGCCGATGTTCTGCTCGGAGATGGATGGCATCGATTCGCTTAATGACGTTGTCATCATTCTCGCTTCGAATCGCGCGGACCTGATCGACCCCGCAATTTTGCGTCCGGGCAGGATCGATCGGAAAATCAAAGTGAATCGGCCGAATCGCGCCGGCGCGCGCGATATCTTTAGAATTTATCTTACGAACGAGCTCCCTTACGACGGCGCGCTAGCCAAAGAAGCCGACAACATCGGCGCGGCGGTCGAGCGATTGATCGAGCGTTTTGTCGATTGGCAGTTTGCGCGGCGTGACGAAAACAAGTTCCTCGAAATCACCTTCCGCAGCGGCCGCAAGGAGATGCTTTATCGCAGCGATCTCATCAGCGGTGCGATCATTGCTTCAATTGTCGAGCGAGCGAAGGCGATGGCGATCAAGCGCTCGATTGCGTCAGAGCGGTCGGAAGGCATTACCGAAGACGATCTCCAACTCGCGTTTAACGCCGAGTACTCCGAAAATGATATCTTCCCGACCACGGACATCACGGAAGATTGGCTCAAGTTGATCGATTACGATCCGGAAAACGTCGTCAAGATTTCGCCGGTTAAGCCGATTACCGAGCGCGCGAAGTCCATTTCCGGAGTAATTTAATTCGGCGGATGCCATGAAACGCGTCTTTGGTCTCGAGACGGAATTCGGCATCACCGTCAATGGCGCCGAAGTTCTCGATGTGGTGGCCGAATCGATCGAACTCGTTAGGCGCTACACCGAGCATGGCGCTCTCATGAAATGGGACTACGAGTTGGAAGACCCGCACCAGGACGTGCGCGGTTTTCGCGCGAGAGAATTGTTGCAAGACACCGATGAGTCCGCTTATTACGAGATCGACAAAAATCGGCCGCTGAGCTTTGAGGAAATCAAGAGCGACCTGGTCCTTTCAAACGGTGCGCGCTTTTACAACGACCACGCGCATCCGGAATATTCTACCCCGGAATGTACCACCCTCCAGCAAATAGTTGAACAGGATAAAGCGGGCGAGCGCATCGTGGCCGAGTGCGCGCGACGGCGAAACCTCAAGTTACCGGAAGGGCAGGAGATTCGTCTCTACAAGAATAACAGCGACTTCGTTGGGCATAGCTACGGCTGTCACGATAATTACCTAATGCGTCGCGACGTCGCCTGGGACCGCATTGTCACCGCAATTTTGCCATTCCTGATTACCCGCCAAATCTTTGCTGGCGCGGGCAAAATGGGCGTAGAAGGCGAGAACGCGAACAGCCAACCGGGTGTTTTTCAGATTTCGCAGCGCGCGGACTTTTTCAGCGTGGTGGTAAGCATCGACACAATGAACCGCCGTCCGCTCATCAACACGCGCGACGAGCCCCATGTCGATGCCACCCGCTACCGGCGGTTCCACGTTATTCTCGGCGACTCGAATATGAGTGAATGGGCGACCGCCATGAAAATTGGAACGACGGCGCTCGTGCTGGATCTGATCGAACGCGGCCAGGCGCCGCAGCTTGAGATCGCGCAGCCGATCGACGCAAACAAGTCGATCAGTCGCGATCAAACCTACGATTGGATCATCGAACTGAGAGATGGCCGCAAAATTTCTGCAATCGATGTGCAACGAATCTATTTGCGCGCCGCCGCCAAGATCGACAACCAAGGCGGGGATGAAGATCGGCGATGGGTCTTACGTGAGTGGGAAAGCGTCCTCAACGATCTCGAGCGCGATGTGATGATCGCCCGCGACCGTGTCGATTGGGCGGCTAAGAAATTTCTGCTCAATGCGTTGCAGGAAGAAGAGAAGCTTTCCTGGAATGATCCGTGGCTGCAATCAATCGATCTGGAGTATCACAATGTCGATCTTGAGACCGGTCTGTATTACGAGCTCGTTAGGCAAGGCACCATCCGGCGCGTGGTCAGCGAGGACGATATCAAGATGTCGATCTTCGCTCCACCCGAAACAACGCGTGCTTTCTTCCGCGGCCGTTCCGTCGCCAAGTTCAACGACCAGATTGCGTCGTTGCAATGGGACGAAATCGTATTCACAAATGGAGCCCTTTCCCGCCGTATCGTCCTTCCCGAAGCCTCAGCCAACGCACGGCTCGACGCACTCAATCATGCCGCCCGCAATGGTAAGGATTTCAGCGAGTTCATCCACGCAATCACCGCGATCGACTGATGCTAGGGCCAGCCGCGCCGCCCGCCCGCCCGACCCTACGACCACGTAATCAAGCGCAGCTCGTGCGCTTGCATCAGACACGGGTGAGTGGGAAGAACGCGGATGCTGAATCCGTAGGCGCCGCTTTCCGAGGCCGGAACTGCGCCTTGGTAAATGTAGCTCCCGTCCCCGTTCTGACTACTCTCATTCAGAATCGTGACCGCCGGATTTTTGATGCCGCCGTTATCTGCTTCGCCGTGATAGGCTTCCACCCGCACGTGTTTGGGATCGACTGCGCCGAGGTGAACGCGCGCACTTACCTGGAGCGATTCGCCAACCAAAATGTTCTGTCGATCTTTGTTGGCGACTTGCACATCCTGAATTCGCACTTGGGGCCAGTCCTTGCGCATTTTTGATTTCCACTGGCTCAACTCGGTCGCACCGGCACAATTATCGCGCGCAAAGTCTTCGTGTGATTTCGCGGCGGGAATATAAAGACGCTCGGTGTATTCCTTCACCATCCGATGGGTGTTGAAGATTGGCGTCACGCTGCGAATCGATTCGCGCATTAATTGCAACCAGGCGAGGGGCAGTTTGCCGTCTGGTTTTGCGTAATAAAGTGGAATGATTTGGTTCTCGAGCAGTTGGTAAAGGCTGTTCGCGTCCACTTCATTTTGAAACTCAACCGTTCCATCGACAACCTCCGCGCCAATCGACCAACCGTTGTTGCCGTTGTAACCTTCCGCCCACCAGCCATCGAGCACGCTGAGATTCAGGCCGCCATTCGGCGCGAGCTTCATTCCGCTGGTGCCGCTCGCCTCCAACGGCCGCAGGGGATTGTTCAACCAAAGATCGACGCCTTGCACGAGTCGCCGGGCGATGTAGCTATCGTAATCTTCGACAAAGACAATCCGATTTTCAAACCCCGTTTCACGGCTGAATTTGTAAACTTCCTGAATGAGCGCCTTACCTGCGTCGTCGCGCGGATGTGCTTTGCCGGCGAAAATGAATTGGACTGGGCGCGTTGTGTCGTTCAGCATCCGTTTCAGTCGCTCTTTGTCGCTAAACAAAAGAGCGCCGCGTTTGTAAGTGGCGAAGCGTCGCGCAAAGCCAATGGTCAAAATTTCCGGATCGAGAATTCGATTGACACGGCGAATGGCTTCCGGCGATTCGCCGATGCGTTCGCGGCGCGCGCGCACGCGTTCGCGGACAAATTCGACCAAACGTAGTTTCAATTTCTGATGCGTCTCCCAAAGTTGCGCGTCGGGAATGTCTATGACTCTCCGCCAAAAATCTGGCTCCGTTAAATTCTCTTCCCAGTCGCCGAGATGCTTTCGATAAAGCACAGAAAATTCGGGCGCCATCCACGTTTTGGTATGAATGCCGTTGGTTACACTCGTGATCGGAACTTCGTGTTCCGGCACGCCGGTCCAGACGTCTTTCCAGAGCGAGCGGGTGACCTGGCCGTGGAGTTCGCTTACGCCGTTGGCATGACGACTCAAGCGTAACGCCAGAATCGTCATGCTAAACGGGTCGTTGCGATCAACGCGCGTTTGCCCAAAGGAAAAGAGTTCGTCGAACGGAATGTTGAGTTCCTTGGCGAAGTTGCCGAAGTATTTTCGCATCATCTCGCGCGGGAAAGAATCATTCCCGGCAGGGACAGGCGTGTGGGTCGTGAAAATATTCGCCGAAGCCGCGACTTGCAGAGCGGAATAAAAATCAAGCTTTCGTTCGACGACGTTGAGACGAATCCGCTCGAGGGCCAGAAAAGCAGAGTGGCCTTCATTCATGTGAAAGACTTCCGCGTCAATGCCGAGTGCACTGAGCGCTTTCACACCGCCGATCCCAAGCATGATTTCCTGACGCATCCGCATCTCCAAGTCGCCGCCGTACAGTTCTGCCGTGATCAGACGATCTTCGGCGCTGTTTTCCGGCGTGTCGGTATCGAGCAGATACAAACTGACGCGACCGACCTGGAGTTGCCAGATTTTCGCGAAAACGTCCCGATCTAAAATACACACTGAAATCACGAGGTTCGCTCCATCCCGTCGCACCTCGCGGATTGGCAGGTGATGGAAATTTTGATTGAGGCTGATTGCCTGTTGCGTGCCTTCTTTGTCGATCTCTTGTTTGAAATAACCATGTCGGTAAAGCAGACCAATCGCGACAAACTTTAGATCGAGATCGCTGGCCGACTTGCAGTGGTCGCCGGCCAAAATGCCGAGACCACCGGAGTAATTCGGAATCGATTCGTGAAAACCAAACTCAGCTGAAAAATACGCGACCAGTTTCTTCATTGCCGCTCCGGCCCCGGCTTTCCCGTAAGTATCTCTGCGCACCAGATAATTTCGGAGCGCATCGTGTACTTCCTTGAGTTCGCGCAAAAAAGTCTTGTCCTGCGACACTTCTTCCAGACGCGCTTGCCGCGAAAGCTGGAGCATGCGGACGGGATTATGGTTGGTGCGATTCCACAAGTCGGGATCGAGGTGACGGAAAAGGCGACGCGCCGAAGGCTCCCATGTCCACCAAAGATTAAGGGTGATCTCCCGCAACGGCTCCAACGCCGCTGGCAGGGTGGGAATTACGTTATAGATTTGAAACGTGGGCATGCGCCGATGCGCCGGATTAGATCGGTTTCTAACGGGTTTTAATCACACAAAATTTGACGCAGCAAGTGTTGCGAAGCAAGCATGTCGATCCTTCCTGGCACTTTCAAATTTTTCTGTCAGCTCGACAATCAGTTTTCTGAAATCATCGCGACCTGATCATTGCGCATAATACGGGCCAATCCTGCCACTATTGCATGATTGTAACCAACAGCCTGTGGGCGGTCCAAATACACCGCAGGCACATGGTTAAATCGATCTCGGGCGCCGCACGATTGCGAGGCCCAGGCAAAATCCGGTGATTAACCCGCACACATGCGCCGCCAAGCTCACTTGCGGGGTGGAAAGATCAAACGCGGTTTGAATCGCGACGATGAGCAGAATGTTGACCAATCGCTCTCGTGCCCGTGGTAGGTGCTGATGACGCAGTAAAAACCCAGCCCACGCCCCGACGATTCCCATGACGCAGCCAGACGCGCCGACCAGTTCAGCCGGTTGAACCAAACGCGCGCCAGTTAGAAAAACGACGCCTGCTGTCGATCCCAGACCGGAAATGAGATAGCACAAACTAAATCGAAATGTGCCAATGGTTCGCTCCAGGCCGGGGCCAAGCACATAAAGAGCGAACAGGTTGAAAAGAAGATGAGTGACGTCGTAATGCAAAAAAAGCGCAGTGAGAAGCCGCCAGTATTCGCGGCCGATGAGAACCGAGTACGGATCGAGAGCGCCCAAGCGGTGCAACACGTCCGGATTGCCGCTTCTCCTCCGCGCGACCTCGATGAGAAACACCGCGACATTGAGAGTAATAAAAAGCAAGACCGCCGGCGCATTTCGTAACCGATAATGTCGATCTTGCGTCGGTTGGCTCTGCGGAACGCGAACCCCCGCGAATTCGGGGTGCGACTCGAGCGTCCGGAGCAATTGAATTTGCCGACGTAATTCCGCGGTTGGGTGCAAGACTTGCAGGAGCACGGCAATTCGTCGCGCGGGCTTGTAGCGTTGCTGGGCGAAAAGCTCGGCGACCCTTCGCAACCCAATGGCTGGGATAAACAAGAGCGCCAACCAGGCACCTCCGCCGATGTATCCGGCTTGGTTCGGTGACGAAATCCAGAATACCGTAGTGATCGCCAGCACGATCAATGCGGCCACGCGCCAGCCCCGAGAGGCTCCGCCCGGACGCCAGGCTCTCGCCAAAACCAGCAGTGGTGAGATTGCAGCGATGAAAAGGAGAATATGATTCAGATCCATGTCAGGGTTGAGAAATTACAAGAGTTAATCGTTACAACGTTTATCTCAGTTGCCCTTCCCTTGCCTTTTTAACTTTTTTAACTTCTTTAACATTCAACCATGCGGATCACCGTGACTTATTATCTCGATGTAATTTCTTCGTGGTGTTTTTGGGCCGAACCGGCTTGGGCGGAATTCAAGAAGCGTTACGAAGGTAAAGTGGAATTTCAGTGGAAGATTGCGTTGCTCGACAAAACCGGCCTGCCGCTCTCGCGGCGACAAGAGGAGTGGTTTTATCGTCGCAGCGGAATGATCATGCGTTCGCCTTTTATGTTGAGCAGCGCCTGGTACGACGAGCCGATTCGCGCCGAATATCTCGCACCCAATTGTGTAGCGGCCGCAGCCAAGGATTTCGGAATCGACGACGATCGCGTGCGGCTGGCGCTGGCCTATGCTTCTTTGCGCGAAGGAAAACGCGTCGGCGATTGGGAGGTGTCCGCTGAAATTGGGGCACGCGCCGCGAAGCGCGATGCAAAGGAATTGCTCGAGCGCGCGCGTTCGACCGTTGTGGAAACACGCGTCCGCGCCGAGACAGCGGATTTTCATTTGTTGCAAGTGACGCAGCGTCCCACCTTCGTGTTCGATACGGAGATTGGGGATCGAGCGGTGTTTTCCGGGTTTGCCAGGTTGCCGCCACTCGCTGCAGCGCTGGACGCGATGCTAGATGATGCACAAGCCTATACTTCGTTCGCCGCCCACTTCGGCGCGCCGCCCCAGAGTTGATTGAGACATTGTTCCGGCTCAGCTAACGTTTTAGCTGCTGTGAATCCACATCCTGCGGCCACGAACCCCTCATTGCGGCGTGAATATTGCCGCCACTTCGCCGCGCTGCCTGTCCAGTGAAGACAACATCGATGATCAGATTCACCTTGCCAGAGGAGCGATCTTGCCCTACAACTTCAATTCGGCTCGCGATAATTAATGCGGGCCCGTCGCCGTGGTCATCGCAGCCGCGGCGAGGCCGAGTGTATCAGCGTTCGCGAAAGCGATGCTGAAAATTGCGACGAACGAAATCACGACGATATGGCGCACTCCCGTTTCGTCGGCCAGGAGATCGAGGTAATCTGCAACCACAATTTCGTGTAAACGGTCGAATTCGCGCCCGCGAAGTCCGGGTTATCTTAGGTTCGAACGGTCAACAGCTTGGCGTCCTGAAATTGTCCGACGCTTTGCGCGAAGCTCAGAACCGCGGTCTCGATCTCGTCGAGGTTGCACCGACAGCCAATCCGCCGGTCTGCAAAATTGTCTCCCTTGGAAAATTCCGTTACGACCTTTCCAAGCACGAGAAAGATAAGAGGCCGACGGGATCAAAGCTGAAGGAGATCAAGTTTCGGGTAAATATTGATGAGCATGATTACCTGACCAAGATTCGCCACGGAGAGGAATTTCTGGAGCGCGGAAACAAAGTGCGCGTGCAGTTGCAATTTCGCGGCCGCGAGATGGCGCACCAGGAATTCGGTATGCAACTCATGGAAAAGGTGCGCGAAGACCTCTCCGGGATGTCGCAGGTTGAAATGGAACCGAAAATTACCGGCCGCAACGTCACCATGACGTTGACGCCGCTACCGGTGAATAAACGTAAAAGGCGGTTTGCCCCGCCGCCCAAGGCCGAGCCGAAGATCGAATCGCAAAACGGCAGCAAGTCGTAAGCGGTCCTCGATCGCGCACGCAGCGCACCCCAAATAAGACTACGGCTTTTTTGGCGGACCTGATTGCGAAGGTGCGGATATTGGACCGGGAGGCATTTGCGTCGCAGCTTGTTGGGCTTGCAACGTTTGCATTCGCTGCTTGCGCGCTTTCGCCTCGGCGTTCTCGTGCTGCATCTGTAGGACTTTGTCGCAATCAGCAATCGCAGCCGCCGCATCGCCTTTGACTTCATAAATGTAGCTCCGATACAGGAGATAAGGCACCTCGTTGGGTTTGCGCTTCAATAACTCGTTGTAATCGGCGAGCGCGTGGTCGTAATCGCCCAGTCGTAACTCGGCATAAGCACGAAATTCGTAAATTCTCGGATCGTCCGGCGTGATTTCCAATGCTGCGCTATAATCGTCGATCGCCTGCTGGTATTTTTGTGCTGTTGTCAGAGCATACCCCCGTTGCTGAAGCGCAGCCGAATAGCTTTTGTCGTTTCGATGATCAAGCTCCGCCGCTCGTCGAAACAAATCCACCGCTCGATCCCAATCTTTGCTCTTCAGCGCCTCCGCGCCCTCTCGCGTAAGTTTGGCGGCTTCGCGGTTTGTTTGGGCATGATTCGGTTCGGCGAAAATCACTAGCAGCGCACCCATCAGGCAAAACAGAGGAATTTTTTTCATCTTGTGTAATTTGACGACGGCTTCAGTAAATAATTCGTATTTCGAGTATGGAATAGTTGAGCGGAAAATTCTGGTTCGGTCACGTTTCTTTTACCGAATGTGCTTGTTCGATGTCGATCTTTACTTCGGGCTCCGGCAAGGTTTGGCTTGGTCCGGCTTCATCGATGCGTGTGATCCGCAAGGCGCGGCCACTTGTTTCGTCGACCTCGACCAAAGCGCCTCGCAAGCGCACTGTGCCCGCAGCCACCGGAAACGACGCCGGCATGTTTGAGATGAAGCGGTTCATGATCGGCCCGATCGCCCGACCGAGAATCGATTCTGTCGGGCCGCACATTCCTGCATCACACAGAAAAGCCGTCGCCCCCGGGAAGATTTGCTCGTCGGCCGTCTGCACGTGAGTATGCGTGCCGATCACCGCCGAGACTTTTCCGTCGAGAAAACGTCCCAGCGCAATTTTCTCGCTCGTGGTCTCGCCGTGAACATCGACAACGATATTCGCAGTCTGTTCACGCATTTTCGCGACCGCTGCTTCCACTGCGCGAAACGGGTTCTCCAAAATCGGCTGCATGAAAGTGCGGCATTGGACGTTGATCACGCCTACTTTCCCTTTCGCCGTCTCCAAGACAATGAATCCGCTTCCGGGCGCGCCTTCCGGATAATTCACCGGCCGCAGCAAACGCGGCTCGGTGTTAATGAACGAAAGAATCTCCTTCTGGTCCCAAATGTGGTCGCCGCTCGTCACCACTGAGACACCGGCGCGCAAAAGATCTATTGTAATTTTTCCAGTGATCCCACGACCGCCGGCTGCATTTTCGCCGTTCACAATCGTGAAATCGACTTCGTACTGTCGTTTGAGTTCCGCCAGACGCGTGATCACCGCGCTGCGGCCCGGCTCGCCAACGACATCGCCCAGAAAAAGTATCGTTAGCATTCGGCGAGCTTCGTATTAAACAAACCGAAATCCAAATGCGGATGTGGGCAGAATGACGAAATCCGAATCGCGAAATCCGAATCAATGACGAACGACCAAGGCCGGAGTGTCGCTCTTCGTCATTCGAGTTTTGTCATTTTTTCGTCATCCGTCATTCGAGCTTCGTCATTTTTCGCCATTTTTTTGTCGGTCTCGCCGGCGATCGACCAGGCCGCCGCCGATAATCTCGGCATCCTCGGCTCGCGCCCGCGCTGGGGTATTCTCGAACATTATCAGGAAACCATTACCCATGACGATTTTGTGCGGCTCATCCAGGACGTTTACTGCACGCATGGAATTGGCACGGATTTGCTCAAGATCGACAATCAATCCGCCCAGATTCTGGAAAATCGCGACGCAAACACTTATTTCACGCTGCACTTTGCGAGGGACGAAAGTTCCGCGAAGCGAGTGCCGCGACTCTGGCATTCCGCGAAATCTTTGCCGCCCGCGAGGATCGACAAGCCACTCTCCGCTTTGCGCGTTGCGCTCGATCCCGGTCATCTCGGCGGCAAATGGGCGAAAATGGAGGAGCGCTGGTTCCAAGTGGATGAGACGAAGCCGGTCACGGAAGGCGATTTGACCTTGCGCGTCGCCAGCCTGCTAGCACCTCGGTTGCGAAAACTTGGCGCGAAAGTTTCTTTCGTCCGCGATAGTACGCAGCCAATCACGCTGAAGCGGGCGTCCGATTTCAAGGAACTTGCTCGCAAAATTTTGATCAAGAATGGCGTCCCGGAGCCGCGCCCCGACGCTCTCGATCCAGACGATCCGGAAAAAGAGCAAACCATTCGTTGGCAAAGCGAGATTCTATTCTATCGCTACAGCGAGATTCGGCGGCGCGCCGTATTGGTGAACACGAAATTGCATCCTGATCTTGTGCTTTGTTTGCATTTCAATGCCGAAGGCTGGGGCGATCCAAATAATCCGACTTTGATCGATAACAACCATCTTCATTTACTCGTGAACGGCTCGTATTTGCAGCAGGAACTGGAATTCGACGACGAACGTTTCGAAATGATTCGCCGACTGCTCAGCCGCGTTTTCGGTGAAGAATTGCCGCTCGCTGATGCGATTGGTTCGTCAATGGCTACAACAACGGAACTCCCGCCCTACGAATATCCCACCACGCAAACCACGACCAGGATTGGATCGACAGGTTACGTTTACGCGCGCAACCTGCTCGCCACCCGGCTCTATCGTTGTCCGGTCGTTTACTGCGAGCCCTACGTCATGAATAGCAAAGACGCGTTCGCGCGCATCCAGGCCGGCGACTACGAAGGCACGCGCAACATCGACGGCATCGAGCGGAAAAGCATTTTCCGCGAATACGCCGATAGCGTTACCGACGGGCTGGTAGAATATTATTCAAACGCGCGAAAATGATTTCTTCTGTAGCGGCGGTCTGTGACCGTCGCAACTTTATCCCACGAATTTGAATATCACGCGTGCCTGATCGTCTCCGAAGACTCGAGTTTACCTTTCAGCGCGTACCGACCTATTTCGTGACAGCGTGCACGAACGAACGTCGCCTGTTGTTGAATGATGCTGCGGTTCATGCACGTCTGATCGAATTCGGCAAGCGAGGCCTCGACGAGGGGGGACTGGCTGGGCGCATATGTGCTGATGCCTGACCATCTGCATGCGTTCGCTGTTATTGACGATCGGAGGCGCAATCTTTCCAGCTGGATGGAGTCCCTAAAGAACGCGCTCTCGAAAACGCTCCGGATCAAAGGCATTCCATCGCCCCATTGGCAGAAGGGTTTCTTCGATCACATTTTGCGCAGTGAAGAATCATATGGCGAAAAATGGAGCTATGTTCGCGAAAACCTGGTACGCGCGGGATTGGTCAAGAACTGGCACGACTGGCCATTTCTCGGCGAGATCTTTGATATCGAGTTTCGAAATGATCGCTTTTGAAGCAAAAATGACCGCTTCTGTCGGTGACCGTCGCAAGTTTTCCTCTGCGAATGGCGACGCTCCAGAGCGCCGCTACAGTTCTTCTAGCGCCTCGCGAATGTCTTCCATCGTCACATCGCTGGACAATCGCGCCGTACCGATTTTCGATGTAATGACGAAGCGAATTTCGCCGCGGTCGAATTTTTTGTCGAATTTGACCGCCTCGAAAATTTCTTTGCGGGGAAAATTCGCTGGCAAACGCGTTGGCAGGTCAAACGTGCGCAAAAGATCAACAATCGCGTCTCGCTGATCTTGCGGCAGACCGGCTTTCTTCACTGAGACGGCGGACGCGGCAACCATTCCGAGACTGATCGCCTCGCCGTGGAGAAACGTTTGGTAGTCGCCTGCGCGCTCGATCGCATGCCCAATGGTGTGGCCAAAATTCAACAGCGCGCGTTCGCCAGTCCGATCGAGTTCATCTTTCGCGACAATGCCTGCCTTAATCTCGATGTTGCGTCGAATCAACGATTGTAGGGCAAGCGCATCGCTTGCGCCCTCCGGGGTTTGCAAACCAGAGACTTGCGCTACTTTAAGGGCGGCAAACATTTCCGCGTCGGCGATAATGGCGTGCTTGATGATTTCGGCAAAGCCTTGATTGAACTCACGGGGCGGCAACGTTTTCAGAACATTGACATCGTCAATCACAAGCGCTGGCTGGTGAAATGCGCCGATCAGGTTTTTTCCAGCGCTCGTGTTTACGCCGGTCTTACCGCCGATCGAGCTGTCTACCATCGCGAGCAGCGTCGTTGGAATCTGCACATGCGGAATTCCGCGCTCGAAAATAGCGGCGACAAATCCGGAAATATCTCCTACCACGCCGCCACCCAGTCCAATCACAAACGACTGTCGATCAAGCCTGGCGCCAGCCATTTGATCGCAAATTGCACCGGCCTGCTCGAGCGTCTTGGATTGTTCGCCGGTAGGGATGGTCATGAGCGCCGGCTGAAATCCGGACGACGTTAAACTTTGTTTGACCTCATCGGCGAAGCGTTCGGCAACGTTCGTGTCAGAAACGATTGCGCAACGCATTTCGCGCAATCGTTGTTTCACAAGCTCGCCGGCGCTTGCCAGCAAGCCCGAACCGATCAGCACTTCGTACCGGTGCGCGTCGGTGCGCACTTCAATAGACGTCACGGATACGGGAAGTACGGCGTCCAACATGGACTAGCCGAAGGATTGGTCGATGTACACGCGTCAGTGCTAAAATTGCTCCACGAGATGCTCTCGGCGTGCAGATCAGCGAACAGCGCATTTATCTTTTGGCGGCTGCCGTGCGTACCCCCGCTTGCCGGGCCACCGGGATTAGTCGCGGTTTTAAAAACTGTGACGTACGGCGAAGGGGTCAAAGCGGTGCCTTGAAAGCTTACTGTTGTCCCTGATGCTTGAGCGGGTGCGAAGATGATAAACCCCGATGCGTTCGTAATCTTGGTCACCGACAGCCCGGCAATGCTTGACCCGGACGGATTACCGTTCAAACCGTAGCTTATCGGCGTGGTTGCGTCCCCAATTTCCGAAGCCGCTCGCGTATCGAACGGTGACAGAAAGATTTTCCAGGCTGGAAGATATTTCGGATTAAGTTGGGACATCCAGCTCCTGGTCGTACTAAACAAAACACCGTCGTTATCGTTCATGTACATCTGCGTAGCGACGCCGATCTGGCGCAGGTTGTTCATATCCGCCGTGACTTTCGCGCGTTCCTCCACGCTGATGAAAGCCGGGTAGGCGATTAAGGCGAGAATGCCGATCATCACCATGACAACCAGCAATTCCATGAGCGTAAAACTGTGAATACCTTTATTCCCCATTGCTCGTTATCAATTTATCTTAGTAATTTCACGTCGCTTACGGAAGGGAAATCGAACTTCTCCAGAAGGATTCGGAGTTGACAAGAGTGCCCTTGATCCTGTGTATGTAATACATGCCCGAGCCGACCGAGCCTAGTCCACCTACTCAGCCCAGTCCGCCTCCGCCGGTTCCAGTGGGTGGGCCGGCCAGCGATCCTTCATCGATGGATCTGCCGCCGAATGTCGCGGCCGCGCTCGCTTGTATCCCGCTCGTTGGAGGGATCATCTTCTATATTTTGGAAAAGCGAAACGGGTTCGTGCGATTTTATGCGATGCAGTCCATCATTTTCGGCAGCGCGTGGATTCTGTTCGATATTATCTCGAAAATCCTGTTTGCGATTTTTGGATCGATTCCGGCGATTGGCGGAATCCTGGTGTTTTTTTGGGCGATCGTCGCGGCTATCATTCACATTGCCTTCCTCGTCCTCTGGATCATCGCGATGGTGAAAGCGTTCACAAATACGCGATGGGAGATTCCGTACATCGGTCCGATCGCGCGCAGGCAGGTCGAAGGCGGCGGCGCGACCTGAGAAATTGTAGGGCGTCTGTGTCAGCCCCCGGATGCTTTGCAGTTTACAGAAATGCCCTATAATCAATTCTCTCCCAGTAACTTCACGATCACCTCCGTCAAAATTAGCTCGTGCTCGAGTTGTGTGGTGACCAGCTGCAGGTTTGCTTTCAAACACGATTCCATTCCGGCAACAAGCTGTTCGACTTTAAATCGATGCGCGTTTTGCGCGGCGATCCCGAGCGCATAGGCGTTAATCGAGCCGTCTTTTTTGCGCGGCAAATGTTCGGTTGCATCTGCCGGCAGCCGATTAATTGCCGAGATGAAATGAAACGGCGCGTGCGGTCGTGGCAGCCGATGGCGCTCCATTAAATCTTTTGCCAGTAATAGGTTACGGATCGTTGGTAAGATGGCGACCAGCAATATGCCGATGGCGCTTTCGCCTTGATCGAGCAATCGCCTAACGAGTGTGAGGGCGCGCTCGAGATCGCGTTCGGCCAACGCATTGCTCAAATCGAAGATAACGCCCGCGCGCGTGAGCGGTACAAGCTCCCGGACAAGATCGACATCCACCCGGCGCTCATTCCCGAGGTAGAGGTCGATCTTCTCCAACTCGTTCTCGATCTCTCGCGTGTCGCCTCCGGTGAGCAACACGAAAAGCTCGAGCGCGTCGTCATCGAACTCCAGTTTTCGCTTCTTTGCGCGCGCCTGGACGATCGCACCCGCTTCCTCTTCCCAGCCCCCGCGAGTTGAATCCAGTTTGTTGAAAACCTGTAGCTCGGCGCACTTGGCGAGCGTCTTGTAAAACGAGCGCCGCTTATCAACATCGCTCGCGCTGATCAAAAATGTGATGTCCCCCAGATCGCCCTCGATTAATTCGGACAACTCTTCGAGCGCAGTTTGCACTGCGGCCGAGCGAGCTTTTTGATCGTCGCCGAGGAAATTGACGTTTTTGAGCCAAACTAATTTTTTTCCAGTGAAGAACGGCAACGTCCGCAGCGCTTCAATTGTCGATCTTATCCGCGCTGCCGCCTGCTCGGCGTTATCTACCGCGCCATCGATCACTTCTAACCCAAAATCGCCCGCATCCGCTGGTTTCAATTTCTCCGCAAGATCCGCGGCGACGCATTTCACCTCCGCTTCGTCCGACCCGACCACCGCGTGAATACTCGCGGTCGTGGTTTTCGTCTTCACTTTCAGCATCGCAACTTTCTCGCACGCGCCGACAAGATCGACAAGGTGGATTGAGTGCTCTGCCGCTCTGGGTAGCGCATGCGTCTCGCGTGCCTGGCGATGGTGTCCTCGCCATCGCGAACTTTTTCCGTTCGCCACCACAAGAAAAGATTATTTTGGCGCGACGCCGAAACCCACACGCGAGATGCGTGCGCTACCCAGGCATCTCCCCGGCGTTCGGAATTTACAGCGCAACTTTCAGTCGCTTGCCTGTTGCAAAGAAGTTCCGAAATCTTTTGTGGCGTATTCGCGAAATTTTTCTTCGAGCATCGAGATGTTCTGGAATTTTCCTGCATATAAACGCGGCAGAACGCTTTCGAGTGGTTGATGCCGCGCCAGCGTATCCAGCAGCATCAGAAAGCTTGTCTTATCCGCAGCGGCGAGAAAACGCACAAGCCGCTCGGATTCATCATAGAAAGTTACTACCCGATCGGAAGGTGGATGCGTCATCATCACCAGGGCAGAAAGCGGAATTAGACTTTGCTCTGCAATCGCTTCCGAGTGCGGTTTGGCAATGTATCCGCGCGCTCGTTCGTAAGCCGCGTGTGCGTCCTTCGAGATGTACTGCGCGAATCCCTCGTCCAGCCAACAGGGAATGCCGTCCGTGTAAAAGCGATGCAGGACGAGGTGAACAATCTCGTGGCCGAGAAGATTGTTGGTGAATTTGTAGGCCGGATTGCGCTGGATGAAGAGACTTCCGGCCGAATGAATGCCACCGCTCCACGGCTCCAGTTTTCCGAACACCTGAAATTGCTGCCATTCTTCCGGGCGCTCAAAAATGTAGATGTGCGATTTCGTGTCAGTCGGCGGCTGGTCGCGCTCCAATTCTTTTGCGATGACGCGGTAATGAAACTCCGCTTCAGTAGAGACCGGCGTGGCGACATAACTGTGCACGAAATGATAGATGAAATGATCTGTCTCAGCGTGTTTCCATTGGTCGGGGTGAATGGCGAGCGCTTTTTCGCCAAGCGGATTTGGATCGCGCTGGCTCAACTGCGAAAATTCCACTTCGGGAAGCGAGTTGATTCCCGTAATCGGCGAATCCTCAGCCGTGGCCCGCAAGATCGACATGATCACTAACGCCGACAAGATCGACAGGAAACGCATTACGTGTTCGTGAAGCTAATCTCGTGCGAGCGACCTGTTGTCCGGGTAGCGCACGCGTCTCGCGTGTGGGTTTCGGCGTCTCGCCGAAACAATGTTTTAGAAAAGTTCGCGATTGTGAGACGCAATCGCCAGACACGCGAGACGCGTGCGCTACCCGAAGTCAAACGCGTGCGCGTCTGCGCCGAGAGTTGCGGGCGTATTTCACCGGACGGCGCCTCGGTTCGATTTTGTCGATCCCCGTGCCGCTTTTCACTTCCATGATTTGGTCGCGCAGAAGGGCGGCGCGTTCAAACTCCAGATTTGCCGAAGCCCGCTGCATTTCTTCGTCGAGCTCGCGCAGTAGTTCGGTCACGTTGAAATCGCCTCCAGCTTCACGAATGACCGATGATTCGATCTCGCGGCCGCGCAAAATCGTGTGCAAACTTTCCTGCACGGCACGGCGCACCGTTTGGGGTGTGATGCCGTGCTTTTCGTTGTAATCCATTTGTTTGGCGCGGCGATATTCGGAGATCGACATCAGCGCTTCCATGCTTTGGGTGATTTGATCGGCGAACAAGACCACTTCGCCGTTCACGTGACGCGCCGCGCGGCCGGCTGTCTGGATGAGCGAAGTCTGGCTGCGCAAAAATCCTTCCTTGTCCGCATCCAGAATGCAGACGAGCGATACTTCCGGAAGATCGAGACCTTCGCGGAGCAAATTGATGCCGACGAGAATGTCGAAATCTGCCGCTCGCAATCCTCGCAAAATTTCCACGCGCTCGATGGTGTCGATGTCGCTGTGGAGATAGCGCACTTTCAAACCGACGTCGCGCAGGTAATCCGCCAGGTCTTCGGCCGTGCGCTTCGTCAGTGTGGTGATGAGGACACGCTCGCCTTGCTCAACACGTTGGCGGCAAAGCTCGATCGTGTCGTCGATTTGTCTTTTGAGTGCTTTGACCGTGATTTTTGGATCGAGCAGTCCGGTGGGCCGAATGATTTGCTCGACAACGAGAGGCGCGCCAGGCGTGTGCGCGTCGAATTTTTCCGGCGCCTCGTCCGTACGGGATATTGGATTGGATGTTCGATCTTGGATGTTCGATGTTGGGCGTTTTTCACCCGGCAACACAAACGGCACCAGTTCCTCTGCCCCAATCCGCTGTCGCTTATGCGGAATGTAGCCTTTGTTCCCGACGGCGCTGTTTCGGATTTCAAATTCCGCTGGAGTAGCGCTCACGTAGATGAGCTGCTTCGTCATCTTCATGAACTCGTCGAAGTTGAGCGGGCGATTATCGAGCGCGCTCGGCAGGCGGAAACCGTAGTCCACCAGCACGGTCTTGCGCGAACGATCACCCTCGTACATGCCGCCGATTTGCGGAATGGTGGCGTGCGATTCGTCGATCACGACCAGAAAATCCTTCGGAAAAAAATCGATGATCGTGTACGGCTTCGACCCGGGCAGCCGACCCGATAAATGCCGCGAATAATTTTCGATGCCGTTACAAAATCCCATTTCCTGCAACATTTCCAAATCGTAATCGGTGCGCATTCGGAGCCGCTGCGCTTCAAGCAATTTGTTTTGCGATTCGAGTTCGATAATGCGTTGCTCGAGCTCTTCGCGAATCGTCCGCAGTGCGTGATTCAATTTGTCCGCCGGCGTGACGAATTGTTTCGCGGGAAAAAATGTGATTACGCTGAGCGATTCATGTCCATGGCCGGTCAGCGGATCGAAGCGCGTGATGGCGTCGATCTCGTCGCCAAAGAATTCAAGCCGGACGCCTTCTTCATCGGCGGTCGCCGGATAAACCTCGACCACATCGCCGCGCACGCGGAATCTCCCGCGGGAAAAGCTCACGTCGTTGCGCTCGTATAACATGTCGATCAAACGGCCGAGCACGGCTTCGCGACTGACATTCTGCCCTCGCTTTACCGTCAGCAGCATTCGCTCGTAATCTTCTGGTGAAGTGATGCCGTAGATGCATGAAACGCTGGCCACTACGATGACATCGCGTCGCGAGAGCAGCGCGCTGGCGGTTGAGAGTCGCAAGCGTTCGATCTCTTCGTTAATCGAAGAGTCCTTCTCGATGTAGGTGTCGGACCGCGGAATGTATGCTTCCGGCTGATAATAATCGAAGTAGCTGACGAAATATTCGACCGCATTGCGTGGGAAGAACTGTTTGAACTCGGAGTAAAGCTGCGCGGCCAGTGTTTTATTATGGGAAACGATCAGGGTCGGCTGATTCACCTCCCGGATGACGTTGGCGATTGTGAAAGTCTTTCCGGACCCCGTGACGCCGAGCAATGTCTGGTGCCGATTGCCGGCCTCGACCGACTTGATCAGCTTCGCGATTGCCTGCCCCTGATCGCCGCGCGGTTTGTAATTGGATTCGAGCCGAAACGCCATTTGGCAATCTAGCACCGGCGAGCACAGCCTGAAAGCCGTCGTATTCGCCCCACCATCTTCTCCCGCCCATTTCTTTTACCAAACTTTGTCGCACGTGGGGCAAAGTTTGGTTGCCCGCAGTTTGCTGGCTTTGTTAGCTTTTGATTCTCTGAAGCCAAAAACGGAACAGTTTTTGTATCTTTTACTCTGGTCGGCTGACCAATTGACGCGGCCGACTTTTCGGAATTTGAACGAGTCGTTCGAAGGTTGGGCTTATCGCAACGGCCTTCTGCGCCAAATTGCTGCCCTGGAAAAGCGGCGATTTATAGAACGCAAAGGTGGTTCCGCCGATGATCGTACTTATCGTTTAACCGCCGAAGGTCGCCTCTGGGCGTTGAGTGGCTGCGATCCACAAGCCCGATGGTCGCGTGCTTGGGACGGTCGTTGGCGCCTGGTGTTGTTCGACGTACCGATTGCGCAAAATACTGAACGTTCGCGGTTAAGACGTTACCTGCGAAACAGGCATTTCGGCTGCCTGCAAGGCAGTGTCTGGATTACACCCGATCCGCTGACGGAAGAAACGCGATTATTAGGTTCAGCGAAAACCGACGTAAACTCCCTGATCTTTCTCGAAGCTCGGCCCTGTGCGCATGAGCGGGACGCCGAAATCGTTACGGGTGCTTGGAACTTTGATCGCATCAATCGGCTTTACAGGCAGCATCTGAAACTCCTGAGGGAGAAACCGAGGGGAAAACTGAACAGTAAGAGGCGCGTGACGGCACTACACCAGTGGGCGGAGGCGGAGCGTCTCGGCTGGCGGGAAGCAGTCAAATTCGACCCTTGTTTGCCGCGAAGACTTTTGCCGCCAGGATATCTGGGTGAGCGAGTGTGGCAGCGACGAATTGAGGCGCTGGGTGACGCAAATCGAGATCTACACACCTTCAGCCTTTGAATTGGGTTTACCGCAGTCAGTGCCGCGACCGCACCTGGCCTACCTCTGCTGCAACGAATTTTTGTCGCACGTGCGACAAAAATTCGTCCGTCAGGTTCAGAATCGATGACGTTTAGCGCGGCGTTTAGCGATGTCGGCTCCGACAACTTGATCAGACTGCCGATCCGTGGATCCCTCGCGCAAACCGGCGACCTAAGGAAAGATCACCACTCAGGTGGGGATCAAGGGTTATTTTGGCAGGCAATCATCGGCTCTGTTTGCACAATTGGCGTGGTCCACGCGGAAGCTGCTTGTGGATGGTAAGTCGCTGGATTAAGTGGTTTTGCCAGAAGTTTAGCTTACATGACCGACGAGCGTTCATCGGGTGCGAAACTGGAGATCGCGCACGTTCTGCTCATCGATATCGTCGGCTATTCCAGGTTGCTTATCGACGATCAACAAGCGGCGGTGCGCCAGTTGAGCGCGGTCGTGCGTGGCAGCGCCGAGTTTCAAGCAGCCAATGAGGCCGGGAAGCTTGTGCGATTGCCGACAGGCGATGGCATAGCGCTCATTTTTTTCACAACGCCAGAAGCGCCGGTACGTTGCGCGCTGGAAATCGCCCGCGGGCTCCGTGGGCGTGAACCCTCGCTGCAAGTTCGAATGGGGATCCACAGCGGGCCGGTCACCTACGTAAAAGATGTCGATGAAGGAACCAACGTTGCCGGCGCTGGAATCAATCTTGCCCAACGAGTGATGGATTGTGGCGATGCTGGCCACATCCTTTTGTCGCATCGAATTGCCGAGGACATTGGCCAGTTTCGTGAATGGCTGCCGCATTTGCACGACATCGGCGAGTGCGGCGTAAAGCACGGGGTCAGAGTTCATTTGTTTAACTTGCATGGCGCTGATTTTGGAAATCCAGCTGTCCCCTCAAAAGTACAGGAGGCGACCGCCGCGGCATCAAAGTTGCGCCGGACACGCTTCTCGCGATGGGCAGCGGCAGCTGTGCTGATCCTCGTGGCTCTGGTTTTAGGTGGCTGGTTCTGGCACAGCCGGCAAGTGAGTCGGCTTAATGTCGGGTCGGACAAATCGATTGCCGTGCTCCCCTTCGAAAATTTTAGCGATGACAAGGCGAACGCGTTTTTCGCTGATGGAATTCAGGACGACATTCTCACGAGCCTTACGAAGATTCACGACTTGCGCGTAATCAGCCGCACGTCGGTTGAAAGTTATCGTGGTCGTAAGGAGTCGCGTAACCTGCGCGAGATCGCGAAAACCCTTGGAGTGACCAATGTTCTGGAGGGCAGCGTTCGCCGGGAAGGAAGTCGCGTAATCATCAACGTGCAGCTGATCGACGCGCTGCAAGACCGGCATCTCTGGGCCAATCGGTACGAGCTCACGCTCCAGGATTCGTTAGGTATTGACGGTCAGCTCGCTCGCGAAATTGCCGATGCGCTCCGTGCCAGGCTGACGCCCGAAGAAGCGACGCGCGTCCAGAGCAAGCCCACCCAGAATACCCAAGCCTACGATCTTTATCTTCAAGCAAAAGAGTACGAATTCAAGCCCGATACCTTCCTGCAAGACTATCGCACAGCCGAGCAGCTTTACGTCCAGGCAATCACGCTCGATCCAAATTTCGCGCTCGCACATGCACGGCTCGCGGCGACCTGCGCGCGCATCTATTTTTTTTATGAGCCGACGGAAACATGGAAGAAGCGGGCGAGGGCGGAAGCTGAGATCGCGTTGCAATTGCAACCGAATCTTGGAGAAGCCCATCACGCGCTGGGTCTCTGCTATTATTGGTTTAACCGCGACTACGAAAACGCGTTGCGTGAGTTTGGCATCGCGAAAACGCTTTTGCCTAACGACAGCACGGTGTCCTGGGATATCGCCGCCATTAGGCGGCGGCAGGGTCACTGGCAAGAGGCAGTCGCCGATTATCGTCAGATCCTCCGGCTCGATCCGCAGAATGCGAACGTCATCCGCGACTTGCTCTACGTTTATTGTGCGATGCGCGATTGGCCCAATGCCGAGGCCACTGCGCAGCGTCTCATCGCGCTCACGTCCAATTCCTTGAACGCGAAAGCGCAGATCGGGTATGTCGACTTTTGGGCGAAGGGCAGCACGGTACGGTTGAAAAGCGAGATGGCGACGGTCCCGGCGGGCAAAGATCCCGACGGCGCGGTCACAGCCTTCCGGATCGATGCGAGTATGATCGATCGCGACGCTGCCGCGGCCGAACGGGCTCTGCTGGCCTCGCCGCTCGATACCTTTTCCTACCTCAACGGCGTCTATACGCCGCGGAGTTTTTTCGCTGGCGAAATCGCACTGCTGCGCGGCGAGAACGGCACCGCGCGCGCAGAGCTGGAGCACGCGCGCGACATTTTTGCCGCTTATGTGAAGGAAGCTCCTGATGTAGCGGAGCGTCACGCATTCCTCGGTCTGGTTTGCGCCTTGCTTGGAGAGAAACAGCGCGCGATCAATGAAGGAATGCGGGCGGTTGAACTGCGTCCAGAGTCGCAGGATGCGCTAGATGGGGCGGTTTTCAACGCTGTGCTCGCCCTGATTTACGCGCGTGTGGGCGAGAACGATCGCGCGCTCGTGTTGCTTCACCATCTGCTTGCCGTACCAGGCGCGGTGGACAGTGCGAGTTACAGCATTACGCTCAACGATCTAAAATTTCGCTGGGAATGGGACCCCTTGCGCAACGATCCGCGTTTTCAGAGATTGGTTGCGCAGGAACACCAGTGAATCCAAGAAAATTCTTCGCTGAACTGAAGCGACGGAAGGTTTACAGCGTCGCGATTGCGTACGTGGTCGGCGGCTGGGCGCTGGCACAAGGCATTGCACAGGTCTTTCCGGTGTTCGACATCCCCAACTGGGTCGTGCGTCTCATCGTGCTGCTGATAGTGCTTGGCTTCCCGCTCGCACTGGTACTCTCTTGGTTTTTCGATCTGACCCGATACGGAATTGTACGAACGCCGAATGTGGACAGCCATAAGATCGAGGTCATCCAACCGCCAACCAACTCGACTGAGCGCTCGATCGCAGTTTTACCTTTCGCCGATCTGAGCCCCGGGCAGGACCACGATTATTTCAGCGACGGAATTGCCGAGGAAATTCTGACGGCACTCTCGAAGATCGACAATCTGCGCGTTGCGGCGCGGCGCTCATCATTCTGGTTCAAAGGCAGGCAAGCCGATTTGAGCGAGGTTGCGCAGAAGTTGAATGTCGAGCACGTGCTCGAGGGTAGCATTCGGCGCGATGGCGACCGCGTCCGTGTCACGGCCGAGCTCATCGACGCGTGCGACGGATTCACCATTTGGTCGGAAACTTTCGAGCGCGAACTCCAGGGAATCTTTGCTGTTCAGGACGAGATTACACGCGCGATTCTCGATGCCTTGCGATTGAAGCTCGACATCTCGAAACCAGCGCCCACGCGCGACACAGAAGCCTACGATATTTACCTGCGTGGTCTGTTTTTTTCCAACAAAAGCACTGAGGAAGCGCTTCGGCGCAGCCTCGAATTCTTTGAGCGCGCGCTGGAGAAAGATCCACGACTGAGTGGCGCCTGGACCGGGATTGCGAAGGCTTGGCTCTGGCTGGCTGACGCATACGTTCCGCCGCTGAAGGCTTATCCTAAGGTGCGTGAAGCCGCGCTGAACGCGCTCAAAATCGACAAAGACGAGGCCGAAGCGCACGTCTATCTCGCCGAGACAAAACGGATACTCGACTGGGATCTCGATGGCGCCGAAGTGGAATTCAATCGGGCCCTTGAGATCGAGCCAAATTCGACGCCGTCCAACTATTTCATCGCTGCGTTTTACGCGGCACGTGGCGATCGCGACAAAGCTCTGGCTTACTTGCAGCGTACATCGAAGATCGATCCGGCGTCTCTTTGGGTAAACAACTCCGCTTGTGAACTCTACCGCTACTTCGGTCTGTACGACGAAGCGATCGCGGCCGGTGAACGCGCGTTGCAACTCGACCCGGCATTTGTTTATGGCGAGCCATTACTGGCGGCGCTTTTTCGTGAGATGGGTCGTTTCGATGAGGCGATCGCGCTCTACGAAAAGGCGGAGAGCATCAGCGGCAGGCCAGCGTTTGGTTTGGCTATCACCTATGCGCGTATGAACAGACGCAAGGAGGCGCTCGAAATTCTCGACCAAGTCATTGCCACTCGGGGGAGTTACACACCCGGCGATGCTATTGCCCATGTGCACGTGGCCCTGCAAGCGCATGACGACGCCATTCGCGAATTGGAACGCTCGCGCGAGGACCGATCGTCATCATTGCATTTTGTTGGGATAGCGCCCGAGTTTGGGCCACTGCGCTCAGATCAACGTTTTAGGTCGATCTTGAAAACAATCGGGCTGGAGCCCGAGAAGGTTTTCGCAGCGGCAGCAGCGCGTCGGTAAATAATGTGGCTTGGCCATAACCTGAGCCGCTGCGCGGTAAACTTGACTGCTTTAAACGGTCATGTTCTCCGGTGCAATACGCTATTGCGCGATTACGTCTCGGCCGTGGCCGTGGGCGCGCACGCCGTGCTGATGCAGATCATTCTGCGCGAGATGCATTGCGAAAAGCAGCGTCGCGATCAAACCGAAGTACAAGATCGACATCGTCCAGCGCTGCGTGGGCGTGACTTCGTAGTACTGTTTCTCTTGTTCAGTGCGTTTGCGGAAAAGCGAAACAATCCGCGGCAGAGATAAGAACACCATCAGCCAGACGACAAAGTTTGGATATTTCCAACCAAACCAAAGCAGCAAGGCAAACCCCGGAATCCAAAGCCAGCGCGATAACGCGCTAACGATGCGACCGCCGTCCAGCATGCCTACTGGCGTCAGGTTAAACAGATTCAAGAAATAACCGAACCACGCCAGTGCGATGAAAACCGGCGCGTCGAAGATTTCGCCCAAGGAATTGCATGCGAGTGCGCCCAACGAGCCGAGCATCGGTCCTCCAATGCCGACGCATGCTTCCATCCAGGCGTTGCGCGGCGCTTCTTTGAGCGCGATGAACGCGCCCATGAACGGAATGAAGACGGGGGCGCCGACTTTGAGCCCGAATTTTTTCGCGACGACGAGGTGTCCGCATTCGTGCACGAGTAAGAGCAGGACAAAGCCGACACCGAATTTCCAGCCCCACATCGCAGTGTAAACCCAAATCATGAGCAGCATGGTGCCGCCGGATTTGAGGAGAATCGGGAGAAACTTGAGCGCGGGCAGAATTAGAAATTTGAGTTTCGCGAAGAACTTCGCAATCATCACGCCGATGACCGCCAGCGGCGCGAGTGCTTTCTTCGCGCGGTTCCAGAATGTCTCACGCTGCGGTGCCGCAAGCTCCGTCGTCGTTTGGGGGCTGTTCATCGATGTACCTAAGGCGGCGGATTGCGAATTTCGTTAAACGCTTCGCCCAGTCGATCGAGCACGTCGGTGGCCAATAACGATTCTTCACTGGCGCTGCCATCGAAGATTGACATCTCGGCCGCGCGGCCGCACGCCCAAGCCCCCACCCGCGCGGCATCATAGGTTGGCAATTTTTGCCCTAGTAATCCCGCACACACGCCGGTCAGGATGTCGCCCATTCCACCGCTGGCCATTCCCGGATTTCCGGTTGTGTTGTAACTGAGTGGTTTGCCTCGCTCGAAAACGATGGTGCGGCTGCCTTTGAACAAAAGCGCGACCGGGAATTGGTCGCAAAAATTTCGAGCGATGCCAGCTCGCGACATTTTTCCAACGTCGAACAAGCGGCTCATCTCCCCGGGATGCGGCGTGAGCAACCGCGCACCGCGGCACCGCTTCAGGGTGTCGATCTTTTCCGCGAGAATGTTGAGCCCGTCAGCATCCACAATCATCGGCTGTTCCGCCCGCTCGATCAGATTCAGAATTTCGGAAACGCGCGATTTTCCCAACCCCGGACCAACCGCCCAAATGTCGATCTTTTCTTCGAGCAAATTTTTGTAGGAGCGAACAGGTTTAACCATTGCTTCCACTGGCGCGGCGGACGCGACGATTTCGTAGATTTCTTCGGGCACAAATACTTCCACGAGGCCGGCGCCGGCGCGGAGAGCGCCCCGCGTGGTCATGAGGGAGGCGCCAACGAAGCCTTTTGACCCGGCGACGACGCCGATGCGGCCGAATTGATTCTTGTAGGCATTGAATTTGCGCCGCGGTAAAAGCGTGCTGAGCGAGTAAGCTGTCGCCGCCAGTTCGTTAGGCGCACCTTCCTCCGGGACAAGGTCAACCAGCGGGACGACGGCAATCCGGCCGACGAAATCGAGCGCTGAATCGACAATTAATCCATGCTTGGCGAAACCGATCGTGACGGTGAAGTCGGCGATGACCGAATCTTCCGGATCGGTCTCGCCGGTATTACCGTCGACCCCGGTGGGAAGATCAACCGCGAAAACAAAGGCGTTTTGCTCGCGACGCAATCGATTGATCTCGCGGGCGGCGGCGCGGATCGGCTCGCGCAAAAAGGATTTTGCGCCAATTCCAAGGAGGCCATCGAGAACAATTAAACGCGGCCCGATGTCTGTGGTGTCGGTACCGCTCTCGTGTTCAGCATCGCGCAAAGCTTGAAGCTTTTTGCGCGTTAGCTCGCTGCAATCTTCTTCTGCAAACGGCAGGTGGATGTCGATCTTCCATCCGCTACGCTGCAAATGCTCCGCTGCGACTAGCGCGTCTCCGCCGTTGTGTCCTTTGCCTGCGAAAACGACGCAAGTTTCGGGGCACGGAAAAAATTGCCGAACGGCGCGCGCGACGCCCGCGCCCGCCTGATCCATCAACGCTTCGACCTGAATGCCACGTGCGAAAGCAGCCTCTTCTGCCGCGCGCATTTGCGCTGAGCTCAAAATCGGGGAGTCCAATTAATCCTCCGATTCTCTTGGCGCCGACGTTCTCTTCTTCTTCACGGACGCTGTTTTTTCTGACGCTGAGCTAGACGAGTGCGATGATCTGCGGCGCTTCGATGATCTGCTCCCTCGCTTTGAGGAGTGCTGGACTTTGGTTTGATCGATGAACGGTTGCAATGGGACCGTTTCCACGGCGGCAAGCGCAGGCGACCGTGAGCCGCTTACGACAGAGGAACGATTGCGGATTCCGCGCGCAATTTCCTCCGCCAGCTGTTGCCGATAGGAAACGGTTTGCACGTATTGTGCTTCGGTTGAGTTAGTGAGGAATCCGCATTCCACCAACACGGCTGGGATGCTGGTTTTGCGCAGCACGTAATAGCCGCGCCGGCGGACGCCGCGGTTGGATGAGGGTGCACCCCGTGAAACGTAGTAGTGGATCGCCGAAGCGAGCGGCAGACTGTCACGGCTGTAAAAGTAGGTTTCGATGCCGTTCGCGCCGCCGCGCTGCGCAGCATTGAAATGAATACAAACAAACACCGCGTTACGGTACGAGTTTGCAATTGCCACCCGCGTGGGCAACGGGACAAAGACGTCGCTGTCCCGCGTCATGACCACGCGATAGCCGCTGGCTTCTAATACTTCTCTGAGTCGCAGCGCCACATCCAGCGTCATCATTTTTTCCGCAACGGCCTGGCCTGGAATTCCACCCAGATCTAAACCGCCGTGACCCGCATCAATGACGACGATGGTAGAAGGCTGCACGTCTTGCGTACTCGGAGCCGTTCGGGCTGAGGCTGGCTCTGCGATCCATGTTGCAGCAACGATAAGACCGAGATGATAAAAACGCTCCCGCATCTTACTCGTTCTTCGGCACTGTCTGCGGGCGATCGGAAAGCTTCGGCGCGGCGTTCCGCGATTCCTGACTGAGCGGCACCTCCATCATTCCACCAGCCACTTTTATGTCACCATTGTTGCCATGCATGAGGCGGGGCCGCGTTTTCGTTTCCATGAAGGATGCATGCGAGAGAAGCTCTCCATTTAGCCCGATGCGGTCATAAGCCCAGGCGCGCGGCGCGGCGCAAAAGAGTACATGTAATTGATTGGCCCGGTCCAATTCGGCATGCGGCTCGTCGAAGGCTATGATGCGGCCTAACGAGTAGGTTGCGTACACGATTCCATGATCTTTGTCCTCAACGCGCACGTAGAGGGAGGTGTGATCAGGAAAACGATTGGTCAGTAGCGAGTAGGTGCGCACATCGCCGGGGCCGGCCGTGTCTTCCGGTACACCGACAGTGCGCTGCCAGATTGGGCGCGCATCGGTAACTTCAAAGACTTTGGAGGGCGAATAAAAATATTTGCCAAGATCGGCGAAATAAATGTGCGCGCGTACATGATATGTTCCGAAATCGTGCACTTGGAAAAGCGGAGTAAGATTGATTTTTTGTGCGACGCGTTTGCCCGCTTCGATTTTGAGCGGCGGCTGAGTGGGGCTCGTTTTGACCGGGCCGATGATCTGGCCGTCCTGGCTGGTGACTTCAAATCCAAACCAGGACTGCCCAGGAGCATCGCGAAGATCGACATCTCGTCCCGCGAGGTTAGTTATGCCGACGGTGGCCACGACTGGTTCGTAGGCGATATATTGCAAGCGGGCCAATCTCAGGTCGACTTGAATTTGGCCGAATGCAGAACTCCCGAGCAAAACAAGAGTCGCGCACAGCGGCGTTGACTTCATGGCGCGATAACGTAACGCAACTCGTTGGATAGAAAAGACATTGTCGAATGTCCCGGCTCAGGCGCGCTGCCGGCGCGCGGACGTCAGGTTCTTCTGTTGTTTGTGGAGAGTCACCGCCTCGATCAACGCTTCGTCCCACGGCGCCGCAATAGTTTCCACCGGTGCACGAACGCTTTGGTCGTAGGCAAATTCTACATATTCCCATTCAACCATTTCGAATAACGCGTTCGTGCCGCGGGCCAAGCTCGTCTCGGCGTGCGTCAGTTGGCCACTATGCAAAAAAAGAAGACCGCTGTTTTTGTCTTTTACGATTTGAATCGCACCGCTGCGGCGGCCGAGACAGCACATTTGCACTACATCGGCAACCTGAAATAGATCCCGCGGGCGCGCCCCGGCTTTTTCTGCTCGTTCAATGGCGTCCAGCAAAGCATCACCGTCGACCGGTTCGGGAAAAACCTTTGTCTTGGCCACTTCCAAGCAGCGCTCCGAACGGGCATAGGCTGGAAAGAACAAAGTTTGCAAGCCCGGGAAAATCTCGCTGAGCGCACCACCGAGCGTCAGACCGTCGATCCCTTCAACTTCCAATTGGGCCAGGAGCAGCTTGCATTTTGCATGGCGCAGTCCCCAGTCAAGGGCGGCCACATCGCCGGCGACCAGATTACATTGGTGTTCGCTGTACTCTCTCACCATTCGCACCAGTTGTTCGCCCATCTCGGCGTCACGGTGCACAATGAGCAATTGCATTACTGCGATGGAGCGGTGAAAGGCGGTGGAAACAGGTTCAGCAACCTGGTTGGTTCGGCGCGTTTGTCTTGCAGCTGGTCCTTATAATAGACGCGTACGATATAGCCGAGATATTTTCGCTCACCTGCTTCCAGCGGCGCGTTCGCTTTCGCTGGTCCGCCTTTTTTGGCCGGATTCACCGCAGCGGCCGCGGCCGTTAAGGCTGCTTCGGAAGAGAAGGCTTTGCTCTTCGGGCGTACATAGGTGACGGCCAATAGTTCGGGATCTGCCCCGGCCCAATCATGGGTTGGCGTGAGCCATTCATAGTTCACTTCTGCGTCGGTTAGCTTGATGTCCTTGTTGTCCACCGAATCGTAGAAGAAGACTTGGATTTTTACTTTTGTGTGGTCGATCACCGCGTTCGCGCGTTTCTTGACACCAATCCGCAACATCAGATTCGTGTCGGCGTCCGGATCGGGCGTTTCTGTCGTTGTGACTTCGGAGATTCCAAGCACCGACCCATCTGGGATTTCTTCTGTTGCGCTGCGTGCCACCCCCGTATCCAATGGATAAACTCCAACCAGTCCGGAACCGCTGGACGTGCCCATCGCTGAGCCTTTTTTCAGTTTCGCATCCGCTAGTTCGTACAGCGGGCCGGCCGAAGGACCGATTTCCTGGACTCGCCGCCAAGTTTCGTTCGAGCGATCAAAGTTTTGAATCGACTCATAAATCATGGCCATCTCCGCCAGCACCTGGGCGTTTTTGGGATCTTTTTCCGATGCTTCCTGCAAACGCGCCAGCGCATTAGTCGTGTCGCCGCGCTCGCCCAACTCAGTTGCCTCTTTTAAAAGGCGGTCCGCTGCGGACAATGCCGATGTCGAAGAAGAAAGCGCTAGCGCAGGAGTGGCCAGAGGTTTCAGTGTCGGTGGCAGCGCGGGCGTGACCCGAGGCGCTGGCGCCGCAGTTACCTTTGGCCTTGCTGCTGGATGGTTGGCGCGTATCCGACCGACATAGTAAACGCTCAAACTCAAGGCTTCGGCTGCTGCGAATAGAATGACCAAGGCGAGGCCGAGGTTGAAGCTGCGGTCGGCGCGCGTCGAGGAATAAAAAGTGAGAGCACGCATGAATGGTGGATTATATTTTGATTTTTTAACGGCGCAAAACTGGCTGAGACGCCACGCCGCGCCTGTTGCGCGTTTTGCTTGTCAAACAATCAATGGCATGGCGCTTCGTCATTAGACGCCCGCGACGGCGGTTCCGTTGGAAAAAGGTGGAGCAATCCTAGCGCGAGATCTCCCCCTGGCTCAAAATCTTGAATCCAGCGCCGGTCAAAACGGAAGACGCGCACTCATTGTCATCGACATGCAACGCGAGCGCAGCCAGACCGCGCGGTCGCGTCAGCAACGGATAAGTGAAATGCACATTCACTTCGGCCATAAAAAGCGAGGCCAACAGCTTCGCGAGTTGGGTCGCCACTTCGCGCAATTCCACGACTACGACTTCGCACATCCCAAACGCGACCTTGTTCTCTCGGAACAATTGCTCCACGCCCTCCGGATCGCTCACGATGATTCGCGCAATCGCGGAGTCGGTTGACTCCGAAACACTGATGGCCACCACGTGGCTGTGGTGCGAGTTGAGCAGTTTCACCACCTCAAGCATCGCTCCGACCTTGTTCGGGAGAAAGACGGAGAACTGCTTGACCAGCGGTCCGCTTAATTTGGAAGTGGTTTCCGGGAAATCGAGTGGCATAAAGGTGGATCGGCCGCTCCACGGGCGATGATAATCAAATGCGGCTTTGCCGCCTAATCTTAGCATCGAGGTCGCCGCGGCGACACTGCTCAATCCGCCTTGAATATTTCATGCGCGATCTTCTGTTGGCAAACCAATATTGCCCGCTGATTCAGGCTGTTCATTTAGCCGCAGCACTTTACATTCGCTCGCCAAAGATGGAGCCCGAAAATGAACTGATCGCGCAACGGCGGGAGAAACTCCAAACCTTGCGCGTAAAAGGTGTGGACCCGTTTGGGGCCGCGTTCGAGACGGCTGGCAGCATCATAGAAATTCGCGAAAAATTTCGCGAGGGCGAAACCTTGCGCGCGGCTGGCCGCATGACCGCCCACCGCGACATGGGCAAGAGTCACTTTGTCGACCTTCGGGACGCGACCGGGCGCATTCAGGTTTATTTGCACGAAAAGGAAATCGGCGCGGAGATGATGGAAATCTTCAAACTGCTCGACCTTGGTGATTTCATCGGCGTGGAAGGCGTTTGCTTTTTAACAAAAACTGGCGAGCCGACGCTAAGAGCAAAGAAATTTGAAGTGCTGGCGAAATCGCTTCGGCCGCTGCCAGAAAAATGGCATGGCCTGCAGGATGTCGAAGCGCGTTACCGCGAACGCTATCTTGACCTGGTTTCGAACGAGCAATCGCGGGAAACCTTTGCCAAGCGGATTGCGATCGTGCGTGAAATCCGCGGTTTCTTCGAGGACCGAGGTTTTCTTGAGGTCGAGACGCCGATGCTGCAAACAGTCGCAGGTGGCGCGGCGGCGCAACCGTTTCAAACGCATCACAAGGCGCTCGACCTTAACCTTTATCTGCGCATCGCGCCGGAACTTTATCTCAAGCGCTTGCTCGTGGGCGGGTTCAACAAAATTTTCGAGCTCAATCGCAATTTCAGGAACGAAGGCATTTCGCGAAAACACAATCCCGAGTTCACCATGCTCGAGGCCTACTGGGCATACGCCGATTTCGAGAAAGTCGCGAACCTGGTCGAAGAACTCATTTGCCATTTAGCCGAGAAAATCGTCGGCTCATTGCGCATCGAGCATCGAGACACCGAAGGAAAGGGCATTCGGACGGTCAATTTAAAACGGCCCTGGCGGCGGGCGCGTTATTTCGATCTTGTGCGGGAGGTTGCAGGTAAGGATTGGTTTGACCTAACGAGCGAGCAACGGCGCGCGCGAGCGACCGGCGCTTTCAAATTGGAGATCTTGCCACAGCTCGCCGACTTCGAAGTCACGCAACACGTTTTCGAAAAACTTGTCGAGGAAAGAACATTCGATCCGCTATTCGTGACGCATTGTCCGAAAGAGCTTGTGCCCCTGGCGAAACAGAACGTTGTCGATCCTGCAGTTGTCGATGTTTACGAGTTGATCATCAACGGCGTGGAAATCTCGCCCGGTTACACCGAACTGAATGATCCCGACGCGCAGCGCAAACGTTTACTCGAGCAAGCTGGCGAAGAAACGCAAAAGATCGACGAAGAGTTTCTGCGCGCTCTCGAACACGGCATGCCGCCAGCCGGTGGCTTTGGCCTTGGTATTGATCGATTGTCTATGTTGCTGACCGGGGCAGAATCGATCCGTGACGTCATCTTGTTTCCGTTGCTCAAGCCGAAGCGCGAGTAGTTACCGATCGTAAGGAAGAGCCTCTGACGCGGCAGCATCAGTGCAAACCGCCGGCGTGTGACAAATTGACGCCGCACACTTCGAGGCTTCGCGCCAGGCTACTGTTTCGCTTTCCTGTGGCTGCTTTGCAGGATGAGTTAAGGCTTAGGCCACATGCTCAGCGACCCATTGCGTGGCGAAGCGCGCCACTTGCCGCGCGTTTCGCAGGTTTAATTTCTCCTTGATGTGGGCACGGTGAGTTTCCACTGTCTTCCGACTCAGACAAAGGTTCTGGGCGATTTCGCGGATTGAGTGCCCTTTGCCGATCAACCCCAACACCTCAAGCTCGCGCTCAGTTAATTCACGCACCTGATTAGCGTCGCACGGCTCCTCGTGGTGTGCCGAACCCATACCTATTTCCTTCGAGACCATTGCACTGACGTAACGCAGGCCGCCGAAGATCTTACGAACCGCCTCGACGATTTTTTCAATCGCTTCCTGCTTCACAATGTATCCCTGCGCGCCCGCCCGAAGTGCCCGCGCGGCATAGAGCGGCTCCTCATGCATGGAAAGAATGAGAACGGGCAGCTTTGGAAAGTCCGCTCGGATTTTCTTCGTCAGCTCAATGCCATTGCCATCCGGCAAGCCGATGTCGACGATCACTAGATTTGGCTTGGTGCTGCGGACTACGGCCAGCGCCTGGCGCGCGTCGCCTGCTTCGCCGCAAACGCTAAGACCATTGCTCGAGTTGATGATGCGTCCCAAACCTTTACGCAAAAGGGGGTGATCATCGACAATCACGATTCGTTTTAATCGTCGATCTTGTCGCCCGTGCGGTGCTTGGCTTGCTTTTGCCGGTCTTGATCGCGGGTTGATCGCCGCCATGTTTGCGCGATTCATACGGGGCTTAGCATTTCAGGAAGGAGGCAAACTCGTTCGAACCGACTTGTCAATTCACGGAATGGGAAGATCCTCGCCTGCTCGTTTACCAGAGCGGGCGCATCGGCGTGCCAGGTAAGATCGACCTTAGAGTGGAATCGTGGCTCCGAAGGCTTTCGTAAGCAGCCGAAAAGGAAAAAGGTTTTTGTTTCTGGCGAAATCAGGCCTTGGTTTCCTGCGTTTCCCTCTCTATTTGCCTGGGTGCGAAGGGCTTGCCCGCGAAACACGCGAAACGATACGAATCTGCTGATTAAAAAGAATCGGATCGGATTTTCAGATTTTTTGTAGCCACCGGCCTGCGGCCAGGTCCGGAGGAGGGGACATATGGACCACCCATCTCATTTCGTCACGCGATAATGATGATGCCGAAGACGAAGAGGAGAGCTCAAACGGCAGGTGCAAACGAGCGACGACATAAGCGTTTGCGGAAGGAAACCGCGTCCGTGAAAGGTACCGAGCAGGAAAAAGCCGGGCAGGATCACGACCGGGACAAAGCCGTGAGATTGCCAGCATTTTTGCGACCTCGCACGCTGGTCAGGCAATAGACGCCGCACCTGATCGTAGGATTTTGTAGTATAGCGTCTTACATGTCGGCACGTGTCTTGCTAAAACGAAGCCGCCAGCGGGAAATCGCCACCCTGAGAACGAGGACTCGCCAAGGCAAGGCAATCTTCAATGAAACAGGTTACTCCGGCAGCAGGTGTCTTCGTGGTGATGCTCGCGATGGCGGCAGGCGCATGCAGCACAATTTCCCGATATGATCAGGCGGCCTACGAGCACGCGGTCAACGCCAAGGTAGACGCGCTCGTTCTGATGCAAAAAGCCACCGCCAGCTATGACGAGCATCAAATGGAAATTGAATCGTTACTCACAGAACTGGATAAGGCTTATGAATACGATCGTGGCCGCCTACTCGATCAAGTCACGATTGCTCAGTGGAGCATTCTTAGAGATCCGGATCGAAATCTATTCGGCGGATTTCTGAAAAGCTGGAAAGCAAAAGGCAGCCTTAGTTCAACGTTTGTCGCGGAGAAAAAGGCCCAGATAGCTGATGCCTTCGATCAAATCATCCAGCTTGAAAGCGGAAAGATTAAGGCATCCCAGGTGAAATAAGCGATGCTTAACATCGACAATATTCTGAAGAACATCGAGGAGCAAAGCAAGTCTCTTGCAGAAAAGCTCTTCAAGCAATACCTACGGGAAGCCCTCACTGATGTCAGGGACTTCTTGGGAAAGTCGAAGGCCAATCTGGAGCGGTGGGCACAGGAACTCGACCGTCGCGAGATAGATGAGGATGAATTCAAAAGCCTGGTCCAGGGACAGCTGGATGCGACCGAGATGCGTGCACTTAAACAGACAGGACTGGCCCAGGTACGAATCGATATCTTTACCAGCGGAGTTCTCGATATTGTCGTAAGCGCGGCTCTTGCAGCAATCCCATAGTTAAGTTCGAGTGCAAGAGTTACCACCACAATAAATCTCAACTCAGTCTAACAAATATCTATGTCCATGAAACCACTAAGTCAGCGTTCACCGAAATGGTATGGTTGGTTGCCAGATCTGCCGGACCATCGCGATTTCATGTATTCGGCGATTGCGCCAACGATTGCACGATTGCCGAAGAAGGTCGATCTTCGGCCAGAATGTCCGCCCGTGGAAAACCAGGGCCAGCTTGGCAGTTGTACAGCTAACGCGCTCATCGGCGCCCTGGAATTCCTCGAATTGAAGGGCGGCGCGCTATTTGTCGATCTTAGCCGGCTTTTTGTTTATTACAACGAGCGCCTAATTGAAGGCACGGTCGATCAGGATAGCGGCGCATTTCTTCGCGACGGCATCAAATCACTCGCCAAGCAGGGAGTTTGTCCAGAGAAAGAATGGCCTTATCGGATCACCGCATTTAGGAAAAAGCCTATCGCCACTTGTTATGCAGACGCGAGAAAGCACGAGATTACTTCCTACCACCGAATCAACACCACTGACGAAATGAGAACCTGTTTGGCTGAGGGTTTCCCCTTTGTGTTCGGCTTCACTGTGTATAGCTCGTTTGAATCGGCAGCCGTAGCAAGATCAGGCGTCCTGAATATGCCTACGAGAAATGAGAGAGTAGTGGGCGGTCACGCAGTGGTGGCGGTGGGTTACGATGACACGCAGCGGCGATTCATTATTCGTAACTCCTGGGGCACCGACTGGGGACAGAAAGGCTGCTTTACCATGCCTTATGAGTATCTTGGGAGCCGAAACCTATCCGACGACTTCTGGACGATTCGCGCCACCAAAGCAGTCAGATAATTGCGCTGCGTCGCGGCTGTAGCCGGAATCAGTAGTGTCGTTCATCCTTTCGTTGACGCCAATTCTGCCAGACGAAAAGGGAACGCCGCACAGCAAGATGGCTAGAGCGTAATCGTGCGGGCTGAATGGTGTGGCTCGGATCTTCTGGAGAATCCTGCCTTCGGAATCCATAGCCGCGGTGGCTACAGAGATTGCTTCAAGGAATCAACGGCCGCGCCGCGGCGGGACAAGCTTGCAGGCCGGACAGATGCTGTAGATCACCACGCCATCACCCACTGTGTCGAGTGTCGATTTGATTACTGTACCGCAAAGGGCACAGATGAGCGCGTTTCCGTGTTTTCTAGCGGCCAATCTCTTTGCCGCCCCCTTTGGTCGCGCTTTTTCCCTCCACGTCACAAAAAGTAATCGCGGCTCGGAGGCGTGGCGGATTCAAAGAATTACAAAGCGCGATTTTGGAGGCCCGGAGCCGATCGATCCGTTGCCGGTAAAAGATCCGCATTTCCGCACATTCGAAGAGATCAAGCGCATATTATTGCAACTGAATAAATTGCCGTTGCGGCCCTCCCGGAATGCTGCCGCCGATCCTGCTTGCCACGCCGAAAGGTCGCGCGGCGACGAAGGTCGGTGACTGATCTCGTTGAAACCGCGAGGCATGTGTTATGGTAACTCCGAAAGGATCAGCTTCACAGCTTCACATGGATTTGGATGCAAGCTGATTGGCCGGCCAATGACCAGGTAATCCGCACCGGCCTCAATGGCCTGCTGTGGAGTCGTGAAGCGTTTTTGATCGCCAACCTGCGACCATGCTGGCCGAATCCCCGGAGCGACGATTTTAATATTGTCGCCGAATTCTGCACGAAGCATCTTGATTTCACGCGGGCTGGCAACAACGCCGTCGATTCCGCTTGTGACGCCAAGCCTGGTCAATCGCAAGACCTGCTCGTTGATCCTTTCCGAAATTCCGATCTCGCCCAGCGTCGCTTGGTCGGCACTGGTCAAAACGGTTACGCCTAGGATCGACATGTGATCTTTTCGGGCTGCCATTGCTGCCCGAATCATTTCGCTACCGCCGCTCAAATGAATGGTCAGCATTTGCACGCCGAGATCAGCCGCGGATTCCACCGCTTTTGCGACGGTGTTCGGGATGTCGTGCAGTTTAAGATCGAGAAGAATTTTTGCGCCAGTCGCGCGAATCGCGCGCACGATTTCGGGACCTTCGCCGTTGTAAAGTTGCAGCCCAACTTTGAAAAACGAGATTTCCTGACGTAATTGCCTAACGAGATCGAGCGCTCTCGTTTCCGTCGGCACATCGAGCGCAACGATAATTTTTTCAGCTGCCTTTGTCATGGCGAGTGAACGAGAACATAGCACGGGCGACAGTCCCGCCAGAGCACGGACTCGATGTGGCGAGCCCGTGGGGCCGGCAGGCATCTTGCCTGCCAGTGCGACTGGACGAGCAGGATGCCGGTCGGCCCCACAGCCAAATGGCTGTGTCCGGACCGCGCAGCCCGCCCTGAATTCATCCTGTTCTTCTTCCGATTTGCTAGACAAATTGCAACTGATGAACGTGTTCGCGCCCGCGAAAATCAACCTCTGGTTACGCATTTTTGGTCGGCGCAATGACGGCTTTCATGAAATTGAGACTCTTATCGCGCCGATCTCGCTCTATGACCAAATCGAAATCCAGCGGCAGTCGAGGTGGGTCGATTTTCAATGCGATGACGCTTCGATTCCAGCTGGGGACAGCAATCTCGTGGTGCGGGCGGCCAAAGCATTCCTTAAGGCCACAAAACAGAAGAGCGGCGTCGCGATTAAGCTGACAAAGAGAATTCCGCACGGCGGCGGATTGGGCGGCGGCAGCAGCGACGCAGCAGCGACGCTGCTGGTGCTCAATGACCTTTTCGAAACCAAATTGCCGCGCGAGGCGCTGGTCAAGATCGCCGAGACAATTGGCTCGGATGTTCCATTCTTCCTTTTCGAGTCCGCCGCCGTTTGCAAAGGAAGAGGTGAAGTCGTGATCCCGATGAAGTTGAAGGACAAATTGTCCATTCTGCTTTTGAAACCGGGTTTCGAAGTGGCATCGGCATGGGCCTATTCGCGTTGGCAGAAGTCAAAGCAGGTCCCTTCAATTTCATATGGGGTGCAGAACTTCCGCGGCCAAACTTTTATGAACGATCTCGAGCGTCCGGTTTTCGAGAAGTTTGTTTTCCTGGCTGCACTGAAAATGTGGCTGCTCAAGCAACCCGAAGTAGGCGCGGCCTTAATGTCTGGGTCAGGATCGACGGTTTTCGCGGCGATGAGGCCAAATGTAGATGCCGATCTTGTAACGAAACGCGCGCGCCAGGAGCTTGACCCCGAATTGTGGACGTGCAGGTGCGAAACCCGCTGATCGTTGATTTCCGGCGAGCTCAGGCTGCCAGCCTGTCCATCTCGGCAGCTTGTGGAGATGCGTCGCCACGCGTAGTTGCGTCCTGCGCTTTTTTTGTCACCATCAAAGGTTGGTGGCAGCCCACCGGCAACAGCAGGCTGGCAGCCTGAGCTCCTCAGAACACATCGTGCACCCAAATCGCGATCCACTTACTCGACCGCTGCACGCTGCAAAATCGCACGCGCGTACTCGCGATTCAATTTGGCGATGAAACTTGCGCTGATCTCGGCCGGACAAACGGCTTCGCATTCGTAAGTATTCGTGCAGTTGCCAAAGCCTTCGGCATCCATCGCGCGCACCATTTTCAGCACCCGGGTCGTTCGTTCCGGATGACCCTGCGGAAGAGAGGCGAGATGCGAAACCTTTGCCGCGGTGAAAAGCATGGCCGATGCGTTCGGACACGCAGCCGCGCACGCACCGCAGCCGATGCATGCGGCTGCCTCCATCGCACGATCGGCATCGTACTTTGAAATCAGAATTGAGTTTGCTTCCGGCGCGGAACCGGCTCGCGCGGAAATAAAACCGCCCGCCTGAACAATGCGATCGAGCCCGCTGCGGTCGACTACTAAATCTTTGATGACCGGGAAACCCTTCACGCGAAATGGCTCAATGACGATGGTGCTGCCGTCGCGAAATTTCCGCATGTAAAGTTCGCACGCCGCGCCCGGATGGTCGGGGCCGTGTGCTTCGCCGTCGATCGTTAGGCTACACGTACCGCATATTCCTTCACGGCAATCTGAGTCAAACGCGATCGGCTCTTGGTCACGCAACAGCAAGCGTTCGTTCACGATATCGAGCATTTCGAGAAACGAAGCCTTTGCAGAAATGTCGGGTGCGTCGTAGTCAACGAGTCTTCCTACCGATTGCCGATCTTTCTGTCGCCAAACCTTGAGTCTGAAGTTCATCTCAGGCAGCGCAAGCGGTTGAATTGGGAGCAGAATGCTCGCGCTCACCAGATTGTCGATCATTTACCATGCTCATTTGTAGCTTCTTTGCGTCAAATGCACGGTCTCGAAATGCAGCGGTTCGCGGTACAATTTTGGCGCCGCGATCTTCCCGTCGCCGCCTTGAAATTCCCACGCGAACACGGCCGCGAAATTTTCGTCATCGCGCAGCGCTTCGCCCTCCGGCGTCTGATGTTCTTCGCGAAAATGCGCGCCGCACGATTCGTCGCGCGCGAGCGAATCGATGCACATCAATTCGGCAAATTCGAGAAAATCAGCCACGCGTCCAGCCCGCTCCAGTGATTGATTGAAGTCCTCGTTCTCGCCGGGCACGTGTACTTCGCGCCAGAATTTTTCTCGCAGCTCAGGGATTTTCGCGAGTGCCTCCTCAAGTCCCTGCCTGTTTCGCGCCATTCCACACTTCTCCCACAGCAACATGCCGAGGTCGCGATGAACCGAATCGAGTGAACGCTTGCCGTTGACCTTGAGCAGATTGTCGATCTTCCCCCGGACGTCGCTCTCTGCTTTGCTGAATTCAAGACTTTCGGTTGAAGGCCGTTTGCCGGCCTGACCGGCCAGATAATTCGGCAAAGTGTAGGGCAAAATGAAATAGCCGTCGGCCAAACCCTGCATGAGCGCGCTGGCACCAAGGCGATTCGCGCCATGGTCGGAAAAATTCGCTTCCCCGATCACAAAGAGCCCCGGGAGGTTGCTCATCAAATTGTAGTCCACCCATAGTCCGCCCATCGTGTAGTGGATCGCGGGATAAATCCGCATTGGTAGTTTGTAGGCGTCTTCGCCGGTGATCTTTTCGTAAACCTCGAACAAATTGCCATACCGTTCGCGGATTGTTTGTGCGCCCAATCTTTTAATCGCATCGGCGAAATCGAGGTAAACGCCGCGGCCGCCGGGACCGACGCCGCGCCCTTCGTCGCAAACTTCCTTCGCTGCGCGCGAAGCGATGTCACGCGGCGAAAGGTTCCCGTAGCTCGGATATTTTCGTTCGAGGTAATAATCGCGATCTTTTTCCGGAATTTCGTCAGGCCGTTTGCCACAATCCTCTTTTCGCTTCGGCACCCAAACCCGTCCGTCGTTGCGCAACGATTCGGACATCAGCGTCAATTTCGATTGGTATTCGCCGGAGTGGGGAATACAAGTAGGATGAATCTGGGTGAAGCACGGATTCGCGAAGAGTGCGCCTCTTTTATAAGCGCGATAAGTGGCGGTCACGTTGCAGCCGCGCGCGTTCGTCGAAAGATAGAAAACGTTTCCGTATCCGCCGGTTGCGAGCACAATCGCGTCGGCCGCGACCTTGTCGATCCTACCGGAAACCAAATTACGGGTAACGATTCCCTTGGCGTGGCCATCGACAACGACCAAGTCGAGCATCTCAGTTTGCGGGAATATTTCGACCGTGCCGCCAGCGATTTGGCGGCAGAGCGCCTGATAACAGCCAAGCAGGAGTTGCTGGCCGGTTTGCCCGCGTGCGTAAAATGTTCTCGAAACTTGCGCGCCGCCGAACGATCGGTTCGCGAGCAGGCCGCCGTACTCGCGCGCGAATGGAACGCCTTGCGCGACGCATTGATCGATGATGTTCGAGCTAACTTCGGCGAGCCGATAGACGTTTGCTTCGCGCGATCGAAAATCACCGCCTTTGATTGTATCGTAAAACAGACGATAAACGCTGTCGCCGTCATTCTGATAATTTTTGGCAGCGTTGATTCCGCCCTGGGCGGCAATCGAATGCGCACGCCGCGGTGAGTCTTGATAGCAAAAGCATTTCACTCGATAGCCGAGTTCTCCGAGTGTCGCCGCTGCCGCACCGCCCGCCAAGCCGCTGCCGATAACAATGATCTCAAATTTTCGGCGATTGTTTGGACTAACGAGTCGTGAATGATCCTTGTGGTTTGTCCATTTTCCGGCAAGCGGCCCGGAGGGAATCCGCGCGTCGAAATTGCCGATCATAGTTGTTGCGCGGGTTTGATCAATCCGAGGAGGATCGCGACTGGTATTGAGGCGTAGCCGACAAAAAGGAGCCAGGCGAAAACGCGACCGCCGAGCGCAAGACGCGGCGTTAACTTTTTATCATTGAGCCCAAGCGATTGGAAAAAGCTCGACGATCCGTGGCTCAAGTGCAGCGCCAGCAGCAGCAATCCGAGAACATAGAAGCCTGAAACGAAGTAATTTTGAAATCCGTAAACCATCATCGAGTACACGTCATAACGACCGAGCGGATCGGCTTTGAGCAGGGCAAAGCGCGGATCGGTTTTTCGGAAGGTGAAATGGGCGAGGTGGTAAATGATGAACGCGAGCACGATCAATCCGCTCATGACCATGTGACGCGACGCGAAGGTGGCTTTCACATATTCCTTGTCGATGTACGGCTCGGGCCGCGCGCGTTTGTTTTCGATCGCTAATTCAATCGTGAAATAAATATGCACCATAACGGTGACGAGCAGAAAAAGGCGAATGAGCCAAAGCAACGGCCCAAGATCGCGCAGGTGCTGCGAATAACCGTTGATCCAGTCGGGCCCGAGAAAAATCTGCAGATTGCCTAACAAGTGACCGGTGACAAATAGGATTAAAATGAGGCCGCTAATCGCAACGATAATTTTTCGGCCAATCGACGAGTGACAGAAAGCAGAAATAAAGCCGTAACGTTGAGCGACCCCGTGCATAGTCGGAGTGGCGACCGAACCGGGTTGTTCTTGTGGTTGCTGATCAGTCACCGGGACAATTCTTTCGTTTCAGATTGTAAGTTCGCCGCGTCGAACGCCAAACAAAAGATCGGCGTTTCACAGAAACCTCCAGCTTCTTGGGTCGTTTTTGGGAGTGCGGCGACATGTCGCCGCTTTTCAAAGCGAGGACAAGTCCGCGCAGCCCAAAGTTGCCAGCATCATTTGCTGCCAGGCTTTACCGGGGGAATCGCCGCAAGATCCGCCGGTAATTTGTCCGGCTCAAATGTCTCCATGGTTATCTCAATCAAGCTAACGAACGGAGAACCGAAATCGGGTCTGGCGCCCCCGCTGCGATCGACAATTACGCCGACCGCGCTGACGCTTCCGCCATGCTCGCGTACAATGTCAATTGTTTCCTGAACACGACCGCCGCGCGTTACCACGTCTTCAACCACGATGAATTTTTCCTGATGGTTAATCTTGAATCCGCGGCGCAAAACCAATTTGCCATTTTCTTTTTCGGCAAAAATGTGGCGTTTGCCTAACGAACGCGCAACTTCCTGTCCGACGATGATTCCGCCGAGGGCAGGGGAAATCACTGCGTCGCAATCAAATCCGCGGAGGTTAGTCGCGAGCGCCTGGCAGACGCGCGCAGCGATATCGGTATACTGAAGGAGCAGCGCACATTGAAAATATTGGCGGCTGTGTAAACCGGAGCGCAAAACGAAATGTCCATCGAGCAATGCGCCCGTTTTCCGAAACAAGCCAAGCAAATCTTCGCTCATCTGGGAAGGGCACGCGTCTCGCGTGCTGGCGAGGGCGCCCTCGCCAGCACGAACTTTATCCGGGCGTTTCGGCGAGGGCGCCGAAACTTGCACGCGAGGGCGCGTGCCCTCCCCAGAACTTCCGTGCGAAAATATTCCGCGATAAACATGTCAGTTTTTAGCCGGAAGTATCGGCAGCGACTTCGCCGGATGAACTGCCGCCTTCTACGACCGCAATGGCTTCGATCTCGATGCGCGCGGCTTTTGGCAAGGCGGCGACTTGCACAGTCGAGCGGGCGGGCGGCGCTTGTTTGAAATAGGAAGCGTAGATTTCGTTCATAATTTGGAAATCGGCGAGATCGGTGAGGAAGATTGTCGTTTTCACGATATTTTCGAATGAGAGACCTTCGGCTTTGAGGATCGCGTTGATGTTGTCGAGCACGCGCCGTGTTTGCTCGGAGATATCTTTCGAAACGATCTGGCTGCTTTTCGGATCGAGCGGAATTTGTCCGGCGCAGTAAATTGTCGATCCAACGCGCACTGCCTGGGAGTAGGGGCCGACGGCCGCAGGCGCTTCCCTTGTCGAAATGATCTTCTTCATGGGTGCGAGCTTAGCCAAAGTAGAGCAAGCTTCCAGCTTGCTATTCTAGAGAACGCAAGTCAGGGCCCTGCGCTACCAGCAGAATGACAAATCACGGAATCTCGTCGATATTAGAGATGAAATGGTTGGTTGGATTTTAAAGAAGATACTTGGCTCGAAGAATCAGCGCGAACTGAAGCGGCTGGCGCCGATCGTCCGGCGGATCAACGAATTCGACGGGCAGTTCAAGAGTTTGTCGGATGACGCTTTGCGTGCCAAGACAGCGGCCTGGAAAGAGGAGCTGACGAAAATTCCCGAGCTTCAGGATCAATGGCGACGGCTGGACGAGATTTTGCCCGAGGCGTTCGCGGTCGTGAAAAACGCGGCCCGCCGGCTGAAAGATCGACAACACAGCTTCACAGTGTGCGATCAGCCGATGATATGGGACATGGTGCACTTCGATGTGCAACTAATGGGCGGAATTGTTTTGCATCGTGGCCGAATCGGAGAAATGGCCACCGGCGAAGGCAAGACTCTGGTCGCGACGCTGCCTTTGTATCTGAATGCGCTGACCGGTCGCGGCGCACATCTCGTCACGGTAAACGATTACCTGGCACGCCGCGACGCGGAATGGATGGGTCAACTTTACAACTTTCTAGGACTAACCGTCGGTTGTATTCAGCACGATCAGGAGCCGAACGTACGTCGCCAACAGTACGCATGCGACATCACTTATGGGACGAATTCGGAATTCGGTTTCGATTATCTGCGTGATAATGGCATGGCCACCACGCGCGAGCAACAGGTGCAGCGCGGCTACTACTACGCGATTGTCGATGAAGTCGATTCCATCTTGATCGACGAGGCGCGCACGCCGCTCATTATCAGCGGCCCGGCCACGGTTTCGACCCATCAGTATGACAAGTGGAAACCGCTGATCGAACAGCTCGTGCGCAAACAAAACATGCTGTGCAATCGGTTGGCGAGTGAGGCGCTGGAGAAGTTCGAGCAGAACGATTTTGAGACCGGCGGACGACTCATGTTCAAGGTGAAACTGGGTCAGCCTCGCAATAAGCAATTGCTGCGGATGATGGAAGATCCGGACAAGCGGCGCGCAATCGATAAGGCGGAACTCTCGTTTTATACGGACACGCGCAAAGAAGAACTGTTTGCTCTCAAGGAAGAGCTGTTCTTCACTATCGACGAAAAATCGAATGAAGCCGATCTTTCCGAGCAAGGGCGAGTTTTTCTCAATCCGGACGATCCGAATGCATTTGTGCTGCCGGATCTAATCAATGAGTTCACTGAGATCGACCTCGATACGTCCCTGCCTGACGAAGAGAAGGACAAGAAAAAACGGGAACGGCAGGAGCATTGCGACGCGCAAGCTGAGCGCATCCATAACATCTCGCAGTTATTGCGCGCATACTGCTTGTTCGAAAAAGACGTTCAGTACGTCGTTGAAGATAACAAGGTAGTGATTGTCGATGAATTCACCGGGCGCAAAATGCCAGGGCGCCGCTGGAGCGACGGTTTGCATCAGGCAGTCGAAGCAAAGGAAGGCGTACAAATCGATCGCGAGACGCAAACGCTGGCCACCATTACGATTCAAAATTATTTCCGGCTTTATGAAAAGCTCGCCGGCATGACTGGTACGGCCGAGACCGAGGCGAACGAATTTCATGACATTTACAAGCTCGACGTCAACGTCATTCCAACGAACCGGCCAGTGCAGCGCAAAGATGCCAACGATCGCATCTACAAGACCCGGCGTGAGAAATATAGTTCCGTCATCAACGAGATCAAGGATTGTCACGCGCGGGAGCAGCCGGTGCTCGTTGGCACGGTCAGTGTGGAGGCGAGCGAGTTGCTCAGCCGAATGCTCAAACGCGAAAAAATTCCGCACAACGTATTGAACGCAAAATATCACATGCAGGAGGCGGAGATCGTGGCGCGTGCCGGTCAGCCTGGCACGGTCACCATTTCGACGAACATGGCCGGCCGCGGCACCGACATTAAGCTTGGGCAGGGCGTGGCGGATAAAGGCGGCTTGATGGTGATCGGCACCGAGCGGCACGAAGCGCGCCGGATAGACCGACAATTGCGCGGACGTTGCGCGCGCCAAGGCGATCCCGGCAGTTCTCGATTTTACGTCAGTTTCGAAGACGATCTCATGCGCAACTTCGGCGCGGCTGATCGAATGACTCGAATCATGGAGCGCTTCGGCCTCGAGGAAGGGCAGGAGCTGGAGCATCCATGGCTGAACAAATCGGTCGAAACGGCACAGAAACGCGTCGAGCAGCGCAATTATCTCATCCGCAAACGCACGCTCGATATGGATGACGTGATGAATAATCAGCGCGAAGTGATTTACACTTATCGCAATGAGGTGATCGATTCGGAGGAGCCGCGCACCCTCATCTATGAAGTGATCGATGAAGCTGTACCGGCAAAAGTAAAGGAATACCTTGAAATCGATGAGCCGAACTACGCCGGTCTCATGCATTGGGTGAACACGACCTTTCCGCTTGGCCTGACCAAAGAGAAAGCGCAGTTTGAAACACGCACGGTTGAGGAAAGCGGACAGTTCCTGATCGAAAAGGTCAAAGAAGCCTACGAGCGCAAGTCGAGCCACGAAGAGCCGACCGCGGTCAAAAGTTTGGAGCGGTATATAATTCTGAACGCGATCGACCGGCTCTGGCAGGAGCATCTCTACGCGATGGATGCATTGCGCGAGGGAGTTTACCTGCGCGCCTATGCGCAAAAGGATCCTCTCATCGAATACAAAGCCGAAGCGTACGACATGTTCGTTGAGCTGATGGCGAACATTAAGAACGAAGTGCTGCACAACCTTTTCCGCAGCACCTCAAACTTGCAGGCATTCGAAAACTTCCTGGCCAGTCTTCCGCAATTCCTGATGCGCGAACAAGCGCCCCCAGCTTCAACCATATCAGGCCGCGCGCGCCAGCCGCAGCCGGTCGGCGCGATGGCGGCAATGGGCGAGAATGGCGGCGATGGTGCAGGCGAGTTGACTGTCGATCTTCCCGTTCGCCGATCTTTACCAAAGGTCGGGCGCAACGAGCCGTGTCCTTGTGGCAGCGGCAAAAAATACAAAAACTGCTGCGGCCGGACCGCCTAGCGCCTCTTCGCTAGTTCGGCGTTTGACTCCGAAAGCTTTCGCGAGTTGACACAAAGGCGGCTACGCCCACCTCGCGCGGCGTCAGCCTGTTTCTTTGAGCACCTCATCGCTGAAGATGTGTTTTCCTTTGAATGCGTCCCGCAGTGCGGTGCGCAGGGTTTCCACCGCTTCATTCTTCAAAACGTAACCCATTGCCCCGGCGCGCGCCGCGCGCCGGACGTATTCGGGTTCTTCATGTGCCGAGAGAATGAGAACAACCAGCGCGGGAAATTCGCTCCGCAGCTTTTCCGTCAACTCGATTCCGTCAGGTCCACCGGGCAGGCCGACATCGACAATCACGGCATCCGGGCGCATCTCGCGTACCATCTCCATGCCTTCGGTCGCGTCGCCGGCCTCTTCGCAAACGACAAACTCGTCCCCGACATTGAGCAAGCGCTCGAGTCCCTGGCGGACGAGCGCATGATCATCAACGAGGACGATGCGTTTGCGTTTGTCCGGTGGAATCATTGTGATCGTCCATTTTAATGCGGGAGTTCTCTATGTCGATCTTACATGCGCGACCTGGCACTCTGCTCCGGCGCGTGGAGAGCGTTTTTCAACACCACGCTCCGCATGCTGCTTTCATGCAGCAAAGAGAAGATACGTGCGAAAAAAAACACGTCACTTCAATTCGTAGGTGGTGATCTCGAGCTCGTAACCGTCGGGATCGTGAAAATAAATCGAGTGCGAAATTTCGTGGTCTTGGAATTCGAATTTGATTCCTCGGCGTGTGAGTTCCTCGTGCGCGGCGAGAAAGTTTTTCCGATCGGCGCGAAAGGCGAGATGAAGCATCCGGATGTTCCGCCGAGCCGGCGATGGCGATCTTGTATGGGAGCTTGCCGGAAACAACGCAATCCCGGTATTTCCTTTGCCGATAAAAGTCGGAATGCCATTCCACATTTCTTGATGAAGCCGCTCGAAACCGAGAACCTCAATGTACCACTTAACCGATCGCTCAATGTCGCGCACCGCGAGTGCTACGTGATCAATTCCTTGGAGCTGCATGAGCAGCGTCAATCTTAAGTCCCTAACTCGCGGCCGGCAGCGACTGATCAGCCCACGCGACAGCGTGAGCGCGGATTGGGCGACCAAAACCTTTCAAAATGACTTCGCCAAGATCTTGAAACGACAATCCCTTGCCCAGGCAAAGCTCGGCAATCGCGTTCGACACCAAAATTTGCGCCGGTAATGCGTGGGCGCAGAGCCGAGCGGCCAGTTGAACTGTACACCCAAAAAGGTCATTATGATCCTCGACAGGCTCGCCCGCTGCGGCGCCGATGCGAACCTTAAGTGGACGGTCGCGCTTGTTCTCCTCATGTTTGGCCAGCTCACGTTGAACTTGAGCGGCACACTTCACCGCCGCGGCTGACGACACAAACGAGGCCATAATGCCATCGCCGGTGTGCTTGACCTCGTGACCGCCCAGGTTGGCCAACGCGTTTCGCACCACAGTGTCGTGAAGATCGAATAACGCCATCGCCGCTTCGTCGCCCATCGATTGAGTCAAAGCAGTCGAGTCCACGATATCTGTGAACAGGACGGTTCGGATTCCGGGATCGCGCGTATCGGCTCCGCCACCAGGCAAGATGGCTGCTCCCGCCGCATTCGTTTGGACATCGCCGAGAAATCCATCTGCAAGCTCAGGCTGAATCTCGATAATCTTTCGAGCGACGAGGCCGTGCGCTTCGCGGTGGACGCGGTGCGCTGCCTCGGGATTTGGTGCCTCGACGAGACAGAACACTTTCCCGCATTTCTCGTTAACCCAATACTTCAGGTAGTTGACACCGTACTTCTCTTGCGCTTCGAGGTCGGCCACGTGCGCTTTTGCGACGTCCTCCGCAGAGACGTCCCCAAGCTCATGAATGTCCATGTATAACGGCACAGCGGCAACTTTAGCGCGATGTAACGCGATGTGAAACATCGATCTTTGGAGGGTGACTGAGCGTCTGGTAAACGACACAATACCGCTCAGTCAGACGAAGCAGTGTAGCCAGCTTCTCTTCGCTTGCGTCAGTGTCCAAATCGAAATGCAAGCGAATCTGCTTGAATCCAACCGGTGCCTCCTTGGAAACGCCGAGAGTGCCGCGAAAATCGAGATCGCCTTCCGCTCGAATCGCCGCATCACGTAACGGGATGCCCAAAGCAGTAGCCACTGCGCGCAGCGTAACGCCCGCGCATCCTACCAACGCCTCCAGCAGCATATCGGCCGAGCAGGCGCTGACCCCATCGCCTCCCGTTGCGGGGTGCAGCCCTGCTTCGACAAGCGCTTTTCCCGTCTCGATTTTGCAGGTAATCCCTTCGCCAATTCGCCCCTTGGCCTGGAAGGTGACCAACGCAGCTTCTGGATGTTGTCGATACCGATCTTTAATCGGCGCTTGCAAAGATCTTAACTCCTCAGCGTTCATCGCGCGATCAATGGCTGCCGCACGATAGAATCATGAAGCTGCAATTGCCTCTGACGTTTTGCTGGTTGGTTTGATGTTTTGATTTACCCGGAAAAAATTGTCGGGATCGTATTTGTTCTTAATCGCAACCAGGCGCTCGTAATTGCTGCCATACGTCGCCCTGATGCGATCCTCGCCCTCTTCCATCATGAAATTTATGTACGCCCCACCCATGGTGAAGGGATGTACAGCCTCCCAGTATTCCTTGGCCCACGCCGTAAGCGCCGGCGCCTTGGCCGGGTCCGGATCGATGCCCGCGATCACCATGGACCAGGTCGCATCTCGGCAGCTCCAAGCTGTCTCGGTTTGCCCGACACGGTGAACCGCGCCGTCTATCGGATAGAGGTGCGTCAACGACAGTTCGCTCGGCGTTTTGGCGGCGTACCTTAGGTGCACGTCGATCGCCTCATCAGAAAGGTCTTTGACGAAATCGCCTTTCCAGTACCATTGCAAATCTTTGGGCAACAGCGGATCGAACAACCTCTGCAGAGCCGGAAATGGCATCGGCCCCATCCAGTCGAGGATAGGCGACGGAAGCTCTCGCCGAATTGGTTTCATCACTTCTTCAGCTTTGTCCAGCGGCCCACTGTAGCAGCAGATCAAGGCGCAGATCTTTCTCCCCCAAATCTCCTTTGGGAACGGGTCGGTCGAGGGCACCGTCTTCACACCCAAGAACGGACAGAGTTCGACAGGCGCTTGGGGCAGAAACTCTCGGTACCATTGCATCACCTGACGCGCGTCCTTGATCTCCCAGAAAATCGGCCCCCCATAGACCGTGTCTACGGGGTGAGCGCGATAGGCAAAGCTCGTGACGACGCCGAAGTTTCCGCCCCCACCTCGCAATGCCCAGAAGAGATCCTCATGCTGCGATGCGTTGGCGGTCACGAACCTGCCATCGGCCAGCACCACATCCGCCTCGATCAGGTTGTCAATCGTCAGTCCATATTTGCGCGCAAGATAACCGTGACCGCCACCTAGAGTGAGGCCCGCGATGCCGGTCGTCGAGACAATGCCTGCCGGCACCGCCAATCCAAACGCATGACTGGCATGTTCCATGTCGCCCTGCGTACAACCTGGGCCGGCCCGGATGGTGCGGTTGACCGGATCGACGCGTACCCCCTGCATGAGAGAGAGATCAATCGCCAACCCGTCATTGCAACTGCCTAACCCAGGCCCGTTGTGGCCGCCGCCGCGTACGGCAGTGAGAAGACCATTCTCCCGGCCAAATCGAACGGCCGAGATGACATCGGCGATATCCACGCAAAGCACGATCAGGCGCGGCTTTTTGTCGATCATTGCGTTATAAACCTTCCGGGCTTCGTCGTAATCTTTCTCCCCCGGCTGTATTACTTTGCCTCGCAAAGTTGTCTTTAGCTCGGTGATGGAATTTTCGTTGAGCATTGTAAATCCGACGACGTTGGAGCTCACGTCGATCATTCCTGCAAATTCAATACGGTCAAGGTGCTGAAATCCAGGATTTTCATTGAGACGAGGCTCGGTGGGTGGGTAGTATCCGGATCAGTACGGCACCTAAGCGATGTTCCATCCGGATCGACTCTGGACTCGACGTGATTTTTTGAAGCTCGCTGCTCAGGCGGGGCTGCTTTGTAAATTCCCGAGACTCGCCTGCGCGGCAGAGGTCATTGACCCAGACACCGTTTGCATCTCGATCTTGCATACGACCGATTTGCATGGGCATATCTTGCCGACTTTCGATTACAAGGGAAATCCCGATCTTGGTGGGATGGCGCGCTGCGTCACGCAAATCCGCCTGTGGCGACGCCAAAATCGAAATTCAATTTTGATTGATGTCGGCGATGTTTATCAGGGCACCGACGTCGGCTTGCGCAGCAAAGGCGAGCTGATGATCGATCTGTTCAATTATTTAGAATACGACGCCTGGATTATCGGCAACCACGAGTTCGATTGGGGGATCGAGGTTTTTCAAAACGCGCTGGCAAGATCGACAATTCCCGTGCTGGCTGCGAACACTGTCCTTCAGGGAAAAGCGGCGGGTAAGCTTTTGGATGAGGAAAATCCATTTGCGAGAATCCAGCCGTTTATTTTGAAAGAAATCGCCGGAATCAAAATCGCAATCATCGGAGTGACAACTCCGGGAATGCCGTTTTGGTTTCGACCGGAATTTACGCAGGGTTTGGATTTCCCATATCCCGTTGAACCGGTGCGACGCGCAATTGCCAAAGCCAAAAGTGAAGGCGCGAATGCGATTGTGCTCGCTGGGCACATGGGACTAAAGTCGAGAACAGGAGGCGACGATTTCGCAAACAATGTAATGTCGCTCACCGCGGAATTCCCGGAAGCCGCCGCGTTCATCGCCGGCCACACGCACCAGCCGATCTCGAGTCGCCTAACGAATGGCGTGTTGCTCACCCAAGCCGATCATTTCGGAATTTACGCCGGTCGTGTCGATCTGGTTTTCGATCGTGCGTCAAAAAAACTGCTGCATCGACAAGCGACTTGCGAGTTGATGGACCGGCGGATTCATCTCGATCACGTCGTTCTTTCTCGCGTGAAATCCCAACTGGCCAAGTCGGACGCGGCACTGGCGCAGCCAATCGGCGAATTAACTGAAACGTTGCGCGCACGCGGCCGCCCTGGGCAGCCGAGCGATCTCGAGCGATTGATCGGCGCCGCAATCATGGAAGGATTGCGAGATCGACATGTCACCGTCGATGGTGCCTTTCACGGTGTGTTCGATGACGGGAACGATTTTGTCGCCGGCGCAAAAACGGTCAACGACACCTGGGGCGTCCTGCCGTACGAAAACTATCTCGTGACCGCGGAACTCGCGCCGGACGAAATCAAAGCGATCATGGAGGAAGCGTACGACAGCCACGAAGGGCGCAACCTGATGGGATTTGATATCACGACCGAACGCCGCGGCGCAGAGCATCGGATCAAATCAATGACGCTCGCGGGCGGCCGCCCGCTCGAACGCGGCAAAGAATATATGATTGCTTTCAACACGTTCGACTCGCGCAGTGGCGGCCATCGCTTTATGAAATTGCGCGCCCTGCTCGAAAGCCCCGCGGCCAATTGTCAGTTCCATCCTGTGCAGACGCGCGACGCGCTCATTGATTATTTCCGGCGTCATAAGGTTGTGCATAAGATTGCCGCCACGACTCAACTAGCAGTCGCGGCTTAAATCTCGGCGAGATTGGACTTGAAAAACCGGAGTGTTCCGGTTGCGTATTTGCCCATGCGCCGATTGGTGTTTTCACTGCTCGCCATATTATCGTTTGTCGATACTGCCCGGTCGCAGGTCACCGAGGTTCCCTCGCAGACGAGGGACTTGCCGATGTATCGGCCAATTTTAATTGGGACAGGTTCAGATGCCCTGATTAATCGCATCGATACGCAAGACCTTATGAAGAAGGGCCAAAAGGACGCATTGATCTTATTCATCTGTTCCGTGAGAAAAAGAGGGGAAATGGAGTGGAGCGGGTTGTATGGCGGCACGCCGGATTCAAAACCACTCGAAGACGAGCTACGGAAAAGACTGTCAGCTGCTGCGGACCAGAGGTTTATTCCCGCCATTTACAATCACCGACCGGTCGATGCGATTTATTATGGCACCGTCGTTTTTGCGGTAGTCAATGGGAAACCGCGGCTGCGTATTTTCTCCAATCAAGAACCGGACGAGGTGAAAGAAGAGCACGACTTCGTCGGGCCGCAGCCGTTTTTCGGCCCGGAATCGAAGTTCAGCGGATTTCATTATCCAAACGACACGGCGCCGGTTTTGGTGGATGGCGTGGTCAAACTGCAAATGAAAATCGATGTGTCTGGCAATCTTCAAGACATAAAGGTTCTTTCAGAGGAACCACCTTTTCTTGGGTTTGGTGACGCCGCTCTGGCTGACTTTCGCAATGCGAAGTTCATTCCGGCGTTTCGTGATGGCAAACCAGTGGCGTGCGACGTGACGTTGCCGGTTCTATACAAAGCAAGAAGTTTTTAGCTCATCATTGCCGGGCTGTCCGCAGATTGGGGCCAGTGTGATGAAGAGACAGATGGTTAGCCGGAGATTCTTCCGGCGCGATCCGCTCAGTTGTGCCCGTGAATTGGTCGGGGCGGAGCTCGTTTGGGAACAATGCGCAGGAATTATTGTCGAGGTTGAAGCCTACGCAGCGGTTAACGATGAAGCCGCGCACACTTTTACGCGACCAAGCGCGCGCGCGTTTATTGAACGCAACAAACCCGGCACTGCCTACGTCTATTTCAACTACGGCATGCATTGGATGTTGAACGTGCTCGTGAAAGGGAACGCGAATGGGTTTGTCTTGATTCGTGCGCTTGAACCACGCCGTGGAATCGCGCTGATGAAGAAGCGCCGCGGCGTCGCTGATGTCCGCAAACTCTGTTCGGGGCCGGGCAAACTTGCCCACGCCCTCGACATCACTGGACGTCACCATGAAATGGATTTGTGCGCCGATCCGCAATACTGCTTCATGTTGCGACCAGGCGCCGCGGTCGATCTTGCAGCCGATCGACGGATCGGCATCACGCGTTCTGCAGATTTACATTGGCGTTTTACTCTGCGCGGCAGTTCGTTTGTGAGTCGGGCCCTGAAACTCTAAGGCATTCTTATTTTGGGGGAGCACAGGCTGCTAGCCTGTCGTTTTCGGCAGCTTGCCGAGAGGAATTGTCCTCGGTAGGCTTCCGACGACCGCCCGGCGCGGCGGGCGCTCCCCAGAGCAATTGACGCGTCGCCATCTTCATCCACATTTCCGCTTCCAATGAACAAAAAACGCGTCCTGCTCGGCATGAGCGGTGGAGTGGATTCCAGCGTCGCAGGGTACCTCTTGCGGGAGCAAGGTTATGAAGTCATCGGCGTGACGATGAAAGTGTGGCCGCAGGACTGCATTTCGCGCGCGGAGGACAAATGCTGCGGGCCCCAGGCTGTGGCGGACGCGCGCAGCGTTGCGCATTTGTTAGGCCTTCCCCATTATGTGGTTGATGAAGCGGACCAATTTGAACAGACCGTCATCAAGTATTTCGCGAGCGAGTATCAGGCTGGTCGAACGCCGAATCCCTGCGTGATGTGCAACGAGAAGCTGAAGTTCGGCAATCTCTGGGGCAAGGCGCAGGCTCTCGGCTGCGATTTCATCGCAACCGGCCATTACGCGATTATCGACCATCCTGCAGTCCCGCAGTCGCGGGATGGCCCCGGCCACGCCATCCTGCGCAAGGGTGTCGATCCGCGCAAAGACCAATCGTATTTCTTGTTTAGTTTGCGGCAGCAACAATTGCGGCGCGCGCTTACGCCGCTCGGCAAGATGACGAAACCGCAAATCCGTGAAATCGCACACTCGTTAGGCTTGAAAGTTGCCGATAAGATCGACAGTCAGGAAATTTGTTTCGTGCCAGGGAACGATTACAAAGCATTTTTGCGATCGCATTTGGGTGAGAATGAATTTCATCGCGGCGAGATTTACGATGCCGATGGAAACTTCGTCGGCGAACACGACGGAATTGAACTGTTCACGATTGGTCAGCGCAAAGGGCTCCCCGGCGGCTCGTCACGACCGCGTTACGTTCTCGACCTTGATGCGGAAACGAATCGCGTCATCGTCGGCGACGCTGACGACCTGATTTGTGGCGAATTCGAAATCGAGCGCGCAAACTGGCACCCTGTAGCCGGAATCGGTGATCCCAGCGCCGCAGTCAGCCCGGCAAGCTTTCGGGGCGACTATAACCGCGAAATCGAAGTCACGGTCAAGATCCGTTATAGCCATCCTGGTACGCGCGCGACAGTGACGCCGCTTGAGAACCAACGCGCCCGCGTTCGCCTGCACGAACCGCAGCGAGCCATCACTCCAGGACAGGCGGCTGTTTTTTACGATGACGGCGTGGTGCTCGGTGGCGGCTGGATCTGCCGGAGCGAAGCGCTTAGCCCTTTAGCACGGCCTGCATTGGCCTAGCGAATGGCCGAAAAGATTCTTCTCACGCTGAGCACCTTTCCGGATGCTGAGACAGCGCGGCAAATTTCAAATCAGTTGGTCACGGAAAAGTTTGCCGCGTGCGCAAATATCCTGCCGAGCGTCGAATCAATCTATCGCTGGAAAGCAAAAAGCGAAACCGGAAACGAAACGCTTGTCTTTTTCAAAGTGAGCGGAGCGCGACAGCAGGCTTTTCAAGAGAAATTGCGATCGCTTCACCCCTACGAGGTGCCGGAAATTATTTCGTGTAAGATCGACAGCGGATTGCCGGAATACCTGCGCTGGGTGATTGAAAGTTGCCGCTAGTCAACTTGACCGCTTAAACGGTCGAGTCTGCCGTTAGTGTGTCACTTTTCGTCGTCTTTTGCCGAGCGCGAAAATGAGCACGCCAATCGCGTTGGCAATCACGGTGACTGCGATGATTTTGCCGGCGAAAACGAGCGGGCTCGGCACGTCGATGATCGGATAGACGGTGAAGAAAATTGCGAGCAGAGAAACACCACAACCGCAGAGCGCGGCCACGCGCAACCAGATGGGCGCGCCGGAACGAATCGCGGTTGCACCTGCAATTGGAATAGCGAACAAGATCACATAGACGATCCCATAGAAAACATTCGCCGCGTTATCGACGAGTTGAAATGCTTCCTGAATTCCAGAACCGATCTGGCTGGCAATCGCGATCATTAGTGTGATCGCACCGACGAACACGATCGAGTTGATCGGCGTCTTATACCGCGGATGCAAGCGCGAGAACCAAATCGGCAGCAATCGGTCCCAGCCAGCGACCATGGGCAGACGCGAGCTGCCGGTAAAATGAACACTCGTCGACGAAATCGATCGCACCGTCATGAGGACAATGCCCATGGATGCGATCACGCCGGCGATGGGAAAAGAGCGCAACCCGAGCCGCAACGTTTGCGGTACCGGACCGATGAGATCGATTGGATTGTTTCCGATGAACGCCAGTACCGAGCTGGTGCCGAGGATGAAGATCAGCGCGATGATGGGAGACGCGATGATGACGGAGCGTCCAATGTCGCGCGCCGGAGCGCGGGTTTCGCCGGCCAAAATGGCGACGTACTCAAATCCGCTCAGCGCGCCGACCGCCAGTTTGCTGAAAATATTGAAACAGTAAAAGATCGACATCGTAGGCGCTACGACCTGGAACGGGTGATACTGCTTCAGTTCACCACGGGCGAAACTCATTAACGGCAAAACAATCAGAGCACCATAAGCTAGGAGCATGGCGGACGCACCGACGCTGTGGACCCATTTGCCTAACGACAAACCGCGCATACCGGTCCAGCCGAGACCGGCGACGAGAGCGCAACTGATCAACGACACGCACCATCTGTTGTTCGGCATCCAGGTCGCGGTTTCACCGATGGCGTAAGAGATATTGGTCGTCACAAACATTCCTCCCAGGGCGATGACGGTGATGGAAAGCAGCCAGAGGTCCCATGCAACCATGAATCCTGCGAACTCGTTAAAACCCAATTTCGCCCATTGATAAATCCCGCCTTCAAGCGGCATGACACGATTCAAATAAATCACCACCGCAGCTTGTGGAATGTAGAAGAGTAAAATCGCCAGCAGCCAAAAAAAGAGATGTGCTTGTCCAAGCTTGGCGGCGGTGCCGACCCAGCTCGAGCCAACGACAAAGAGGATTTGCGTGAGAACCAGATCGCCCAGACCGAGCGGCTTTTTGAGAGCAGCGCTGTGTCCTTCGACCTGGCGTTCCGCGTGATCTAGTTCAGTTGTCACTCGGGAAATTGTAGGGCAAGCGCATCGCTTGCCTAACTTAAAACATTGGCAGGCGGAGCGCCTGCCCTACAACAGCAGAAATCCATTATCGATCTAATCGTGCCCGTGCTCTGATGGCGTTGGCGGCGGCCGTTCATTCCGAAATTCGCGGTGGCGAATTCTCCCGCCGGCATAAGCGATGTAGCCGCCGACGCCTAAACAACCTGCCCCAAATAACAGAACCGCGAGCGCAAGCGCAACGGAAGACTTTGGCCATTTGATCGGCACGGCAATCGCAACCGCGCTCAAAATCGCCAGCGCATAAAAAAACCAAATGAGATCCTCGGCGCGATCCTTGTGGACGTCGAGCCAGGCGCGCCCATCGTCATCTGTCATTGTTAAAACGCGGTCGTAACCTTGTTCACCAAACTCGTAAACCGGCCAGGCCGCTGCCGCGCTGATGAGCACGATGGTGAGAGTCGCGATTTCTGCCGGTCGACTCCGGAGAAGGAGTGCGATGATCAAGCCGATCAGCCCGAGGGCGAGACCGTAAATCGGAAGCGGGTTGATGAGAACATGAATGTATTCCGGCTGCCGCAAATCGCGCAGGATCGCTTCCATCATGATAATCAGTGTGACTGAAGTCACGTGCTACGCAAGCTGCCTGACGGTTGAGTCCGTTGCATCCGGCATAGCAATTTCACGAGCCCTAACACAGAGGATACGGCCAATCGAAGGGATGAATTACGACGTTTCAGCTGTGCTTCTCCCGGATCACTCATGCCGGGAGAGGCAGAGCTTATGGCAAGTCCTGCGCACCGCTGATTGGAGTAAAGATGGTTACTGTATTTATTTTTAACTCCGCCCAGCGCGTTAACATCCGCCGCCCCCGGGGGCACGTCCGCCCCGCGGGGGCAAACCGCTGGTTAGAGCTTCTCCGCGTCGCTGTGGGTATTCGCGGGGACCGCGACGGTCGTGTTCGGCGGCGTGAGACTGTACACAATGGTATGCATCACCCGGCCATTATCGGCCAGAACAAACTTCAGCTTGATCACAGCCCCGGAACTACCGCCGGGGGGATTGGGAAGTTAATTTGTGCATTGCCGGTGCAGTCGGCGTTCACCGTATAAGTTCCATGTTCGTTGTCATGCAAGCCCTCCGTGGGCGGGGGATCCGACACGCCGTTTCGCACAATCCAATCTTTTTGGATAAGACATGCGCCGGGGATGAAGTTTTGCGCGGTGAAGTTGAAGCGCTCTTAGCTGCGCATCAACGAGCGGGGGAGTTTTATCCAAACCCCAGTCGCCGCGCTTGCCACGAGGATCGTTGAAAACGGGCAACCTGACTTGCTGATCGGTCAGACGATCGGCCACTACAAAATCTCGAAACGAATCGGTACCGGCGGGATGGGTGAAGTATATCTCGCTTCTGACATTAGCGCGGGCCGAAAGGCCGCGCTCAAACTCCTGCCCACGCAGTTTACCGGCGATGCGGAGCGTCTGAAGCGGTTTCAACAAGAAGCGCGCGCTGTAGCTCTGATTTCAGGTCTTGGAATTTAGATCCTTTGGCGAAGCAGATTTTAGTTTCTCAGGCTTAGCACCGTTTCTATCGAGACTCTCTTTAGCTTCCTGATAGGGCACATATCTTTTCCAATCGGCGGTGGTGAAGTGCCACCACTCAGTCCGCAATCCATAAAAGTTGTTCCCGGCCATTGCGACCTGCAACAGGCGCAAGTGTGCTCTCACCAGTGGATCGATGCCTTGATAATACATCGTGGCCGCCGGGCTGAATTCATCGAAGTCGGTCGGCATCGTCACGGGGCGTCCCCAAACGTCCACCAGTGTGGCATCGACCGAAACGCCCCATGAATGCATCGAGCCGAATCCATTTTCCGGATCGGCAATGTAATCGAGTCGTTTGCCAGCGAGTTGCCAAAGCAACAGCTGCGCTTCTCTTGGCCGATAAGCGTCCCAAATTTTTAAGCCGTAGTCATATTGACGTAGAAACTTTTGTGCACCGCCCAGTTGCTGAGCCACGCTCGGAAGAATGAGCGCGCGCATTCCGTTAGGATAGAGTGTGCGCCCGGTCACATTGTGTGAAGTCGCATAGCGAAGCTCAACCACGATCGAAGGCGCCACGCTTTTGATCTCCACTAAGTCCGGATTGGCCGCGAGTTTCCGGGCGAAGAACGAGATTAACAGGCCGGGAACGAGAACAAAATGTGGCGGCCAGTTTCGTCGCCGGGATTTGCGGGGTGGAGTCATCTGTTGCAAACTTGAAGGTAGCAAGTGGCGGTAATCAATCTGTCGCCACGGCCGGCGTGGTATCTGTTTTGGCAATGCGTTGCAACAGAAGCCGAGCAGCGTCATCGGGCACGTTAAAATGCAGCTCGAGGTTTGCGCCCTGTCTCCTCACCTCCGGCGGTTGTTTGTAGAGCAGCAGGTCGGAATCCTGCAAGTGCAACCATCGCTGCGGTTCATCGTGCAGCCGGCGCGCCAGTTGGCTAGCAATTTCTGTGGATTTCATTTTCACAAGCAATCTCGCTCTTATCGGATTTTGCAGAGTCAAGGCAAGCCCAAGAAGCTGCGAATCGTCGAGTAATTCGTGCACAAAGATCGGATGAAAAACGCGTGCCAGATCTGGCGGATCGCGTGAGATCAAGCGCAGGGAGCTTTCCCGATCGAGGGCTTGGAAGCGATCGAAAAGTTGGTCGGTGATCTTGAGATCCAGTTCTATCCCGAGCCGGACTCGAACCAATTCGTTCACTTCCGCCTCCGTGCCGACAGCGAACGTCTTGGGACCAACGCGGGCGAGCGCCAGATCTGATCGCTCCCAGACCGGCAGTCCACTGATGGTTCGTCGCTGAAATGCGCTGTCGTAGTCAATCGCGCGAATGACGCGCGAAACGTCGCCACGGGCTTCCACCAAAAAGAATTCGCGCACCACGCCGGCGTCATTCGTGGTGGCGGCGCGGGTGATGCGCAGCGTGTCGCGGGTCAAGTTCAAAACGGGAGTGTGTCCTGCGGCGCCGAGCAGACCATTCCAGACATTCTGCCATGCGTCGGGCTGTTCTTTCCGCCAGCGCTTCGGCAAATCATCGCGTCCGAATTGGTCGGTATTGATTGATAGGATGGCGTCGGTCTCTTGGGGCAACCATTCGCGTTTGGGTGGAGATTGAAAGACAAGAGGTAAAATGATTGCCAGCAACGTGATCACCGAGATGACGCAGAAGTAAAATTGCCGCAGCTCCTGTTTGTCGATCTGGCCGGAAAGGAGTGCCAGTTCAGCAGTGTGTTGTTGATGTCGATCTACCGCCGTACGGTGGCGTTGCACGTCGCTAAGCAAATGCGGCGCATTGGGTGGGGCGATGCCTTGAGAAGCGAGGTGGCGACCGATATTCAAATAGGCGGGATTCTTCCGCTCCTCCACCACCTGATGGCGCGTACGCTCGCTGCGCAACGCCTCTTGCTGGGCAAGGATGTTGTCATTTAAAGCGCGATCACGCGCTTGGAATTCAGCCCGAGCACGCTCGACGTTTTTGTCGATCACGGAGAGCTCCTCTTCCGCCGCCACTAATTTTTCCTTAGCGATTCGACTTGCCTCCGTGCCGCCAAGCCGCGCGCGTACAAGTTCAGCGCGTTCTTCCGGCAGACGGGCGCGCCGAGCCGCAATGCTGGCGGATTGTGTTTCCAAATGAGCCGGCGGCGGAGTCTGTGCTTGCAGTTCGGACAGTCGCTTCAATAGATCGCGGTCTGCGGCATCGTTTTCTCGAATCCGCTGCTCCACGGCGGAGAGTTCGCGCGCGCAAACGTCGGCTGCGCTTTTTGCTTCGTTGCGGCGCTGCAAGACCGGTTTCTTTTCTGTTTCTAATTTGGCCAGCGCCTCGTTTTGTTCCCGCGTATTCTCTTGCCGCTGCCTCTCGAGTTTTTTGATCCCTTCTTCAATCTGCGCGATGCGCAGCGCGACCTCCTTCTGTTCCTGCTCGAGCTTCTTCAGTGCGACAATCTCGTTGCGCAATTCCGGGAAATTGGCCGCTTGCGAAGTACCTTCGCGTCCGAGATTGATTTCACTTTTTTGCAATAACCGCTTCTCGTGGCGCAGCGCCAGGCGTGTCCTTTGCCGCCGGATCTTTAATCCCATCTCGCGCAGCCCTGTACGGATGAAACTCACGAGGCAACGCTACGCGAACAGAGCTTTCACAAAAATAAATTTCCGTCTGGATGAAGCTCCTGCTGCGCTCCATTTTTTACGACTGTCGAAAGATGCGCCGGCGATAAGATCGACAACTCGCTGACCGTTACTCCTCCGGCTCTGCTAACTTTGCCAACACGCTGAAATCTTCCAGCGTCGTTGTGTCACCTGTGACTTTAGCGCCGCTCGCTATTTCCTTGAGAAGGCGGCGCATGATTTTTCCACTGCGCGTTTTTGGCAGCGCCTCGGCAAAACGAACTTCGTCGGGCCTGGCGATCGCCCCGATATGTTTGCCGACATGCTCTCGCAATTCGCCTTTTAACGCATTCGTCGGATCGACATTCGTTTTCAAGGTCACGAATGCGCAAACGCCCTGACCTTTGATTTCGTCCGGGCGCCCGACAACCGCCGCTTCCGCCACGCGCGGATGACTCACGAGCGCACTCTCGATCTCCGATGTCCCCAGGCGGTGTCCGGCAACGTTGAGCACATCATCGATGCGGCCGACGATCCAGAAATATCCATCCTCATCGCGGCGGGCACCGTCGCCTGTGAAATAGTTGCCTTTGTATTCGCTCCAATATTCTTTTCGGTAACGTGCCTTGTCGCCGTAAATCGTGCGCAACATCGCTGGCCATGGTCGGCGCAAGATTAATTTGCCGCCAACGTTCGCGCCAACTTCTCTGCCGCTTGGATCCACCACTGCGGGATCGACACCGAAAAACGGCAGCGTGGCGCTTCCCGGCTTAGTTGGCATTGCGCCGGGTAACGGAGTGATCATGGCCGTGCCGGTTTCGGTTTGCCACCACGTATCGACAATTGGGCAACGCCCGCCGCCGATCGTCTTATGATACCACATCCACGCTTCCGGGTTGATCGGTTCGCCAACAGTGCCTAACAAACGCAGCGATGAAAGATCGTGCCTTTTCACCCAGGTGTCGCCCCAACGGATAAACGCGCGGATCGCGGTCGGTGCGGTGTAGAGAATATTGACGCGATGCTGCTCGATGATCTTCCAAAAACGGTCCGGCTCCGGCCAATTGGGTGCGCCTTCATACATCAACGTCGTCGCGCCACTGGCCAGCGGGCCGTAAACAACGTAGCTATGTCCTGTCACCCAACCGATGTCGGCCGTGCACCAGAAAATATCTTCGTCACGAACGTCGAAGACATACTTTATTGTTGCGTAGATGCCGACAAGGTAACCGCCGGTTGTGTGCAAGATTCCTTTCGGTTTTCCAGTCGAGCCGCTGGTGTAAAGAATGTAAAGTGGATGCTCGGCGTCGAGCGATGCCGGCGGGCAACGTGCATCCACGTATTCCAACTCGCGATGCCACCAAACATCGCGGCCCTCCTCCATATGAATGGCATTGTGCGCGCGTTGAAAGACGACGACGCGTTTGATTGTCGATCTTTCGTGCAATGCTTCATCCACATTTTTCTTCAGCGGAACAATTCCGCCACGACGATAACTTCCGTCCGCCGTGATTAGCGCGATCGCGCCGCTGTCGGCTATCCGATCTCGAATAGAATCAGCGCTAAACCCGCCGAAAACGACCGAATGTACCGCACCGATGCGAGCGCAAGCCAGCATGGCGATCGCCGCTTCCGGAATGGTCGGCAAATAAATGATGACCCGATCACCTTTGCCGACGTTATTTCGCTTCAATACATTCGCGAAGCGGCAAACTTCATGATGCAATTGTTGATACGTCAGCGTTCGTTTCTCTCCGGGCTCGCCCTCCCAAATTATCGCCGCTTTGTTTCGGCGATACGTGAGTAGATGTCGATCCAGACAATTTTCGGAAACGTTCAATTTTCCGCCGATAAACCATTTCGCGAACGGAACCGTCCACTCGAGGACTTTCTTCCACGGCCGCTGCCAACTGAGTTCTCTCGCCTCGCGCGCCCAAAATTTCGCGGGGTGTTTGATTGATTCGCGATACATCCGGCGATATTGCTCAAGCGATTTGATCCGCGCTTTAGCCGCGAATTCTTTCGATGGTTTAAAGACGCGGCGCTCCGTCAGAAGCGATTCGATGTTCGAGTCGTGCATGGGCAGTTCCTAATATCTCCAAGACAATTGTAGAGCAAGCGCTGCGAGTTCGTTAAATCGAGATTTGTGAATCGCGAATCGGAATTAGTGGTGGCAATTAGCGATGTAACGAATCACGAATCACGAATTTCAGTTGTCTTCCAAGCCACGCGGCCAAACAATGCACACATGGCTGATCACGTTTACAAAAAGATCGAATTGGTCGGTTCGTCGCCGAGCAGCTTCGACGCCGCCGTCAAAAACGCGCTGGAGCGAGCGCGGAAAACAGTGCACAACATGCGCTGGTTTGAGGTCACCGAGACGCGCGGCTATTTGGAAGATGGAAAAATCGCACACTGGCAGGTGACGTTGAAGGTGGGCTTCACGCTCGAAGGGTAGAGTGGATCGGCTTGCCTGCTCGCGAAAGCTTTCGGAGCTCCGCTGACGACGCTAAAAAGTCGCGCGGCAGGCGCCAGTATTTTATGATCGAGCAGGGACCGCTCGATCCACCTATTCCTCTTGCTCGAACGCCTGGTAGAGCTTGGTCGCGCCGTAAATCAAAACTGCCGGCTTAAGCGCGAACAAAAGCAGGCGGACAGACCCGCTTAAAATCCGGCTGATCGGCAGGCGGTTCAGAATGAATCCTGCAACAAAAGCATAGACTAACGACTGCCCTGGGTTTTGGCGGACATAATTTTCCGTTTCGCTCAGCAGCTCGTCGAATTGCTCTCTCGTGTAGCGCAGCCCGCGCGCCGCGACGTCCTCAGAACTTCGCGCAAATTGTTCGTCCATGTTCGCGATAATGATTGTCCGTGCAGCCGGTTTGGTCAACGCAAAGTCAGCCAGACCGTGCTCGCGCCGCTCCCGGTCGGAAAATCCGGCGGTCGCGGTGGTCGCTGCAAGGCTCCTGCGCGCCGCAGTTTCTTCAGACAATGGCGCGCCATCCCTTCAAGCGCGCGTTCCTCCAACGTCGCGCAATTGGTCGACAACAAAACACGCGTGTCACGTCCGGCGATCTCCAATGCCGCGAGAAGCAAGTCTTCAAAATCATTCTCAACGCGGAATGCTTTCCCGCGCGACGGGCGCGCAAAAGTCGGCGGATCCAGAATGATCATATCGAACTTTTCGCCGCGACGCGCCATTCGCCGCAAGATTGGGCGCACGTCGTCGGCGATAAAGCGGTGGTCGTCGGTCGGCAGACTGTTGAGTGAAAAATTCTCGCGTCCGCGCGCCAGCGACTTTTTGGAAAGATCGACATTTACGGTTTGCGCACCGGCCGCTGCTGCGGCCACCGAAAAGCTGCACGTGTAGGCAAAGCAATTCAGCAATCGCCTCGGGGCCGCTGCCCGCGCATAACTTCGATTTTCCCTTTGGTCGAGAAACAGACCAATCGAATAACCCGCTCCAAAATCGATTCCGAACTTGAGTTTCCTTTCCTTCACTACGGACCGGAGATTTTCATCCGGATTGCCAAACAGAAGTCGCGGCGCCTCTCGCGCTTCGTTTTGCTTCGGTAGCAACCGCCCGAAAATGCGTCTGAACTGAGAATTTTGGTTTTTGCTCCACAAGCCGAGCTCTATTATCAACCGGTCGCGCGCCGCCGTTTTTTGGTAGGAAATTAGAATGTCGCGGCCGAAGCGCTCGACCCAACCGTCATTTGCGGTGCAGAGCCGATGCGCGTCGGTTCCTTCAGCTTCAAAATCGCACAGAAGCTCCTTATTGATCCACCCAGTCCCTCTTGTACTCATTTTCTCAGTCAGCTAAACTCGACCGTTTTAAGCGGTCGAGTTTTAGGAAGAGGAGAATCTGCGACCCGGGTCGGAATGACAAAGGCATATCCGGCAAATTGTTATCGACGCGCTACCATTAGGCGACTTCAATCCAGCCAACTTGGCGAACCGATGCAACAAGTTACTATTCGCGTTCCGGCAAGCACTTCCAATTTGGGTCCTGGATTTGATTGTCTCGGAGTCGCGCTTCGAATTTACAACGATATAACCGTGACCCGCGGTGGGAAGTGGCCACCTCCGCCTGTCGCGCGGCAAACGGCAGCCTTATTTTTCAAGCGAGCCGGGCAGCCTTTTTCCTTTTCGTGTTCGATCACGGGGAGGATTTTGCGCGCACGTGGTTTGGGTAGCAGCGCCACCATTCGCCTCGGCCTCCTGCATGCATTAAATGAACTTTCCGGCCGTCGGCTCGATCGATTGTCGATGTTTAAACTATGCGCGGAGCTTGAGGGACATCCCGATAATGCTGCCCCCGCTTCCTTCGGCGGTTTTACTGTCGCACGCGGCGGACACGTTCAGCGTTTCGCAGTGTCGCAGCGGCTTTTTTTTGTTCTTTTGATTCCAGATTTCGAAATCAAAACCGCGGCGGCCCGAAGAGTCTTGCCAGCGAGGATTACACGCATGGCCGCCGTGCAAAATTGCTCCAGTGCTTGCGCCATTACCGCTGCATTTGCATCGCGCCGTTATGAAAATCTGCGTGGAAATTTCGTTGATCAACTCCACCAGCCCTTTCGGGAAAAGTTAATACCGTTTCTACCTGACGTGATCGTAGCCGCTGAAAAAGCCGGCGCGCTAGGCGCATTTTTGAGCGGCAGCGGACCGAGCATCTGCGCCATTACCTTGCAAGGTCAACATAAAGTGGCCGCTGCCATGTTACGCGCTGTAAGTCCGGCCCCGAAAGCTTTCGGAACACGGACTCGCCCTTTGGCAAGATCGACATCCGCGAGAACGCTCATCACTACCGCTGACAATCGCGGCGTGTGTTTTCACCGTTCATCGGCCACCTTTTGCTGATCACCAGTTCTGATGGGCCGGCGTTTTGAAAATTTAGAGCAGTTCGCCGTTGACGTTGTCCTCGAACGTCGTCACGGATTTCGTGCCAACATTCTGCGAGGCATCCTTTATCTGCTCTCGCTGCTCTTCGAGCGCATCGTGCAGCTGCGCCTTTATCTTTATCGGAAACGTATTTTCCGCGAGCGCGCGCTCGGTTGTCTGGTCATCAGTATCGGCAATCTGACTGTCGGCGGAACGGGCAAAACGCCCGTCGTCGAAAAGTTCGCCCGCGCGTTGCAATCCGGTGGTCGCCGCGTCGCCATTCTCAGCCGCGGTTACAAAAGTGTTCCACGCAAACGCCATTGGTTGGACCGGGTCCGACGAAAAGATATCGATCCACCACGCGTGGTGTCCGACGGGAATGCGCTGCTGCTCGACTCACTTATCGCCGGCGACGAGCCTTACATGCTCGCGCACAATTTGAACGACGTGATTGTGGTTGTGGACAAGGACCGAGTAAAGAGCGGGCGTTTCGCGATCGGCAAATGGAAAGTGGACACGCTCCTGCTCGATGACGGTTTACAGTATCTCCATCTCAAACATCGGCTCGACATCGTCCTGGTCGATCGACAGGCGCCGTTCGGGAATGAATTTTTGCTTCCACGCGGCACGTTGCGCGAGCCGCCCCGTAATTTGCATCGCGCCAGTTACATCTTTATCACGAAGAATACCGGCGAGCCAAACGATGTTCTGATCCAGCGCATCCGCCGTTACAATCGCACCGCCGAAATTATCGAATGCGCGCACAAACCGCTTTATTTGCAAAACATCTGGACCAGCGAGCGATTGCCGCTTGAGCGTTTGCGCGGCACTTACATCGGCTCGATCTGCGGCATCGCCGCGCCGGAAAGCTTCGAAGGCGCGTTGAACGAGCTCGGAGCACATGTTGACCTTGCGAAGCGCTACATCGATCACCATTACTATACCGAAGCCGAGTTAAAGACTTTCATTGCGCGTTGCATCCGGCGGGACCTGGCAATGATTATCACCACAGAAAAAGACGCAGTGCGCATGCCGCGCTTGCCTGAATCAGAAGTGAAAGTCCCAATCTATTTCATGCGCGTTGAAATTGAGATCCTCAGTGGCCACGAAAGCTGGGAGCACTGCGTCGCCCGCATCTGCAAACCGCAACCGATGCTCTCGCCGGAGCGCTTTTTTGCCTGATCTTTTTCTGAATTCGAAATTGCACACCCAACGCCTACCGCGCCGTAACCTTGCGAGGGCGGGTTGGGCGTTGGACGTTTGCTTCTAAATGCCTGAAGAAGCCCAACTCGTCGTCGAAGGGAAAAAGCTCTCGGTTTCGAATCTAAATAAGGTCCTGTACCCCAAAGTCGGGTTCACCAAAGGACAGGTGATCGATTACTACATCCGCGTCGCGCCTGTTCTTTTGCCGCACCTGAAAGATCGGCCACTCACGATGAAGCGTTACCCTGACGGGGTCGAAGGCGAATTCTTTTACGAGAAGAATTGTCCATCGCATCGGCCGAAGTGGGTGAAGACGGCGAAGGTTTGGAGCGAAGGCAACAATCGGATGATGAATTATTGCCTGGCTAATGATCTGCCGACGCTGGTTTGGGCGGCGAATCTGGCGGATCTCGAGCTGCACACCTCGCTCGCGCGCAAGAAGGACGTGTCGCGGCCGACTATGATGGTGTTTGATCTGGATCCGGGCGCGCCGGCCGACATCGTCCAATGTTGTCAGATCGGTCTTTGGCTGCGCGATTTGTTAGCGAAAATGAAATTGAAATCATTCGCGAAAACGAGTGGCTCGAAAGGCCTGCAAGTTTACGTGCCGCTCAACACGTCGGTCACGTTCGAACAGACGAAAGATCTATCGCGCGCACTCGCTCAGCATCTCGAAGGCCAACATGTCGATCTTGTCACGTCGAACATGTCGAAAGCCATGCGGAAAGGAAAAGTCTTCGTCGATTGGAGCCAGAACGACGAACACAAAACGACCATCTGTGTCTATTCGCTTCGCGCCAAGGAAGAACCAACGGTTTCTACACCCATCACGTGGGACGAAGTTGCGACATGCCTGCAAAAGAAGAAAGCCGATCTCTTGAAATTTCGCTCTGACCAAGTCCTCGCCCGCGTGGACAAACTGGGTGACCTGTTCGAGCCGGTCGGAAAATTAAAACAGAAGCTGCCGAAGAAGTGGAAGCTATGATGTAATTAAGGCGGCAAAGATTATAGCGCATGAACAATCACGTATGCTTTGATGCCATCGGATGGGCGGGAGCCGCCGCTCTTCTCGTCGCGTATGCGATGGTTTCCTCCAAGAAATTGGAAGGAGACTCAAATGCTTACCAATGCCTAAATATCATCGGCAGCCTTCTCTTGGCCATAAACACGGTCTTTTACAGAGCTTATCCTTCTTCTTTTATGAACATGATTTGGATGGGAATAGCTATCTTTTCAATCGCGGCGAGAAAGCGAGTTCCTTCTCGTTAGGTTGCTGCGACTGCGATCAGCATTATTTCATATGCGCAAAGTGAATTTGAAGGATGTCCCGGAGCAGGAGCGAAAATCGCCGAAAGGAAAGTTTGGGCGAGCATCTAAGAATATTTCGATTGCCCTCGGGCGCGAACCGGAGTCGCTCGATTTGGCGAAACGTCACCCGTTTGATCTCGCGCTTGTGCGAATTCCGAAAGGCAAATCACTTTGTCCATATCATGCGCACGCGGCCGAAACGGAACTTTACCTCGTCGTTTCCGGCCGCGGCAGCGTTCGCGATAAAGATGGGATAACTGAAGTTGGACCGGGCGACGCGTTTTTCTTTCAGCCGGGCGAAGCGCACCAGCTTTCCAATGGCGGTAATGAAGATTTCGTTTATTACGTGATTGCTGATAATCCGCGCAGCGGCGCAACCGGCGATTCCTGTTTTTATCCCGATAGCGGCAAATGGGCGGTCGTGAAAGAGGGACTGGAGGAAGTAATAGTGAAAGGGAACGAGACTGACTACTTCAATGGCGAAGAATAGAGCGATTGTCATGTCGAGCGAAGTCGAGACATCTCTTTTCATTTCGAAGAGTGCAGTGATCCCGCAATGGCGGGACACTTTGGTCGGAATGACAAAGGGCTGAAATGCGTAAGATAAACGTAAACGAGATCAAAGAAGAGGCGTGGCAATCGCCAGGCGGGAAGTATGCCGTGTCTTTCAGGGGAATCTCCGAGGCGCTGGGGCGCGATCCCAGCTCGCTGGATTTGTCCAAGCGTCATCCATTCGATCTGGAATGGAATCGCGTGCCTCCCGGGAAACGAAATTTCCCTTACCACGCGCACTCAGCGCAGTGGGAGCTTTATTTGGTCATTTCCGGCAGAGGAAGCGTTCGTCACAAAGATGGCACGGCCGAAGTCGTGGCTGGCGACGCTTTTATTTTCGGACCTAACGAGCCGCATCAGCTCAGTAATTCTGGGACCGAAGATTTCATCTACTACGTGATCGCCGACAACCCCATCGGCGAATCGGCGTACTACCCGGACAGCGGGAAGTGGAAAGTCAACAAGTCATCAGCGGCGGATCGCGTTGTTGTGAAGGGGGAAGAGAACGATTATTTCGACGGCGAAGAATAGGTTATCTTGTGATTAGCACATGCTCTGCATTTAGGCTGAAATCATGGTTCCCAACAAATCGCCACAAGATTTTCCGTACAAGACTTATCTCAACATTTTGCACGGACCGCTTGAGATAATCGATGTACAGAAACTGGCCGATGCCTGCACGGACAAGTGGTACAACCAGACGCTTTGCAAGGTTAACGATTCTGTAGTCCGGCTCGCTGTGATTCAAGGTGAATATCACTGGCACGAACACAACGACATCGACGAATTCTTTTACGTAGTTGAGGGACGATTGCTAATCGATCTCGAAGATCGCGCTGTCGATCTTGCTCCGAAACAAGGTTTTGTCGTACCCAAGGGTGTGCGCCATCGCACTCGCGCACCGCAACGAGCTGTGATTCTGATGGTCGAACGCGCCGACATCATTCCGACCGGCGATTGAAGAACGCCGCTGCGATTTCGAGTGACAGTAAGAGATTCTTCAACTTTGGTCGGAATGACAAAATAGAAGATCGACATCATGATTCGGCGGCTGATCGCGCGCGATACGCGGCTAAGCAGTTTTCGGTTGTACGATCTCCTCGTTCACATCTTTGTTGTCATTCTGTTGATTTCGAATTTGGTCGGCCAGAAAATCTGCGTCATTCCGTTCATTCATTTCTTCGGACACATTCCGCGAGTGAGCGGCGCTCAACTGCTCTTCCCCATCACTTATATTTTCGCCGATATTTTCACGGAAGTGTATGGCTACGGCGCATCGCGGCGCGCGATCTGGATCGCGTTTTTCTCGAACGTTTTGCTCACGTTGGTCGGCGTGTTTGTTGTCGCCTTCCCAGCAGCGCCGGAATGGCGGAACCAAAAGGCGTTCGAAACAGTCTTTTACGTGGTACCGCGATTTGTCATCGCGAGTTTGGTCGCGTTTTGGGCCGGCGAATTCACGAATTCCTACACCCTGGCGAAGATGAAGCTCTGGACGAACGGCAAATGGCTTTGGACCCGCACGGTTGGATCGACAGTCACCGGTCAATTTGTCGATACAACCACCGTGATTTTGGTCGCGTTTGGAGGCCGCGAATCGTGGTCCACCATCGGGAGTCTCATTTTCTGGGGTTACTGGTTTAAGGTCATCTACGAAGTCGTCGCGACGCCGATCACGTATTGGATTGTCAACAATCTCAAGCGCGTCGAAGGAATCGACGTTTACGATCGGGGCACGAACTTCAATCCGTTCGCGAGAACGGTTGGAACGTAGGCATGTTACCTGTGCGCCTAGCGGTTATTGTATCCGCTGCGCCAGCTGAATGAGCCGGGTGCACCTGGGCTGGGCGCACAGACTGAAACTGAAAGTCTATGTTCCGAAAGATCATTTCTGGCGGGCAGACCGGCGTCGATCGCGCTGCGCTCGATGTTGCGCTTAAGCACGGGATTGATTGCGGCGGTTGGTGTCCGGCTGGTCGGCTTGATGAATTCGCCAGAATTCCGGATCGTTATCCGGTCAAAGAGCTAGAGCATGGCAGCTTCGCTGAGCGCACCTTGCAGAACGTGAGAAATTCAGATGGCTCGTTAGTCATTTACCTCGAAGAGATGCGAGGCGGAACGCAATTCACACTGCAGTGCTCCAGAGAGTTGAAGCGTCCGCATAAGTTGATCGATGCGGCAAAAAAGTCGGCTGAGGAGGCGGCAAAATCGATTGTTGATTTTGTCCGCGAACGGGAGGTCGACATCTTGAATGTGGCTGGTCCGCGGCAAAGCGAATGGCCCGGCGGTTACGATTACGCTTTTCGCGTGCTCGAGATTTTTCTGAGAAATGTAGCGTAACCATCCCGGTTGCGAAGCAGGTCAGAGGCATGCAGGCCTCTGTTGAAAAGCCGGCGCTGAACGCGGGAGTGCCGTTGGGCGCGACATGTTTATAGCAAAAATCCATCTCATAACCGCCAAGCTCCGTAGGAGCGGCATGAAATGGCGGCTGATTTTCATGCCGCTCCTACGGAGCTTGGATTAATTTATTGGCCTAAGTCTACAAACAGGTCGCGCCTAACGGCGCTTTCAATCTGCCGCTATGCTGGTCGGCTTTTCAACAGAGCGAGGCATGCACTACCTTATTCATACCGCAGCGCCTTCACCGGATCGAGACGCGCCGCGAAGTAGGCGGGAATCAAAGCGGCGAACGAGCAAATCAAAAATGCGCTAATGCAGATGATGGTTACGTCCTGCGGCACGATTTGCGCGGGAATTTCCGAGAATTGATAAACTTCGCGCGGGAAAATCTCGATATGCAATGTCGATGCAAGCCAGTGGCTGAATTCGTTGCGATAACGAATCAAAGTCATGCCGAGCCCGAGGCCGGTGAGCGTTCCGAAGAGGCCGACGACGGTGCCCTGGCCGAGAAAAACCCAGATGATTTGCGAGATGTTTGCGCCCAGCGCTTTCACAATTCCGATCTCGCGCCGCTTTTGCACGGTGACGGTGATGAGCGTGCTCATGATTCCGAACGCGGCGACGACCACAATGAAGAAGAGGAGAAAAAACATCACCGTCCGTTCGAGGCGCACGGCTTCGAAGTATTGGCGGTTCATGTCGATCCAGGTTTCGGCAAACTCCGGCGGCTGAAGAAATTCCTCGATTTTTTCTTTCACGCGCTCAGCGCTGTAGGGATTGTCGGTCTTGACCGTGATGCCGTGAAGCGCGTCACCGAGACCGTAAAGTTCCTGGCCGATGTAAATTGGCACGAGCAAAAACTGGGAATCATGCAAATAATGACCGGTCTCATAAATCCCGGTCACGGTTAGCTCTTTTGGCAAAATCACGTCGCGTAACTCATCAACCGCTTTTTTCTCATCTGCGCCCTTCGCGTTTTCGAGCTTCTTAATTCCATCGAGAATCTGCCCGAGATTGCCGGGAGAATAGACGGTGAGCTTATCACCCACGCCAATGTGGAGATTGCGTGCGAGCTCGATCCCAAGCACGGCCGATTCGCCGTCCAGGTCAAGGTTGCCTTCTTTGACGAACTTGCGCAGCGGGATGACTTCTTCCTCCTGCACGGGATCCACGCCGCGGATCATCGGCGCGAGTCGGCGATTCTGGAACTCGACAATGACGGGTCCTTGCACGTATGGCGCAGTCGCGACCACGCCCGGCACATTGTCGATCTTCGTTTTCAGCGGACGCCAATCGCGCAAGATGTCCTCGGTTGTAACGAGAATGTGCGCATCGAAATCGATCACTTTCTGACGCAGCTCGCGGTCAAACCCGGTCATGACCGAGATGACAAGAATCAGTACCGTCACCCCGAGCATCACGCCGAGAATTGAGATCAACGTAATGATGGAGAGAAAGGTGCGCTTTGGTTTTAAGTATCGTAGCGCGAGAAAAAGACTGAACGGCAGTTTCAAACTGCCGATATGTTGGCTGCGAACACAGCGCTTTACAACCCGGCAGGGTGCCGTGCTTGGAAGCCGCAGATGTCGCGACCGTCGGTGTACCAGCGCGGACCAATGTCGTTGCCGTAGTGCAGATCGGTAGTATCGAGGCGCAAGCCGGCAATCAGAGCGAAGGTGTGACCGCGTCGTGAGTAGATCGTGATCCAGCGACCGCGGCCGCGCTCGCCGTAACGAAGGAAATCACTCGACGGTAGCGGTTGACTCAATGCGGCGGCGTAATGCAGCGCGAACGAAACAGCCCCAGAGCAATCATACCCGGAATCGGAGAAGGAGGCATGACCGCCGCCCCAAACATACGGTCGATCGCGGATCGCGTTCACTGCCCAAATCGCGTTTTTCACGCGGTCCGGCGCGTTCGTCGGCGCATAGGCAACACCGTGGCGCAGCACGGCACGGTTGCCGTAAACCACCGGGTGAGAACCTCCAGCCCCTCCAAATTCAGCGCGCACACCGTCTTCTTCGCCGCCAACGATTGGCTCGGCGCGTGGAACTGCGCGCGGCGCATAATAAGCAAACCGTATTGGTGTCGATGGATGTGGCGAAGGTCGATCTAGTGAGAATGGTTGGAGCGGAACGTCCGCCGGTCTCCCTCCGTAAACGGGCCCGTGATGATGATCATGACGAGTGGGCGTCGGTTCCCCAAAGGCATTGGAAATTAAGAGTGGGAGCGCAACTGCGATGAAACAGTCGAATCGAGAGCGCAAACGCCCGGCGAGAAACGAGGCCGACATTGCCTCGTCAAAGAAGCTGTTTTCGCGCCAGGGAACGAGGCAGCGCGGTTGAAATACGTGCGATTAATTTTACCTGATTGTTACGCCGTCGCCTTTCGACGGTGTTCTAGTTACCCTTACCTTCGGTTGGCAAATCAAACGGCATTTGAGCTCGCGCTAGCCTTTCAGTGCATGCGCTTGTAGCTCCTCGAGCGTGACGAACTCGAGCGCGGACGCGTGGGTCGCTTCAAGATCGATAGGCGCGGCGCGACCGTGCTCAAGAGCAGCTTTCCAGCGCGTGACGCAGACGCACCATTTGTCGCCCGGCTTCAATCCAGGGAATCCCCATTCTGGACGCGGCGTGACTAGATCGTTGCCATCGAGCACTGAAAAGTCGAGGAACTCACGACTCGCTTGCACGCAGACCGTATGCTGACCGACGTCTTCGGGGCCGGTGCGACAAAAGCCGTCGCGATAAAATCCGGTCATCGGATCGCGACAGCAACATCTCAGTTCCGTTCCGAGAACATTTGTCGGCATAGCAACTCACTTAAAACATCGACACTCTGGACAGTCACAGCAAGCTTGATAATGGCACCGGCCGGATTGTCTTGACGCGCCAGGCGGGCCCGCGTCTAAGATCGACCAGCACATTGGCAGGGACGCACTTCCAGGAACGCCCGTAGACCCGCCGAAACAAGGAACCTTCTTGGAGAGCCGTCCCTGCTTATGTCAAAACGGATGCGAATAGTTTACTGGCTCGTTCCGTCCAGGGACGAGCGGGAATTGTTCTGCGATATTATCCGGATTCTCTACAAGGAGTTCGACGCTCCGAATTTCCATCCGCACCTAACGGTTTTTGCGACGAAGGAGGATCGACAATCACCTAGAAAAATTTTGAACGAAATGCGATCCGGCCCCATTCGGTTGCATGTTTGCGGTGTTGGCTTTTCATCGCAATTTCGGAAAACGCTGTTCGTCCGATTCATGCCGAGTAAACCGCTCGACAAATTGATTGTCCATCTTGCGGGCGTCACGAAATCCTCCGCGAACCCAGTACGCGATCCACACCTGAGCTTACTCTATAAAAATATTCCTCTCCCAACGAAGAAGGAGCTTGCCCGCACCATCAAACTCCCATTTCGCGAAGTTCTTTTCGATTCGATTGCCGCGGTCCGTTGCGGCTTGCCGACGAAAGCGAAGGCCGATGTGGAAGCGTGGCGCGTGATTGCGAGAAAATCGTTGCGTGAATAGTTGATTGAAATCTTCCCCATCGGTTCGAGTTTTATGTACTGGTGGACACTAAGACGAAAATTTTTGGTCAACACGACGAGGCGACGATCAAGCAAATTGAAACATGCGTTGCAGCGGGTGGGGACCGCGGCGTGCTGTGTGCAGACGGGCACAAAGGCTATGCCCAGCCGATCGGCGGCGTCGTTGCTTATAAGGATAAAATTTCCTTGAGCGGTGTGGGGTTCGATATTGCCTGCGGTAATCTCGCAATTCTGACGGACGCAAAGAGGGAGCAAGTTGCGCCGAGGATCGGCAACATCATGGACGACGTCGTGCGCGAAATTTCATTCGGCATCGGTCGCAAGAGCAAAACCCGTGTTGAGCATGAGCTGTTCGACGATCCGGCGTGGCAATTAAAACCGATGCGCGATCTGAAATTGATGGCGGCCGATCAGCTCGGCACGGTGGGCGGCGGAAATCATTATGTCGATCTTTTCGCTGATGAGCAGAACCGAATCTGGGTCGGCGTGCATTTCGGTTCGCGCGGTTTTGGACACAAAACGGCCATGCATTTTTTGAAAACGGCGGGTGGCAAAGATGGGATGGATGTGCCGCCAACGGTGGTTAAGGCAAAATCCGAGATCGGGCACGATTACTTGGCAGGAATGCATCTGGCGGGTCGTTACGCATACGCCGGACGTGAGGCGGTGGCGCGGCACGTTGTGCGGAACATTCTCGGGGCACAGATCGTCGAAGAAGTGCACAATCATCATAACTTCGCCTGGCGAGAGGAACACGAGGGCGAGGGATTCTGGGTGGTGCGCAAAGGCGCGACACCGGCATTTCCCGGGCAAAAAGGTTTTGTGGGCGGGAGCATGGGCGATGATGCGGTGATCATCGAAGGAATTGATTCGCCGGTTTCGCGTGAAGCGTTGTTCTCAACGATTCACGGCGCGGGCCGAATCATGTCGCGCACCGCGGCGAAAGGACGATTTGTGAAAGTAGGCAACAAACGGATCCGCCAGGATGGACTCGTTAGGCACGATGAAATGATGAAGTGGCTGCAAGATCGACATATTGTATTGCGCGGCGGCGATCTCGATGAAGCCCCGCAAGCGTACCGCCGTTTGCCCGATGTGCTGGCCGCCCATGCCGGAACGATTCGGATATTGCACACTTTGCGTCCGCTTGGGGTGGCCATGGCTGGCCGCGACATTGTCGATCCCTACAAGGACTGATCGCGAATTCCCGCTATGTTGAGAACCAAGGAGAGTTGGCGTCTGCTGATTTTTGTCGGCGTCGTTCTCATTGTGCCGGCGGTTGCCAGTCACCTGGTGCCGATGAAGACACATTTCGACGCGAAGCCGATCGCTCATCTCCTGGCTAAAAAGCCCAATATCGTGATTCTGAGTGATTCCATGGTGGATAACGGTGTCGATGCGGAGTTGCTGGGGAAGTTACTGCACGATCGCAGGGTAGAGCTTCTCTGGTACGGGGGCGCGGCGTCTGCATCGTGGTACTTCAGACTCAAAAACTACATTGTGGCATCGGATATTCACCCGGAGTTGGTTTGCATCTTTTTTCGTGATCGCGTCCTTACCGATCCGCGTTTCCGGACAGAAGGAACCTACCGATCGAAATTGGAAGCAGCGATGCACGAGGACGAGCCGATTTACCGGCTTGTCCTCGGCCAACACATCGCCGCGGACGACGATCTGCACCGCTGGGTGGACGGGCTCTATCCACTGGATGCACATCGCCACGCCCAACACGAAAGGATCGAACAGATGTCCATGCGTCTCATCGCTAACGCGGGCGTTCCTGTCCCAGAGCTAAGACGGTGGATTAACGAGACGTTCGCCCTGACAAACTTGGCGGGCGGAGCGGCCGAAGAAGCCGCCGCTCTCAGTAAAGAAAAACAAACCGAGTTTGATCCGGATCCGCGGCGGAGTTTTCTGCCGCAAATTGTCGCGGCCGCCGCCGAAGCGCGTATCCCCCTGTGTTTCCTGCGTGTGAAGCGGCATCCAGGCGCGGACGGCGGCGTTCAACAAAACGAACAGTTACGCAAATACATCGCTACTTTGCGGAACTGGATCGAAAGCCAGGGGTGTTATTTTATCGACGACACCGGCAACCCGGCACGTACACAAGACATGTACTTGCAACCGGGCGACGATCACATGGGACCGTGGGCAACGGAACGATCGACTGAGCTCTATGCTGGCGAATTGCGGCCGCTATTGTCGCCGTGACGTTCCATTCCCTCAGCTATCTCGTTTTCCTACCTGTTGTGCTGGCGCTGTATTGGGCGCTGCCACGGCGCGGCCAGAATGTTTTGCTGGTCGGCGCCAGTTATGTCTTTTACGGTTGGGAACATCCGTGGTTCTTGCTTCCGTTGTGGGGATCGACACTAGTCGATTACAGTTGCGCGCTTGGCATAGAGCGCTTTCCGGTCCGGCGCCGCCTGTTTCTGGTCACCAGCATCATCGCCAGCGTGGCGTTGTTAGGCACCTTCAAATACGCCGGGTTCGTTTTGGAAAACGTCAATGTGCTCTTGACGCACTTCGGTAGCGATCCTTTGCGCGTCGTGTTCCGGCTGGTCCTCCCGGCTGGGCTATCGTTCTATACCTTTCAATCCATCGGCTACGTCGTTGACGTGTACGTCGGAAGGGTCCGGGCCGAGCGCAATCTCCTCGATTACGCGCTCTACGTTTCGTTTTTTCCTCAACTCGTGGCTGGTCCGATTGAACGCGCCGGTCACATGTTGCCGCAATACCATCGTGACCGCGTTTTCGACCCAGTCGGGTGGCGCGCTGGGCTGGGCTTGATGTTGTGGGGCTTTTTCAAAAAAGTTGTCATCGCCGATAACACTGCGCCCATCGTCAATAAGGTCTTCGCATTGACCCACCCGTCATTTCCAGTGATCTGGGCCGGAGTGCTTGCATTCGCGGTGCAAATTTACTCTGACTTTTCGGGCTACACCGATATAGCGCGCGGCACGGCTCGTCTGCTTGGGATCGAACTAATGCGTAATTTCAATCATCCTTACATTGCCACGTCGCCCGCTGATTTCTGGCGGCGCTGGCACATTTCCCTGTCGAGCTGGTTGCGTGACTTTATCTATATTCCTCTGGGGGGAAACCGAGGCGGACCGGCGCGGGCATCCTTCCATTTGATCGCGACGTTTGCCATTAGCGGTCTGTGGCACGGAGCCTCGTGGAACTATGTGCTTTGGGGGCTTTACTGGGGTTTTTTGATTCTCGTCCAGCGGTGCCTTGGTTGGCTCGGCGTTACACAGTGGTTTCCGCGCTTGGCCAAGGTGGTGATCACTTTTGGCCTGACTTGCGTTGGCTGGTTGTTGTTTCGGGAGCGCAATCTCAACAAAATTCTCAACGATTTTGCACAATTAACGGTTGCCACATCAATGGATCAATGGTGGGTGGGAGCATATCTGGCAACGCTGGTGACCGTGTATGCTACACCGCTGTTGATTCATCTGGCCGCTACGTCGGACTTCGCGCGGCAACGTCTTGCGATCACGTGGCCAAGTTTAGGATTGATCGGAGAGGCCGGAGTTGCTGCGTTGCTGCTGTTCGGGATCGTGTTTGCCCGCAGCGCGACCACCTCTGACTTTATTTACTTTCAGTTTTAGTGTCGCCGGTGCATCTCAGATTTCCACGATGCGAAAAGGCGACTCGTTTGGCGCGTATTTTTGCAATGCCGGCATCGAGACATTGTGGACGGGGATGCCGGTTGCGGTCGCCCCCTCGAGCGCGCCATTGTGCGCGTGCCCGTGAAAGATCGCAGTCGCGCGGAATCGATTGATGGGCTCCTCCAAGCGCGTCGAGCCGAGGAACGGAAAGACTTCGGGCGACTCGCCTTCGCAGGTTTGTCGAATCGGCGAATAATGCAGCAGAACAACACGACGCTCCGTTTGCAATTTGATCAGGGCTTGCTCGAGGCAAACCGCCTGGTCGATCGCTTCCTGCACAAACTTTTTCACCACCGGCTCGCCCCAAGCATTGAGCATTCGGCGGCCAAATCCGCCACCAAAGCCGCACACGCCCGCAAATCCCACACCCTGGATTTCAGTACATTCGCCGTCGAACATGGTCACGCCGGCCTGCTCGAGCACATTACGGACAAGCTCCGGCTGGCCTGATTCGAAGTCGTGATTGCCGAGGACGCCAAGGATCGGCACTCGTACGGCCGCTCGGAGATGAACAACCAGCTCCGCAGCTTCTTCGGCCAGTCCGTAATCAGTTAGATCGCCACAAAGGAGAAAGACGTCGGCTTTGCTTGAAACCTCCGCGAAAAGATCGTGCAGCGTGCCGCGAGAATGCTTTCCATAATGAATGTCGAAGATCGCAGCGGCGCGCAGTTTTCGTGCACTCATCGATTGGGAAGTGAAGGAATGACTGCCGCAACGGAGCGTGTCTGCCGCGGCACATTACTCTCGCGCGCCCAGTATTCGCCGGATATTCGGGAACGGGGCTTTCGCGATGCGCGGTTGGATGCGCGCTGCAAGGTAACAGCTGCGGAACTGGAGTCCGGCTAAGTGCCTAGCTGGCAATCCACTCGTTAGGTATAAGGCCGACTAGCAGCGAACAAGATCGACCTGGATAGACGCCTACAAGGTCAATAATAAGTCAACAGGCCGGGATTTGCTCCACACTAGCTCTCTTACTTTGGTAAAACGCGGCCCCGCACATGACAACACCTACAAGAGAGAAACACCAAGACGAAATAGCGCGCGGCATTAAGCTGGCTGTTACTCCGGCGCTAGCGCAATCTGCGGCATGGAAGCGCGTCCAGCAAGCTGCGCTGCTCGACGGGCGCACAGTTATCGAGCTTGTGGCTGACGGCATCATGGCCGCTGTGGAAGCCTGAAAAGACAGCCTTGAAGCCCATTGGAACTAGGCGAAAAACAGAACTTCCGAAACTGTTTTGCGAAATTTCACCTCTGTTTATACTGAAAATGCATGGCCCGCGATTCTTTCGTTCATCTGCATCTCCATACCGGCTATTTGCACAGCAAGAATCTAACGGGGCCTGTCGCCGAGTGGCGGGAAACAGGTCGAATAGCAAGAGGCAAATGCCATCGCACTTCTTATTCCAAGCGAGGGCATTTAGTTAGAGAAGTGCATGGTCAAAATGAAAAAGAAAAAAGGGGTAGAGATATATCTGCGCGCATTACGTAAGGGCAAGCGCAAGCTCGTCAAGATGCTTTTGGTGGATACCAAGTTGGACTTGGGGGCTGCTAAGGCAATAATTGAAAAAGAGAAAGCGAGGTTCGACCGCGAGATTGCCCGTGGGCGCGCGGCGGCGGCCGAACTTCCGGCACTTCGCGCGGAGCTTGAGCGCCTAAAGAACGAGGTGGATGAAATTGCATTCAAGGTCTTAATAGCGGCTGAGAAAAAAGCTCCGGGCTTCGCCGGGCTTCCGGACATAGAAAGCCAGCCCGAATTAAGGGACTACAAAAAAACAGTAGTCAAGCTCGCATTAAAAGATATAAGACGGATTCTGAGCGATCTGGCGCTTGAAGCAAGCAAGGCCGAGGCCGAAGCTGAGAAGGCAGCATTTGCTAAAAGTCGCGTGAAATTCGAGCGCGGCAGGAAGCTAATCACTGGCGACCTAAAGCACTGGGACAGGGCGGCAGACAAATTCGAGGCGTATCTCGCCGCCACAAGGGGAAGCAGCGCAGAGAAAGCCCTAGGGAACTATCGGAAGCACGGATTCACCGGGTCCGAGTTATTGAATGAATACAGGGGATTTACGGCGTGGTGGCGGCAAGAGAAGTCAAAGCGGGCAAGAGAAAGCGCACAATCGAAAAAGCCGGGCCGCGTGAAGCGCCCTAAGAGCGATCTACGCTTCAAGGAAAACCGTCGCCATAAGCAGGGCTACTGCCGAGTGTGCGGCAAGCGGGTAGAAATGCCTCATTATAGGGTTTGCAACAAACATGTAGCGCACAAGTCGGTGTTTTCGTTCCCTGTTGACACCGGCGATCTAGCCGCGTTTGGTCCCGAATTGCGGCGGGGATCCGCTCCGTAAACCTGACAATGGTAGTCGCCCACTGTTAGGGGTAATTTCGGCAATTCTCCCATCTTACAAACGCTCAAAATCGCTCAATTTTGCGGCGTTTTTGCCGGTAAATCGGCACTTCTAGCACCTTAAAACCCTCTCAAAAGAGGTCGAAAAATGTCGCTGTAAATCTATAGGCAACGATGACACACATGGATACGACCATTACCACACAAACCAAACCACAGGCCCGGTCGTTTAACGCCCCGGCAATTCTAACCAAACAACAGGCCGCCGAAATGCTCGGCTGCACGGAGCGGTATCTGGAAAGACAGATTCGCTTCGGGCGTCTGCGCGCTTGCAAACCGTCGGGAAAATTTGTCCGCATCTACATGCGGGACATAGATGCCTTCCTACAATCAGGGGCATCGATCAGCTAGCAACCAAAAGAAACAAAGAAAGTGAGCTACAAGAACAAAAACATCCAAGAGGCGAAACGGACGGAGCAGCCGCCTAAAGAGACGGATAGGCCACGCATTGCGAAACTGGCCGCGCCAGCCGAGCCGGTAACATTCGATCATTGGTGCGACGTGATCGCGGCTAATTTCCCTTCGCTGGTAAAACCAGCCGAAGTTTGCCTTAGTGTAATTGCGCAACTACTGCTCAATGACGTATCGAACCCATTCGCGCTTGCGCTAGTGGATGTGCCGTCGAGCGGTAAAACGATTACGTTAAACTTCTTTGGCGGCGAGCCGGAGTTAACATACACGAGCGACAATTTTTCACCGGCGTCTTTCGTGTCGCATGCCAGCAACGTGAAGCGCGAGGACTTGGACGATGTAGATTTACTTCCGCGCATCCGTTACCGAACGCTGATTGTCAGAGAGCTAGGGCCGGTGTTCGGGGCTAACGATGACGATCTAAGGAAACAACTTGGCATCCTGACGCGAGTGTTGGATGGCGAGGGGCTACAAACCGATTCTGGTGTGCATGGCAGGCGAGGGTATGAAGGCGATTACTTGTTTATGATGCTGGCTGGCACGCCACCGATAGCACCGCGCGTGTTCAAGGTCATGGGCAACTTCGGGAGCCGGTTGTTCTTTTTGCAACTGCATACACCGGAAGAAAGAGCCGAGGATTTAATTGCCCAAAACTTAGGCGAGGATAGAAAGTGCCGGGAAGATGCCTGCAAGAGGGCAACCAAAGGATTCCTGCGCACGCTGTGGGCAGTCAATCAGGCCGGCATAACGTGGAATAAAGCTGGCGACTCTCGTGATTACCTGCGGGTGATAGCACAATGCGCCATACTCTTAGCTGCGCTTCGCGGTGCGATTAACGTCTGGCCGGTTGGAGAAGATGGAGAAAAGCTGTCGCATAGCATCCCGGTAATCGAAAAGCCAAACCGGATTAACTGCCTTTTCTATAACCTTGCGCGAGCACACGCGCTGGTCTGTGGGCGGCGGCAACTCACGGCTGAGGATTTATGGCCGGTGTTGGACTTAACGTTCGACAGCGCGCCTAGAACGCGAGCAAAGGTGTTTCGCGGGCTAATCGAATCCGGCGGCACGTTGACGACTTCCGAAGTGGAAAACTTCCTGTGCTGTTCAAAGCATACCGCCCTTAAAGAGATGGAAGCCCTGTCTATTCTCGGTGTAGTGGAAAAGACTGGCATCCCAGGCCACGAGGGGAGGCCCGAAACTCTTATCAACTTAAAGGATAAGTTCGAGTGGTTCACGTCCGAGGAATGCCAAGCCTTATTGAACCGCGCGCACACACCGTCGGTAGTTAATGCAGCAAATCCACCCTGTGTTAACGCTGAGGCAGCTTCTGAAACTAGCCAAGAGACGGTAACACAGGGTGAAAATCGTGCATTAACTCAGGTGTGCACGACTAAGGCCGACAATGGGGTCGCTACAGAAGCACGACCGATATTAACCAGCCTTATCGGCCGAATCCGGGCGGAGGGCAATCTGCACCCGAAAGGGCATCCAGATTGCCCGTGGGGTGAACATTATCCGGCGGAATACACGGCCGCGCTGAACTTTCTTTCGCCACCTGCTTTAGAAGGCCAATACGACCAGGAAGACATTAAGCGGCTCTATTCAGACCAGAAAGCCCATGAGAAGCTTTCAAGGCTAATGTTCAAGATCGAGGCCGAAGACAAACGCGGGACTCCACTACAGTCTAATCGCCGCGTATGGTCAGGGGGCGGCTTCCCGGCAGAGTATCACGCGGCACAAGCATATTTGGCCGATCAGGCCAAGCGCAGTCCTTTCCCTGATATGACGGATGAAGAATGGCTGGAATATGATGCTCGGTTTAAGGCGGGCAAGGCGCTCCTTACTGACGGCTCGCCGGATATACTGAGTGGGCATTGGCTGCACTTCCGAGACGCGGCCGATTTCAGAGCCTTCTATGGCAAAGAGGGCCTGCTGCCGGAAACTTGTGTCGGCTTAGACGACTCGGGCAGCCGGAGCGAGCTGGAGGCCGTCCAGGACACGCTGTCTTGCGGCTGCAAGCTCGCGGATGAGCCGGACGGCTTTTTCTATCACCCGGGGCGCAACACCGCGCGCTGCACAGACTGCCAAAGCGCCGAATGGATAGCGCAAGGCTTTGAGGTCGAGAACGGCTTTCCGTATGGCGATTGGCAGGCTACGACAGAGAGACGCCTGGCCGAGCAAGCCCGGATAGGCCGAGAGCAGGCCGAGGCCGACTTACGCTGGATAAAGTCCGAAGCGGGCCAGAAGTGGCTAGAGGCCGAGAACCGGCGATTTGTTGCCAGCTTAAAAGAAAAAGCCCAGCAGCATGGCTGGACGCAAGAGCAGCTTCGTGCAGAGGCTGAGTCCTACGGCCTCATTCGATGAGTCAAGTTGGCCAAGAAAATTTAGGGGGCGCGCTAAAAGGGGCGGCTAGGAGTCAAATCTTCTTCTGGCTGTCCCACTAGCTAAGACAAAGATTTTAAAGGAAACCAATGAACACAAAAGGAAACACACCGGGCGCGGCCACTATGGGCGCGGACGCCAAGCCTACGCTGCGAATCGCGGGCTGGGAGGTCATTCCCGAAAACTGCCCGGACAGAGCAGCGGCGCGGGCGTTGGCAGAGAAAAGACTCTGCGAAATTGAGCAGCGGGTAACGGAACTTAAGCGAGAAAAGACTACGCTTAACAGACACAAGCACTTGCTTGGAAGGTTGATTAGCAAGTATGCCGCCGCAGGCAGTTCCACGCGCACATAACGCTCGCACGCGACGGCAGAAGGAGGGCAGCATGCCTAAATTCGGTAGTGGATCAGTGTTAGCGTCACGGCCACGGCGGTTGCTGCCCAGCAAGTCGTTACCGAGGAGCAAAGACGCAAGCTTATCGAGCTTCGCGAAAGAGTAACACGCGGGGCGGTAACTACCCTCAACAATGCGCCGCTCAATGGGGAACTAACAGGCAAGGAATAAGCCGCGCCCTTTAGCAGCCGTAGGGATCATAGCACGGCGAATCGCAAACGTGGCAAGGCGCCAGCTGACAGCGGCAATCACAAGGGGATAATCTCGTTGATACAAGGTTAAATTGGGGCGAGCCTTCGCCATGTTTTCCGTTAAGGAGATCATTGGTGACATGCGCGCATCGGTCGTGAGTATGTTGACAACTGGTGCTATTCTGTGTGCGGCGTCTATAGGCGGCGCCATTTGGAAGTCCGTGCAACAACAGCCCATCCCATGGGCTGTTCTGATTGCCGTTGGCCTATTTGGATTCGTTTTGTCCGGCATTGCAATCGCGAAGCTCAGCGGAACATCCAAAAAAACTAATGGGTTGAAACAACCCAGTGAGCCACAGCCCGTCATCATTGCTGTAGATGAATTAAAGACGCTGTTATACGAGGGCGAAAGGCTCGTGGGTAGATTTCAGGAAGATTCTGTAAAACCGACCTTCGGGGAAGTCGATGACTGGAGAAAAAGAACTCGTGATTGTGCTCGCCAGAACACGCTGGCGAGTCTTGTTAAACCGAAGGATTTACTAAGATTGGAAAAACAGTGGGAGCAGGGTGAACTGATTAGAATCACCGCAAAATTCCTCGATCACGGGTGTTTTGCGTATGGCTCCGTGGAGATGGCCGTGTTTGAGCATCTTTGGGGCAGCGTTGAGCGTCTCAAAGAACTGATCGCCAAGATCGAAAGCGAAGAGTCAACGGCGGACAAAGAGAAAAACGGACCAGTGTCTCAGCCATCCGTGATGCCGACAATTCCAGCGCAAGATTTAGGATATCTCGCTGATCCCGCTTACGACCGTTTTTGGCCGAGTAGCTGGCGCAATGCGCTCATAGAAAGAGGTCAGCGCCTAACGGAACAATGGGCGACCCGACTCGACTATCCAGAGAAACAACGACGAGAAAACGACTCAAAAAACTGGCTCTGCGAAGCAGGCGAGTTCGCGGGAAAGCATCTAACAAGTGAGCAAATGAACGAATTCACTTTGCACCACGGCACGGCCGCGAGCGCAAGCAAAAAATACGATTTTGGCATGGCGCTAATCCAAGCCGGTACGGAAACGGGGAGCGAGGATGGTAATCTTGCCTTTGAAATATTCGGCAAGGTTAAGCTGCTAGAGCGGTTCCGGTCGGAGCCTATGCCGCCTTCGTGAGTTTCTCATATGGCAACGCTTCCGCTCTTACTAGCTTCAACAGAGTGTCTCGAAACAGAAACTCGTTCTTCCGGTTGTTAAACCGAAATTCAAGCTCGTCCAAATAAGCTAAGCGTCCAAATGTTTCACGCTGATTTTATGATATTTGCCGACAACCGAGCGTTTCAAAAGACTCCAAACGCTCTGAAGGCCGTGAAGGCTTGATTCGGGTGGAGCGCCAATGAGCACACAACAGGCCGTTTCTCCGGTTAATCGGGGCGGTAGGCCCACCAAATACAGCCCGGAAACGGTTGACCGACTCCTGGAAGCACTGGCAGACGGCCTGACAATCAAGCAGGCGTGCACAGCCAGCGGCATCAGCGATGACACACTGAGCGACTGGCGAGATAGGCATCCAGAGCTAGGGCCACGCTTAGATGAAGCGCGTGAACAGGCCAGACGGAAGGCTCTAGCTAGCATCAAACTGGCAGGCGAGGACGGCGACTGGAGAGCATCCGAAGCGTTCCTCAAATATTCTTTCTGGCAGGATTACCGGCAAGGCCCCGCCGTAAATGTAACCGCAACCGCAACAGCTCAGACAGCGGTCGTATCGGAAGAGCAGCGCGCAAGACTCATTGAGCTACGCGAACGGATTACCGGCGCGAAACATCAGCACGCGATCGAGGCCGAGGTAGCGCCTACTAGCACCCCCAAGAAGTTACCTACTAACCCTTCGGATGCTGACTTTGAGCGCAGCGAGCCACAAGAAGGCTATGAAGGCGAGCCGTGGGGTAAGATGCCGGGAGTTCCTGGCCTAGAATGATAGGATGAATAAAACATTGCTCACCGAGCAGTGCGCTCACCTCATCGCATCATTTGTCCGCCGTTTTTGGCGCGGCCGACTCGGCAAGTTTTTGAAAGCGCGGATCATTTCGAAGCGGATCGAACATTGGATCGAGCCGGAGCAACGCAGGAGTGAGCGGCGGAATTTATCCGAAAAGTTCGCTCTATTGTTTCGGCGCGAGCGACTGAACGATTTTCTCGAAGCGCGGATCGCCCCGCAGTGAGTCCCAATGGGGGTCAAGACGCAGCCCGCCATACGACGGTCCGCATGGAAGCTTGCGCACTACGTCTAACTCTTCCAAGGCGAGATCCTTCTCACCGGTGAGTGCGTAGATGCGGGCGAGACTACTGATCAAGAACACGCCAACCACCGCATCTTTTGTAGGCGGAAGCATCTCGCAAGCGGTGCGTCCTTCCTGGATCGCTTTCTCTTTATTCTCTAACTCGGCGTCGATGAGTGCCAACACCATCAGCGGTACCGCACTCCCGGGCTGAGCGCGGACGAATTTCTCGGTTTCAGCGCGTGCAGCCATAAAAGCGACATGTGCGGCAGGCGCGTCTTGTCGCAGTTTAGCCAGTAAGCCTTCATACCAGGCGTGCGGAAATTGGAAGGCGTATTTAAGGTTGCCTTCGCTGGGAATGTTCGCCAGCGCACGGGCCGCCGCGGCCGCGTCGCGTTCGCGAAGAGCGAGCGCAAAAGAGACATCAGATATTTGGGCTGCTGCCGCCGGGCCTTCGGCTTCGATCGTGTTCAGCGTGGCACGTAAAGGCGCCATGTCCGCCGTCGCATCGCCTACGTCCGATGCTGGATCGGTTCGCAACTCGATGCTCCGTGGTTCCAACGCCAGCGCGCGATAGGCCACAGCGATTGCCTCTTCGTATCTGCGCAGTTTGGCGTAAGTATCCTCCAGATCGATGATCGTGCTCGCATTCCGAGGGTCCAGGTCCACTGCGTGTTCAAGATTCCGAATAGCTTCGTCCCAGCGGCCTGCTCGCCGGTTGATTAACCCGAGGAACTTAAAGATCTCCACGTTGTTAGGGAGCGTATGTTGAGCCTTGGCCAGTTCCTCTCGCGCCTGATCGTAGTTGAGATAACCCCAGTAAAAATGAATCGCCTGCGCGAGATGCGTCTCGCCCGAATCAGGTCGAAGGCGGATCGCCGCTCTTATACTGGTTTCAGCTAACGCCAGCCTCGTTTCAGTGTGATCGTAGTAATAATTGTATATATCATCGTGCGCATAGGCGAGCAGACAGTAAGCGAGGAGAAATGCCGGGTCGCGCGCTACCGCCTGGTCGAGAAGCTGCACCGCTTTAAAATCATTTTCTCTCTGGCGAAACGGGTTAACGTAGCCTTCGTAGAGAAGTTCTTTTGCTCGCAGGTAGAGGTCGTAGGCAGCCAGGTCAGACGTCGGCCGCTCCGCCATGGCCGCTTTCTCTTTCGGAGACAGTTTGGCCTGAAGCTGGTCGGCGATTGTCTGCGCAATCTCGCTCTGGATGGCAAAGACATCAGCCAAGTCGCGGTCATATTTCTCGGCCCAGACATGCGTGTCATTGCGAGCATCGATTAACTGGGCGCTCACCCGGACGCGGTTCGCGGAGCGCTGCACGCTCCCTTCCAGCACGTGCGCCACCTTTAACGCTTGCGCGATTTCCGGAAGGTTGCGCGTCGATACGTTTTTATATTGCATCACGCTGGTGCGGCTAATCACTTTCAGGTCGGCGATTTTTGCGAGGTCGGTCAGAATTTCGTCCTGTACGCCATCGGTGAAGAAAGCGTTCTCCTGATTCGCACTCAGATTGTCGAATGGGAGAACCGCGATGCTTTTTTCAGGGATTGCCGTTGCTGCCGTTGGCGACCACTTGGGCCGTAAGATGAGAAGGCCGAGCGCAACCGCGACGATTAGAAGCGCCGCGCCGGTTATTGCCCACCTCAAACCGGCCGATTTGGAAATCGAGCGCGGAGTTGCCGCCGTGACGGCCGCTCCTACAGGAGGAACGCGCGAGAGCTTTTCCGGCACTTCCGGATTACCGAGTTCCTCCGTGTAGAGATTGACGACGTGAACGCGAACGCCATGTTTCACTTCGCATTCGCCAAGGTCGTGCAGGCATGGCTGCCACTGCCTGTATTGCTCCAGATCTTCTGCGACGTGCCGAGAGAGAAGAATGTGCCCGGCGTCGCCGCAATCCATCACGCGTTGCGCCACGTTGATTCCAGCGCCGGTAACATTTAAACGGTCATTGACATCCCTAACCGCGTTGACCGGCCCGCTGTGCACACCCATCCGCAACTGGATTTGCGGATAGCTCTGCAGCGCCTTGCTGATTTCTAAAGCGCATTCCACCGGCGCTTCCGCGTTGTTGGAAAACACCAGCGCCATCCCGTCACCCGTCGAAAGCCGAATCAGTTTGCCGGTCGCTTCAGCTTCGCGGAAATGCGGCGCCTCCCGCACGATTTGATTAAGTTGCTCAAGTATCTCGCTCTGGTCGTTGATCAGAAGTTTCGAAAAGCCCACCACATCCATGAACAGGACATGGGCGATTTCGAGATGTAGATCCGGTTTACGCTCAGCGGACATATCGGCCTGCGGACGGGGATTACGCGAAGGAATAATCTCGATCCAATTGCTGATTAGTCGAGAGCAAAGCCGGACGTTGTTCCACTGCGCCCACTGCTTTCCCGACAACCCGACTCAACTTCCGCCGAGGATCACGAGTGCAATGTCGTGATGCAACCCTGCGATCTTGATTCCTTGTGACTTTGCAGCATTTGATTCAGTGCCTTCGTGCACCGCTGCATCACTGTTCCATTGTTCCCCTGACCCTTTGTGATTTGGCCTCGTTGGCTACAAAGCAGAAGTTTCCGACCCCAAAGGCTCCGCGAGCTTTCGGCTGATCCCCTAATTCACTGACACATGGCTGCTGTGGATCAGGGGAATCACTATTCGAATGGTCCTTTGACCTTTGGGGCTCGTGTGGCTTCGAGATGGAGTTGGGACTCTTGCATGGCAGACACTTGCGTCGCGGTTCGCGTCACCATAATACAATTTCAAGACGCTGACCAACCGTCGAGATTAAACGTTATGCATGATCCAATGCGGGTGTAAGGACGCATCGCGGCGGTCGTGACCTTGCTGCACTGATTCACTGCCACGCTGCTGCCCGAGTAAAAGGCTTTCGGGCGACTGAGTCTTCAACCCAACAAAACGGCTCGAAATGGTCGGGAACCGAGCAAACTCGCAACGCTCAACAGGGATTCCACTGGGGCATTAGGGAGCAGTGCGCTCACCTCATCGCGTTATTTGTCCGCTGCTTTCGGCGCTTCCGAGGCGACGAGTTTTTGGAAGCGTGGATCATTCCGGAGCGGATCGAACATTGGATCGAGCCGGAGCAGCGCCGGAGTGAGCGGCATGTATTTGTCCAGTGCGCCCGTGCCCGGTATCGAGAGCACTTGCTGTAAAGCGGCAATGGCGCGGTCTGGCTCTTCCATCTGCGCTGCAACCCGAGCGAGGGTCTCGATCGGAGCGGCACCGGTTACCACGTCTTTCTCAATCGGCAGCACGGCGATCCCCCGTTCCGATAGAGCCAGAGCCGCCGCTTTGTCGCCAAGGCCCATATTGGTCAACGCGAGATCTCCAATGAGATCATAATTTTCCGGCTGCTCCTTGAGGAAAGATTCCAGTTCGCTGCGCGCTTGGCGCCAGCTTTCCTGGGCGGCGGCATGATCGCCAGCGACTTCTTGCGCCCAGCCTAACCAAAAGCGCAGTCGGCCATTGATGTAACCGAGCGCTGGATCAGGCTTGGCTAGTATTTCCTTTAGCCTAGAAATGATTTGTGCAGGACGACGCTCCAGGATCGCCTGGTAAACTTGTGTCTCCAACGCACTGGTGTGGTCGGCAGTCGGACGCAGCGGCGCGAGGAGCGCAGCAGCACGCGGCAGATCACCCTCGGCTTGTGCGATAGCCGCCTTGAACGCGAGCGTATCCACGTCGTCCGGCGTGATGTCGAGGACCTGATCAAACTTTCGCAGCGCTTCGGGGAAACGACGAAGTACGGAATACGAAAACGCGCGGTTAGTAAGCAGCCGAACGTTGCGCGGGTCAAGCCGCTCGGCTTCGTTAAAATAGGACTCGCTCCGGCCCCATTCACCTCGCCTCCGCGTAACATAGGCTAGGGATTCAGGAATCTGGCTGCTATTCGGCAGGAACTGACGTGCTTGCTCAAAGTAACGCAGCGCGGCGTCGTAATCCTTTAGACAAGCGTAATGGTAATAGCCCTTGGCCAAGATGGCTTCGCCGAAATTGGGCTGAAGAGTAAAGGCGGTCTCGGCCGCCTGTCGCGCCTCTTCGCGGAGGGAGACCGTTGGTTGAAGATTCCCTACGAGGTAGCCGCGCGCATCAACGATTGACAGCAGCGCCCAAGCAAGCACGAATTTCGGATCTAACCGCACCGCTTCTCTAAGATATTTCTGTGCGGCAAGAGCGTTCGCGGGATTGTTGCCAGTTTTGAGTGTGTAAGCCAGACCACGCAGGTAGGCATCGTATGCTTCGGTATTGTCAGTCGATTTGGCGGCGATGACTTGCTCTTCGCGACCGCTTAGGTGCGCTCGCAACTGCTCGGCGATGGCTTTGGCTACCTCACTCTCAACTGAAAAGATGTCGGTCAGTTTGCGATCAAAGGTGTCCGCCCAAAGGTGAGAATCATTGGCTGCTTTGATCAGCTGCACGTTCACGCGCACGGCGTCGCCGCTCTTCTGCACGCTTCCTTCCAGAATGTGGGCGACGCCAAGTTGCCTGGCGATCTCAGGCAGGTTTTCAGGCGCGCTTTTGTAATGCTGCGTGGATGTACGCGAGATCACCTTTAGATCGGCGATCTTGGATAAGCGTGTCAGAATCTCGTCCTGAATGCCATCGGCAAAGTAGGCGTTGGCTTTGTCTTCGCTCCGGTTTTCGAATGGAAGCACCGCGATGCTTTTTTCGGGCACCAAAGTCGCCGGACTGGTGGTTTGGATTACGGCTCCGCGGCGAGAAAGGATGGAAAAACTGATTGCCAGGGCGACTGCGGACAAAAGCAAAGCGCCGATGAGTACAAACTTCCGCCAACGCGCCGCGCTAATCGGCTGGATCGATACACCGGCCTTCTTCCACCTTCTTCCTCGCTTAAGTTTCTCCGGAACGGCCGGATTACCGAGACCATCTCTATAGAGATTAAAAACATGAAGCCTGAGCCCATGTTTCACCTCGCACTCGCCAAGGTCATGCAAATAAGGCTGCCAATGACGATAATGGGTTAAGTCATCTGCAACATGCTTCGATAAGAGAATATGTCCGGCGTCCCCACAATCCATCACTCGCTGGCCGACATTGATTCCGGCCCCGGCAATATTCATTTGGTCA